>JAEEGJ010005580.1_pt1 | contig 39251 bp, 28 predicted proteins | sample 8958761 | NCBI WGS metagenome assembly JAEEGJ01 (sample SAMN16246546, study PRJNA631951) | gut metagenome | biome: gut microbiome; feature: rumen; material: RS-attached | host: Bos | place: Iran: Karaj | collected 2018-10
TGTGTTTCGTTCATATTGGATTCAATCCATTCTTTTGGGTTTCTGTTTTGTAAAAATCAGCGACGAAAATTTAGAAAAAGCGGCGTTTGAATAACGCCGCCGAAAGCTACATCACCCCGGTTTCGAGCCCTTTTACGGGGATATAACGTACTGAGCCATCGGGAGAGATAATCATGGCCACCCCGGCCATGTAATTCACCCATTTCCATTTTTCGTAAAAGCGCACATTCGCGTGCCCGTTCGTCACATAGGCAAGCAGCGGGACAACCAGGTAGTCGTGCGAGACCAAGAAGTTCACCCGCTTCATTTTGCCCAAATTCGCCAGAATTTCGTTTTGCAGCAGTTCCTCGCTGCGCGTTTCCAGGTCATAGAAAACATCCGGGTAAGCGCCTAAAAAAGCGTACCTAGAGCACACCACCCAGCCGCCGCCATCGGAATTCGAATAGCTTTCGAATTTCAGGCTGTCTTTCATGTACCAGTCGCCATCGAGCCCGGCAAGCACTTCCAAATCGTATTTTGACTGGCCATAGCCCAAGGCAATGTTTTCACAGGTTTCCTGGGTGCGGGTGTAGCCCGAATAGCCGAAGTAGAATTTCTCCTGATTCACGGCGGCAAGACGCTTTCCCAAATCTTGGGCGTACTTTTTCCCGTTGTCGGTCAAGTGGCCTTTGGCGCCTGTTTCACCGGTGCGTTCACTGTGGCGGATAATGAATACAACCTTTTCGTCGGCGGCCAAGTTCGCATAAACCTCGACCAAGTCGGTAAAGCCATCGGCCTCTTGCGGGGTAGCAAGTCGCCAGGCGCCGGTATCGAAAATGTAATAGTTGTCATGAATCACGCGGCCTTCGCGGATTTCGCGGTCGTATTCACCCGGGCCAAAGCCCACCGTATCTTTTTCCATGGGCTGCGCAAGGCGCCACTGGAATCCATTCGCATCGCAAATAAAGCGCACCGCCGAATGGTCCGACGTTTCATAATCATTTGCAAAATAAGCGCTCTGGCCCTGGCTCACATGAACGACCGTTCCTGCATTTGCATCGGTGCAAGGTTCAAAGGCGTAAGCGAGCGGAATAAAGCCACGCATGTAACTTTCGAAGTTCGGTACGTTCCCGCCGTAGGTCGACGTTACGTTGTTCCGAATTTCGCCGTAGCGCCAGTTGCTATCGAGCCCTACAATCCAGTCGGCGACCTGGATTTTCCAGTTAGGGTCATTCCATACGCCATCGCCCTTCAGGTCTTCACCCAAAGTGGCGATAAAGTTCTGCGTTTCTTCTTTGCTTGCGCGGTTCTGCACCATTGCCGCAATGGCAAGCAATACGGCATTAGAATCCATCGCATACTGCAGGGAATCCACCCCGAAGGCCGCAAGCGCTTCGTACTTCGCACGCTCCACCGCAGAATCCAACGGGACATGGTTCATCAAGTGCTGATCCACACGGGGGCGAGCCAACAAATCCAATATATTGTTCACCGCCACGGAATCGGTAGAATCGGCAGCAGCAATCCGGTCCTCTAGAATTTCAAAGGTATAGAGCGGTGCATAAATCGGTTCAAGAACCTGAACCGCCTGGGTATCGGGCTTTACCGCTACCGAGCCCTCGTTAGCCGTTTCGCCTCCGTTTACGACACCACCATTATTTTCTGCACTGCATCCAAACAAGAACAGGGCTGCTGCCAGGGCAGCACCCAAACATTCCACACACCATTTTTTTCTCATACGCGACCTACATCGTCATGGTTCCGGAATCTAGTCCCCTCACCGGAACATAACGAATGGTTCCGTCTTTCCCCATGATGATTGCAAGGCCCGCCAAGTAATTGACCCATTGCTTGGTATCAAAGTAGCGCAGGTTCACCTTCTTGTCGGTGAAATACGCCGTCAGCGGAACCACAAACATATCGTGCGAAATGAATACACCCACTTTTTTCACGTTCGCAAATTCAGGCTTGATAATTTCGGTAATAAAGTTTTCGCTGTAATTTCCAAGGTCGTAGAATGCATCAGGGTACGAACCCTTGTATGCATATTCAGAAGCCACGACCCAGCCGCCGCCGTTGTTGCTCTTGTACTGTTCGAGCTTGTTGTTGTCTTTTACGTACCATTCGCCATCAAGCGCTTCAATCGTATTTTCAGAGTAGCTAGAGCCGGCACCCTTAGCAATATTCTCGCAGGTTTCCATGCTTCGAGTGTAGGTCGAATTTGCAAAGTAAATGTCTTCGCCCTTCAGCTTGGCGCCCACGCCCTGAGACTGCGTTTTACCGTCATCGGTCAAATGACCCTTCTTGCCGGTATCGTCGCTACGCTTGGCATGGCGCAAGAAGAAGATGACTTTTTCGCCCGGCTGCAGGCTCTTGTACACGTCTTCGATGTCTTCGAATTCCTGGATATCGTCACTTGTAGCGGCACGCCACTTCTTGGTTTCGTCATCGTAGACATAATACTTTTCTTTATCGACGCGGCCGTTCTTGATTTGGCCCGGGTATTCGCCCTTGCCATAGCCGTAAGTGTCTTTTTCGACAGCGGTAGCGGCGCGCCATTCATGCGTATTGGCATCGCAAATAAAGCGGACAGTCGGACCCGGCTGATCGTAGCCGCCCCCACAGAAGTAGGCGCTCAAGCTGTTCGAAATGCACTTGACCGTATCGGCATTCTGCGCGTTGCAATCACCAAAGTTGTAAGCCCTGGACCAGAAACGCTTCAGGTGCTTTTCAAAGGCGGGAACCTCGCCCATATTCCAGCTGGCAATATTGTTGCGAATCGTCGCGTAAGAACCGCTGGTATCGAGCACCATGAGCCAGTCAGCCAAGTCGGCCTTTGCGTTGTTGTCGTCCCAGTTGCCGTTACCCTTGATGCGGTCGGCAATGCCTGCGGCATAAGACATCATCTCGGAGCCCGAGCCCTTGCGCTGCATCATGATAGAGATGGCAAGCAAGGCGCCACTGTACTCGTCACCATCAAAGAGTCCAATATCTTCGGCAAAGCGGCCATCGGTCGTGAGCTGCTGTTGCTGTCCACCAAAATTCCAGCCGCCAAAGCCGCCGTTACCACCGGTGCTACCGGAGCCAGAAGATTTTTCCCACTGGATATCAAAGCTCGAAAGGATATCGCGCAGGGCCTGCGCCTTCACGGCGCGAATCGGCTGGTTGTTGCCGCTATTTTCCACAAGCTTGAGCACACGCTCCGCTTCCATGTGAGTCAGGATATTCACGTTCACCGTGTCTTTTTCGGTCACGTCGACCACGGCTTCAAGAGTTACAGGCGACGGAGAAAGTCCGCCCGTCAGTTCACTGCGATAGTAACCATTCGCCTTCACGCGCAAATAGGGCGAAACATAGTCCACGCTGTCAAAGCTGTAGTTGCCATCGCCATTCAAAATACAAGTCTTGTGGGTACGCTTGGAATCGGCCAAATGCTGCGTACTGTCGAGTTCGATCAGTTTAATGGATGTTCCGTAGCGGAACGGTCCCTTTTCAGCAATGCCGACCAGACGAGCACCCACGATACGCGGTTCTGCCGTATCGACAGCCGCCGTATTTACGGAGCTGCCACCAAAGTTGCCCCAAGGCGAGGTTCCACCCGAGCTAGAGCCCTTCTCGTCGTCATCTTCGACACCCGTGTACATCTTGCCATCGCGGCAAGAAATTCCTGTGGCCTGGGAGACTTCTTCGGAAGGAACCCACTCACCCGCTAGGCAGAAATACAGAATATTTTCGCTCTTGACCAAGAAGGATTCGCCCTCGCTTTGGGCGGTACATTCCGGCAAGGCCTCTACATCGACCACAGTCGTGGTATCTTCAATAACCGGATCTTCAATACCGACAACAGGGCCAGTCGAAGAACTGGAATTACCCGATCCACCGGGTTCGCCAGGTTCACCCGGCTTGTCGGGGTCAGCCGCACTCGAAATCGGACGGCCTAAAGAATCTTTCTGGACAACGCCACTGGAACGCTTTTCCCAGCGAGAACCGCTGGAGCGGCCATCATCGTCGTCATCAATATAATCGTCTCCAATTTCATCGGGATCGAGTTCTTCGTTCGAAGAAGACGAACTACCGGAACACGCCTGCATAGAGAAGGCGAACCAAACAGAGACTATAATCCAAAACAGGCGATTCATTCGTCGATCCTAAAAAGCTATTCGCAATATAACAAGAAACTACTTTTTTTTCAACGAAAAAGCACATAGAATCTACCAAAGACCCCCGCCTGAGCAAGGGCAATGCGTCTAATCACAGAAAATCTGCAAAAACGGGACTTTTTAGCGCATTTTTCCGGTTTCGAGGAACCTGGAATGCATTTCGAAAGCCCTTTCCAAGGCCAAGGGCATGTGCAAGCCCTTCGCATGTTTGAGGCTGTATTCCAAGAAATCGGTGAGCGGTTCGCGGAAATCCGGGTGGGCGCAATTCTTGATAATCAAGCGGGCGCGTTCTTCGGCAGCAAGCCCACGCAAGTCGGCAAGTCCCTGTTCCGTCACGAAAATCATGGTATCGTGGTCCGTCTGGTCCACATGGCTCACGTAAGGCACAATCGAACTGATGGCGCCGTCCTTGGCAACCGAGGGCGTCAAAAAAATGCCAAGGTAACAGTTGCGGGCAAAGTCTGCCGCGCCACCGATTCCGTTCATCATGGCAGAGCCCGTAACAAGGCTGCTGTTCACGTTACCGAAGATGTCTGCTTCAAGCGCGGTATTCATCGAAATCACGCCCACGCGGCGAATCACGTCGGGGCTATTGCTCACTTCTTGCTGGCGAAGCACCAGGTGTTTTTTCCATTCGGCGGCATTTTCAACGAATTCCTTCTGCGCTTTTTCGGACAAAGTAAGAGCCGTACCCGAAGCAACGCCGAGCTTGCCCTTCTTTAAAAGCGGGAACACGGCTTCTTGAATGACTTCGGTATAAAGGTCAATCGTTCCAAGGCGGCTATCATCGGACATGGCGCTAAGGACAGCATTTGCCACCTTGCCCACACCGCTCTGGAAGGCCATTCCCTTGGGGAGTCGGCCCTTGCTTTCTTCAAAGCAGATAAAGTCGAGAATACGTTCGCCGATGTTTCTGGAGACTGCATCCGGTTCCACGAACGGATTCACTTCGTCAAGGCGGGAGGTTTCGACAACAGCGATGACCTTGTTCGGGTCGATTTTCACAAATTCAGAACCCACACGGTCGCCGGCGCTATAAATGGCCAGCGGCTTTGCATGGGGCGGAAGTTCCGGAAGTGCGGTGTCATGGATTCCCATGAAGGAATCGCCCAGGCGCGTATTCAATTCCAGAATGATCTTGGGCGCCATCTCGAGGTAAGTCACCGAGTTTCCGCCCGAGGTCGAAAGGCATACGCGACCGTCGCTCAAAATGGCAGAGACTTCGATGATCGCGACCGTCGGCGCAGGCACAGCGCCCGTACGCACGAGGTAGCCCATCTTGCCGAGGTGGGCATCGATATACTTGATTTGGCCGGCGTTAATCGCCTTGCGTAAACTCGGATTGCTCTGGTAGGGCATTCTGAGCGACACCGCCTGCGCCCGAGCTAAAGCCCCGTCGCAGCTGTCGCCGGTCGACGCTCCCGAGAAGAGCGTCACCTTGAAGGGCTTGCCCTCGGCATGCAACTTTTCGGCACGTGCAGCCAAAGCTGTAGGAACCTCTTTGGGGTAACCCGCCAAGGTAAAACCAGACACTCCCAACACATCCCCATCGTTAATCATTGCCGCAGCTTCTGCTGCCGAGCACTTCTTAGCATCAATCCAAGTCATAGTGCCGTAAAAATAATTTTTTAGATTTTCCCGCGTGAAACATTTCATCAAATACAACTTGATTGGCGTCATGAACACGCTCATTACCCTCGCCTCGGTCTGGGTAATGCACCAAATACTTGACTGGAACCTGGAACTTTCGAACTTTCTCGGGTTCATTTTCGGCGCCATCAACAGCTACTTGATGAACCGCATCTGGAATTTCAAGAGCCATAACCGCAAGCGCACCGAAATCGTCCGATTCATCATCGTGTTCCTTGCTGCCTACGCCTTGAACTTTGTAACGCTCGAAGCCACCGTTTACGTTTTGAACACCGCCTGGTGCAAACCGTTTACCGACTTCATTTCGCAATTCATGAAGCCCGGCTTCTTCGCAAACATCGTCGCCAACGGCGTGTATGTCGTCGCAAGCTTTACGCTCTACAAGAAATGGGTGTTTAAATAGACAAAAGAACGGACCTACGGTCCTACAGACGAGAGATGTTTATATGCATTCTTGCCGAGCGATGGCAATAGGCTGTTAGCCTATTGTCGGAGCGAAGGGCGAACAACGAGTGACTAATCCTTTTGGAGTTCTCATATGTCGTTGTTCGCATATACAAAAAGGGCGCCTCGCGGCGACCCTTTTTTGCAGCTGAGCTGCACAAGCTTTTCAAGAATTCCGATTAGAACGGTACGAGTTCAACACGGCGGTTCTTGGAGCGGCCCTTCTTCGTCTTATTGTCGGCGATCGGCTTGTCGGAGCCGAAGCCCACGGCGCGAACGCGGTCAGAAGAAATACCGTTCTGGATGAAGTAATCCACCACCACCTGGGCACGATCCTGAGAGATCTGCTTGTTGGTTTCTTCGGAGCCCGTATTGTCGGTGTGCCCCTGGACTTCGATGTTGGCGGTGTTGAACTTCTTCATGAGCTTCACGATGTTGTTCAAGGTCTTGTAGCTTGCCTTGGTGAGCTTCTTGGAGCCACTCTGGAAGTTAATACCCTTCTTCAACTGTTCCAAGTCTTCAGCCTTGTTGAGCGGGCAACCCTTCTTGTCGATACGTACACCTTCGAGGGTATTCGGGCACTTATCGAGGAAGTCAGCCACGCCGTCCTTGTCGCTGTCGACCGGGCAGCCAGCGGTATCAACAGATGCACCCTTCGGAGTATCCGGGCACTTGTCGAGACCATCGTAAACGCCATCCTTGTCAGCGTCAGCAGCGCAACCCAGAGAGTCAACAGGTACGCCCTGCTGAGTGTTCGGGCACTGGTCAATACCATCAGGCACGCCGTCCTTGTCGAAGTCGAGCGGGCAACCGGTATTGTCAACATTCAAGCCGGCCTTGGTATCCGGGCACTTATCGAGAGCGTCAGGCACGCCATCCTTGTCGGCGTCAGCCGGGCAACCCGTAGAATCGACAGCCACACCCTGCTTGGTGTTCGGGCACTGGTCCTTGGCATCCGGAATACCGTCGCCATCGTAGTCGCCTTCGCAACCTTCAGCGTTCACCTGGGCACCTTCGCTGGTGTTCGGGCACTTGTCCATCGCATCGGGCACGCCATCCTTGTCGGCGTCAGCCGGGCAGCCGAGGGTATCAACAGCGAGGCCAGCAGCCGTGTTCGGGCACTTGTCGTATGCATCGGCAACGCCGTCCTTGTCAGCATCAGCCGGGCAACCCGTTTCGTCAACCGGGAGACCAGCCGGAGTATTTTCGCACTTGTCGAGACCGTCGTAAACGCCATCCTTGTCGGTATCCTGCGGGCAGCCGACAGAGTCGGCCTTCACGCCTTCGGCGGTGTTCGGGCACTTGTCAAGAGCATCCGGGATGCCGTCCTTGTCGAAGTCCGGTTCGCAACCGAGAGAGTCGACGCTTGCGCCACCGCGAGTGTTCTGGCACTTGTCAAGACCATCAAAAATACCATCCTTGTCAGAATCCATCGGGCAGCCAAGGCTATCCACCGTAGCGCCTGCCGGAGTCTTTTCGCACTTGTCCTTGGCATCAGGCACGCCGTCGCCATCGCCGTCGGTCTGAACATCCTTGACATTGCCGCCGAAGCGCCAAGTAAGGGCTGCAGTCACGGCAACCGTCGGGGTCGGAGCGTAGCCATAGCTCACGCGGCCAGTCGAATTGTTGTGGTGAATCGTGTGGTCGCCCACATGCTTCATTTCCTTTTCGCCATCGTAACCGAGGTTAGCAAGAGTGCGGAAGGCAATGTCTGCACCCAAAGCGAAGTCGATATGCCACGGCAGGTGGAAACGGAAACCCGGAGTCAGGAGCATCGGGTCGTCCATCGGGTCACGACGGTAAGCACCGTCTTCAATACGCATTTCACCGGAGTATTCAACGAAGATGTCCATCCAGTCGGTCGGCATCACGTTCAAGCCCGTGCCATAAACCAAGGTATTGGTACCCTTGTCGGCATAAACGAAGCTTGCATGGGTGTTCCACAAGACCGGTACGCCAAGTGCGCCGAAGTTCAAGGAGAGCACCACGGTTCCAGCATAGTTAAATCCACCGGAGGTGTACGGATTGGTGTTGCCACCGTTGTCATTCAAGTACCAGGCATGACGGGGACGGACACCCACGTTTTCATCACCGGTCGGGAAATAGACATCACCCTGGATAGCGAGGCCAAAGAAGCTTTTGGAATCACCAATGAGGCCGGCCTTCAACCAAACGTTCAGGTCACCACGGCTTGCTTGCCAAAGATCGCCTTCGCCATCACCCTTCAGGTTAGCATGATCATAGTACAGCGGAAGAGACACACCGAGGTCAATGAAATCCTTCAGACCGATTGCAGCATGAATATTACCGCTAAGAGAACCAGCATTGCTATGGAAAGAGCGTTCCTGATTACCCTGCTTGATCACGCCGCCACGGGACTGAGACCAAGAGTCCGTAGAAATATCGCCGCCCGTACCGACTTCAATACCCCACTGACCCAACGTGTAAGCGTTGTGTTGATGAATACCGGAAGTTCCACCCTGAAGCCCGGACTGGGCAAAGGCAAGACCGCCAGCGACTAGTGACAAAGCAATGATTTTTTTCATTGTATCCCTCGCATGTCTTTATTACATTTTGTTCCCAATGTAGTATTTTTGCCAGATTGAGGCCAAATGTGACGCCGCTCACACTCGAAAAAGCGTTTAAAAAATGTAGAATGCAACCAAAAGTTTATATTAGACATCAAAATAGCGATTATGAACCCGATTTTATCCATACAAAATATCCGCCGAGACTTTAAGATGGGCGATGAAACGGTCCACGCGCTGCGTGGAGTTTCTTTTGATATCTACCCCGGCGAATTCGTGACCATCATGGGCACAAGCGGTTCCGGAAAATCGACCATGCTGAATATTTTGGGTTGCATGGACAAGCCGACCTCCGGCGAGTACATTCTAGACGGTCAGCATACCGAAAAGTTAAAACGCGACGCCCTCGCCAAAATCCGTAGCAAAAAACTCGGATTCGTTTTCCAGAGTTACAACTTGCTCAGCCGCACTACGGCTATCGAGAACGTAGAGCTGCCCTTATTATATAATTCCAGTGTGTCTGCTGCGGAACGACACCGCCGCGCTATCGAAGCGTTAAAAATGGTCGGGCTCGAAAGTCGCATGAACCATTTGCCGAACCAGCTTTCGGGCGGCCAGCAGCAGCGAGTCGCCATCGCACGCGCCCTGGTGAACGACCCAGTGATCATTCTCGCAGACGAAGCCACCGGAAACTTGGATACCCGCACCAGCTACGAAATCATGATGATTTTCCAGGAACTGAACCGACAAGGAAAAACCATCGCCTTCGTGACGCACGAACCCGACATCGCCACTTTTAGCGGGCGCACCATTACACTGCGCGACGGACTCCTGAAAAAAGACGTCAAGAACGAAAACGTGCAAGATGCCAAAGCCGCCTTCGAAGCATTACCTCCACCCGAAACCTTTGAGGAGGAAGAATGAGTCCGTTTACTTTAATCAAAATTGCACTCAAGGCTTTGCTGCGCAACCGCATGCGCACCTTCCTTTCGGTGCTCGGCATCGTGATTGGTGTCGCGGCGGTGATCGCCATGGTCGCCATGGGCGAAGGCTCCCGAATCTCCATCAAGGAACAGATGACCGCGATGGGTTCCAACGCCATCATCATCATGCCGAACCGCGACCGTCGCGGCGGCGTACAGCAGGAATCCAATAGCGAGCTTCTCGAAGAGGCCGACATTATCGCTATCCGCGAAAACGCCACCTACATTGACGGAGTCTCGCCCATGATTACCGTTGGCGGGCAAGCCATTGTAGGCAACAACAACTCCCCCACGGCCTTGAGCGGCGTTTCGGCAGACTACCTGAAAATCCGCAACTACGAAATCGAAGACGGCGTCATGTTCGACGACCAGGCAGACCGCATGGCCAAAGTCTGCGTGATTGGCCAGACTGTCGTGAAAAACCTGTTCCCCGAAGGCGACCCCATCGGCAAAACTATCCGCTACAAGAGCATTCCGCTCAAGGTCATCGGTACCCTAAAGGCGAAAGGCTCCGGCGATTTCGGGCAAGACAACGACGACGTGATTTTTACGCCCTACCAGACCGTGATGAAGCGGTTCAACGCCACCACGAACATCCGCCAAATTTACGCGAATTCTATTGGCGAGGGCTACGCGGCGCAAGCCACCGAAGAAATCATGGGAATCTTGAAAGAACGCCGCAGCTGGACAAAGCCCACCGACCCCTTCCGCGTTTTTACCCAAGAAGAAATGATCCAGATGGTCACCAGCACCTCGGACATGCTCTCGCTGGTGCTGACCGCAATCGCTGGAATTAGTTTGTTTGTAGGCGGCATCGGTATCATGAATATCATGTACGTGTCGGTGACCGAACGCACCAAGGAAATTGGCCTACGTATGGCTATCGGTGCCCGCGGCCGCGACATTCTGTTGCAGTTCCTTTTTGAATCGGTCATTATCAGCCTGCTTGGCGGCGCCATCGGAATCGCCCTTGGCATTGCCGCTTCCGAGACGGTCAAGATTGCCATGAACTGGCCCATGAGCGTATCCATCACGAGCGTTATCGTGAGTTTTGGCGTATGTTTTGCTACCGGCGTGTTCTTTGGATGGTATCCGGCCCGAAAAGCCAGCCGCCTGGACCCCATCGAAGCGCTACGATTCGAATAACTGTGACATAGGTTACCAAAAAACTTACATTTTACTTGCAAAAAGAACAGAAGATGCTATATTGAATCTGAATAATCGGAGGATGATATGCATCTTAAAAATTCAACAGGGATTATAGCCTCTACCCTGGCCGCACTTTCTGCTACCGCAGCTTTTGCCGCCACCACCCCCTATGATTTGATTCGCCCGACCTGGCCCTTGAGCTGGGACGCGAAAGCGTTCGAGAATTTTGACACGACGGTCACCAAGAAAACAGGTATGCTTCCGAAAGAGGCGACTCCCGCAAGCTTCAAGGCGGGGGCGATGATGCCCGACACCTTGGACCAGGCCTACTTCGACGCCATCAACACCAAGATTTCGCCGATCCGCATGAACCAGGCGGGCTACCTCAAGAGTGACACGGAACGCCAGTTCTACTTCGTAGGCACCAAGGCAACTGAATTCGAAGTTGTGGATGCAGACGGCAAGTCGCTCAGCACCAAGATTACCGGAACGTTCACCGCAACCGAAACGGCCACCAAGAGCGACTGGACTATTATCGCAGGTACCGACGATGCAACTACCGACAAGCAGCGTTACAAGGTTGAAATCACCGGACCTGAAGGCAATATCTTTGTCGGCAAAATCCCTCAGAATGTACCTACCGAAAAGCGCCTGCGTATCAAGGTCGGTGACGAAATCTCTAGCACCTTCATTGTGAGCGACGACGTTTACACCATGGCAAAGGATGCTACCCTGAAGTTCTTTGGCATCCAGCGCAGCGGTAACTCCGAGTCCTGGTTTCACGGACCGAGCCATACCAAAGACGGCGGCGGCGCGATTACTACGGCAGGAGATACAACCTCTTCCTTTGACGCATCTAGGGCAGGTTCCCTTGCTGGTGGCTGGTACGATTGCGGCGATCACCTGAAGGAATCGCAGACCATGGCGTACGCCTTCATGACCCTTGCCGTGATGCATGCTACCAACCCCGCCAAGGACGTGGACCACTACGATTACAATCAGGGTGAATTCGTGAAGACCGACGGCGTGCCCGATGTCTTGCGCGAGGCCAAGCATGGTGCTGACTTCTTCCTGAAAGCGTACGAATTTGCAAAGGGCGTTGTTGACGATATGCCCGTTTCCGTGGGTAACTTCGGCAGTGATCACGACTGGTGGGGACGCCCCGAAGCTCAGGATTACGTGAATGCCAAACATCGCGGAGGTCCTACCGAACGCACGGTCCGACTTGGCGAACTCGGCTCCACTGTTTCCGCAGAAATTGCAGCAGGCCTTGCCATTTTGGGAAAAGACTACGCCAAGTACGACAAGAAGTTTGCTGACAGCTGCTTGGTGGTTGCCGAAAAGATGTACGGCTTTGCCAAGGATTTGGCCCAAGGCAAAGCATTCAAGAACAATACAAGCGCTATCGTCAACACCGCGGCCTACAACGGCAGCACTTCTTATATTGACAAAATGGCATTGGCCTCGGTGGCACTCCTTTATGCTACAAGCAAGAAGGATTACGCCGACGATATGATCCGCACGACGGAACTTTTCAAAGGTCAACGAATCATCGACGGCGCAGGCTTCTTTGGTGGCGGTTGGTTCGCTACCGAAAACAGCGGCATGCTCAAAAGCCCAATGAACACCAGCTGGGCAAATGCACACTCCTACGCTCTATATGCTTTGTATAAGTTGATTCTTGCCGACAAGACCAAGGCGACATCTGAATATGGACTTACCGAAGATGAACGCCTCGCGGCCATCGAAGACTGCCTTGCCGACATGATTGCCAACCTTGGCGATGTAAGCGGCACAGGGACCGGTTCCATCGTTCTTCCCAAAGGAGACATCGGCTGGAAACAAAACACCGTCAGCTACGATCCCACTTGGTACACGATGCTTACCGACCAGAAAGGGAATTTCAACCGTTATCAAGCGGGAAACATCTTTGAAGTTTTGGCATACGCTGATGTGGCCGCTGATATCGAAAAGCAGGGAATCTCGCTCCCGACCATGGCAAGTACCGGCCTCAAGGCAAGCGAAATGCGCCAGCTCGGCATCAACAAGCTGAACTACATGCTCGGCGTGAATCCGTGGGACGTTTCGTTCGTGTACGGCATTGGCGACAAGAACGACGCTCACCCGCATCACCGTGCTTCTAACCCCGAAGGCAAGACCTCTCCGGGTTTTAACTACAAGTACAATTGCCCCGTAGGAGCCCTTTTTGGTGGGACTGTTCCTGGCGATTCAAGCTCGTTGGTTCCGGAAAAAGAAACGAGTTGGAAAGACTGGGAAAAATCAGAAACCTGCCTTGACGCCTCTGCGACGCTGCTGTCGGCCCTTACCTTTGTAAGTAATGGTGGCAGTGACTACTACGAAAAGAAGTGCGACAACTGTGATACCACGGAAGCCTCGCCCTTCTCCAACGAAGTTTATGCAGCGGCATACACTTATGACTTCAACGACCTAGAGACCTTCAGCATCCGTATTTTTAACGAATCCCTAGAAAAGCTGGACAGCGTTGTCGTCTATGTCTACTTCGACGCCACAGAAGAAGAGATGGATGCTTGCGGCACCATTATCGATCTAGAAATTTGTCAGAATTATGACCAAGCCGGATTTAATAGACTCTGCGCCAATGACAGCGTGTTAAGAACCTACATGAGAGAAAATCCGGCAGAAAAGGTAGAAGGATCCTATAACGAAAAGACAAAGACCTACACTTGGGAAAAAGCCATTCCTTTGGGAACCTATGAAATAGGAACAACTTTCCGGCTAGATCTTTCTGCCAGCACTGGCAAAAAATCTAAAGGCGTATGCGCCTCCACTAGAGAACCTGCAGCAATAAAGGTTGCCGACGGCTGGAGTTTTACCGCCCACTCCGAAACAAAGGACGCTCCCGCCTACGACGGCGTTCCCGAATGGGACAAGGACCAGGGCGACATTCAGGAGCCTCCTCGTGATCCGTACATCGTCATTCGCAGCAAGGGCAAGCTCCTGTGGGGTTACGGTCCGGGCAATACCACCAGCGACCGCGAAGGTTTCGTGAAGCCTGTTGAAATTGCGAAAGCCCGCATGCAGGTGAACAACAACAAACTCTATGTGCTAGCAAGTGCACAGGGCTCCAAGACCGTGAAAATCTTTGACCTGCTCGGCAACCAGCTGATGGCCCAGGACTTCTACGGAACCCGCACCGAAGTGAACCTCGCCAAGCTTCCGCACCGCGGCGCCCTGATTGCAAGAGTCATGCAAAACAACAAGACGCTTGCAACGCAGAGCATTAAGATCAAGTAAGTTCATTACATATCATGAAAAAGTCGGCCCGCAAAGCCGACTTTTTTTGATTTTTCGTGGTACTCATTCAGGAATTTTTCATATATATTTAGGGCATGAATCTGCTTGAATTTTTACAACCGATGCCGGTCGTGGGCATCCTCCGCGACATTCCCCAGGGCGCAGAAGAAGCATGCGTCAAGACCGCTGTTGAATGCGGGCTCAAGGCGATCGAAGTCACCATGAACACCGCTAACGCCGAATCGATTATTAGTGCCCTCAAGACCGCCGCCAAGCCTCACGGGATTTCCGTAGGCGCAGGGACCGTCCGTCACGGGAGCGACCTAGACAAAGCCATTGCCGCAGGCGCCGAATTCATCGTGACGCCCAATACGCGTAACGAAATCATCCGCCTTTCGGCCACGGCACGCATCCCGATTATTCCGGGTGCACTCACCCCGACCGAAGTGCAAAAAGCTTTTGACTTAGGCGCCACCGCCGTCAAAATTTTCCCGGTGAACTGTGTTGGCGGCCCCGAATACATTAAGGCTCTGCGCGGGCCGTTCCGCGATATTCCCTTGATGGCATGCGGTGGCGTAAACCCGGAGAACGCCGCAAGCTACCTGAAGGCCGGCGCAAACCTGCTTTCGTTCGGCGCAAGCATTTACGACCCGAAGCTGATGGCCGCAGGCGACTGGGCAACCATTGCCGAGCGCCTGAAGAAGCTTCTCGCTTCTATCAAATAGCTGATGCTAACCTACGTCAGCATGACTCGGACACGAGATTCAAACAACAAAAAAATCCTGCCTTTAAGCAGGATTTTTTTCGTTAGATCCTAATCACTAGAGATTGCTTCGCTACGCTCGCAATGACGTTCTTCCTACTGCCTACGACTTTCGCATTTCCTGTTTCATCTTGTACATGGAAACGTCAGCGCTGTGCAGCATGTCGTCGACTTCCTTGTAGTCTTCGCTGGAATGCGCGACACCGTAGGCAAAAGAAGCCTGCTTGTCGACAATCTTGATTTCGGACACGATCTTTTCCATACGTTCAGCACAGACGAAGGCGCCCTTCACATCGGTTTCGGGGCAAATGACCATGAATTCATCGCCGCCCATTCTAAAGAGCTGGTCCGTTTCGCGCAGAATATCCTTAACCGCAGTCGCCACCGAACGCAACAGCAAGTCGCCGGCCTGATGGCCGTACTGGTCGTTGGTGAACTTCAAGCCGTTCAAGTCAAAGTAAATGATGGCGAACTGCGTGCCGTAACGCTTGGAACGCGAGAACCATTCACGCAGCGAGAACATACCGTGACGACGGTTGAAGCAGCCCGTCATGTCGTCAGTCAAAGAAATATCGCGGAGGTTGCGCAGCGAACGGGCCAAGCGAATATGCACATTCACGCGGGCCAGCAGAATTTCGGCAATGGCGCTCTTACTCACAAAGTCCGAGGCGCCCGCCTGGAAACCCTTGGTCACGCTATCGCTATCTTCGCGGTTCGTAAGGAAGATGACCGGAAGATCGTCGAGGGCATGGCGCTGACGGATGCGCAAGCAGACATCAAAGCCGTTCATCTTCGGCATGTTGATGTCGAGCAGCACCAAATCCACCTTGTTTTCGCTCAAGTAATCCAGAGCGTCTTTTCCGGAATTGCAGCATTCAACGCTATAGCCAACACGTTGCAAGAGATCCTTGGTCTTGTCCAGGATTTCTTCATTGTCGTCAACAACAAGAATTTTTTCTTCAACCATCACAAACCTCCCCTGTTAAAGGGCTTTGGCTTTAAAATAACTTTGTTTTAGAACGATGTCTATTTATTTTTTGCTTTTTTATTCTTCTTGCGAGGGAAACGCCAAAAACTCTAATTTCGGGGCAGATTCAATAAGGCCGAGGGATGCCGCATGCTCAAAAAACAGCGAAAGCGAGCGTTTGCGTTCATCGGTAAAACGGTAATCGATGGACGAATAGTAGTTTTCTACAACCGTTCGCGGCAAATCGACAGGGTACCGGGCAAGCCAGCGGTCAAGACATTTCGAAGGATTTTCGCGGAACCGTTCAATGCTTTCGCGAGTCGCCTGCAGGTAACGGTTTAAAGTTTGTTCTAAACCAGGTTCCAGAGCGCTCTTTGCAATAATCCAGGCGCCAAAGACAAACGGCACCTGCTGCCAATCCTGCCAAAGCGTACCCAAGTCGTAATCGTAGGCAAAGCGGCGGCGTTCGTTTTCTTCGAGCGCCTGGTCACCAATCAACAAGCACGCGTCATCGTTTGCGGCGTAAGGCCCGGACTTGTATTCGGGCGAAAGTCCGAACCGTTCCTGCAGCAAGATTTTGAGCAGGTTGATAGAGGTCATGCTCTGCGCCGTAAGGCACACCGACTTGCGCGAAAGCTCTTCGATAGGCACCTTGGAAAACAGCTTTACGGAACGCACTTCAAAAGAACAGGACGTGCAAATATCGGGCGCAAGCACAAAGTCTCCGGGCTGTTGCGCAAACGTGATCGACGACGCCGGCGACAAATGGATAGAACCGTTTTTCAGTCCCGCACAATGCGCACTCGGCACGCCGTCCACAAATTCAACATCGCTAAATTCAGACTCTCGTCCAAGGAAGTCATGAAAAAACGGCGCACAGACCAAAAATGGGATTCGTCCAACTCGTAAAGCCATGTAAAAAAGTTAATTTTTCGCCACGACCTGCAACAGGGTCAAAATTCAAATAACAGATGAATAACCGATAATGGCTAAGGTATAATGGCTGTATTTCATGTAAAGAAGACATCGCTCGGCGACGACCAGACGTCTCTGGTGTTCAAGGGCAAGATTGTTGAAGGCCCAATTAGCAAGGGCATGACTGTGGAAATCCCCGTCACACAAGAGGCGGTGGTAAGAATGAAGATTTTTGATGTCGTCCTGTTCGAAAAGCAGAAGGACGAATCGAAGAAGGTCGGCCTGGTTGTTGATTTCAAGGATCTTCCGGATGACATGGAAGTGATCATGAGCTTGAACATCGCCGAAGAAGACCTGACAATTGTTAACGAGTAAGGCAATTCAGCCTTTTCGCACACAGGGATGATACAATGATCAATGAAAGACTGCGGGGAGTGAATTTGGGTGGATGGTTCAGTCAGGTAGACTGCATCCAAGAAAAAGATCCCGTCGGTTTTCCCGGGATCATTGAACACATCAAGACTTTCCTTGGCGACGCGGATTTCAAACGCATCCGCGGTGCGGGGTTCAACCACGTGCGCCTGCCGGTGGACTACTTCAACTTGTTCGACGAAGGAACGATCAAGCCTAAAGAAGAAGTTTTCGCTCTGCTGGACAAGGCCATCAAGGACATTCTGGCAAATGACCTGTACGTGATTCTTGACCTGCACAAGTGCCCGGGCCACGACTTTCACCTCGGCTCTTACCAGGAGCAGCCATTCTTTGTAAGTGCCGATGCCCGCAAGGATACCGCCAAGGTCTGGTCGTTTATGGCCGAACGTTACAGCGGCGAGTCCCGCGTGATGATGGAGCTCCTGAACGAGCCCGCTGCGGCCGACTCCCTGGTTTGGGACAAAGTAAAAGACGAAATTTTCTGGGCAATCCGCAAGCACGCTCCCAAGAACACGATCGTGGTCGGCAGCAACAAGTGGAACAGCGCCCACGAATTCAAGTACCTGACCCCGATGGACGACGATAACGCCATCTACAGCTTCCACACCTACACTCCGGTCACGTTCACGCACCAGGGTGCCGCCTGGATCAGCGACCCGTTCTTCAAGATTGAACGCCCGTGGCCGGGCGACTACGCTGCTCCCGAACAGGGCGGCACGACCCGCCTCGACGTGGAATACGGCAAGTGGGACAAGGCCCGTCTGCAAGAAAGCATCCAGAATGCACTCGACTTCCGCGCAAAGTACGACCTGCCCGTCGCCTGCAACGAATTCGGCGTGTATGTACAGGTGCCCCGCAAGTACCAGCTCGCCTGGATGCACGACTTCATGGAAATCTTGCGCGACGCCGACGTGGGCTACAGCTACTGGAACTACAAGAACCTGGACTTCGGCATTGTGTCGAAGGGCGAATCGCTCCACAACAGCCTCGAGCAGTACAACAATCCGGACCGCCTCGACAACGAGCTCATGGAACTGCTCGCTAAAGGTTAAAGTTGGTAGAACTTAGATCGCTACGCTGTAGAACTTAAAAAAGCGCCCCCGAAAGGGCGCTTTTTAAATATCCACTTAATAGACTAAACTCTAAGTTCTGCCAACTAAGTTCTACTTTCCGGCAGCGCGCTTCTGCATTTCACGGCGCTGGGCTTCGGCGAGCATACGAGCCATTTCAAGACGGCTGTCTTCCTTTTCCTTGCGCTTGGTTTCTTCCTTGCAGTTCACGCACTTGGTGGCCGTGGGCACGGCAATCAAGCGGGCCTTGGGAATGAGTTCACCGCAAACCTTGCAAATACCGAAGGTACCCTTCTTGATGCGCTTGAGCGCTTCTTCGAGGTAAACCAGATACTTGCCTTCGCGAGCAGCCAAGGAGAAGTTCGTTTCGAGAGCATTATAGTCGGTTGCCAGGTCGGCACTGTTCGATTCGCCACCTTCGCCCGCCTGTGCCTGATTCTTGAACGTTTCGGTCTTGTCAAAGTCTGTCTGGGCCGTAACAATCTGCCTACGTTTTTCAATCAACATATCCTCAAAGAACTTGAGGTCAGCATCGCTCATTTTTACAGGTTTCTTTTCAGCCATGGTTTTCTCCTTGGTTGCGATTATACTCGTTTGTACCGATAAAGTGATAAATAACTTTTTTTTCGCGAAAAGGGTAAACTTTTTTTAGAAAATATCAACATTAATATCCAAACCGCTCTTTTTGATGTCATTCAGCAGGGCATCGACGTCCTGAAGCAGCTTATCCAGCCCCTTGTTGAACGGGGAATCCTGACTGACGATCAAGCCGGCGGTGTTGTCGTCTTGCATCAGTTTGCCCAAAACGGTAGCGGACTGTTCCTTGAGAGCCTTGACCGTTTCCAGCAGTTTGCGGGTGCGATCGACCAAGCTCCCCAGATCGTGAACCTTGGCGGCACCGGTTTGAGCGATAGCCTCCAGGGCCACTTGGGCATTGCCCAGGCTGTGGTCGCATTCATCCAGGAGCGAATCAACCTGGGCCTTCCAGCTGTTCACGTTCACCTTGGTCTTGCGGACAACGGTCTTGGCCTTTCTAGAAACACGATTCAGCTGTTCACCGGCCTGACCGTTCGAAAGCGAATCCATGACCGAGCGGGCAGAATCCCTCAATTCGCCCAGATCGGCCAAAATTGCTCCGACCTTCTTGCCAAAGCCGGCCATGCCTTGGTCAAAATGACCAACCAGCGTGTCGCCCTGGTGAACAAGTTCCTTGGAATCGCCCGTAAGCACGCACATTTCGCGTTCGCCCATCAAGCCTGCGGTAATCAGGCGGAACTCGGAGTTCTTGGGAATGATCGTTTCCGCAAGGACTTCAAGCGTCACATAGACAGCGTCGTCGGTCAGTTCCACCTTGGTAATCTGGCCGCACGGAATACCGCGCACCTTGACCAGGTTCCCCGGAGAAAGCGTACCGATAGCATCGTAAGACACCACGAAAGTATAACGTTCATGGAACGGACTAGACGGATGTAAAAAGAACCATGCCGCACAACATGACGTCACGATAATGGCGAACACGATAAACGGCAACAGGTTCTCTTTGATCAGCCTGGAAAACTTATTCATAGTAAGACCAATTTTGATTGTCGAAATCTAACAAATCATCGACATACTCGCCCTTGGCCTTGGCCTTAATCTTTTGCATTAGGGACTCATTGAAGTCCTGAGCCACGTTTTGACCGTTATATTTCATCAAAGTATTCATGGCAATGACCTCAGAAATCACGGTCAGGTTCTTGCCAGGAGCCACAGGAATCACGACTTTGGGGATTTTGACCCCCATGACCTCTTCTTCCTGCTCGTTGAGCCCGGTACGGTCGTAGCCGCCGTCGCGCTGCCATTGTTGCAGTTCTACGATGGTTTCGATCTTTTTCACCTTGCGAATGGCGTGAATACCGAACATGGAGCGGATATCGAGGATGCCTACGCCGCGGATTTCCATGTGGTGCTTGATCAAGGGGTCCGGACGTCCGATAATGGCACGGCCCACGTTACTGATGTGGACTACGTCGTCGGCCACCATGCGGTGTCCGCTTTCCACGAGGTCAAGTACGCATTCCGACTTACCCACGTTGCTGTCGCCCACATAGAGCATACCGACGCCGTAGACGTCGACCAGGCTACCGTGAATAATGGCATGCGGAGCAAAGAATTCTTCCAAGATACGCTGAGCGATCTTGTTGAATTCGTAAGTGTGAAGCGTGGTCGAGAACAGCGGGATGTTCAAGCGGTCACACATGGCCTTGAGTTCGGGGTGCGGCATTTGCGAATGCGTCACCACCCACATCGGGGCCTTGAATACAGATAAATTCTCAAAGACTTTCGCACGGCCTTCGGGGCCAATCGATTCCAAGTAGTTCCATTCCGTGTGCCCGACTACCTGAATCTGCTGCGAACTGTAAACCTTGGTGTAACCTGCCATGGCAAGGCCCGGGCGGTGAATACCGCTTTCGGCGATCGGGGCGTCCATAGCAGATTCCGGAGAATGGCAGGCCATCTGCAGGTCCCTGCCGTAATGCAAAAAAAAGTCCCGCACCAGGAGACGTTCCCGGTGCAGGATCTTTATGTCTTTTAATCTAGACTCAGCCACGATTGCAACCGGTTATACAACTTCGGAAACGGGCTGGGCACGGTGATCGTTCTGCTTGTCATTTGCCTTCTTGAGCTGCACCTTAATGCGTTCGAGAGTCACATCAACGGCCTTGCCCATGTTTTCTTCGTCGGCGGAGGCAACAACCTGGGAGCCGGTAATGTTCACAGTAATTTCGCAATGGCGCTGATGTTCAACTTCGTGGTCAAGGATAACGGAGGCACTGGTGATATTCGGATAGAATCGAGCTAATTTGTCCATTTCTTCTTGAATACGATCCTGGAGTCCGGCAGAAGCATTAAAGTGACGAGCAGAGAACTGAATATCCATAATATTAACCTCCTTAAAAAGGGTTCTTATTTTATTTGTGGGGTTTTCCCCCACGTCTAGAGTATATACATCTTTTTTTGTTCAAAAACAAAGGGTTTTTCAAAAATTTTCAAAAAAATTTATTCCAAATTGGAATAATTGCTAAAAAAGCCGCCTTTTTGGGCGAAAAACGGCCTAAATGAGTTTTTTTCGCTTGCTGGCGGGCAACAAATGCAGCTCTTCTTCGCGGTATTTCGCCACCGTACGGCGGGCAACCTTGATTCCCTGTTCCATCAGTTTGTCTGCAATCGCCTGGTCCGAAAGAGGCTTTTTCTTGTCTTCTTCGTCCACGAGTTTCTTGATGGCGTCCAGGATGGTTGCCGAGCTGAGTTCTTCGCCATCGGGCGAGGAATCTTGCTTGACGCCCGAAGTAAAGAACTGCTTGAGTTCGAAAATGCCGTAGGGCGTGTCGACATACTTGCCGTTGACCGAGCGGTTCACGGTACTTACGTCGCGTTTGATATCGTCGGCAATGTCCTGCTGCACCATGGGCTTCAAGAAAGCCGGGCCCTTCTTAAAGAAATCCTTTTGGCGCTTGAAAATGGCCCGCATCACCAGTTCCATGGTCGTGTAGCGGTTGTCGAGCGCCTTGATAAATTCGACCGCCTTAAAGAGGTGCGTGCGCACGTATTCCTTGTCGGACTTGGAGGCTCCCTTGTCGTCAAGAATAGCCTTGTAGGTCTGGTTCACGCGCAGGCGCTTTTGCATCGAAGAGCGTACGGATTCGACTTCCATGTGACCATGCTTGTCGACCACCTTGAGGTCGGCGGCAATGGTCTGCACGCGGGAATTGGAAAGCTGGAAACCCGGATGCGGGTTAAGCTTTGCAAAGCTTGCGACCGCACGCTGCACGTCTTCGGTCGAAACGCCCAAGGCCTTTCCAATTTTAGCATAACGTAGCGCCAGCAAGTCATCGTAGCATTCTTCGAGAATCTTGATGCCAAGCGGCGGAAAACTCGGGAGGGCGTAAGCCTGAATCAAAAAGCATTCGCGCTGGTTGCGGGCGCCAATGCCGCGCGGATTAAAGCCCTGCAATACATGCACCGCTTCGCGCACCGGCAAGGAACATTCTTCCAGCGGGACTTCGTTACGGAGCATGGATTCAATTTCGTTAATCAGGGGATCTTCGGACGCACGAAGCGGGGCCACCTCGGCAGAAACTTCTTGCAGGAATCCGTTTTCGTCGAGAGAGTCGATCAGGTATTCCACCAGCGAACGGAATTTCTTTTCGGAGCAATTACTTTGCGCAAGCTGCTCCAACTGTTCGCGAGTGCCCGACCAAAGCGAAAGCTGGTCGCGCAACTGGTCTTGCAGGCTTTTGCCATGATCCTTAATGGGGCGGTCCCATTCGTCATCGGAATCGTTACCCACGTTCAAATCCTTGAAAGGCGCGTCTTCGTTCATGGAGCCGTCTTTCAAGTACTGTTCGTAATCGATATCGTTGCTACCGTCCAAAAGCGAGCTATCGCCTATGGCGCTGTCTTCGAGGCTAGAATAGTCGCCAGAATCGTAGTCGTCAAAATTATCTTTAGCTTCGCGCAACTCGGCACCAGAATCCGGAAGTTCGTCTTCGTGGACTTCGCGTTCTTCCATCGGGGCGGCATCGTCCAATTCCAGAAGCGGATTGGTTTCAAGCTCTTCTTTGATGGCGGTATCGAGTTCCAGGGAATTCTTCTGCAGAATGGTTACAAACTGCCTAAGCTGGGGCGAAAGATTTTGCTCCAGCCGCTGATTTGTACCAAGTTGAATCCCAATATCCACAAAGCCCCCTAACCTAAGCTAAAGCTATCGCCCAAGTAAATGCGACGGGCTTCGGGGTCATTCGCCAAGTATTCCGAAGAGCCTTCGGTCAGCACCTGGCTCTTGTACATAATGTAGGCGCGGTCGGTAATCGAAAGCGTTTCACGCACGTTGTGGTCGGTAATGAGCACGCCCATGCCGCGTTCCTTGAGGCCCGAAATAATGGACTGGATGTCGGCCACGGCAATCGGGTCGATACCTGCAAACGGTTCGTCGAGCAACAGGAACGACGGATCGCTTGCCAAGGCGCGTGCAATTTCCAAGCGGCGGCGTTCACCGCCTGAGCAGCTCATGGACTTGGTTTTGCGAATGTGCGTAATCTTAAATTCTTCGAGCAATTCTTCGAGACGGCGCTTGCGTTCGGAACGTTTCATGTTCTGCGTTTCGAGAATGGCCATAATGTTGTCTTCGACGCTGAGCTTGCGGAAAATCGAAGCTTCTTGCGGCAGGTAACCGATGCCAAGGCGGGCGCGCTTGTACATGGGCTTGTCCGTCATTTCGATATCGTCCAAGAAGATATGCCCGGACTCCGGACGTACCATGCCCACGATCATGTAGAACGAAGTCGTCTTGCCGGCACCGTTAGGGCCGAGGAGTCCGACAATTTCGCCCTGCGACACGCGAATGGACACGTCGCTCACCACTTGGCGACCGCCATAGACCTTTCTCAGGTGCTCCGTGCGTATGGTACTAACAAGATTTTTCATACACTCTCAATTTACAAATCTTTCGCAGGCGCGATTGCCTTTTCACGGGCTTTTCGCATTATATCCAATTTGCTTTTAACGTTTCCGGCCTTTTTATTATCGTCGGATTCTTTCTTTTTGTCAATATCTTTATTCGCGGCCTTGGCTGCCTCGGCTTCTTTCTTGAGGCGTTCCGTTTTTTCCATGTCGATATAGCGACCGCTTGCCATGGTTGCGCTACCCAAGAGTTTAAGCGACTTGACCGCATTCTTTTGAGCATCGAACAGGATGTGAATGGTATCGCCGGCGGCTTCGTTCTTGCCCGAAACGGAGCGGTCCTTTTTCACATAGAAATACGTACTCTGCGCCTTGCCCGAAACCACGGCCTTGTCCATCTTGCCTTGATTGAAATACAGATCCAGACGATCACCGTCCATTAAGTTGCGGTAATCCTTGAGGTCGGTTTCGTAGAAGAATCCGCGAGCATTCAGGTTCACGTAAAGGCGTTCAATTTTGTCGTTATTGAATTGCGCATAAAGGGTGTCGCCAAAAGCTTCGGTCACGCTGCCAGGGGCATTGCGCTTGGGATCTTCTTGCTGCACACCATGGGCGTTGCGGATCACGAGTGCCGACTTGAGCGACTTGCCGGCGGAATCCAGCACCAGGAAAATGGAATCACCCGTAAGGTGGTAATTCTTCATGTCGCAAGTCGGATGGCCCTTCATGGAAAGCCAGTTGTTCTTGCGGTCGAAATAGCCCGTATCGCAAGTGACAACCATGTCGTTCTGCGTGACCTTCACCGAATCGAAAGCCTGCGCGAAAGAATCCTTCTTGTTGTAAATAATGCGCTTGGCCGAAATCGTCACCGTATCGATTTTGCCGCTTTTCATTTTTTCGTACTGGTAAAGCTTGGGCTTTTGCGGCATGGTAAGGATTTCGTTTTCGCGGTCGTATTCCAGGTAATCGCCCGTGAACAGGTAAGAATTCGCCGAGTCGCCGGCGTACACATCGTTTGAGGCGGTCGCAATTCCGGATTTCTTTCGATAGAAGCCGTTTACGGCCTTAATGTAGCCCGAGGGGTGCGTGAACAGGAACCCGCCGCTGCATTGCACACTTTCGTCGTTCTTGTTCCAGAAGGCACGCTGGGTACGAAACTGGATGCTGTCATGAATGAAATGCACTCGCCCTTGCAGCAAGAGCGTTCCGCGCTTGCGGGCGACAGCAAGGCTGTCGGCATGTTTCATGATCAAGGGCGAGGTCTGCGCAGCAGCACTTGTCGCTAGCAGGGCGGCAAGCAACAAAGGTAAAAGACGCAAAATCATTCGGCGTCCCTCGGCTTTGCTTTGGCGCGGTCTCCCCGTTCCTTGATCTTTTTCAGCAGTTGCATTTCCACTTTTGTCGCTGCCGGCTTCGGCTCGTCGGCCGAAGCCTCCGCCGCCACCGCGGCCTTCGCGGCGGCATTAGCAAAATCCTTCGACTTCTTCAAGGAATCTGGTTTTACGGGAGCCTGAGAGGCTGAGCTTGCAGGCTGCGGAGCAGGCTTCACTTGCGGAGCAACAGGGGCGGGCGCCGGATTTGCCGCCTGGGCGCTGTCGCGGGTTTCGATTTCCTTGGCCTGGGACTTGTCTTCTTCTTTGAGGCGGCGGGCGGCATCCTGGAAAATACCGGTCACATTCGAAAGAATGCGCCAGTTGTCCATGTGGGCGTCGCTCACAAAGCCACGGCCTTGCAACACGTCGCCTTCTTCGCTCACCACGCGCACGTAGCTTTCGGTTGTCACCAGATTGTCACCCTTGTTCCAAATCAAGGAGTCCGAACGCACCGAGGCTCCCTTGGGCGTAAGCGCATACACATGCCCGTAGGCATAAACGTAGGTAAACTTCAAATCCATGCGGCCCGAATCGGCGCGCAAGAATGCGGTGCGTTCTCCGAGAGAATCGTAAATATCCACCAGCACCGGGCGTACAAAGACAACTTCCTTATCGCCCCAACGTTCCAAATAGGCAGTTTTGAGTTTCCAGGCGAGCACACCCTTGTCGTAGCTATCCATGAGGGTGGTGTCGGTAAAAAGCATTTCAGGGCGCTCTACCTGCAGCCAGGGCTTTTCTTCTTCAATTTCTTCGCAAGCGGTCACAATGAGACCGATCAGCAATAAAGGTATCAACGCCCACTTTTGAAGAATCATAGGCCAAATATACATAATTTGATTTTCTATTTTAATCACATGAAACCTACTATTCTCGGCTTTTTGAAGAAAGTGGCGGCCAGCGTTGCCCCCTTCCAGAAACTGGTTCTTATTTCGCTTGCGGCCTGGGTCACGCATATTCTGCTCCGCGTACTGCTCCTGTTCCGCAGCAACCCTTACGGATTCCCGTTTGTCTCTAAGCCGGACTGGTTCATTTTCCACGCCGTGTGCATCGATTTCATGTGGATTGTGAACGCCCTCGTGGTGTTCCTGATTCTGGGTGGCATCGTTTACCGGATTACCGCCGGCAAGGCAACAGCCAAAGCGATCGTCGTGAAAATCGCCACAGTACTCTATGCCGTTTTCCATACCGCAATTTTGCTCCTGACCCTTTTGGATAACGAAACCCAGCGATTCCTGGGCGGCCACCTGACTTTCGGACTTGTGGATACTTACAAGGACACGTCTTCGATTATCGTGTTCTACGATTATGTGGCGAACGATTTGTCTATACCGTACTTGCAGTTCGTGGTGCTTGCGCTCATGCTCCCGCTGACCTACATCGTTTACAGATTGCTTTGCAAGTGGTACCGCCCGGATGACGGTTTCTACGTGAAAAAAACCGCAATTGCGATGCTTGTCTTCTACATTGCCTCTTACCTGTTCGTTTACTTTATCTGGACTGGTAACGCCCGCATGACAAAGCTCCGCCCGGTTGTTTCGCTGATTTACAACGACCTGTTTGTCGCCAAGAAAACGGTTGGCCTCACGGACGCTGACCTTGGCAATTACCGCACCGCTTACCAGAACTTGTGGCAAAAAATCGAAGGTGATTCCGACTGGCAATTCTCTGACGCCAAGGAAGGCAACGGGCTCCCGCTTTACCGCGTGCCGAGCGCAAGCCTCTTGAACAGCGAAAAGCTGAAGGCCCAGCGCGAAATGCAACCGAACTTTATTCTGGTGCTCATGGAATCGCAGCGCGGCCGCAATACGGGCTACATGAATCCGCAAATCCAGCCCTCGCCCACTCCGTTCATGGATTCGCTCGCAGCCCATTCCCACGTATGGATGCGCATGCACACCAGCGGCGTTCCGACTACGGGCGGCGTCCTTTCGACGCACATCGGCATTCCGCACCACTCTCGCTTGGCTCAGGCAACAGACCTTGCCCACGTAACGCTCCCGAGCTTTGTGCAAGTGCTGACCGAAAACGGCTACAGCACGCATTACATGTCGGCCGCCGACCCCGCCTGGGATAATCTGGGCGTATGGATGTCCAAGTGGTACACCGCCGAACATTACAACCGCGAACGCGAAGACGATTCCACCTTCATCGACAACGCGATTGAATACGTGCGCGACACTCTTTCTAAAGAAGGCAAGCCCTTCCTCGCCACCCTCATGACGCGTTCGAACCATTACCCGTTCAACTTTGCCGCCGGCATGACCGACGAGCAAAAGAACCGCCCGCTCCAGGAACGCATCAACGTGACCATGAATTACGCCGACAGGCAAATCGCCCGATTCTTCCATTCGATCGAAAACGAGGAATGGTACAAGAACACCTACGTGATTATCATGGCCGACCACGGTTTCCCTCTGGGTGAAAACGGCGTTTCGACGATGAACGGCGGCGGATTTTCGAACGTGAGCTGGATCCCGTTCTTTATTCACGGAAAAGGACTTGACGCCGTACGCGATACAACGACTGCAGCGCAAATCGACATTGCGCCCACCGTGCTTGAGCTCGCCGGCTTTGCCGTTCCGAACATCTTCATGGGACACAACTTGCTGCGCGGAAATGAAACGAAGGCAGACTCTGTCGCCAACGACTCCGCGGCGGTTGATTCTACAATTGCTCCGCAGGCATCGCAATCGCTCGCGGGCCTTTCGCTCGGAGCATACTCGGGCTACGCCGCCATCGGGCTGGACGGATACCGCTTTATCGCAAAGTACCCCGCCCAAGACGAAACGCATATCTTTGCCGACGGCGACCTTCGCCAAGAAAACGAACTCACCGGCAAGTTGCAAAACGAAGAAGGCCGCTTGTCAGCGACCCTCGATACATTGCTCAAGATTTCGGATTACTCGCTCGAACGCGGGCTTTAAATGCCGATGCTGAACCAAGTTCAGCATGACAAGCGGCATGACAAGCTGATGCTGACCGGAGCCTGCCCTGGGCAACCACGAGTCAGCATGACAAGCCGACGTTAGAAACGAGCAGAGCAAGGTCCTTATCTATGTTTTGCAACAGAAACAAGTTTCTGGCAAAACATGATAACGACATCCTTCGGCGATCGATTGGACAAGCCAATCTCCTGCGCTAAAGCACAGAGCCTCAGTAGCCGCAGAGCCGAAGCTGAATAAAGCTATACTGCGATCGAGTTTCTGTGACGAAGCCCTATAACATGTAGTCGAAGCTAGAAGCGAGCAGAATGACGCCGCAGGACCGAAGCTGTACAAATAGTACAGCGAGAGTCCGAGAAGGAAGTTATGCGAAGCTTATAGCGAGACTACCTTTTCTTAAGCCAAGAACCGCACAAATACATACAGAAGATAATGCTCGTGATGAGGAACATCGCGATGCTGATGCATGCCAGATCGCCAATACCCTTCAGGCCGCGGTGCGTTGTAAACAAGAATCCTACGAAGCCCGCGATGGTCGTAGTAGAGCTAGCCATCACGTTGCGGCCGGTGGTATCTATCAACTGACGCAGAGTCATGCCCTTATTATTGTCGGATGTCCACGAGGTAATCATGTGGATGGTGGCATCGATGCCAATGCCAAGAGCCATCGGAATCACGATCACGTTGTAGATGCTGATCTTGCCGAATTCAAACATATCCGTCAGGAATCCGAGAAGGCCTAGCGTGAGCAATGCACCCATACCAAAGGCGACGCAACCGGCCAAGAAATATTTCGGCTTGCGGAACGAAACCACCAGCGTAGCGAAAATCACAAGGATAATCACGAGAGCGAGTCTAAAGCTGTCTTTCTTCACCGAATCAATCACGTCAGAGAGAATGAACTGCGAAGAGAACGTACGGAGATCTTCGCCGTCGAAATTCCAGTGGCCATAACGCTCCTGGAAACGATGCAGGGCGTGGGCGTCCCAGCTCGGGAAGTCACCATAGATAAAGCCAATCTTACCGTAGCTTCCGTCTTTTTCGCGTAGCAAGTCCAAAGTCCAGCTCGGGACATCTTCGGGCGTGAAGGGTTGTTCGACGGCAGAAAGCTTACGCAGGTTCACGATATTCACGGAATCTTCGCCTTCGGCGCGGTCAAACACACGGGCTTCGGCAAGGTCGCGAATTTCTTCGATGATTTCGAGACGAGCCTTCTGCGAATCCATCGGCGGTACAAAGCTCTTGAGCGTGAGGAAGCTTCCGAGAGTCGTGTCATGTTCCACATGCAGGCGCACCATCAAGGTGTCATAAAGCTTGTCGAGCTGTTCGGGCTTGGAACCCATCACCGCAGCCGGCGTTGAGGTCACAGCCTTACCCGTTGCGCGAGTCACCTTGGTCGAAATCTTGTTCTTCGAGGTGGTCACGTTCGTCGAGACGCGACGCAAGTTGCGCAGGTTATGTTCAAAGTCCACATCTTGTGCAAACCAAATGGATACGGCACCGAGAGCAAAGCCCGCAAAAGCGAGATACTTGAAGAAGCGCAGAATCTTCGCTTCATCCCAAGACTTGGGCAACAGGGAATTGTCCGGAGCCTTCGGGATACCACCCATGCACTTTACCAGCACCGGCAAGAACAGCACCGAGGTAAGCATACTGAACAGCACGCCCATCGAAGCCACCACGCCGAATTCATAGAAACCGCGGAAATGAGCAGCCAACAATGTAAGGAATGCTGCAATCGTCGTAAAGCTTGCAAGGATAAACGGTTTGAGCATCTTGCGCTGAGCCGCTTCCAATACCTCTTCGAGAGTCGCGTACTTGTGCAGCAACTTCTGCGAAGTACCCAGGATATGAATCGAGTAGTCGATGCCGATGCCCAAAATAATGGAAGCCACAAACACCGTGAACGGGTTCAGCTTTCCGTAGAAGAGGGCCGTAAACGCAAGCGTCGGGAGGCAGGCGTACAGCACCGATGCCGTCACGAGAATCGGGCCCTTCACGCTCCTGAAGAAGAAGATGGTGAGGAAGATAATCAGCACCAAGCTGATGCCGAACGAGAAGATGGAATCGTTCGCGACTTCGTCCACTTCCTTAAGGCCTTCGTAAGTGCCTTCCACCGTAAAGCGGGTCGGCACCGGGTACGTCTTGCCGCTGAAATAAGCGAGCAGGGAATCAGTGCGAGCCAGAATATGAGTCACGAATTCATAGTCAGTAGAGGGCTTGATAAGTTTCGCATTCACCACGCCGTTGTAGAGAATCTTGCCCGTGCTATCGGGGCGCGGAGAACCGACCAGGCGGTTCTTGAGTTCAGAAGGAATCGTCGACTTGGAATCCCATTCCACTTCTTCGTTCGAGGCGGCCTTCGCATCGATTGTGTCGCCCTTGGATTTCTTGAAGAATGCGTCAAAGGCACTCACCGCTTCATCAGGGAGTCCCAATTCTTGCGGCAAGTTTTCATCGAACCACACGCGTTTCTTTTTCGCAGGCGCGGCACCTGCAGAAGCATTCGTAGAATCAGCGACTGCCGCAGAATCACCGCTCAGCAAATCCACAACAAGCGGACCATTCTTGCGGCCGATTTCAAGCTGCAAATCTTCCAGGTTATCGCGAATGTTTTCCAAATGCTTTACCGGCAAGTAAAGCAATGCATTATCCTTGAAGAACTGGTTGTCGTTATCGACCTGAGTCGAAACGAAATCGCCTTCCCAATTCTTGTGGATGTATTCGGCAATAGAATCTTGCAGGGTCACCACCAAGTTCAGGTCTTCGCTCTGGATTGCGATCATGAACTTGTCGGTAGAACCAAAGCGCAAGTATGATTCTTCGAGCGCCTTTACGCTGGGAGTATCCTGAGGCAACAAGTGCGAAAGATCCGCATCCAGTTTAAGGCCTGGCTTAAACAAGATAGGAATGGCAAAAAACACCGCAAGAATCAGGTAAAAGGCAAGAGCCTTGTACTGGTGCTTGCAAATGAGGGGAATGTACCAATTAGAAAATCTTTCGGGAATCGTCTTTTTTGTAGCCATATCAGGATTTCAATAAAAAGGTGTATTAGAATTCTATTGCTTTTTTAGATTCGTAACTATTCAAGACATCATCAATCGTCTGCTTGGGCTTGAAAGACTTTTGGATGATAATCGGCAAGCGCCTAAAGAAGCGCCCGATTCTGTGGGACAGCGGTCGCCAGCTTCCGCTGGTAACATGAATGGCCACGGGTTTGTAATCGACATCGTCGCAACTGGGCAAGAATATCTTGCTCGGGTAAATGGCCATATCGTCTTTCAAGTTCTGCATTTGGTTCTTATAGACAAAGCCAAAGTCCATTGCCATGTGTGCATAAACAAAGGGTGCAATGTTTTCGATATTCAGTTTACCGTTCGGCAAAACGAATTTTTGATTTTCGTAGTACGACATGCACTTTTTCAGGAACGGGTGATTGGCCTCACCACCGAAAATGGCAGCCTGGAAAGCAAGACCCGGAAGAGGAATTTCGTCCATGTTCTTTTTGGTGCCGTCTTCGTTCAGCTTTTTCCAGGATTTATTTCTCTTGAAATGAGACGTAAATTCGATATTCGTAAAGTAGCGGTGGTCGAGGAACCTGTCAAAACTCTGGTACAAGTAAACATCGCTGTCCAAGTAGATACCGCCCTCGGTTGAAATCGCATAAAGGCGAATGTAGTCGCTGGCGAAAGCCCACTTACGGAGTTCAACCGCTTCGCGGACGAACGGAACGTTCTTGATAATCTGTTCGCACTTGGCCATGTCCCAATGGATAATTTCGTAATCCGGACAATGACGTTTCCAGCTTTCAATACACAGCTGAGGAAGTTTCGGCAGCGGATCGTTAGAAAGCCAAATGTAATGAATTTTCTTGGGAATCATAGTCTTTTACTTTTTGTTTGAAATAGCGCTTGCAGAAAAATACTTCTTTACGAGTTTCCAGTAAAGGCCAAGCAGGCCCACAATCACCAAATACGCAACAATCTTTTGCCATAACACCATGGGCAACTTCCCTGTATTCACGGCAATATAGAATGCAACCAGGGCCACAATCCAAAGCACCTGCGAAATAAGCTTGGACGAATAAAGCCTAAAGCCCATTTTGTACAGGTAACCGTTGTTGACGATTGCAGAGAACAGCGTAGAGCTCAACATGGCAAGTGCTGCCCCCACAAGGCCGAATCTCGGAATCAACAGATAGCCCATCCCAAGCGTCAAGCCAAGGGAAATCGTATCCATAATCAACGTGTAAAGGCTTTTGCCCATACCCTTCAAAACAAGTACGGAAAGTCCGCCAAATCCGGTACCCAGATGCACCAAGAGCAAAATACCCAAAGCTTCGGGCTGCACGATAAAGTCCTTACCCGCAATGCTCAGGATTTCGCTGGGGAACAAGACGATAAAGAAACCGATCAAAAGTTGGATCAGCGTCACCATGAACACGCAATAGCTATAGACGAATTTCAAGTCCGTGCTCAAGCGCTGTTTTTCCATGCCGGCAACAACCGGAGTCAAAATCGGTGTAAAGCCCACGTGAATCGTCTGGAGAGCATTCGAAATCGTCACCATGATACCGAAGGCGCCCGCCTTTTCGGGACCAAGGAACAGCATGACCATCCAGAGGGCAGAACGAATCAAGAAAGACGCAACGAATTCACCAAAGCCCAGCGGAAGCGAATACTTCAAAAGAACCATGGGCACGCGCAAGGCCGGGTGAAGCGGCATGTCGGGGAACTGACGGCGCACCAGCACAAAATGCACAATGAATCCAGCCATCTGGCCTACAAACAAGCCCAACGGAAGCGCATGGGGAATATCCAGGAAGTGTAGCGCAATCGACACACCCGGGGCAAGCGTTACCGTAAGGAAAGAATTCACGAACACCGCATTTTGCGGGCGGCGATTGCCTTCGGAAGCGGTGCTAAAGACGAATGTGCCCACGTAGAACAAAAGCGAAATTCCATACCAAGGCAGTTCCTTGGAAATGTAGGGCGTAAAGGAGCCCACAAAAATCACGAGCGAGCAGAACAGCGCAATCAGAGCCGACACCCAGAAGGAATTCATGATGCCGTCATAAGCCGGACGGTTATTCAGCTTGTTTTGCGGGAGATACCAATACAGGCCCTTATCGAGCCCAAGCGTTGCCGAGTGGGCAATAGTCAAAAGGAGCGTTTGCGCAGAAACAAAAATGCCAAATTCAGCGGCGCCAAAAACACGCGCCATCAAAAAAGTCAAAAGCGGGCCGCAAACCTTGAGGATCGCCCCCACCACATTGATAATCACAGCCTTCTTTAAAAACTTGCTGTCTGCTTCCAGATTACTCATAATTACTCGCAATATAGAAAATTGGGACCTAGGACACTAAGGCATCATAATGTCATTTCGCAGCACAGAGCGCACCGCCTTCGCAGCGCCTACCGCCTTCTTTTTCCAGGCAAGGTCATTTGCATCGGTTGTAATCGCATAGGGGCTTTCGCCGCCGACACCGGCGCGGTAAACATCTTCGTTTTCGAGGCCACCCGTAAGCACGTGATCACGGAAGCCCATATAGTATGCATTTTGCGAGAAGAACACCGAGGGCTGTTCTGCAGGGCGTTCCTGCGCGAGCAAGTCATAACCCCAGAAATGGTTCGGTTCACGTACCTGCGCAAGGTCGAAAATCGTCGGGCCTAAATCCAGCTGCGATGCCACATCTTCGCGTACAACGAGTCCGTTAAACAAGGCGGAATCTGCCGAGAAAATGCCAATGAAAATCTGCGAAGCCGAAAGGCCAAGCGGTTGCGGCACCCTGTAATCGATAGAATCTACAGGGGTGTCGTGGTCGCCCAAGACAATGACTACCGTATTCTTGAAATCGGGACGCTTGGAAAGCGAATCAAAGAATCGGCCGAGTTGCTTGTCGGTATAGCGAATCGCATTGCGGTAGCGCGCCATGGCGTCGTCGGATTTTTCTGCAAAATCACTGGGATAGCCGTAGAACGGAATATGCGATGCGATGGTGTTAAAGGAAATCTGCCAAGGTTTATCGGTCGGCATTTTGGCAAGCACGTCAATTGCAAGGCTTGCGCCCAAGCTGTCTGCAGTGCCCTCGCTCGGTTCTTCGCCAATCAAGTGCCAATCTTTTTCGAAGAACTTTTCGATAAAGGGCAGCGTATGGTCAAAAATCGGATTCGAAACTGTCGCATACGCACGCTGATAATTTGTCAAAAATTCAGGCCAGCCCTTAAACTTGTTTGCGGCATAGAAACTCGGCACATCGCGGTTCGGGTGAGAAGGGAAACCCATGTAGGTCGCCATCGTGCCACGCACCGTGGGGTAACCGCCGCTAAAGGCATGCTTAAACCAGAGGCCACCACCCAGCGAATTGCCGGCAGAATCTTTTTCGAAGTAGCCGCCGTTTGCGAGCTTCCATATATTCGGCGCCACAGTCGTGTCGCCTTCGAGCATCTTATTGAAAATGCGACCCTTGAACGATTCGCCCATAATGAACACGATGTTGTAAGGCTTTTTCGCCTTGTATTCGTGCGTGGGAGCGTTCCGGTACATCGGAAGTTCAAGAGAATTCTCGCGGCCTGCCGCAAAATCCTTCGGCAAGAAGGCATCCAAATCACTCACCAGTTCTTCGGTGATTTTGGCGTTATCATGAATGAATTCAAAAGTCTCGACTGCCGCAATGTGCAAAATCGGAGCGGTAAGCGTATGCTTGCCGAGCGTAAAGCGCATGTCCACTTTCGTGTGCGTCACGGGGATTTCAATCCAGCCGCGAGTGCCCGTAAGGAACAGCACGAGCGGCACGAGCGAGAGAGCCATGCCAATGGCGAACATCGCTCCCGGAATCTTACGGGAGGCGCTCTTCCAGGCGCCTCCCTGATTGCTAAGCACGAGCGTACGGCGCTGTTTACGGAGCCTAAGCGAGTAGACGGTTACAAATGCAATTGCGCCCGCAAGGCAGAGGACTACCATCGTTACCCAAAGCACCGTCCCGAGCATGTCGCCACCGAGAGTCGAAACCGTCGTGGCATCGGTGATGTTTGAAATATGGAAATACGTGCGCAAGAAAGAGAAAGAAAGGCGCTGGTGCGAAAAACGGAAAACATCGTAGTCCGCTACCGCAGCAAAAAAGTAGAGCCCGTAAAAAATCGCAAGACCGCGCGGAGCGCGAGCAAAGCCGAAGAGACCTGCCATCGCAAGCACCGCACCGAAGGCCATGAAAATCTGCCAAAGCGTTTTGCCTTCAAACATTTCGGACATCGAAAGTCCAAGCGGATCGGGCAGGCTGTAGAAAAACACCAACAGCAAGCTCTGTACCACAAGGGCCACAAGCGCCATTGCAAGGTAAGGATTCTTAATGATTCTTAAAAATGTCCGCATTCTTTTTCCAAAATATCAGTTAGTTTTTTACGCAACGAACAGGCATTTTCTCAGTTTTATCATTCCACGTAACATAAACATTCTGTGCGTCAACCGGCACTGATTTCCCCGATGTTTTAGAATGTTCCGTCGAAGTCCAAAATCTGGTATAAGTGCCATTCATATTCGAAGAAAAACCTACAGGCAAGGCCGAGAAGCCATACTCGTCGCTTCCGTTTGCATAAAATTCAAGCCAACTCCATCCTGTTCGCGATTTTAAGGCGGCAGACTTTTCTCCACCTGCAAATTCAATCAACGAAGACCATTCTGTCGAATCAGGGAGATGCCAGCCTTCAGGGCAGATATCAACGGCAATATCCCAGGTATAGAACCGTCCAGAGATTTCACAATATTCTTCTTTATAGTCAGAGCACCTGATTTTTCCAATGAGCTCCGGATTTTGCGTCGTATCCGCATAGTTCAGGTTTTCCGCCATCCAGGTCTTGCCATTGATCACAGTCGTTTTATATTCCTGTCCATCACGGGAATCGACCATTTTCCCGTAATCATAATCAGGATTCATACGTTTTTCCTTGGGAATATCCCAACTCCAATAAAGCGTAGGCGCATCAGAGGCCGCATCTTTCAAGCATCTAACAGAATAACCCATTGTTTTCTGATCAATTCCAGACCCATGACTACTCGAAATGTTAAAGACATAGGCGTATTCAGGCAAGGATGTTTGAAAATAAGATTGCGCCAGCCAAAATCCCCCGTCCATTCCAACAAGCTGGTACGACGACCCATTTTTTCTACCCGAAGGAATAATAGAGAGCCCATACAAGTCGTCCCCATTTTCATAATTATTCCACCCTGCAGTCGATTTCAATTCTGCAGACATGACCGCATTTCCGGCACCAATATTATTATACAGATGCTGCACTTCAAAAACCTGCGGAATGTGCCAGCCGTCAGGGCAAATTCCTTGAACCTTATAATCTGCAGGAACCTTACACAACATATTGCTTCCGCACTTCAAAGGTCTGTCAGGATCATTCAACAAGGCTGCCGTATCAACCGCGACAACCCAGGAATATAAACGTCCCGCCACATCACAATGACTCGGATCATCATCATAGCACCAGGAATTGGATTTAAACCATTCTGAGCCGTCTGTATAATTCAAGTTTTGAGCCATCCAGGTTTGTGCAAAATCGCCCTTACCAATCGTTACCGTCTTGTATTCCTTGCCATCACGCGGGTCAGTCATTTTGTCGTACGATATTCCCGGATTCAAGTAGGAATCTCTAGAGACATCCCAGCTCCAACCTATTGTCGTCGCATTGCTAGAAGATTCTTCCGGAAGCGAAGCGGAATCGGTCACGCAACGAACAGAGACCTTTTCAATTTTACTGAACCAGGAAACCTTTGCCGCGTCGGACTCACTGATAAATTGAACATAGACAGCCTTGTCTTTTTCAACGGAATAAGGCGTAGATGTCCAGAAATAAGTCAGGCTTCCGACATCCCCATCGAACATATCCTTGCCGCCATTAAACGGACTTGCGATAGCAGAGCCTGCAGGCAACGCCGAGAAGCCATACGAATCGACTCCGTTTCCGTTGTTATTCCAACCGGCCTTGGCCTTGAGAATTTTCGCCGCCTTATCCTTGCCGCCTACATAATCGAAAAGTTTCAGCCATTCCTTTTCAGAGGGCAAGTGCCAACCATCGGGGCAAATTCCCTGAACCGTACCGGGCAATTCACACTGAACCATGTTGCCGCAGGTCAATGAATGATTCTTTGCAAGCGAAAGCGTATCGATAGCGGCAGACCATGAATAAAGTCTGCCCGCCAACAAGCAGTTTTCATTTTTTTCTGCATAACAGACAGACGGCATTTCGTATGTTTTCGGATTGTAATTCAAATTCTCCGCCATCCAAATTTGACTACCGATAGAAACGATCTTGTACTTTTGATGGTCGCGGGGATCACTCATCGTTCCGTAAGAGACCTTCGAATTCATCAAGTCGTCCTTCGACAGGTTCCAGCTCCAACCGATAGATGTCGCCACGTCAGAGGAATCCGATTTCGAAGAAGAAGACACTTCTGTTGAATCGTCAGAAACGGTTCCTGCGCTAGACGAAGACTTCAGACTATCGGCTACGGCATCGGAGCTACTCAAGCCTTTCTTCTCCGAAGACACAGAACTGCTCGACACATCGTCTTGCTGCGCGCAATCGTCGCACTCGATAGGATCTGTAAATTCGTCTTCTACGACGCTTGACGAATCACCACCGCAAGCCGCAAAGACAATTGCAACAAATGATGCACCCCAAAATTTTTTCACCATAAGACTCCTCCTAAATAATTTAAACCTTCAAAATGAAATTCACCGCTTCTTCGAGGTCCGCAATCTGGCGGGCATGCACCAGCTGGTAGCGCTTGGGCGCGCGGGCCGCATACTCGTCATAAATTTTAGAATCAAGCAATTGCACTAGGCGGTTCTTGATTTCGCTTACAGAATACGGGTCGAAGTACAGCACAGCATCGCCGCAGACTTCGGGAATCGAAGTCGTACCGCTCGCGGCCACGGGCACGCCGTAACGCATGGACTGCACCGGCGGGTAACCAAAGCCTTCGTTCAAGCTCGGGAACACAAAAGCGTAGGCGTTCTGGTGCAAGAATTCCAGTTCCCTGTTTTCGACATAGCCGAGCAGCACAAAGCGGTCTTTATGCTTGAGGTGACGCAGATACGCCCTGGTGTTTGCAGCCCCGGTAACGACCATCTTGAAATCAAACGGTTTGCCTTGCGACTGATACATGCCGACCAGTTCATCGAAAGCCTTAGCCGCACGCAAGTTATTCTTTTCCCAGCGGGCGCCACTCGTGAGCAAGAAGTACTTTTTCGCAGCGACTCCCGGCGGCAAGAAACCCTCGGGTTCGTACGCCGTCATGGGGCTGTAGAATACCGGGATTTCCAAATCCAGAAGTTCCGGGAAGAACGACTTGATTGAGGCGCGGCTGTGTTCGCTCACCGTAATGGTGCGAGCCTTGCCCTCGGCCATGCGGGCTGCGAGCGCCTGGTACTTGGGCTTGTAGTAATGCTTTTTCCAGCTTTCGCGGTAACGGACCAGCGCTTCGAATTTTTGTCCGAGTTTCTTGGCGAAACCGACACCCGCCCAGCTGTACTGCATTTCAAGCGCACGCACACCGTGCCAGGTAAACACGAAATCCTTCACATTAATATCCCACTTTTTTTCGAGCGAATAAAGCGGGGTGTAGAAGGTGTCAATATGATTTTCGTCGATAATCTGCTGCGGCGTCTTTTCGTTAATGTCGAACAGCGGAATGTTCTGCGTTTTGCAGGCATCGAGAATCATCGGGTCCAGGTACTTGCGGCTATCGTAGGCGCAGCTGAATTGTACGCCGCGCTTGACCAGCGCCCAGAAAATCACTTCGCCGTAGGAACCACCGCCGTGAAACTTGGCGCTATGAATCGGCTGAACTGCGACCAGATTGAAAAGCAGATTCATGCTACCTCCCCAAGATTTTTCCGAATACTCTCAGGGGGAGCACAAGAATCGGCAAGTGCTTGTAAATCCAGGCGAGCGACTTGGCGAAGGCGTAGCTGCGAATAATGTAGGCGCCCGCCGCCCCCACCTTACGGGTCTGGAATTCAAATTCTTCCTTGGCGTGGGCAATCACGTCGTCGTAGTACTCATTAATCGTAATGCTCTTGTCGGCGTTGACCTTCACCGGAATGTTCTTCAGGTTCGTGTAGAAGTCCTTGCGCAAAATCTTGGGCAAGAACAGGTCCATGCTGGC
>JAEEGJ010005582.1_pt1 | contig 39242 bp, 25 predicted proteins | sample 8958761 | NCBI WGS metagenome assembly JAEEGJ01 (sample SAMN16246546, study PRJNA631951) | gut metagenome | biome: gut microbiome; feature: rumen; material: RS-attached | host: Bos | place: Iran: Karaj | collected 2018-10
TCGTTCACGGGCGGATAGTGCGAGGTCCGGACCGCGTTGAAATTGAACTGCTTGAGGATTTCCATGTCGCGGCGGATGACCTCCTCGGTCATCGCGTGTCCAAGCGTGGGATGCTGCATGTGGGAGCATTCGGCGCTCACTTTCACGGGCTGCCCGTTGAGGTAGAAGACGCCGTCGCGGATCTCGGTTTTCTTGAAACCGATGCGCTTGTCGACCTGGTCCACGACCTGGCCGGCCTCATCGGTGAGGACGAGGTCCAGCCGGTACAGCGCCGGGGTTTCCGCCGTCCACTTCTCCGGAGCCTTCACCTTCGCAGTCAGGTTCACGGTCTGGCAGCTGCCCGGGCCGATGGCGACGGGGCCGCCGGTCATTTGGGCGACTATCTTTCTGCCCTTGGAGACGGTCGCTTTCACCTGATAGCCGCTCCCCTGCACGTCAAATCCGCGCAGGGTGACGGCGACGCTCAGGTCCGAATTGACGAAATCCGGCCCGAAGTCCGTGATCACCTGCCAGTCCCAGATCCGGGCCTGCGGGGAGGCGTAGAGGGTCACATCATCGAAGATACCCGCGAGCCGCCAGTAATCCTGGCCCTCCAGGTAGTAGCCGTCGCTGTACTTGAGCACGAGCACCGCGAGGGTGTTCTTGCCGGGCTTGAGATACTTCGTCACATTGTATTCCGCCGGTTCCTGGGCACCCTCGTTATAGCCCACTTCCTGCCCGTTGATCCACACGAACGAGGCCGATGCCACCTTCTCGAAACGCAGGAACACCTGCTCGCCCTTCCAATCCTTGGGCAGGGTGAAAGTGGTCCGGTAGGCGCCTGTGGGGTTGAATTCCGGGACTTCCGGCACGCTCACGGCAAAGGGCGGCGGGGTCAGGCTGCCTCCCAGGCGCGACAGGAAATAGTCCCGGGTGCTCTGCGGCAGATCCGGATTGTTCATGGCAGCCGCGAGCCGTTCCCGCGTCTCCTTGGGCGCCAGCAGCGGAAAAGGAGCCGTGACATTGCGGAACACGGCCTGGCCGTATCCTTGCATCTCCCAGTTGGAAGGGACTTCGATGGTCCCCCACTTCCGGTCGTTGAAAGCCGGCTTGAAGAAATCCGCCGGGACTTCCGCCGGACTCTCGTAATAGCCGAACTTCCAGGTGCCGTTCAGGGACAGGGACTGCGCCGGGATATGGAAAGCCCGGCCGGGCTCCTGGTTTTCCTCGAACACGGAGGTGTTCTCGATGTAATCGGAAAGCCGGTCCAGATAGGACTGGGCGCCGACGGGAAGCGCCAGCGCAAGCAGGAAGAGGGCAAAGGCCTTTTTCATAGGCATCGAATGAACAAATCATTCAAAGATACCCATTTCCCGCCGATAAAGCAAACGGTTGGGTGCCGGTCCTATTTCGGCAGATGGAAAGCGTCGGACAGCTCCTGCATCTGCCCGTCCGACATTCCCTCCGGCTCGAAGCCCATGTTCCGGGCCGCGATGTAGATCTGGGCGGACTTGTTCAGGACATCGACCTGGTCGAAGGCCGACATCACGTCCGTATCCACGGCGAACACGCCGTGCTTCTCCCACATCACCACGTCATAGTCCTCGTCGATGGCCTGGATTGTCGCTTCTGCGAGGTCCACGCTGGAAGGAAGCATATACGGCACCATCCCCAGGCCCCGGGGGCAGAACGCCTTGGTCTCGGGAATCATCGACCAGAGCATCCGCGTGGCCACGTCCTTCTTCATCCATTTGCGGCTGTGGGTGAGCGCCACCAGCTCGATGGGATGGGTGTGCAGGGAGGCCCGGTACGGGGAACCCTTCGCCAGCAGGTAGTTATGGACGCTCAAATGGGAAGGGAGCTCGGAGGTGGGGGCGACGGGAAGGTCCGCCACGATCTCGTACCGCATACAGTCGTCCACGATGCGGATGATGGAGCCGTTCGCCATCGGGTCGCGGGCGAGGTCCCGCATCCGCCGGCCGGTTCCCTTGCAGTAGAACCAGCAGCCTTCCAGCTGCGAGAGCTTCGCGCCGATGGGGACCGCCGGACCGATGGCCGGCAGGGCCCGCATCGCGTCGTCCACCCACTCGGTGATGTTGATGGTGATGTTGCCGCCGTTCCGCTCGGCCCAGCCCTTCTGCCAGAGATAGCCGGCCACTTCGGCGACCTTGTCGATTTCGGCCTTCAAGGCCGGTCTGTTGTCAAGGATACTCATGTTCGTCATGCCCGGCCCGACCGGGCATCTCCTAGATTAACTGCGGTAAGAAAGTACTGAAAATCAACACGGCGAGGCCCACGAGGAGGACCGTGATGGTCTTCCGGGAAACGCCCTTCCACTCCTTGAGGATAATGCCCCAGACGTTGGAGAACACGACGTTCAGCGCCATCAGGATGCACCAGCTGAAGGTGATGAGGACCGGGTAGTCCGTCAGGAAGCCCTTGCCCAGGCTCAGCCCGAAGAACTGGCTGTACCAGAGCAGGCCGGCGAGGCAGCAGAAGACGAGGTTGTTGCCCCAGAGGGCCTTCTTCCCGTAGTCGCCCCAAGTCTTGTTCTTATTGTTCTGGTAGAAGCAATAGACGGCGTTCGTCAGGAAGCCGCCGAAGGTCACGAGCATCGTGGCCGGCAGCGTCTGGAAGATGGGCTTCGTACCGGGCAGGTACAGGTCCTGGCCGAAGTTCAGGCCGATATTGAAGCAGGCGCTCATGAAACCGGCGAGCAGCGCCACGGCGATGCCCTTGCCGAAGTTGAAGTCCTTGACGGCCTTCTTCTTCTCCTCCTCCGGCAGCGCGGCGGCCTTCATGCCGCCCGCGACGCCGATGATGGCGATGCCGACGAGCGTCACGACGACGCCGATGATCACGGCGCTCGTGAGGTCACCCGCGTGGCCCGTGAAGACCGGGCCCAGGATGGCGCCGAGGGCCGAGCAGGTGCCGAGCGCGATGCTCTGGCCCAGAGCGACGCCGAGATAACGCATCGACAGGCCGAAAGTCAGGCCGCCCACGCCCCACAGGGCGCCGAACAGGATGGTGAGCCAGGTGGCCTTGGGGTCCGCGCTCATCATCGCGAGCAGGTCGCCGAAGCTCCCGCCGGTCCCGGAGACCGACAGGAGGGCGCCCACGAGCGGGAACAGCAGCCAGGCGAAGACGCCCTGGACGATCCAGTAGCTCTCCCAGCTCCAATCCTTGATCTTGTTGATCGGGACATAGCTGGAACTCTGGCAGAACGCCCCGATGGCAATGATTAACAGTCCAATTATCAAATACATAACTTACCGCTTGCTGGTGACTTCCTTTTCGTACTGCTCGATGCAAGGGATGAACTCCTCGCCCACGGGAACGCCGTTCTTGTAGTTGAAGTAATCGAACACGGCGCCGAACGGGAGGGTCTTCGCCTCCTCGAGGAGGGCGAGACGCTGGAAGCCCTTGCCGGCGTCCTCGTATTCGCGGAGCTTCGCGAGCGGCTCGAGGAGCGCCGAAAGGACGCACTTCTGCGTGGCGCGGGTGCCGATCACATAGGCGCCGATGCGGTTGATGGCGGCGTCGAAGTAGTCCAGGCCGATGTGGCTGCGGCCGAGGGCGTCCGCCCGGACGATCTCCTTGAACAGGTCCAGCGTCTGGTCGTTCATGATGGTCACGTGGTCGGAGTCCCAGCGGATCGGGCGGGAGACGTGGAGCATCAGTTCCGGCACGAAGAGCAGGAGCGAGGCGACCATGTCGGCCACGTTCTCGGTCATCTCGTAGTGGCCGGTGTCCAGGGTGTACATCAGCTTGCGGGTGGCGCAGTAGCCGGCCACGAAGTCGTGGGAGCCCACGGTATAGCTCTCGAGGCCGATGCCGAAGAGCTTCGCCTCCAGGCAGGTCTTCATGCCCGGGAGGTCCTCCTTGAGGATCTCGTCCAGAGCCTCGGCGAAGATTTCGCGGTACCGCTTGCGCTCCACGGTCTGGTCCTTGGAACCGTCGTGGACCCAGATGTTCATGATGCAGGGATCGCCCTGGGCCTTGCCCATCGCGTCCGCGATGCGGCGGCAGCGCTTGGTGTGCTCGATCCAGAATTCGCGGATGGCGGGATCGGGATTGGCGAGGGACAGGTCGCCGCTCTTGGGATGGCCGAAGGAGGTGGAGTTGAAGTCCAGCTTCATGTTGTTCTCCTTGGCCCACTGGATCCAGCTCTGGAAGTAATCGACGGTGACCTCGTCGCGGTCCACGAACTTGCCGCCGAAGTCGCCGTAGATCTCGTGGAGGTTCAGGCGGTGGTTGCCCGCGATGAGGCTCTTCGCGAACTTGACGTCCGCGCGGACCTCGTCGATGTTGCGGGCGCGGCCCGGATAGTTGCCGGTGGTCTGGATGCCGCCGGAGAGGCCGGCCTTGCTCTCGAAACCGATCACGTCGTCGGTCTGCCAGCAGTGCAGGGAGATGGGGGTCTTTTCAAGGATTTCGACAGCCTTGTCGGTGTCCACGCCGATGGCGGCATACCGCTCCTTGGCGATCTCGTACGCTTTGAGGATTTGTGCTTCTTTCATAATATCAGTGTTTTGTGTTAATTCTCAGGATAAAAGGTCTTCACTTCGAACGCATCGGCGATCATCTTCCGCATCTCCCAACGGTCCTTGACGAGGCCGGCCGTGCGGGCCTGGAGCATCACGTTGCCGATGGCCGTGGCCTCGGTAGGTCCGGCGACGACGGGGATGCCCAGGGCGTCGGCCGTCCACTGGCTCATCGTATCGTTGGCGCTGCCGCCGCCGATCACGTGGAGCTTTTCAATCTTGAAGGGGGTGAACTGCTGGAGCATGTCCACGACCTCCTTGTACTTGGCGGCCAGGCTATGGTAAATGCAGCTGACATACTGCGCATCGTTCTCCGGGACCGGCTGTCCCTTCTCGCGGAGGTAGCCGGCGATGGCCTCGACCATGTTGGCCGGAGCGGCGAAACGCGGATCGTCCGGGTCGATGACGGACGGGAAGGAAGCCTCGCTGCGGGCCATCTTCTCCAGCTCGCCGTAGTTGTAAGTGCGTCCTTCCGCGGCCCAGACCTTGCGGCTCTGTTCCAGGAGCCACATACCGGTGATGTTCTTGAGGAAACGGGTGGTTCCGTCGATGCCGCCCTCGTTGGTGAAGTTCAGGCGGGTGGATGCCTCGTTGATGACAGGAGCCGGGGCTTCGATGCCCATCAGGCTCCAGGTGCCGCTGGACAGGTAGGCGAAATGCTCGTTCGCGGCCGGGACGGCAGCGATGGCGGACGCCGTGTCATGGCCGGCGACGGCGATGACCGGAACCTGCGGCACACCGCAGGCCTCGGCAATCTCTTTGCGGAGTACGCCGACGACTTCGCCGGGCTGGACGATGGGCAGGAGCACGTCGCTGCGGATCCCCAGTCTCTCCAGCAGCGCCTTGTCAAACTGGCGGGAAGTCTGGTCCATCATGCCGGACGTAGAGGCGATAGTGTACTCGCACACTTTGTTTCCTGTCAGCATATAGGACAGCAAATCCGGCATGAACAGGATGTTCTTCGCGCAGCGCAGGGGCGCGAAGCCTTCCCGGACCTGCGCATACAGCTGGAAAATGGAGTTGAAATTCAGGATCTGGATACCGGTCGCCCCGTAGAGTTCCTCCCGGGGAATGGTCCGGAACACTTCCTCCGGAATCCCGTCCGTATAGGGGTCGCGATAGGCGCGGGGATTTCCCAGGAGGGAGCCGTCATCGGCCACGAAACCGAAGTCCACGCCCCAGGTGTCGATGCCTATGGAATCGATCTCGACACCCTCTTTCCCCAATTCGCTCAAGCACTTGCGGAAATGGTCGTAAATAGCCAGGACGTCCCAGTAATACTTGCCGCCCAGTTCGATGATACCGCTCGGAAAGCGGTACACCTCGCGCATCTCGAAGGTTTCATCCATGAAAGTGGCCAGCACCGCCCGTCCCGAAGTGGCGCCGCAGTCGAAAGCCAGGAAGTTGTGTTTTTGTGCCATAACAGGTTATCGTTTGGTGTCGATTGCAAAAATATGGTATATCCCCCACTCTTCCCGTGAAGAATATGCGATAAAAACTTTGAATTTTGATTTTTTCAATTCCCCGGTTTGACCCCTGTTCCAGGAAAAGGTGTTTTTGGTTATTTTTGCAGTATGAAGAGACTGACCACATTCCTGCTCGCCGCCGCCTGCACCCTGGTCGCGGCCGCCCAGACACGCATCACGGACCTCCGGGTCCAGAACAGCCATGAACCCATCGCCGTCGAAGACCGGCAGCCCGACTTCGGCTGGCGGATGGAGTCGGACCGGCGCGGCGCCGCGCAGACCGCCTGGCGCCTGCAAGTCACCCGCGAAAGCGACGGCAGCGAAGTGTGGGACAGCGGACGCGTGGAAGACGGGCGTTCACAAGGCATCCGCTATGGCGGAGCGGCCTTGCAGCCCGAGATGGGTTACGGGGTGAAACTCACCGTCTGGGACCAGGACGGCGGCACGCACGAAGCCCAGACCCGCTTCGAGACCAGCCTGCTGAACCCCAGGCAAAGTGCCTGGAAGGGAGCGAAATGGATCGGTTCCAAGGAACTTACGCTGGATGCCACGTCCCAGTGCATCTTCGACATCCGCACGGATTTCCGGATCGAGGAGGGAAGCACCGCCGCCCTGATCCTGGGAGCGGATGATTTCCGCCTGCAGCACGCTTTCCAGAACGTCTTCGGCATGGCCGGAGAGAACTATTTCCGGGTGGAAGTGGAACCCTCCCTTCCCGAGATCCGCATTTTCCGGGTCGGCTACTTCCCGGAAGACCGCGCGGACAAGCCCCTCCTCACCATCAACCGGACGGACTTTCCGGAAACGAACCTCGGGGACATCCTGTCCGACGGTCCCGAACACACCCTCGAAATCCATGTGGAGAACAGCATCATCCGTTTCCGGATCGACGGGCAGGACCTCACGACGGGGACCTCCCGGCTCTGCCTGAACAGGATGGGAGTCGGCGGAGATTACATCTCCTACCCGAACCTGTGCTCGGTCGGATTCGCCGCAGCGCCCGGTTCCACGGTCGTATTCCGGAACTATCAGATCCTGAATTCCGGGCAGAGTGAAGACCGCATCGTCTTCGACAAGGAGCGGTATGACATCTTCGCCGGCCTTCCCGGCGTGTCCGTCCAGGACGGGGAAATCCGGATCTCCAATACCGGGAAGGAGATGCTCCAGGGATGGGCCGATCCCTCCCACGGCGCGGAGACGCAGCTCCGTACCGAATTCCAGGTCGGGAAAAGGATCAAGCAAGCCCGCCTGTACGCTACGGCCATGGGCATCTATGACCTTTTCCTCAACGGGAAACACGTCGGTGACAGCTGGTTCACGCCCGGAGACAGCCAGTTCCGGGAAATCCTGGGCTACCACAAGTACGACGTGACGGGCCTGCTGCAGGAAGGCGGGAACGCCCTCGCGGCTTCCCTCGCCGGCGGCTGGTTCAGCGGTTACATGACCTTCTCGGCCGCGAATTTCAACTTCTTCGGGGACTATAACGCCCTTCTTGCCCGCCTGGTCATTACCTACGAAGACGGCTCGCGGGAAGAAATCGTCACCCGCCCGGACACCTGGAAGGCCTACAAGGACGGCCCCGTACGCCTCGGAAGCTTCTACCAGGGCGAACGGTACGACGCCCGCAAGGAGACCCAGGGATGGACCGAGACCGGATTCGACGACGGGGACTGGGTGAGCGCGGAAATCATCGGACGCCGGGACTGGGTCGATTTCGACCTCATGGCCCGCTACGACGAGCCAGTCCGGCTCCGGGAAGTCCTGACGGCCCAGCGCCTGATGCCGGCCTCGGACCCGCATACACACATCTACGACATGGGCACGAACATGGTGGGCGTTCCGGAAATCACCATCCCCGCCGGCTGGCTGAAGGCCGGCGACACCGTCATCCTCACGTACGGCGAACAGCTCTATCCCGGCCTCAAGGGGGACGCCCGGGAATACGTGAACCGCTTCGGGAAGAAGGGGCGGAATGTTGCGGGGCATATCCTCTACGAGTCCAACCGGGCCGCCCTGGACACCGACTTCTATACCGCCGCCGGCTCCGGTGCCGTCACCATCCGGCCCACCAAGACCTTCCGGGGCTATCAGTACATCCAGGTGTACATCCCTGCCCATGAAGGCGCATTGCCCCTGGAGAACGTCAAAGGACTCGTCCTCTCCTCCACGGAGATTCCGACCGGCCGCTACAACGCCACGACTTCCGACGGGAACAAGACCGGAGAGCTGGTCAACCAGCTATTCCGGAACATCCAGCGCAGCCAGCTCGGCAACACCCTGACGATTCCGACCGACTGCCCGCAGCGGAACGAACGGATGGGCTGGACCGGAGACGCCCAGGCCTACACCCGCACCGGGACCTATCAGGGAGACCTGCAGACCCTCTTCCGGCAGTGGATGGTTTCCCTCCGGGCCGACCAGGCCATCGGCGACGACCACGAAATCGCCGGCGGCATCGGCACGACCGTTCCCACCTTCAACAAAGCGGACGATACGATCTTCGCGCCCAGCACCACCTGGAGCGCGGCCGTATGCATGGTCCCCTGGCAGCTGTACAACCAGTATGGGGACACCCGCATCATCGAGGAGAACTTCCAGGTGATGATGGACTGGCTGAACGGCATGGCCTTCTACAAGAACCCTGATTACCCGTACCTGTCCACGGCCACCGGCGGTCTGGCCGACCATCTGGCCCTGGACGGCCGCACCCCGCCGGACCTGCTGAACAACGCCATCTACATCCGTATGATGGAAGTGACGGCGACCATGGCCGACGCCATCGGCCGCCATGCGGAAGCCACCCTGCTCCGGGAGCGCCGTGAACGGGCCGTCGAGGACTGGAACAAGGCCTATGTGGACCCGGTGACGGGCAAGACGCGCGCCCTGTCCGGGAAGACGGTCCATACGCAGGCCTCCTATGCCACTCCCCTGAATTTCAATGCATTCAATCTGGACAACCGGGAGAAGGCGCAGCAGCACCTGGCCATGCTGGTCACCCACCCGGAATCCGTTGGTCCGGACTACCCTTTCCGGCCCTATACCATCACCACCGGTTTTTCCGCCACCCCGAACATCCTGCCCGCCCTGAGCCGGGCCGGTCGCAGCGAAGAAGCTTTCCGGATGATTTCCAGCACCGAGTATCCCTCCTGGCTCTACCCGGTCACCCAGGGGGCGACCTCCATTTGGGAGCGCTGGAACTCCCGGGATACGGCCTTCGCCGGCATCAACCAGAACAGCATGAATTCGTTCAACCACTTCGCCCTGGGCGCCGTGGGAGAATGGATGTTCGAATACCAGCTGGGAATCACCGCCGCCTATGACGAAGGCGAAGCGGGCTACAGGCACTTCGTGCTCCAGCCCACCTGCGGCGGGATTTACACGGCTCTGGAAGGCAGCTACGATTCCAACTACGGACGCATCTGCAGCGCCTGGACCACGGAACAGGGCGTGATGAAGACCTACCGCTGTACCGTCCCGGCCAACACGACCGCCACGCTCTACCTGCCCATCGACGAAGACGCCGTCCAAACCTACGGGGAGGTGGACGGCGCCGTTCATGAAGGAAACTGCACCCGGCTCGGTCACGCCGTCGCCCAGTACTTTCTCCCGGCCGGGACCTGGGAGTTCACCATCGGCGAAGGACGGATCGACATCCGGTAATCCTATTCGCTTACCGGTGCGAGGACGTTGTGCACCGGCCAGGACTGGGCTTTCTTGAGCTTGAAGGAGCCGCTGCGGCGGAGGTCCTGCAGGCTGGCACCGAAATTCACGGTATAGACGCCGGCCGCGGTCTCCCAGGCGCTCGCCGCCTCGTTGAAGGAAGCGAGGGAGTAGGCATCGACCTTGAACGTGAGGGTCTGACTCTCACCCGGGGCGAGGAGCTTGGTCTTTCCGAAGGCCTTGAGCTCCAGGTCGGGCTTTTCGAGGCCGCCTTCCGGGGCATGGACATACACCTGGACGACTTCCTTGCCGGCCACGGTGCCTTCATTCTTGATGGTGACGGAAGCTTCGAAGCCGTCGGAGGTAGCCTTCACGACCGGATTGGAATACACGAAGTAGCTGTAAGTAAGACCGTAACCGAACGGATAGGAAACCTCCACGCCACGGGTCTGGAAGTGACGGTAGCCCACCCAGATGCCCTCGGCATAATCGGTGTAGTCCACGTCTTTCTGCGGCTTCCGGGGCCCCCAGCCGCGTCCCTGCTGCGGGTTGTAGCTGTACGGGAAGTTGGCGGAGGACAGATGGTCCATGAAGTTCACGGGGAAAGTCATCGGGAGCTTGCCGGAGGGGTTCACTTTGCCGGTAAGGACATCGGCCACGGCGTTGGCACCCTCCTGGCCCGGGGACCAGGGCAGGACGATGGCATCCACCATGTGCTTCCAGGAGGCGGTCTCGATGACGCCGCCGATGTTCAGGATCACGACGACTTTCTTGCCAGCGGCGTGATAGGCGGTGCTCACGTCGCGGAGGAGATCACGCTCGACAGTAGTGAGTTCGAAATCATCGACTTGCTTGCGGTCGGCACCTTCGCCGGCGTTGCGGCCCAGGACCACGACGGCGACGTCATTGGCCTTCGCCTCATTGCCGATGGCGGCAGTCGGGATGGCGATCTCGGCGAGCTTGCGGCGGAAGAACCAGGAGGAAGTGGCGCCGGCCAGGGCGGTCTGCGCCTTGTCATAATCGACATAGGCCTGGTAGTAGTCCGCGAGGGTCTTGTCCAGGGTGAAGCCGGCGTTTTCCATCGCGTCCTTCATGTTCACGACATAGGCCTTGTTCACATCGCCGGAACCGGTGCCGCCGGCGACGAAATCGAGGGCGGAAACGCCATAGAGGGCGACTTTCTCATTCCCCTTGAGCGGGAGGGTCTCCTTCTCGTTGCGGAGCAGGACGATGGATTCCGCGGCCGCTTTGCGGGCCACGGCGGCATGGGCCTTCAGATCCGGCTTGTTGGAGAACTTGTAGCCCTTGAAGTGCGGGGTGCGGACGATGTAGCGCAGCATGTTGCGGACGTTGCGGTCCAGTTCCTCCTGGGAAATGGTGCCATCCTGGACACCCGCGATGATGCGGTCGATCTCGTTCTGGTTGCCCGGTTCCATCAGGTCGTTGCCGGCCTTGGCGGACTTCACGGTACCGGCCTTGTTGCCCCAGTCGGTCATCACGATGCCCTTGAAACCCCATTCGTCGCGGAGGACGGTGGTCAGGAGATCGAACTTCTGCTGGGTGTACTCGCCGTTCATCTGGTTGTAGGAAGACATCACGGTCCAGGGATCGGACTCCTTCACGGCGATCTCGAAGTTCTTCAGGTAGATTTCGCGGAGGGCGCGCTGACTGATGCGGGCGTCGTTCTCGTTGCGGTTGGTTTCCTGGTTGTTGGCCATGTAGTGCTTGATGGAGGTGCCCACCCCGTTGGACTGGATACCGCGCACGTACGCGGCGGCCATCTTGCCGGAGAGGATCGGATCCTCGGAGAAGTACTCGAAGTTACGGCCGCACAGCGGGTTGCGGTGGATGTTCATGCCCGGGGCGAGGAGGACGTCCACGCCATATTCCAGGACCTCGTTGCCCATCGCCTTGGTCATGTCCTCGACGAGGGCGATGTCCCAGGAACTGGCGAGCAGGGTTCCCACCGGGAAACCGGTGCAGTAATAGGTGTTGCTGTCACCCTGGCGGGTGGGCTGGATGCGCAGGCCGGCAGGGCCGTCGGCGAGGACGGTGCCGGGAATGCCCAGACGCTCGATCGGACGGGTGTTACCGGCGGCACCGGGCACCTGCCAGGCGGTACCGGAGGTCACGCCATTCACCATGGCGGCGCGGGCGCCGCCCACCAGCAGGGTGGCCTTTTCCTGGACGGTCATCGCTTTGATGACGTCTTCGATGTTGTCCTTGGTCAGTTTCGGCTGGGCCAGGGCTCCGAGCGCCACGACGAGCGCTGCAACAGTCAGTAAGATTCTTTTCATAAAAGTGTATTGGGTTTGATAAGTTTCAGTACGACAAAGGTAAAACATTTCTTTCCCACAACGCTTACACGCTTGTCAAAATGTTTTTCAAAGTGTAAAAATGTAGTCTGACTTTGTTATCTTTGCAATTACCTATGAAACGTCATCTTCTTTTTCCCTGGCTGCCCGGCCTGCTCTGCCTGGCGGTCCTGTCCTGCAGTCAGAAAAACGATTCCGGCGATCCCTTCGCCGACGCGAAATGGATCGGCACCTCCGAGCGCGTGCTTTATGCCGATTTCCTGCCGCAGTTCATCCTGTCGGCCGATATCGACATCGCACCCGGATCGTCCCGGGCTTCGGTCCTCCTGGGCGGAAACGATCCCCGCCTGATGGACGCCGACCTGAACATCCTGGGCGTGGAAAACGGTACGGATGAATCGTTTGTACGCGTGGAACTGGACCGGGAGAAGAAAAGCGTCAATGTCTATCGGACAGGTTATACGAAAGCCGATGTCCCTGGAAAGGTTCTCCAAAGCCTGGCGGTGGCCGACAGCCTGCTGACGGCCGGTCCGGCGAAACTCGAGGTCCAGGTCGCGTACAATCAACTCCAGGTCTCGCTGGGAAGCGTCCGACTGGGCCGGGGAGTGACGGTCGGTCCGCTCGGCCGCAGCGGCGACTACATCGCTTATCCCCAACTCGCCGACGTGGGCTGGCTGGTCGAAGAGGGGCAGACAGCCCGGGTGAGCAACCTTGAGGTCCGGGAAGTCCGGGGGCCCCATGCGCTGCTGTATCACAATGATGGGATGGCTGCCGCCGCTTCAGGTGTGAAGATCCTTTGCGAACCGTCCTACGGTGGGATGCCCGTGCTCCGCAACTCTTTCAAACTGAAGAAGAAAGAAATCGAATCCGCGACGCTGTATGCGACAGCGCGAGGTATCTATGAGGTCTCTCTCAATGGAGAAAAAGTAGGGGCTGATTTCCTGGCTCCCGGACTGTCCCAGTACAACAGGCACCATTATTACCAGTCCTATGACGTTACCAAACAACTCGCGAAGGGGAAGAACGAGTTCCTCGTCTCGCTCGGCGAGGGCTGGTGGTCCGGCGAAATCACCTTCGGAAACGGCAACCGGAACTACTTCGGAGACCAGTTGGCTTTCCTGGCGAGCCTGCACGTCAAGTATACGGATGGTTCCACCCAAACGGTGGTCACGGACCCGTCCTCCTGGCGCGTCACTACCGACGGCCCCGTCTTGTATGCCAGTCTCTTCCAAGGCCAGGTGACCGACGCGCGGCGCCGTCTGGCCGATGCCCAATGGAAACCGGCCGAAGAGATGGTCCTTGATGGACATGTCTCCGATGCGACTTTCGGGCAGACGGCGCCCCGTACGGACGAGTACGACAACTGGCAACTGGTTCCGCAGGAGGATCCTTCGCCCCGCGTCTTTACCACCCTGACAGCCGAAAGTGTCACCGAGGTCCGGCCGGGCGTATATGTCTATGACATGGGCCAGAACTTCGCCGGCGTCCCCAGCATCACGCTGCGGAACCTGAAGGCGGGGCAGCAGGTCCGTTTCCGGTTTGCCGAGGTCCTGTACCCGGATCTTCCCGAGTACCAGGGGAATGAAGGGATGCTGATGCTCGAGAACATCCGCGGTGCGATGGCCCAGGACATCTATGTCGCATCCGGGGAGCCTGTCGAATGCTTCGAGCCCCATTTCACGCAGCACGGCTTCCGCTACCTGGAGATTACCGGCGTGGACCAGGCGCCCGCTATCGAAGACGTCAAAGGGCTGGCAATCAGTTCCGTCCAAAACTTTACCGCCCATTACGAGAGCAGCAACCCGCTCGTAAACCGCCTTTGGGACAACATCCGCTGGTCCATGCTGGGCAATTTCATCAGCATCCCCACCGACTGCCCCCAGCGGAACGAACGGATGGGCTGGAGCGGCGACCTGAGCGTGTTCAGCCGCACTGCCACCTACCTCTCCGACGTGGACGCCTTCCTCACCCGCCACACGCAGGCCATCCGCGACGTGCAGATGCCGGACGGCCGCATGCCTGACGTCGCTCCAATCGGCGGGGCCTTCGGCGGTTTCCTCTGGGGCAGTGCCGGCATCACCGTGCCTTACGAATGCTACCGTCAATACGGCGACACGGCCATCCTGGGACTCAACTATGAAGCGATGGACCGCTACATGGACCTCGTTGCGAGCCAGTATATCGACAAGGAGACCGGCTTGCTGACCCAAGGCAACCGTGGATTCGGCGGATTGGGTGACTGGCTGGGGCCGCAAAACGGGCAACTCGACAATTCGGCCATCTGGGATGCCTATTATATCTTCGACCTGCAAATCATGCAGGAGGCGGCGACGGTGCTTGGACGCAGCGAAGATGCCGCGGCCTATGCGCAGAAACTCGCTGACCGAAAGAAGCAGTTCGTGGACCGGTACTTCGACAAGGCCACCGGCCGGTTCACGGCCTCCGGATACCGAGGCACGAAGAAAGGACAGAACATCCATATCCAGAGCAGTTACGTCCTGCCGCTGGCCTTCGGCATCATCGAGGACGAGGCGCTGCGGCGCAAAGTCGCGAACAATCTGGTGGAGACCATCCTACGTCCCGGCGCCACCGACAGCGGCATCGTCTGCCCGCCCTACTCCCTGATGACCGGTTTCATTACCACGGCCTGGATCAGCAAGGCGCTCAGCGACAACGGCCGCAGCGACATGGCCTACCGGCTGCTCCAGCAGACGTCCTGGCCGAGTTGGCTGTACCCGGTCACCCAGGGTGCCACCACCATCTGGGAGCGCCTGGACTCCTACACGAAAGAAAGGGGATTCGGCGGGAACAACTCCATGAACTCTTTCAACCACTACTCCTTCGGTGCGGTCGGCCAATGGCTGATGTCCCGTTCGCTGGGCATCGACCGGGATCCCGACACGCCCGGATTCAAGCATTTCGTCCTCCGACCGGAGGCCGATCCGACCGGGCAGATGACCTGGGCCAAAGGATGGTATGACACTCCTTACGGCCGCATCAGCAGCAGTTGGAAACGCACCGGCGCGAAGGTCGAATACGAATTCACGATCCCGGAAGGCTGCTCAGCCACCCTCCGCCTCCCCGGAATGCCCGAGCAGGAACTATCCGCTGGACACTACACATTCTGATATGAAAAAAGTCACGATTCTCGCACTCCTGTCGCTCTGCGTCCTGTCCGTCCGGGCGCAGAACCGGTTCCGGGCGGCCGTCATCGAGCCGGCGGCACCGACGGCGGAAACCGGCCTTGTACGGCATCCCTGGACCGGAAAGAAAGTCCTGTTCATCGGGGATTCCATCAGCGACTGTGTCGCCAGCCACATCGTGGACCGGCATTATTACGACTGGCTCTCGGACTGGCTGGGCATCACCGCCTATGTACCCGCCATCAGCGGCTGGCAGATGAAAGACGTGGAAGCGGAAGTGAGGATGTTCCAGGCGACCGCCCCCGGCGTGCAGCCGGACATGATCTGCATTTTCCTGGGCACCAATGACTACAATTCCGGAATTCCCATCGGGGAATGGTACACGGAAGCCGTGGAAGAGGTGGAAGCGGCCGTGGGAGAGCCCAAACGGGTTTTCCAGCGGCTCCACCGCACATTCGTGTATGACGAGGGAACTTTCAAGGGCCGTATCAACCGCGCTGTCCGTCTCCTGAAAGAGACATTCCCGGGAACGCCCATCACCTTCCTGACGCCCGTGCACCGCGCCCTGTTCGATGCCGGTGACCGGAATTACCAGCCTGAGGAAACCTGGCAGAACCGCATCGGCCTGTACCTGGACGCGTACGTCGACGCCATCAAGGAAGCGGCCAACGTCTGGAGCGTGAACGTCATCGACCTGCATGCCGTTTCCGGGATGTATCCCATCCTGGATGAGGATGCCGCCTTATTCTACAAGGATACGGTCAAGGACCGGCTCCACCCGAACGAAGCCGGACACCGGCGCCTGGCGGAAGTGCTCCTTTATCGGTCGCTCGTCCTCCCCTGCCGCACCATTAATTAGTCAGTCTCCCTCAGTTTCCATCCTAGGCGGGCAGCCAACTGCACCAACAGAACCTGGTCTCCAGCCGGGATGGACAAGGTATAGTGAAATCCTTGCCCATAAGGTTGCCCAGGATCGTTCAGTACCCATGCTGGCGATTCCTGGACATCCCCATAGCCGGTAACCAGGCGGGCAGTGTCCGTTTTCTTTCTCTGGTTGTCCCGATTGTAACTGCTTTGCATCCGTGTCCAATAATCAGCGGGGATGTCCGTCAGACCGGATGCAATTTTCTCAGCCACGGCCGGGGTAAAGGAACGCATCCCATGAATCAACGCACTCAAGTGCGAGGGTTGCATCCCGATAAACTCGGCAAACTGTTTCTGGCTGATCCCCCGTTCCTTCAACTCCCTTCCCAGGATATCACCAGGATGGACGGGGAAAGCCGAAGGAACGTCGTTTGCCCGGTGCCAAGTTTCATTTCTTGTTTCCATATTGTGTATTGTTTATTTCTATCAGTCTAATTACAACCCCGCCATCAATCTCCTCAAAGATCAGTCTGTGCACATACCGATTTGAGAGTCGGACAGATGACAAACCTGCCAACTGATGCTTCAGATGCTCGTAATGCAAGAAACTGAAGGAACTCAGTTGATTGACTGAATCGACAGACATCATGGTACGGACCGCACGGGAGAAACCACTTCTCAGTTCAGGATTCCGTGCAACCTCCTTGTATTTCCTGTTCTTCCCTGTCGAATACAGTTCAAACAGGTCATCGTCCATATATACGTCCATTCTCCGTTCAGTTCATGGACAAATATACGAATTATTATTCAATTATCATAATTATTATGATAATATTACTGTAAATATCTTGAATTCACATCGCCGTGGCGCAGGTCCACACCCTTTATCCTCACCTGCGCCAAGAAAAGGCAACACCTGCGCCACAAACAACCACAAACAACTAATCTATTCCGTTTTTTTCTTATCTTCGTAGGAATCAATTGGATACCCCATGAAAAAGAACCCCGTTTCCCGGCGATCCTTCGTCAAGATTTCCACGGCTTCCTTGGCCGCATTGTCCATGCCCGAACTTGTCTCGGCCCAGCCCGAAGCCCCGCAGCAGCAACGCACGGAGCGACAGCCCGCCGATCCGATCGTCGCCCAACCGGGCAATGCGGATGCCTTCACCCGCTATTTCTTCGACTCGCTGATGCTGGAATCCCGGTATCTGGACAGCGACATTCCGTCGACGAAACTCGAACTCTTCGGCGAGACTTTCGACACGCCCATCATGACCGCCGCGCTCTCGCACCTGCGGGTCCCGAACGGGGACGGGCTGGTCATCTATGCGCAGGCGGCGAAGGCCTGCAACGCCGTCCACTGGTTCGGCATGGGCGAAGACAAGGACCTCGAAGACATCATCGCCACCGGGGCGCGGACCATCAAGGTCATCAAGCCGCACGCGGACAACGCGGAAATCTTCCGGCGGATCAAGCACGCCGTGAACGCAGGCTGCTTCGCCCTCGGCATGGACATCGACCACTCCTTCGATTTCAAGGGGAACTATGACACAGTCCTGGGTCTGCCGATGAAGGCGAAAAGCACCGCGGAGATCAAGTCCTTTGTAAAGGCCTCCGGCAGCAAGCCGTTCATTGTCAAAGGTGTCCTGAGCGTCAGCGATGCGAAAAAATGCCTGCAAGCGGGCTGCGCGGGCATTGTGATCTCCCACCACGGCGGTCACCTGAAGTATTCCATCCCGCCGCTCATGGTCATCGAGGACATCGTCGATGCTGTGGGCGGCAAGATGAAGATCTTCGTGGATTGCGGCATTACCAGCGGGTTCGACGCCTACAAATGCATGGCCCTCGGGGCCGATGCGGTTTCCGTGGGCCGTCACCTGATGCCGCTCCTCCAGAACGGCGCCGACGCCGTCGCGAACCGGATCAAGGCGATGACCTCCGAACTCGCCGGCGTCATGACCGCCACGGGCGTCCACAACCTCGGCGAGTTCGATCCTTCGGTCATTCACCGGGTGATCTGACACCCGGTTTCCTAAACCTCAACTTCCAGCGTCTGCTTCCCGGGTTTGTACGGGATGAAGACCTTGCCACCCTTGCCTGTCTGGCGGATGATGAGGTTGTATTCCGCGTCGCGGAAGCGGCGGCGGACACGGTAGGTGCCGATGGGGATGCACGGCTCGACCAGAAGACCGTCAAACTGCGGCTTGATGCCCAGCAGGGCCTCGCTCACGGCCTTCCAGGTCCAGGCTGCCGTACCGGTGAGCCAACTGTTCTTGCCCTCGCCAGGCTTCTCGGCATCCTTGCCGGCCACCATCTGGCAGAAGACGTAAGGCTCGATCTTGCGGAGTTCCTGGTCCTTCGTGAAGGCCGGCGTAATCTTCTGATAGTGCCGCCAGGCGTCCTCCGCACGTCCGGCCATGGCTTCGCCGATGATTACCCAGGGATTGTTGTGGCAGAAGATTCCCGCGTTCTCCTTGTACCCCTGCGGATAGGAACTGATTTCGCCGTAGTCGATATAGTACTTCGTGTAAGCCGGGTTGTTCAGCACGAGGCCGTACTCACATTCCAGATACTTCTTCGCGGAATCCAGCGCCTTGTCGCAGAGGCCTTCCTCGGCGCCGATACGGGCAATCGTGCACCAGCCCTGGCTCTCGATGAAAACCTTGCCTTCCTCGCACTCCTTGGAGCCGATCTTCCGACCGTAATAGTCATACGCGCGGAGGAACCATTCGCCGTCCCAGCCGTCCTTCATGACGGCCGTTTCCATGGCGGCGACAGCCGTTTTCACTTCGTCGATATAGGACGGATCGTCCCCTATCCGCTCCAGCAATTCCGCGAAGTCGCGGCCCTCGGCCACGAACAGGCCGGCGATCATCAGGGATTCCGCCTTCGAGCCTTCGGTCTTGTTCTCGGTGGTCTGGAAGGATTCGTCGGGGTTGTCGGAGAAGCAGTTCAGGTTCAGGCAGTCGTTCCAGTCGGCCCGGCCGATGAGCGGGAGGCCGTGCGGGCCGAGGTTGTCCGTCACATGCTTGAAACTGATTTTCAGGTGCTCCAGCAGCGAGACTTCGGTTCCGGGCTTGTTGTCGAAGGGAACCGGTTCATCCAGGATACCGAAATCACCCGTCTCCCGGATATAGGCGACGGTGCCGAAGATGAGCCACAGCGGATCGTCATTGAAGCCGCCGCCGATGTCGTTGTTCCCGCGCTTGGTAAGGGGCTGGTACTGGTGGTAACAGCCGCCGTCCGGGAACTGCGTGGAGGCGATGTCGATGATGCGCTGCCGGGCGCGGTCCGGGATCAAGTGGACGATACCCGCGAGGTCCTGGTTGGAGTCGCGGAAACCCATGCCCCGGCCGATACCGCTCTCGAAATAACTGGCACTGCGGCTGAAGAAGAACGTGATCATGCACTGGTACTGATTCCAGACATTGACGGTCCGGTCCAGTTCGGGCACCTCGGACTCCACGATAAACCGGTCCAGGAGGTCGTCCCAGAAGGCCCTGAGTTGCGCAATGGCCGCTTCGACCTGCGCTCCGGTCGCGAAAGCGTCCATCATCGCCTGCGCCTTCGCCTTGTTGATGACTTGCGGGGCAACGAACTTCTCCTCCGGCGCATTCTCCACATAACCGAGCACGAAGATAAGTTCCTCCGAAGTGCCGGGGGCGAGCGTCAGGTCGAACCGGTGTGAGGCGACGGGGCTCCAGCCATGGGCCACCGAATTCCCGGATGTGCCGGCAAGTACCTGCTGCGGCGCATTGAACCCGTTGTACATGCCGATGAAGGTTTCCCGGTCCGTATCGAAACCGTCGAAAGCACGGTTCACGCCAAAGAAGGCGTAATGGTCGCGGCGCTCGCGGTATTCGGTTTTGTGATAGAGGACGTTCCCCTCGATCTCCACCTGGCCGGTGGACAGGTTCCGCTGGAAGTTCTCCATGTCCGTCGAGGCGTTCCAAAGGCACCACTCCACGAAGGAATAGAACTGGAAAGACTTGGGCTTGTCACCGGTGTTCGTGAGCCGAACCCGGTGCACCTCGCAGCGGTGGCCGATGGGGACAAAGAACAGGACATCAGCCTTCAGGCCATCCTTCTCCCCCGTCACGCGGGTATAGCCCATTCCGTGGCGGCATTCGTAAGAGTCCAATGGCGTCTTGCAAGGTTTCCAGCCCGGGTTCCAGACCGTATCGCCGTCCTTGATGTAATAGTAACGCCCACCGTCATCCATCGGCACCCCATTGTAACGGTACCGCAGGATCCGGCGGAACTTGGCGTCCTTGCAGAAGCAGTAGCCGCCGGCGGTGTTGGAAATCAGGGAGAAGAAATCCTCCGTGCCCATATAGTTGATCCACGGCCACGGGGTGGCGGGATCCGTGATGACGTACTCGCGGTGCGCGTCGTCGAAATGTCCGAATTGGTTCATTGCAAGGTCGTTAGTCTGCCTCCGTAGCGAGGTCCTTCAGGGTCTCTTCCTTTTGCTTCTCCTCCTCGTCGAGGTAGATGTCGATGCCCGTCAGTTCGGAGACATAGTCGAAGATGACGGCCTCCTCCGCCGTGATGATGCGGTCCGCGACGATCGTCGCAGTGATAACGTCGGAAACGACGCCCTTCTGTTCGTCAGTCATGTTCTTCAGGATCACAAGCGCCGGCAGCAGCGGCATGTCCTGCCCCAGTTCGAAATCCTCCTCTTCGCACTCGATCGCATCCAACACATCCTGGGCGAACTCGATCTCGTCTTCATCGATCCACCCGTCGGCCTCGATGATTCCACACATCAGGCTGATGACCGCCTGTTTCTCCTCAGCTGTAAAGTCCATATCGTTCTTGAATTGGTTATCCTTACAAAGATACGGAAAAACCCGATAGTTGGAAACACAACTACGGGATATAAATCAGTTTCTTGGTCTCGGGGTCGCGGCGGTAATGAGAGAAGAAGTCCCACATGATGCGGGCGGTGGGCATGAAGTTCCAGTGGCCGTAGTCCATCACGGCGACCATCTTGATCATGGGGACATCACCCTTGTACAGCACACCGGTCTCGATGGTGATGCCGTCGCCCTTGTTCGTGACGATGGTTTCACGGTCGCGCATCGGCTGACCGAAGACCGTATCGATGGAAAAGTCGATCTCCCGGACCGTCTCCATTCCGTTCATCTGCTCGTAGGCGTTCCAGGCATTGAGATAGTTGTTGTCTTTCCAGTTGTCGGGCTTGATGTACGGAACCACGTTGTCCGCCGTGCCGAAAACGGAGCAGTAAGGCACCTCCACGGCACCGCGCTTCTGGGTGGCTTCAGCCCAGAGGATGTCGACGGAGGTGTATCCCTTGAACGGTCCGCCGAAGATGCCGCCGGAATGGCCGCCCACGGCGGTGAAAAGGTGGGATTTCTTGATGCCCAAGGCAGTGGCCGTAATGGAGCCTGCACTCAGACCTTCCGCATACACGCGGGAAGGATCGAGTTGGGGATATTTGGCAAACAACTGATACAGAACGGTTTCGATTCCGTCATGGCCCATAGCCTGGTAGTTGGGCGTACCCTGCCATTCCATCTCCACGACGAAGAAACGCTTCTCACCGGCCAACTGGATGAAACCGGAAGTCTCGGCCTGCGTACGGGGATCGTTCTGGTTTCCATGCAGGAGCACCATCACAGGAACGCTTTGCGTCGGAGCGCCCTCCAGCAGTTCCTCAGGCCAGTACTCGTACCACAATTGCCTCGGGACGTCCTGACCCTGCGGACCGCGCTGGCCCATCGGCTGCTCCACGATGATCCGCTTGATGCCCAGCGACTCGCAATCCAGATACGGCTCCAGTTCATAAGAGCCATACTCGCCGAATTTCGCGCCCTCGTAATGGGTATGCTTGTAATTGTTAAACCGATAGTTACGGCCGAGAACCTGCTTCCAGGCATCGGAAAAGACATCCTTCGGCGAGGCCTTGTCGTCCGGATTCACGACCACCCGGAGCAGCGGTTCGTCGGCATGGGCGGCGACGGCCGACCGGTAGGGCTTCGCCACCTTGGCGGCGCCCTTGCCGGCGACATAGGCCGGCACGCCGGCCGCATCGACGGTCTTTCCCGGCTTGCCGCCGACCGTCAGGATGCCGGCGACCTGCCCGCCCGCCTTCGGGGCGATGACCTGGTTGACGAAAGTCGCCCCCTGGCCGAAGCCTATGATTTTGAGATTCCCCGGTCCGCGGCTGGCATTGAACAGGTTCGCGAACGCCTCGAAATCCGCCTCGGCCGCATACTTGTCCCCGACGGGATTGACGACCATCGCCGTACCATACTCGCTGTCCAGCAGCGGCTGGATGGCCAGTTCCTCCAGAAGTTTCGCCGCGCCCTCCTTGTCCAGTTTCGTATCCGGATAGATGAAGAAAACGGGCGTGAAATTGTAGGACCTCCCTTCTGCGCGGGTAGGACCGCCATACACGATGGGACTGGTGGCTCGTGCGGTCAGGATGACATTCTGCGGCATCTGGCCCGGCTGGGCGGACAGCCCCAGGCACAGCGCGAGGGCGCATACGGTCAAGGCAAGTTTTTTCATATCAGGTTCTATCGTTACAATAATTCCATGGGGAAGCCCCCGTCGATCCTACAAATGGGCAGCCATCCACCGGGTCTAGTTGATCCAGTAAATCTTTTCCAGCCCTTTGTAAGAGCACTTGACCGTCGCGCGGCCGTTCACGACCGGGCCGGTGGAGATGAGCACGTCCGGGTCGGAGGCGCTCACCTGCAGGACGGAATCTTCCTTGAGCGGCGCATACACCTGGTAGTGCAACTGGTCCATGATGCCGTTCGCATTGGTGAAACGGACGGGAGTCGTGGGAACGGCCAGCGCCTTGCCATCGGCAAAGATCTTCACCTGAGGGACGACGGGACGGACGCAAGGGGCGCCGGGTTTGGAGAAGCCGATGCCGTGCAGGTCGAACAGGCCGTCGGGACGGCGGGGATTCCGCGCGGCGAAAGCGGCGAAGCGCGGGTCCATCTGCGGGCGCTGGATGTCGGCACCCTCCGCCACCAGGAAGATGGCATGCTTGCCCGATAGGCCTTCTACGGCCGGAACCGGCACCGTCAGGTGGAGCAATTCCCCTCTCTTGCCGTCCGGGACATCGACCACCGCGATTTCACGTCCTTTCCAGGTCGCATTGGCATAAGGGCCGTCCAACATCACGTGGATCTTGAAGGCACCATGACGGCCGGGCGTCAGGTAAAGGTCCAACTGCGTGCCGTCCCCCTTCCTGGTGCCGACGAAGGCATTCACGCCCTTGTCCCACTTGTCCAGACCGCCGAAGCCGAAGTACTTGAAACCTACGATGCCGCCGTTGGTGACCCCCGCCACGTCCATGTCGTTGCACCAGACGTCATGATTGTCCTGCATCCACTCCTGGTCCGAGAGGTAGCAGGCATAGCCGGCGGAATAGTAGGCGTACGGCGGAAGGCCATAGATCTGGAAGCCTTCGCTGGTGACTTCGGCGCCTGTATAGGTCGTCCCGTCCGCGGCGGAAGCCGTCCAGACATTGTCCTTCGCATACGGGTCGTAGGCGGTGATGCGCACCTGTCCCCCGTCGGCCACCTTCTTGTTGTCCCACTCGATCTTCACGGGTGCGACCATCGACTGCCGGGCGTTGCCAAAGCCGCGCGGCGGACGGTGGTAGAACACGTACCACTGACCGTTGATTTCCTGGAGGGAGCCGTGCGTGTTGTGCGCGGCATTGGAGGTGGTCAGATGCTCCCCGTTCTCATCGGGAACCACGCCACGGGAGTCCACGAGTACGCCGCCGGAACGCCAGGGACCGAGTGGAGAGTCGCCGAAGGCATAGCGGAGGGCGGAGTTCGTGGAGGAGAGGCCGTAATCCGGGCCGCTGTAACCGGAGAATACCATCACGTACTTGTTGCCCACCTTGCGGATGCTGGAGGCCTCGAAGAAATTGAAGTCGCCGGGGTTCTGCCCCTTGTACAGCGCCGGATACTGCGTTCCCTCGGGATCACGGACCTGGCCGTACTGGGAACTGGCCGGGATGAAATAGTCATGGAGTTCGGTACCGGGCCTCATGGAATACATCGTGTTCTGGTCCAGTTCGCAGGCCGTCGAGTGCTGGAACCCGTAATAGACATAGGCCCGGTAGCCGATCCCGTAATCCGGATCCTTCTTGTCCGTAATGGTCTCGATGAAGACGGAAGGGTCGAAGTCGATGAGGGAGCCGGGCAGGACGCCACGGCCGTCCTCCGTGACATTCACGGGGACGAACGGGCCGTCGGGCCGGTCGGACTTGCAGACGGTGGCGACACGGCCGCGTCCGCGGGAGTGCGGGTACAGATAATAGGTCTTCTTACCCGTGACACGGTCCTTCACTTCCACGAGGTCGGGCGCATACATCGTGTCCCACTGTCCGTCCACGAACCAGGAGAAAAGGATTCCCTCGTCGCGCCACTGGCTCAGGTCCTCCACCGGAGCCGACCACATGCGGATGTCTCCGCTGCAGTAGGCGGTGTAGGTCAGGTCGTGCGAGCCGATGATGTAGGCGCGGTATTTTCCCGGCTGGTCAGGGTCTTCGAACACGCGGGGTTCGCCGTCCGGGATGTGCTCCCAAAGGGGGAGATAAGGATTCTGGCCCCAGGCCGTCACGACGGCGAAAAGGGTCCAGGCAACGAGGAAAAACTTCTTCATATCGGTGTTTGTTTGCTAAATGCAAACATCGGAAATAATAATTTAACAAGCAAGTAAGAATGGAAAAGATAATTATCCGTACCTTTGTTCCCTGTAAAACCGACTTTATAACCAATATCTCCAATATGAAAAAAATCTTCCTCCTCTCCGCCGCCGTCCTGGCCCTCGCCGGATGCAAGGATCCCCAACTCGGGAAATCTTCGATCGACAAAGTCCTCAAGGCCATGACCCTCGAGGAAAAGGCCCATTTCGTCATCGGCACCGGCATGGCCGGCTCCGACGGCGGTTCCGCCGTGGTGGGCGCGACCAAGAAGATCGTCCCGGGTGCCGCGGGCACCACCTATCCCATCGAGCGGCTGGGCATCCCCGGCATCGTCCTGGCCGACGGCCCTGCCGGCCTGCGCATCGACCCCACCCGCGAAGGCGACGAGAACACCTACTACTGCACGCACTTCCCCATCGGCACCCTGCTGGCTTCCACCTGGAACCAGGAACTGGTGGAAAACGTCGGTAAGGCGATGGGCGAAGAGGTCCATGAGTACGGCGCCGACGTCTATCTGGCCCCGGCCCTGAACATCCACCGCAACCCGCTGAACGGCCGCAACTTCGAGTACTACTCCGAGGATCCGGTCGTCGCCGGCAAGACCGCGGCCGCCTATGTCCGTGGCGTCCAGTCCAACGACGTGGGCACTTCCATCAAGCATTTCGCCTACAACAACCAGGAGACGAACCGCACGGGAAACAACGCCGTCATCTCCCCGCGCGCCCAGCGCGAGATCTACCTGAAGGGCTTCGAAATCACCGTCAAGGAATCCGATCCCTGGACCGTGATGAGTTCCTACAACAAGATCAACGGCACCTACACCTCCCAGAGCAAGGACCTCCTCACCACCGTCCTTCGCGACGAATGGGGCTTCAAGGGCCTGGTGATGACCGACTGGTACGGCGGTGACAACGGTGCCGAGCAGATCGCCGCCGGCAACGACATGCTCCAGCCGGGCACCGACTGGCAGTATGACCAGATCATCGCCGCGATCAAGGACGGTTCCCTCTCCGAAGCCGAACTGGACATCTGCGTCCGCCGCGGCCTGGAACTGGTGGCCAAGAGCCCGAAGGTGAAGGGCTACGCCTATTCCAACAAGCCCGACCTCAAGGCCCATGCCGCCGTCACCCGCCAAAGTGCGCTGGAAGGCATGGTGCTCCTGGAAAACAACGGCGTCCTGCCCTTGAAGGACGTCAAGAACGTGGCCGTGTTCGGCTGCACTTCCTTTGACTTCATCGCCGGCGGTACCGGTTCCGGCAACGTGAACCGCGCCTACACGGTGTCCCTGCTGGACGGCCTCAAGAACGCCGGTTTCAATGTGGACGAGAGCAACAAGGAAGCGACCCTGAAGCACATCGCCGATGAAGCGGCCGCCTTCAAGGCCAGCCTCCCCGACGACGGGCTCTCCGCCTTCTATCCGATGCCGCGCCCTTCGGAACTCGTTCCCACCGCCTCCGAACTGGCCGCCTCGGTCCGGGCCAATGACCTGGCCATCATCACCTTCGGCCGCAACTCCGGCGAGTTCTTCGACCGTACCAGCGCCGACTTCGTGCTGTCCGCCAAGGAGCGCGAACTCCTCGCCAAAGTGACTTCCGCCTTCCACGCCAAAGGCAAGAAGGTGGTCGTGGTCCTGAACATCGGCGGCGTCATCGAGACCGCTTCCTGGAAGAACATCCCTGATGCCGTCCTCCTCGCCTGGCAGGCGGGTCAGGAAGGCGGAAATTCCGTCACCGACATCCTTACCGGTGCGAAGAGCCCGTCCGGCAAACTGCCCATGACTTTCCCGGTGAACCTCATGGACGCCGGTTCCTCCGCGAACTTCCCGATCGACTCCGACACGGGCGTGTACTTCGTGAACCGCCGCGAGGACGTCGGCCAGAAGGATGTGGACGTCACCAAGTACGAAGAAGGCATCTACGTGGGCTACCGCTGGTTCGACAAGAAGGACCTCGCCGTCTCCTATCCGTTCGGCTACGGTCTCAGTTATACCACCTTCGAGTACAGCGAGCCGGCTGTTTCCAACGACGGCAAGACCGTCACCGCCAAGGTGACCGTCAAGAACACCGGTTCCGTGGCCGGCAAGGAAGCCGTCCAACTGTATGTGAGCGCCCCGGCCGGTACCCTGGACAAGCCGGTCAAGGAACTCAAGGCCTACGGAAAGACGAAGGAACTGGCCCCGGGTGAATCCCAGACCCTCACCCTCTCCTTCCCCACCGCCGAACTCGCCTCCTTCGACGAGTCCGCCTCGGCCTGGAAGGTCGATGCCGGTACCTACACGTTCCTGTTCGGCGCTTCCTCCCGTGACATCCGCTGCACCGCCACCGCGGACGCGGCCGCTTCCGAGACGCCCGCGCACCGTGTCCTCCTGATCAAGTAACCCAAGCATATGAAACGGACTCTTATCCTCGCGGCCGCGCTGCTCGTCGGTGCCGCCGCCTCCGCCCAGCAGGCGCTGGGCCCGGCTTCGGGCATCACCTCCCCCGAAATCAACCCCGACCACTCGGTCACCTTCCGTTACCGCGGTCCCAAGGCCGTTTCCGTGCAACTCCAGGGCGATTTCCTGCCCGGACGCGTGGACATGAAGGAAGGCCGCGACGGAATGTGGACCTACACGACGGAGCCGCTCACCGGCGAACTGTACTCCTACAGTTTCATCGTGGACGGCGTCCGGACGATGGACCCGAACAACATCTACCAGAACCGCGACATCGCCACCTGGACGAACATCTTCACCCTCAGCGCCGAGAAGGGCGACAAGGGCTGGTACTATGAGGTCCACGACGTCCCGCACGGCTCCGTGGCCCACGTCTGGTACGACAGCCCCGCCCTGGGAATGAAGCGCCGCCTGTCGGTGTACACCCCGGCCGGCTACGAGGACAATCCCAAGGCCAAGTACCCGGTCCTGTACCTGCTGCACGGTTCCGGCGGCGACGAAGACGCCTGGCTGGACCTCGGCCGCACCGCCCAGATCATGGACAACCTCATCGCCGAGGGCAAGGCCCGGCCGATGATCGTCGTTATGCCCAACGGCGTGTACTTCAACAGCGCTTCGCCGGGCGCGGCCGTGAACATGTTCCAGCCCACGATGGCCAACAGCCGCTCCGACTCCACCGCCGAGATCGAGGAGAGTTTCCCGGACGTCATCAAGTTCATCGAGAGCCACTACCGCGTCAGGAAGGGCGGTGACAACCGCGCCGTGGCCGGTCTGTCGATGGGCGGCCGCCAGTCCTCGCGCCTGTCCCGCCGCTACCCCGGCACCTTCGGCTACGTGGGCCAGTTCTCCGGCGTCGCCGTCCCTAGCGGCGAGAACGACCCCGAACTCGCCGCGCAGTTTGCGGCCAAGCCCAAACTCTTCTGGATCGGCGTGGGCAAGGACGACGGCGTGAAGCGCAACTCCCTCATCCTGAAGGAATACTGCGAAAAGCACGGCTATCCCTGCGAGTACTTTGAATCCGACGGCGGCCATATCTGGCGCAACTGGCGCATCTACCTGACCGTCTTCGCCCAAAAACTGTTCAAGTAGCCTTGACCGCACTCGTTACCGGAGGCAGTTCGGGCATGGGGTTGGAGTACGCCAGGCAACTGGCGCACCGCGGGTATGACCTGATCCTCGTGAGCAACCGGGCGGAAGAACTGGAGGAAGCCCGAAAAGGGCTCGCCTCCGCTTTTTCCGTCCGGGTGACTGCCCGTTTCCAGGATCTGGCCGAGGCCGATGCGGCCGACCGGCTCTTTGCCTGGTGCACCGGTGAACTGGGCATCCTGCCCGACATCGTGGTGAACAATGCCGGCATGTTCTTCTTCAAGGAGTTGGGCATGGAAGACCTGGACCGGGTCCAGGCGCTGGTGAACCTGCATGTCACCACGATTACGCGCACCTGCCTGCTTTTCGGGAACGCCATGAAGCAGCGCGGCTCGGGGTACCTGCTCATCATGTCTTCGATGGCGGCCCGGATACCCGCACCGGGCATCACCGCCTATTCCGCCTCCAAAGCGTACCTGAGGAGTTTCGGACGGTCGCTTTCGTATGAATTGAAGCCGTACGGCGTCGGGGTCACCACCGTGTGCCCCGCCGCCGTGGCGACTCCCCTGTACCGCCTGAGTGACAAACTCATGCGCCTGGGAGTCAGGACCGGGATTATCCGGACGCCCCGGTCGCTGGTCCGCCGGGCGTTGAAAGCGATGTTCCGGAAACGCCGGGTCATCGCACCTGGATTCATGAACATCTGGCTTCCCGCCGTCATCGCCCTGCTTCCGGGGCCCGTCATCGCCGCCTTATGGAAAAGATTGAAGTAACCCTCATGCTGCTTGTCGCGGCGCTGTTCCCGGCGTTTGCCCAGCGGACCGAACCGGTGCAGTACGGGGACTTCGAGCACTGGACCGTCCGGCACATCAAGGAATCGGCCATCCTGGGCGGTTCCGTCAAGACGCTGTACGTCGTGGGCCCGGACGAAACCATCGAGGGGAACAAGGTCTATGACTATTCGCGGACGATCTGGGCATCCTCCAACGCTTACGCCCGCGTTTCCGGCGTCACGAAGACCAGCGTCACCGCCGAGCCGGACAACGGTCCCACAGGACGCTGCGCCCGCCTTTCCACCCGGTTTGCCGATTGCAAGGTTGCGGGTCTGGTGGAGATCAAGGTGCTGGCTACCGGCGCCCTCTACTGGGGCCGGATGCTGGAGCCTGTCACGGGCGTCAAGAACCCCTACGCCTTCATGGACTGGGGCATTCCTTTCACCAAACGGCCTTCCGCCCTCGTGCTTGACGTAAAGGCGGAAATGCCGGACACGGGCGTCCTCGTCCGCGGCACCACCTTCAGCCAGAAAGAGTTCCCCGGGGACGACCCGTGCCAACTCATGCTCCTCCTCCAGCAAAGGTGGGAGGATGAGGACGGGAACATCCACGCCCTCCGCGTCGGGACCGGCTTCCGGCGCATCGCCAAGTCCACCGCCGGATGGATCGTGAACTTCCGCGTCCCGGTCATTTACGGCGATGCCCGCAAGGACGCCGGTTACCGCGACTACATGGGACTCCTGCAGGGCTCCCGGACGCTGTACGCCGTCAACAGCCGCGGACTGCGGAAACCCATTCTCGAAGAGGGCTGGGCCGAGCCCGGCGCCTCCGTCACCCATGCCGTCCTCCAAATCACCGCCGGCAGCCGCGGCGCCTTCACGGGTGTCCTGGGCAACACCCTCTGGGTGGACAATGTCCGGCTGGAATACACCGACTGACACGCCATGAGCCTGCTATCCACCTTCAACATCTTCCTCGCCGTGATGGCCATCGTGGCCGTCTTCATCTTCCTGGGCCTGTATTTCATCGACGCCGGCTACGGCAAGTTCTACAACCCCAAGTGGGGCCCCTCGGTGGACAACCATGTGGGGTGGTTCCTGATGGAAGTGCCGGTGTTCATCGCGATGCTGGCGCTGTGGTGGTTCTCCGACCGGCGGACGGACGGGGTGCGGCTGGTGTTCCTCGTGCTGTTCGAGGCCCATTATTTCCACCGCTCCTTCGTCTTCCCCCGCCAGATGCACGGCCACAGCCGCATGCCCTGGGCCATTGTCATCATGGGGGCATTGTTCAACACCCTCAACGCGTTCATGCAGGGCGGCTGGATCTTCTATGTATCCCCGGTGGACCGATACCCTTCCGCCTGGTTCCACAGCCTTCCCTTCATCGCCGGTACCCTGCTTTTCTTCGCGGGGATGTTTGTCAATATCCAGTCCGACACCATCATCCGGAATCTCCGCAAACCGGGAGACACCGCCCATTACCTGCCCCAGGGCGGCATGTTCCGCTATGTGACCAGTGCCAATTACCTCGGGGAATGGATGGAATGGACCGGATTCGCCATCCTCACCTGGTCGTGGGCCGGCGCCGTCTTCTCGCTGTGGACCTTCGCCAACCTGGCGCCCCGCGCCGCCCGGATCTATGACTTGTACAACCGGGAATTCCCGGACCAGTTGGACACCCGGAAAGTCAAGCGCATCATCCCGTTCATCTATTGACCTATGGATTCTCCCGTCTTCACGCCCGTCACGATCGGCCCGGTCACCCTCCGCAACCGGGTGATCCGGTCGGCAGCCTTCGAGAACATGGCCTACGGCAACGCTCCGTCGCAGGACCTGTATGACTACCACGTCGCCGTGGCGCGGGGTGGCGTGGGCATGACCACCCTCGCCTACGCGTCCGTGAACCGCAGCGGCCTGTCCTTCGACGGCCAGTTGTGGATGCGGAAAGAGATCGTCCCGGGGCTCAGGCGGATCACGGATGCCGTCCATGCGGAAGGGGCCAAGTGTTCCATCCAGTTGGGCCACTGCGGCAACATGACGCATAGGGCCACCTGCGGCTGCATGCCCGTGGGCGCCTCCTCCGGCTTCAACCTGTATTCCCCGACTTTCGTCAGGGGCTTGAAAGCCCAGGAGATCGACGGGCTCGTGGAAGATTTCGGACGGTCGGTGGACCTGGCCCGCGAGGCCGGTTTCGACTGCGTGGAAATCCACGCCGGACATGGTTATCTGATCAGTCAGTTCCTCTCCCCTTACACCAACCATCGGCACGACGAGTATGGCGGTTCCCTGCAGAACCGGATGCGGTTCATGCAGCGGGTCATCCGCTGCGTGATGGAGCATGCCGGGGAGGATATGGGCGTCATCGTCAAGATGAACATGCACGACGGTTTCCGGCGCGGGATGCAGCGGGAGGAATGCCTGGAAGTCGCGCGCGAACTGGAGCGGCTGGGCGTGCACGCCATCGTCCTGTCCGCCGGTTTCGTCAGCAAGGCACCGATGGAGGTGATGCGCGGGGCGATGCCCATCAGGACACTGGCCTACTACATGGACATGCGCAAGTTCTGGTGGCTCAAGGCGATGCTGCACCTGGCCGGGCGGATCATCATTCCGACGGTCCCTTACAAGGAAGGGTATTTCCTGGAGGATGCCAAGGAGTTCCGCGCAGCGGTCAAACTGCCGCTTATCTATGTCGGTGGCCTGGTGTCGCTGGCCAAGATGGAGGAGGTGCTGGAATCAGGTTTCCAGGGGCTCCAGATGGCCCGCGCCCTGGTGCACGATACCGATTTTGTGAACAAACTCCGTGACGGAGCCGTCACCTGCAGCGCCTGCGGCCACTCGAACTACTGCATCGGCCGGATGTACACGCTGGAAATGAAGTGCAACCGCTGCGTAGAGAACCTGCCGGCGAGCCTGAAACGGGAAGTGGAGAAGGCCGAAGAACGGTGGAAATGAGTGGCTGGACCATCGTGACGGGCGCTACCGGCGCCATGGGAGTAGCGGCGGCCGAGGCGCTCGCGGCGGAGGGCCGCGCCGTCCTGATGGCCTGCCGCAACCGCGCCAAGGCGGAAACCGTCCGGGACGCCATTGTGGGACGCGTTCCGTCCGCCGTGCTGGAAATCAGGGAAGTGGACCTCTCGTCCATGGCATCCGTCCGGCGGTTCGCCGATTCCTTCCTGCCCGGGTCGGTCACGGCCCTCTTCAACAACGCCGGCGCGATTTCGCGGGGATACGCCCTGACTGCCGACGGGCTGGAGAACACCTTTGCAGTCAATTACTTCGGCCCCTGGCTGCTTACCCGTCTGCTCGTGGAAAAGATGGTTCCGGGCAGTTGCATCGTGAACATGGTGTCATTGACCTGCCGCTTCGTCCGCATCGGCCCGGATTCCCTGCGGCCTTCCCCGGAATCGTTCAGTCAGTTAGGCACCTACGCCCGCAGCAAACGCGCCCTGCTTTCCTTCTCGCAGGAACTCGCGCGTCGCCACCCCGCCCTCCGCATCAACGTGTCCGACCCCGGCATCGTCGCTTCCGGCATGATCGACCTGGGCCACTGGTACGATCCCCTCGCCGACGCCCTCTTTAAACCCTTCTGCAAATCCCCCGGATCCGGCGTCCGTCCCGCCCTGTCCGCCCTCTCCTCCAACCTGACCGGCCACTACTTCGCAGGCCGCACCAACCGCCCCATCCCCCGCCGCTACCACACCCCCGACCTCGACCTCGCCCTCTGGGAGGCTACGGAAAAGATTCTCGCGGAATAACGCGGGTCGGTCCACACTCCTTCCCAATACCAACCCGACTTTCACACACCTCCCCAGCGCCGACTCGACATTCACACTCCCCACAACACCAACCCGGCATTCACTCGCGTCGCAACATCGACCCGGCTTTCACCCCCCCCCCGCAACACCAACCCGACATTCACGAAGCGCGGCACTCTGCAACAGACCACTCTCCACGGCACCCTTACACGCTCCGTGCGGGGATTTTGCCTCACGGAGCGCAACCACCTGCCACCTAGCGCGTAAGTGACATATCGACACGCTCCGTGAATTTCGGGTTGCAGATATGGTCTGCTTCTGTTATCTTTGTCGTCGGGCAGCCACTAGCGGCGCTGGATACGAAGATGAAGATAACTCGGGAACTGCTCAGGCAGATCGTTTCTGATCTCGGGCTCGACGCCCCGTTCGTCAAAGGAAAGAACATACCCGTTAAGAATTGTTGGCATTTCAGTACCGACGGGAACGCCGTTGATGCCATCTTTGAAGACGACGATGATTTCATCGACGGGATGAACCGCGTTTTCATCACCCTGCAGGCCTATCGAGTCGTCATCCTGGCCTTCTGCCTGATGGATACCCACGTGCATTTCGTCCTGTATGGCGACTTTGACGAATGCAACCGGTTCATGCACGACTATGTGAAACGGACATCGTGGTATATATCCGTGAAGCACAAGGAAAGCCACAAACTGGAATCTGTTCCAATCAACCACCAGGTCGTGGACAATGATTTCTATCTGAAAACAGTGATCTGCTACACCTTGAAAAACGCCCCGGTGGGCGGACTCCCTTACAATGCCCTGGATTATCCCTGGTCCAGCGGCCCGCTCTACTTCAAACGGCCGGGTTTCTGGTGTTCGCCCCACTGGATAGAATGCCCCGTAGATGAAAGTTGTTCCATGGAAATGGGTCTGAACCAGCGACGGGAAGTGCTCCGGACAAGAAAACATGCATCGCCGGAAGTACGGATGATCGACCGCCTCATCTTTCCGGGCGAATATGTCTCCTACGAGATTGTGGAAAGGATTTTCAAGACTTGCAAGAGTTTCAATTACTTTATGTGCATCACAAAGGAGGAAGATGTCGAAGCACGCGGCGGCTCCATCTCCTTCCTTTCCATCCCGATGCAGGAAATGCGACAGCATAAGAACGAACTGTGCAAAGAACTGTATGGGGCAAACAGCATCAAAGGGTTGAACACGCAACAGCGTCTCCGGCTGGCCCGAACACTGCGCTCCCGGTACAACAGTTCCATCAAGCAGATCATCCGGCTCTGCGGCCTGGTTTACGACGAGGCCAAGGACAAGTTGTAGGCCGCACCTGCCGGCCACCTCCCCAACCCAAAATTCACGAAGCGCGGCACTCTGCTTCAGACCACTCTCTATGGCACCCCTCCACGCTCCGTGCGGGGATTTTGCCTCACGGGGCGCGCGCGACCGCTACCTAGCCTCCCAGTGGCATATCGACACGCTCCGTGAATTTCGGGTTAAGCGTTGAGGTAATCTGTTGAACACTCCAGCCCGTTCTGCCGGGCCTGTCTCTTTTCCATCTTGATGGCGCCCGCTTCGTCAGGGGTGGTTATCCCGTCTTTGAAGGCGTAACCCAGTTTTTGGTAAAAGCCGGCGGCGGTGATGGAGGAATTGAGTTCGGTCCGGGAGGCGCGACGGAAGAACTCGTCCGATTCCAGCGCATCCATGATCATTTTGCCGAGGCCGCGGCCCTGGTAGTCGGGGTGGACGAAGACGGAAAACACGTAACTTTCCGCCGGGCTGCCTCTGTGACCGGTGATGCCGCCGCAGCCGATGATCCGCTTCCCGTCACAGAGCACATAAAAATGAGAATCTTCAGCGTGTTCGGAAAAAAAGACCGGAGGGTAATGACCGACTATGTCCTCCAGGTATTCCGGGGAATAGTCGTCCCGATTGCTCACTCTCAGCGTGTACGCAATCATTTGGGCCATCGCGGTCTCATCGCCCTTTTCGAACGGCCGGACGACGATGCAATCCTGCTCAACGGCCATACGTGTCGATGATGTATTGCCAGGCGGCGTCTTTGTCGTCCAGGTTGAGTTCGACATCCGGATACATGCAGGGATCATCGACGGCAGCGGCATCGGGGCGGGCGAAGAACTTGCATGAGATGGTGCCCAGGACGTCGGTGTTCGGGAGGCGGTAAGGCAGGATTTCTCCGTAATGGGAGGGCGAGAAAGTGGATTTCGTGCCGATGACGGGGCCAATCTGGTTGTCACGGGCGATGGTCAGCAGGATTCCGGCACTGCTGAAGGTTTTCGGGCCCATGACGAAGACCACCTTGCCTCCGTAAATCCGGGGCTGATGATAGTCAGCGGGAATAGTCTGCCCGGGGACCTGGTACAGTTCGTCTCCATGGCCGTCGCTTACCCATTGGGCTTTGACGGCGGCAATCCTGGGATTGTACAGGGCCATGAGGTCGGAGAAACGGATATACGTCGTGTAGTTCTTCAGGTCCCGCATCGGAAGCAGATGCTGGATCAGTTGGTCGCACAGCCGGCTGCTGCCACCGCCGTTGTACTGCGCGTCCACGACAAGCGTCCGGATCCCTTCCGCTTCCATCTGCGCGAACATGGTGTCCAGGAACGGGCCGAAGGGATTGTCGGGCGCATCGGCGCAAACGTTGAACTGCAGATAGCAGATGCTCTTTTCAGGGAAAAGTTGGAAATCATAGTACGAAGCATGCGGGCGCATGATGTGTTCCCTGTCGATGGCGCCGGTTTCCACAGCCTGCTGATTGCCGGCTTCCTTCGGCTGCCGGCTCTCCTGGAGACGCTTGACCGTCGTGAGGTCCGTATGCTTGTCATGCAACGGGCCCAGGACCTCGATGAGTGCATCGACAAAAGCCTCATCCGACCCGAGAGCCTTGCACTGCTCCAGAAGCGCCGGCTTCTTTGCGAACCATTCCGCACGGCGCTCAGGCTTTACAAGATAAGGATGCGTATCCGCCACCATGTCCATGAAGAGCACGGCGTCTTTCTGATACCTGTTCCCGTCCATATATTCCGCCGACGCCCGATACGCCGAATCACCCAGCGCCTTGAACTGGCTCAGATCCTGCCCCACAGCCGTCTGCAAAGCCACAAAAAGGAACAAGGGAAGTCCCAACAAAACCGTCTTGATTGTTTTCATGATATGGCCAACGTTCAGTTATAAGCAAAGTTAAAGAAAAAAACGGTTCACTCGAAGAATCTATTCTTTTTTGAGTTCCACCGCCGGATTCGTCCGCGCAGCCTTGAGGGTTTGCCAGAGGACTGTGCTGAAGGCGATGGCCAGGGAGACGAGGGTTGCCACGATGAACACCCAGCCGTAGCCTTCCACCCGGTAAGCGAAGCGCTGCAGATAGAGGCGTGCCGCCCAGATGGCCAGCGGAATGCCGATCAGGCAGGCGATGCCGGTCAGGACCATGTAACTGCGGACATTCCGCCAGGTCTCGTGCGAGACATCCGATCCGAAAACCTTCCGCACCGCAATTTGCCTGGTGTTTTCATCGGCGAAATAGGTACTCATCGCCAGGAGACCCAACAACGCAATCAGCACGGAAAGGACCGCAAAGAGTTCCACCAGGCGCAGGGTCCGTTGAACGGGAGCCAACTGCTTGCGGTTGATGTCTCGGACAAAACCGTACCGCCAGGCGGGTTCTTCAACGCCGGAGGTTTCCAGCCGGAATTCCCGGTAGGCCTGCAGGATCTGCTCCTCGTAGGATTTGTCTTCCCCGGTGGTGCCGATGAGGAGGCAATGGGCATAGTAGAGTTCTTCCGCCGGGCTGACTAAGATGCTGCCGTTGGGATTGATGGAGCCTTCCGACGCCGGCCGGGCAGGGAAATCGTGGACAATACCGCCGATGAACTCCGGCTGGGCGCCGTTCATCCGGATCCGTCGAGGGAAAACGGTCGATGTATCCGATACCGCCGCTGCATTGAAGGCGGAACGGCTCATCCACATCGAATGGAGCAGTGGATGCCCAAAGTCTTCTTCAACTTCCAGTCCCAGCAGTTGGAAATAGGTGGTGTCGCAGATGATGACGGGCATATCCAAGCGATGTTCCTCGTCCACTTTGATTCCCATCGTCATGTTGATGAGACCGGGAATGCCGCGCCCCACGCCCGCCTTCGTCACGAAAGGCAAACGCTCCACCTTGTCCTTGAAAAGTTTCATCGCATCATAACTCGGGGCGGAAAACTCGCAGTAATAGAGATTGTCCGTGGCAGCGTGCATCGGCCTTGTCAACATGTGCCGCATCTGGACTTCCATCACCAGGGCCATCGCGATCAGGAAGACCGAAAGGACGTTCTGCACCACGATGAACACTTTGTTCAGAATCATCTTGTTCCGGCGCCGAAGTGTGCCCTTGATCACGTCGATGGGTTCGTAGCGCGAGGCGGCGAAAGCGGGGAGCAGTCCATTGATGATGCCCAGGACCAGAATGCCGGCCAAGTACGCCAGGATATACCCCGGCGTCATCATGAAGGAAAGACGCACGCTGGTGTCGCCGATGCCCAGCATCAACTCGTCCGGGTCGCTGGTAGAGACCAGACTGTTCACCATGGGCGCCAGTAAATCGGCCAGCAGCAGCGCCGCTGCGAAACAGACGGCCGTGAAGGCCACGGATTCGCCGATGTACTTCCACAGGATGCCGGCTTTTTCGGCCCCCAGAAGCCGCCGGGTGGCCATTTCCTTGGACCGTTTGCCCGTAAGCGCCAGGCTCAGGTTCACATAGTTGAAGATGGCCGACAGCAGGAGCAGCAGGACGACGATGGTAAGCAGGCGCAGCATCTGGACATTCCCTGTCCGGGTGAGGCCGTTGCTGCTGCCGGTGAAGAAAAAGGCCTCGTCCATGCGGTAGGCACGCCAAACATCCACCTTTTCCTGCCCCCAGGGGGCGTCGTAGTTCTTGTGCAGCAGGGCTTTTACCTTGGCCTGCAAATCGGCAAGGTCGGCATCCTCCCGCACCCGGAACCAGGTGGTGTAATTGCCGATGCTGTTGAACACCTTCCCCTGCTCGACCGCCCAACTGTTCGTAATGTTCGTGATAATGTCCGCGGGCATGAAGAAGGTGCCGTCGAAATCGGCATAAATGCCCTTGATGGTACGGTCCTCTTTGTCCACCTTGATGGTTTGGCCGACCTGCGCATTTATCTTCCGGGCCAGGGATGTGCTGATGAAGACATCCTCCTTACCCACGAAGTCTTCCAGGCTTCCTTCCAGGAGGTGATACTCCGGGAAGACCTTGAAGAAATCGGCATCGGCCTCGATTCCAGCCGCCTGGACGGGCTGCTCCCCTATTTGAACGACCGGCTGCCACAACAGCGCAGCACGGGTCGCTGCCTGAACCTCCGGAATGTTCATCTCCAACTCCTCCTTGTCCCAATAGGTCAAACCCAGAAACTCGTCGCTTCCCAGCACAAACGTCCGCTTCCACTGTGGCGACTCATGCGCCACCTCGTACTGCTGCACCACATAGGAGCCGATCAGAATCACAAACGCCAGACTCACCGCCAGCCCCACCGCCTCGATGGCGGTGTACAACTTGTTGCGGGATAGAAATTTCAGATAACTTTTCATAGTTTACTCTTTTTTCAGTTCCTCCGCCGGATTCGTCCGTGCGGCCTTGAGGGTTTGCCAGAGGACGGATACGAAGGCGATGGCGGCGGAAAGCAGCACGGCTACCACAAAGATCCACCAGTAGCCATCAAGCCGGTAAATGAAGTCTTTGAGGTACTCCTGCGCGGCATAGACAGCAACCGGGATTCCAATCAGGCAGGCAATACCCACAAGGAGCATATAGTCCCGGATCGTGTGCCAAACCTCGGAGTCAACAGTGCCACCAAAGACCTTACGGACGGCAATGTCGCGGGATTTTTCATCGGCGTAGTATGTACTCATGGCCAACAGGCCCAGAAGGGATATAATGATGGAAAGAAGCATGAAGATTTCCATCAGGCGCATATTGTTCTGCGCCGGCTTCCATGCTTCGGCGACAGTTTCGTCGATCCAGGAAGGATAATTCAGATATACTTCACGGTCCTTTGCATAATCCTCATAGGTCTCCATGATCTTGTAATAGGCCTCCTTCCTGTCCCCAGTGGTCTCTATCAGATAGCTTCCAAGCCAGATGTCTTCCGGCCGGACAACGGAAACCACGGCATATTCCTCTTCTCCCATATTGGCGTTGTTGACAGGAAAAGCCTTGAATATGCCTGCCAGATTATCACACCCGCTTGCTCGCTGGGACAGTACGGTTATATCGTGATAGTCATCGTCAAAACCGGTTGCGGCAAAACTCTCGTCGGAGAACCACACGCTGTTGAATACCGGGGCGTTATAATCCTTGAGTATTTCGAAACTGAACATCTGGAAAGCCGTACTGTCCATCTTGTACAGACGGTACAGAATATCCTGACCGTCCCTTGTTGTGCTATACTGCCCATTCGCTCCAATACCAGGAGTGCCAGAGCATCTGCCAACGC
>JAEEGJ010005583.1_pt1 | contig 39227 bp, 30 predicted proteins | sample 8958761 | NCBI WGS metagenome assembly JAEEGJ01 (sample SAMN16246546, study PRJNA631951) | gut metagenome | biome: gut microbiome; feature: rumen; material: RS-attached | host: Bos | place: Iran: Karaj | collected 2018-10
CGAGTTATAATAACTCTTGTCGACCTTCAGGGGATACCATGCATCACCCCTTTTCACTTTCCGTTGCACACCCATCTCCTCGGTCTGCTTGCGGAAAGTCTCTTTTTCCGTCTGGTACTCCAGCTCGAGCAGCAGCCGTTGTTGTTGTAACGCTTGTATGGGTGATGCTTGTTGTGACATTAGTTCTTGATAATCTTCATCGTATGGATATGCCCCTTGGTATCTGTGACCTTCATGATATAGACACCATGCGACAGCATCTGACTGACCTGTTTGCCATCCGTGGTGAAGAATTCACGTTTGGCAACCTCGATATTGTCTTCGCTCCAAACAGAAGGGATGCCAGTGGGCTCTCCTGTTACAGCGACATAGAACTTCTGTGTCCATGTAGTCTCATTGTCATTAACAGTGACATTGACGATACCCACGCCACCATTCTCTTTTGCCTGGACAGAGACGACAGAGCCGGTTATAGAGGGTGTAAAGAGACTGCTCTCGGCAGCAACGCTGTAGGTGGGTGTTCCTTTATCGTAGTTGTCGTTCTGTCCATAGAATCCGGCAAAGAAGGACTTCACATCAAGTTCCTTGGTGGCATTAGGCTCTACGATGATATAGGGGTGTGCCATGAATTCCAGATAGTCTTCCAAGAGCGTCCAGCCGTCATTGTCAGGGTCATCATTCTGGTTGGCGGTATTAGGATCGCTGCCAACAGCCTTCTCATACCAGTCGGGCATACCATCCTGGTCAGTATCCCAGTCGGCAGCACGTTTTTCCTCAGGATAAGCCTCCCAGCCATCTGTGTGTTCTGTGATGTCCGCCTCGTTGTCTATCTCTCCCTTGATACCAGACTTCGAGCCTTTGTATGTCCAGGTACCGCTCAGCGTCTCTTTGATATTACGCTGGTGGTGCTCGTCACGCTGAGGCATCGTGGCACCTGCATAGCTGGTGACAATCTTCATCGCGTCTTTGGCTCTGTGGATAGTGGCATAGGAGAGGAACAGTGGTGTGTTCACCACATAGTCATAGGTGGTGGGGATATTACCTGTGGCATTATAGGTGTCGTTTTTCTTATCGGTAGTCTGCGAGTGGTCTTTATTCTCGCGGATATTACCGTTGATATATGCCTGGTCAGTACCGGCAGGGTTGATGGCATCCTCGAAATCCTGGGTGAAGAGCGTCTTCCTACTGGTGTCTGCGCCCATCTTATAGTAGTTACCCACGAAGTTCACCATGTGACAATTACCATCAGTGGTGCGGTTTTTCCAGTTGTAACATACATTATTGAAGAGGTCCAGTCCGCCAATGGGGATGTTATTGGCATCCATACCGCCGCCCATACTCCAGTTACGACCGTTACAGTTGACGAGGAGGTTATGATGCCACGAGCCGATCTGTCCGTCAATCGTTGCCGCATAGCCATGATTGGTGCCGTCGGGGTAGTTCTTATGACCAGCGATACCTAATGCCTCAGAGATCACGGAATACTGGAAAGAGATATTCTTGGCGCCACGTCCGCTGACCGTCTCATCGGTTCCCCAGGCTGCCGTACAATGGTCGACAATAGCATGGTTGGCACCACTCATACCCATGGCGTTACCTGTGTTCTCGCCATAGATGCCCAGTCCGCGCTTGAAGCGGATATGACGTGCGATGACATCAGAGCCAATATTGATATTGGATGCTTTGATACAGATACCCTTGCCTGGTGCTGTCTGTCCGGCGATATAAGCATAGGGCTTGGTGAAATAAGACTCGAAGTCGAGTTCGATGATACCACTGACATCAAACACGATATAACGAGGCTCGTCGATATTCACCAAACCATAAAGCAACGAGCCTGGAGTGTCCTTGTCACCGCTGAGGTTAGTGACATGATAGACGATGCCGCCGCGTCCACCTTGTGCGTAGCGTCCATAGCCCTCTGCCTCAGGGAAGGCAAGTTGACGGGGACGGAACGACCATACCAGTCCTTTATGTACCGTTCCATTACTCTCCACCTCGTCGACACGCCAATAGTAATAGTTCTTTGAGACCAGCTGGCTGACGGTGTGTTCCGTATCTGTCCCTTCGTAAATCGGTGATGTGGCATTCTCCACCTCACTCTCATTGGTGCCGAGGAACAGGCGGTGCTTTGTCGCCGTTGGTCCTGCCGTCCATTTCAAGGTGCAGGAACCATGGTCGGCATCGACATGATAGTCGCGATTGGTGGGGACAGGGTCTTGTGACACAAAAGGTGATGAGTCAAAGAGCAGACCGTTCAGCATGACATTCGTGGTCTGGTAAGTCTTGCCCGTCTCTACGATAGTTGTATACTTGATGTAAACCACATCCCCTTCTTTAATGTTGAAGTCGACGTAGGAGAAAGGGGCATCAGCCATCTTCAGGTTTTCTACCGGGTTCTTGACATTGGCAAAGTCAACGTCATTCTGTTTGACAACATACTCGCCCTCGTTGATTTTCAGTTCTACCTTGATTTTCGGCATATCACCAGACTTGGCGTCTTTCCATACATGGTATGCCATAGCAGTATGGCTGCCTGCCGTCATCCCTTTGACCTTGATCTCAATAGAGGTAGGGGTATTGGTACTTGTCGGCGTGTTGTCACCGTCAGCAATGAATGCTACCACACCATCTCCTAACAAGCGCAGTCCTGTTTGCTCAGTATCTCTTCCCTTGTTACAGGTGTTCTTGTTCCATTGGTCTCTCAGGACATCAGCATTTCCTGCTGCCGAGATGGTGATTTCCATCCCATTGTCGAAAGACATGGATGAGGAGGCGGCTTTAGGAATTTTCCATTCAATATAGCCTGGTTCATGCGTCTGTGCCTCTTGTGCGTTGCTGAAACTGAAATCGATTCGTTGTGCCATCATCGTGAGGGCACATCCAGTCTGCATGATAGTGAGTAGTAGTTTTTTCATTTGCTTTAGTTTTAGTTTTCTGCTGCAAAGGTACGAAAAAGTTTATAGTTTATAGTTTAAAGTTTATAGTTTTTTGTATTTTTGCACAACAATGAAGTTACATCCCTTACACACTGACATTCAGAAACCGGAACGGTTTACCTATCCTTTCTGCTATGAGCCACATCCGTTGTGCCAGTTGGCGGCAAAGGAGGTGCAGGCGTATATCTCCCGTCATGCGGAGATCAAGGAGGATGCGGATAAAGGAAAGATGTTCGGGGTACTTGTGGTGGATACGTCAGAGGGGGTCTCCTTCCTTGCCGCCTATAGCGGATTGCTGGCAGGACGTAACGACTGGGACTATTTCGTGCCTCCTGTCTATGATGCCCAACAGCCTGACGGCTATTTCAAAACGAAGGAACGCGAGATATCTCAAACATCAGCCATCAGCCATCAAACATCAAAACAGATGTCCCAAGACTTACAGTTGTGGCTGTTCCATCAGTATCAGTTGCTGAACGCACGAGGGGAGACGAAAGACTTAGTGGATATCTGGCAAGACTATTACGACCGTCCCAAATTACGGAAGAAATTCCCACTTCCTCCAGGTGGCACAGGAGACTGTTGCGCCCCCAAGCTTTTGCAGTATGCGTATCAGCAACACCTGAGACCCGTCTGTATGGCAGAGTTCTGGTGGGGACAGTCTACCAAAGAGGAGTTGCGGCAGCATCTGAACTACTATCCTGCCTGTAGGGGGAAATGCAAGCCCATCCTCACATGGATGATGGAAGGCTTGGATGTTGATGTGAACCCAGAGACGCTGGGCTTTCCACATTTAGAGGTCAAGACAATCTATGAGGACGATGCCCTCTTGGTGGTAGACAAACCCTCAGGGATGCTGAGTATACCAGGAAGGGTAGAGGAGTATAGCGTGGAGACCATCATGCGACAGCGTTATCCGGATTCATTCATCGCCCATCGGTTGGATATGTGGACGTCAGGGTTGCTCATCGTGGCGAAGTCGTTGGAGGTCTATCGCTCTTTACAGGAGCAGTTTGTGAAGCACCAGGTGAAGAAACGGTATATCGCTGTACTAGAGAATCTAGAGATACTAGACCGTCTAGATGTTCTAGAGAAGAAAGGCACCATCTCTCTTCCTCTCCGTCCAGACCCGATGAACCGTCCGCGCCAGATTGTGGACCATGAACATGGTAAGCGGGCAGTGACGGATTATGAGTTTCAAAACGAGAATATCGTTGCGCTCTATCCACAGACGGGGCGCACTCATCAACTGCGCATCCACTGCGCTCATCCTGAAGGACTCGGCAGACCTATCAAGGGCGATGAACTCTATGGCACGAAGGCTGATCGGTTGTATCTGCATGCCGAACAGATATGGTTCCGTCATCCTATCACTGGCGAGGACATGCACTTCATCTCACCCTCTCCCTTTCTTTAAACTTTACACTTTAAACTTTATAAAAGTATGGTTAAGCACATTATTCTCTGGACATTGAATCCAGAACTCTCAGAAGAAGAGAAGAAAGCCGTTAAGGCAGGTATTAAAGCTGGTTTGGAAGGTCTGGTAGGCAAAGTACCAGGACTTTTGGATGTGAAGGTACATATCGACGGCCGCCTGGCTTCGTCGAATGCTGACGTCATGCTCGATAGTACGCTGGAGAGTGAAGAAGCCCTGAAAAGCTATGCCGTTCATCCTGAACATGTGGCAGTGGCTAATGGGAAGGTAAGACCTTACACCGTGCAACGTAGCTGCTTGGATTTTGAGATCTGAGACCAAAGACCCTCCTAACCTCCCCTTAGGGGAGGTACATTGATAGGGAATAAAAGAAGAAAGAGGATATGCAAAACATATCCTCTTTCTTTATTAAGTCTCCCCTGATGGGGAGGTTGGAGGGGTCTCGTTATTTCTTATTCAATGCGAGGTCGATAGCTACGGCGATAGCAACGGTAGCACCTACCATCGGGTTGTTACCAATACCGAGGAAGCCCATCATCTCTACGTGAGCAGGAACAGAAGAAGAACCTGCGAACTGAGCGTCAGAGTGCATACGGCCCATCGTGTCAGTCATACCATAAGAGGCAGGACCTGCAGCCATGTTATCTGGGTGCAGGGTACGACCCGTACCACCACCGGAAGCTACTGAGAAGTAAGGCTTGCCAGCGAGGGTGCGCTCCTTCTTATAGGTACCTGCAACGGGGTGCTGGAAACGGGTGGGGTTGGTAGAGTTACCCGTGATGGATACGTCTACGTTCTCTTTCCACAGGATAGCAACACCTTCACGGACATCGTCAGCACCATAGCACTTTACCTTCAGACGGCTGGGGTTGTTGCCATAAGGAACCTCCTTGACAACCTTCAGCTCAGAGGTGAAGTAGTCGAACTGAGTCTGTACGTATGTGAAACCGTTGATACGGCTGATAATCTGGGCAGCATCCTTTCCAAGACCGTTCAGGATAACGCGCAGAGGCTTCTGGCGAACCTTGTTAGCCATCTCGGCAATCTTGATAGCACCCTCAGCAGCAGCGAAAGACTCGTGACCTGCCAGGAAGGCGAAGCACTCTGTCTCCTCGCGGAGCAGACGGGCAGCGAGGTTACCGTGTCCGATACCTACCTTACGATCGTCAGCAACACTTCCAGGGATACAGAAGCTCTGCAGACCGATACCGATAGCCTCGGCAGCGTCAGCGGCATTCTTCACACCCTTCTTGATAGCGATAGCGGCACCACAAACGTATGCCCACTTAGCGTTCTCGAAACAGATACGCTGAGTCTCCTCACACATCAGATAGGGGTCAACACCTGCCTTGTCGCAGATCTCGTTAGCCTCCTCAATACTATTAATACCATTCTCTTTCAGAGCAGCAAGAACCTGATTGATACGGCGCTCTTGACTCTCAAACTGTACTTTTCTAATCATCGTCGTATCCTCCTTTATTCTTTACGTGGATCAATAGCCTTTACTGCACCCTGCTCCTCTGTCGTACGACCGTAAGAGCCGGTGAACTTCTTAATAGCCTCGTTGGCATCCATGCCGTTCTTGATGGCTTCCATCATCTTGCCGAGGTGTACATACTCGTAACCGCAAACCTCATTGTTGGCATCGAGGAACTGCTTGGTGATGTAACCCTCAGTGAGCTCCAGATAACGGGTACCCTTAGCCATCGTGCCATAGAGCGTACCAGTCTGTGAGCGGAGTCCCTTACCGAGATCCTCCAGACCAGCACCGATAGCCAGACCGCCCTCAGAGAAGGCACTCTGTGTACGTCCATAGACGATCTGCAGGAACAGCTCACGCATAGCGGTGTTGATAGCGTCACATACCAGGTCGGTGTTCAGCGCCTCCAACAAGGTCTTGCCGGGCAGAATCTCACTTGCCATAGCGGCAGAGTGGGTCATACCAGTGCAACCGATGGTCTCCACCAGTGCCTCCTGGATGATACCGTCCTTCACGTTGAGGCTCAGCTTACAAGCACCCTGCTGAGGTGCACACCAGCCAATACCATGTGTGTAACCTGAGATGTCTTTGATCTCCTTTGCCTGAATCCATTTGCCCTCCTCAGGGATAGGAGCAGGTCCATGGTAAGCGCCTTTGCAGACACTACACATGTTTTTCACTTCCGTTGAATAAATCATTGTTATTTCTAATTAGAATTAAATAAATGTATCTATATTTTGCAAAATTACGCTGATAATTTCAACTATCCAAACCGAAAACCACCTATTTAAGAACAATTAACAGAGAAAAATACCTATTATTTGTGATGTTATCAGAATCTTCGTAACTTTGTCATGTGAAAATGTCAAAAGTAGATATGAATGATTTAGAGCACCGGGTAGCTCGTGCCGTAGAGAATTTCATGGCAGGGTACGGGTGTTGTCAGAGTGTGGTGGCTGCCTTTGCCGACCTGTACGGGTTGGATGAGGAGATGGCAAAACGGATTGCGGCAGGCTTCGGCGGTGGTGTCGGCAGGATGCGGATGATGTGTGGTGCCGTGTCGGGCATCGTGATCCTCGTCGGACTGGATTGTGGACAGACGGAGGGCAGTGACCGGGAAGGCAAGTCGGCATGCTATAAGGTCGTCCAGGAGTTACTCGCTAAGTCCAAGGAGGCGAACGGCAGTCTGATCTGTGCGGAGATCCTGGGGCTGAAAGGGGTGGAGAAGGCGGTGTCGAGTTATGTGGCTTCTCCCCGTACCGCTGAATACTACAAGACACGTCCCTGTGCCGCCAAGGTGGAGAGTGCGGCACGTATTTTTGCCGACTATCTGAGGCAGAAATACCTCCCCTGACTTGATGTTTGTCAAGAAGATGGCAGATAGTGGGAAAAAAAGCATAAAATGTTTGCTGTGTTCGCACACAATCACTACCTTTGCACTGTCAAAAGACAAAAGGTTGTTTTTCAGGACACAAAGAGAGAGATTGTTTCAGGTATTAATTTAAAAAGGTTAGGATTATGATTATTTTGAATTATGTAGTACTTTCGCTCGCAAAGAAAACTATTTCAATGATCAAGAAATAAGCTGCGAGCTTTGATTTAGACAATTAGGAAATTTGAGAGAATAGACAAATCCCTGTGAGTCGGATGACCCGCAGGGATTTTTTAATTTCTAATTCTTTTAGTCGCTTCGCTTTGTAAAAGCGTCTTACGACGATTACCTAATTACTAATTGTTTCCTGCATTCCTCCAGAATGCGGAGGAGCTCCTCCATTTTCTCCGCCCGCAGCATGGCGATACGTGTCTGTCGGAAGTCGGGAATACCCTTAAAGACAGGTGAGGCAGCCAGATGGCGGCGCGTATGTAAGATACCCCGATACATTCCCGAGTCTTTCGACTCGCCTACCCGTAGCCTTTCACCAATCCGCTCCACGTTGATACGCAGCTGTTCCTCCAACACGTCAATCTTCTCATCCAGTGTCAGCTCCTTCCGACTGAATATCCACGGACAGCCGAATGTCGCACGTCCGATCATCACCGCATCCACCCCATACGTGTCGAAGGCACGGTCAGCATCCTCCAGCGACTTGATATCCCCATTGCCGATGATAGGGATGTGGATGCGGGGGTTGCGTTTCACCTCCCCGATCAGCGTCCAGTCCGCATTCCCCGTGTACATCTGGGCACGAGTCCTGCCATGGATCGTCAGAGCCTGGATGCCACAGTCCTGCAACTGCTCCGCCAGGTCGGTGATGACCAACTGCTCCGCGTTCCATCCCAGGCGCGTCTTCGCCGTCACAGGCAGTTTCACGGCATCCACCACCTTGCGTGTGATCTCCAGCATCTTCGGGATATTCTGCAGCATACCGGCACCGGCGCCCTTGCCAGCCACCTTCTTCACCGGGCATCCGAAATTCAGGTCGATGACATCAGGACCCGCCTGTTCCACGATCTTCGCAGCCTCCACCATCGCCTCCACGTCCCTGCCGTAGATCTGTATACCCACAGGACGCTCCTCGTCGGCGATCGTCAGTTTCTGGACGGTCGACTTCACATCCCGCACCAGTGCCTCCGCCGATACGAACTCCGTATAGACCATAGCAGCCCCGAACCGCTTGCATAACATGCGGAACCCGATATCCGTCACGTCCTCCATCGGTGCCAGGAACACCGGACGCTCCCCCAATTCTATATTTCCTATTTTCATACTTCTTACATCTTACATCATACATCATACATCAAATGATACGTTCCCCCCGCCATAGCCCTCACGATCCCCTTCATCTCCAACTGGAAGAGGACAGCCGTCAAGGTACCCACGGCGATATTCGTCTGCACACTGATGAAGTTCATTTGCAAGTCATTCGTCTTCCGCAGCACAGCCACCACCCGTTTCTCCTCCTCCGTGAGTTCCGGGAACAGTTCCCCCTCCGACATCTTACCTCTTCCATCATCCATCTCACATCTCACATTCCATCCCATCGCCTCCACGAAGTCCTTTGCCGACGTGATGAGAGCCGCCGTGTTATTCCGGATCATACGGTTACACCCCTCCGAGAACGGCATCCCCACCGCCCCGGGGAAGGCAAACACGTCACGTCCGTACTCCTGGGCGATACGACAGGTGATCAGCCCACCCCCCTTATAAGCACTCTCTATGAGGATGGTGGCATCCGACATCCCTGCCACGATACGGTTCCGTTGTCGGAAGTTGTTAGGTAGCGCCTGTGTCCCGCTCATATACTCCGTCAGCAGTCCCCCATGCCGTACCATCTCCGCCGCCGTGTCCCTATGGTGATGCGGATAGATCTGGTCCAGTCCGTGGGCAAGCACCCCTACCGTCTCATAGCCGTTCTCCAGTGCCTGCCGGTGCGCATGGATATCCACACCATAGGCAAGACCGCTGACAATCAGCACGTCAGGACACAGCTGTCGCAGGTCACCGACGAAGCGGCGTATCAAGTCCTGACCGTACGACGTACACTGTCGCGTCCCCACGATATTGATGACCCGTTGCCGGTTCAGATCCGCCGTTCCCTTATAATATAATATAATAGGTGCGTCAGGACACTCCCTCAGACGGGCAGGGTAGTCCCTGTCATTCATTGTCAGCACCCGTATGCCGTTCCTCTCGACGAAAGTCCGCTCCGCCTCCGCCCTTTGCAGCGCCTCGTCCCAGGGGGACCGCAGGCTCGTCTGTTCATAGACAGCCTTACCGCCCCCCATTTCCCGGTACATCTGCACCGCCGCCGGCAGGCTCACCCCCGCCAGCCGTGACAGCGCCATCGAGTAGAGAATCTCCTCGTTGTCAGTTATCTGCATCTGATATTCCTGAATTTCCAGCTACTTGAAGGTTCCACGAGTTCAAACTCCTCAGCAGTGACGGGCAGAGCTGGGAAAATCAGGGCGAAGCGCAGTTTCTGGTACGGCCATGGTATCTCTGTCACCACCGGAGCCACCGATACGTTCTCCACCCCGCGCAGGCGCAGTTTGTCACCGCCCTTGCTTCTGATGTAGGTGTCCGACTTGATATAGAGCTGGTCGTTAGGCATATCCGCCTCACATTCCATTTCAATACGTGTCTCCGTGTCCGAGCAGCTCACGCGTACGATCCTCGTTTGAGTATTATCCTTCTTACCCTTGCTGATAGGGTTCTGCAAGGAGAAGCGATAGCGAGAGTAGTCAGGAAGAATCGTCGACTTGTTGTTGAGCACGCTGGGACCCTCCTCCGTACGTCCAGCCTTCTCATAGAGACTATTGATTTTCAGCGTGAGGCTCTTCTGGTCCGTATAGCCGTAGTCACAGTTCAGTTTGGCAGCCTCCTCGAACTTGTCGAGCGCGTCCGCCCATTTCTCCTCCGCCTCCAGTTTCTTGGCGTCATCATAAGCACTTGCGAAGGTAGGCTGATACTGAGCCTTCTCCCGTTCAAAGATCTCCATCGCCTTCTTACGCTCCGACGAGGCGATAATAGAGCCCAAGATACCAATACCGCCGCTAACGGCTTGAGTCGTGTTCCAGTTCGTCCACTGTGCGTTCGTTTGCATGGCAATTCCCGCCATGAGAATCATCATTAAGATTTTCTTCATCATGATAGTTATTAAAATTGTTATGTTATTATATATTACTCTAACCTCTAACCTTTCATCTCTAACCTCTAACCTTTAACCATTAACCCTTAACCATTAATGTACGGTTCAAACGCCCTGTTATAGTCCTCGCTCTCCCCCAGTCGTCCGTTGATCAGACAGACCAGCATGATTTTCCCTTTGAAGCAAATCGCCTCATCCGAGGCACGGTAGATATCCTGGTGGAAGATATACTTAAACCCATCCTTCTCCAGCCACAGACGAGAGATAAACTCATCGTCACAGCGAAGCGGCGCCTTATATTGCAGTTCCATGCGAGCCACGACGGCATCCACCCCTTTCTCATGCATCTCAGCGAAGCTCAGTCCGCAATGTTTGAGGAACAAGTGTCTGGTATGTTCCGTATAATGCAGATAATTCGCGTTATTCACTATCCCCTCGATGTCGCACTCATAGTCGCGCACCTCCATCCTCGCTTCAAAAATGTATTTGCTCATAATGTATAATGTATTTATTTCTTTGTTTTTTTGAGATATTCATATCCGATGCGACAACGCAGGCACTCCTTTTTGTCGCAGTATTCTTTTTTTAGTTGTATAAGAGCCTGTGAATCACCAGCATTCTTTACAGTTAGCCCACATTCTTTCCAAAGTCGGATAATGTAATTGTTTTCAGCCTTAAGTTGTTCTAGAAAATCAAAAGCACGGTTGCATAGGGCTTCTTTGGCAGAATGTCGTCCATATGCAAAGAGCATAGGGATACAGGTGTTGATCATCAACAAATTCATAGAGAATGGTGACAAATTCTTTTCGTTGAGGTCACTGATTGACCCAAATGTATAGTGGGTCTCCCAATATGGTGTCACTTTTGTACTCAATAGGCTTTGCAAAGAAAATAAATCCTTGCATTCTACGAGTTGCGATAGCCCCGTTTTACGCTCATAATAAAGGTTGGCGAGTTGTGACAATCGGATATGTGGGAAATTTTGGGGACGTAGTCGTAGAAATTTCCATCGTTTATAATCCATAGGACACAATGAGAATTTGTGGGCAAGATAAAGATATTCATTGCGCAGTTTTGCATAATATCCTTCGTTCAAAGCTTCTTGCTGATAACGCTCGGGAATCGCATTGATATCCAACAACCCAGCCTGACCCATGAAGACAGCTTCTATTTGGAACAGTTTATCCCGATGGTGTGCAATAGCGGAGAAGGGGATGTGAGTTGCCCATTCCTCAAAAGTGTCACCGTTAATGCCAAAACCATAATTACGGGCAAGAGTTAAGAAATAGGCATTTTCCCACGAGCCATTCATCCGTTTGACACGTCGTATGATTGCTTCTGTTTTCTGTTCCAACCGTTCTGTTTGCAGTGCCGCCATCCATGCGTGGATGTTTAATGTTGTCAAGTCAGGGATAATCTGGTAACAAGGTGGATATTGGTCAGTACGTAGCAGTTCTTCGTAATTCTCCCTGATAGTAGAAGGCACTTCTAATACCATCTGCGGGATATATTGCCCTGCGGTGTTCATCACTTCTACATCAGGTTTTCCAGTTACATGCAGCACAACATTGTCATATGCTTGATCCTTGTCATGACCATGCAAAAACCAGTCGCTTGATTTGTCGTGAATCTCCACATTACCTACCCAGAGAGTCTGGCTAATTTTCACTTTAGCATTGAAGAAATCAGGACCACTGTTGTGGTTGTGTAGTCCTGGGTCAATTACTTCGACAGGTTTGCCGTCCGTTGTTTTAAGTTCGACTAATGGAAACAATTTATGTTTCCATACGTAATGTAATAGTTGTTCCATACCTATTTATATTTCATTTCCTGTATAGAGTTGATAATATTTTCCCTTTTGTTGTAGGAGTTGCTCATGGGTGCCTTGCTCGATGATGCGCCCGTGGTCGAGGACGATGATCTGGTCGGCATTACGGACGGTGGAGAGGCGGTGGGCGATGACAAAGGTGGTGCGCCCCTGCATGATGGTGTCCATGCCTCGTTGTACCACCTGCTCGGTACGGGTGTCGATACTGGAGGTTGCCTCGTCGAGAATGAGGACGGGGGGATTGGCTACGGCAGCACGGGTGATGGCAAGGAGCTGGCGCTCTCCTTGGCTGAGGTTGCCTCCGTCGCCGCTGAGGGGTGTGTGATAGCCGTTGGGGAGTCGGCGGATGAAGTCGTCGGCACCGACCATCTGGGCTGCCTTGACACATTCCTCATCGGTGGCATCGAGCTTGCCGTAACGGATATTGTCGAGGACGGTGCCTGTGAAGAGGTGGGTCTCCTGGAGGACGATGCTCATGCCCTTGCGCAGTGACTCCTTACGGATATCGGTGATGGGGATGCCGTCATAGAGGATATGACCGCCTTGTATCTCGTAGAAACGGTTGATGAGGTTGATGATGGTGGTCTTACCGGCTCCTGTGCCTCCCACGAAGGCGATCTTCTGCCCGGGGTTGGTGTTGATGTCGATATCGAAGAGTACTTGTTTCTCGGGGATATAACTGAAGTCCACGTCTTTGAAGTCTACATCGCCCTGGGGGGCTGTCAGGTCAACGGTACCGTTATCTATCTCGGGTTCGGCATCGCCTAAGGCAAAGACGCGCTCTGCTCCTACGGAGGCGTTGAGTACGCTGTTGATCTGCTGGCTGACTTGTGAGATGGGACGGGTGAAGTTCTTGTTGAGTTGGAGGAAAGCGACGACCGTGCCGAGGGAGATGTATGATGTGAGATGTATGATGTGAGATGTATGATGTGAGAGTTGAGGGGTGTGGAGGGCGAGGAGGGCTCCGACGACGGCGAGGAGGACGAAGCCGAAGTTGCTGATGCCGCCATTGACGGGCATGACGATATTCGCGATGCGGTTGGCGTGGCAGGCGGAGGAGCGTAGCTGTTCGTTGATGGCTTCGAAGTCACGGATGGCTTGCTCCTCATGACAGAAGATCTTCACGACTTTCTGTCCTGTCATCATCTCCTCGATGAAGCCGTTGACATGGGCAAGGCGTTGCTGCTGGGTGCGGAAGAACGTACGGGAGCGCTTGCCAAGCTGGGAGGTGGCGACCATCATCACTACCGCCATCAGGATGCTCACCAGTGTCAGGGGGATGCTCATGACGACCATGGAGGTGAAGGTGGCGACGATGGTGATGAGGGATGAGAAGACCTGTGCCATCGCCGTGGATATCATCTGTCGCAGGGAGTCGACATCATTGGTATAGACGGACATGATGTCTCCATGGGAACGCTGGTCGAAATAGCTGACGGGCAGTCGCTGCATCTTCTCGAAGATGATCTTACGGAGGCGGAGCATCGTGCCCTGACTCACATGAATCATCAGACGGTTATAGGCATAGGAACAGACGGTACCGAAGAACAGGATGAGTCCTAACATAAACAGGGTCTGTGCCAGTGAGGCATATTCGGGGTTAGCCACCTGTGTCAACGGTACGATATAGTCGTCGATGAGTGTTTTGGTAAACAGGGAGGAGACGAGGGATGTCAGGGAGGAGACGAACACACATGCCAAGACCAGGACTACAGACCATTTATAGTGTCTGAAGACGAAGGAGAACATACGCAACAGCACGTCACGCTTCACCTCTCCCTTAGGCATCGAAATCGCCGATGTTCTCTGTCTGAATTGCATTGATTTCTTGATATAACGTATTCGTCTTTAACAGGTTGTCATGGGTATCGAAGCCCGTCACGACACCATTATCCAGAACCAGGATGCGGTCACAGTCTCTCACGCTGAGGATGCGCTGGGCGATGATGATCTTCGTCATCTCAGGCAGTCGGTGGTGGATTGCCTCCCGTATCTTCGCATCCGTCGCCGTGTCGCAGGCAGAGGTGGAGTCGTCGAGTACCAGTATCTTCGGGTGTTTCAACAGGGCACGGGCAATGCAGAGACGTTGCTTCTGTCCGCCACTGACATTCGTGCCACCTTGTTCTATCCGGGTATTATAACCTTCAGGCATCTGACTGACAAACTCGTCAGCCTGTGCCATCTGACAAGCATAGCGACACTCCTCCAAGGTGGCATCAGGGTTACCCCAACGCAGGTTGTCAAGGACGGTACCGCTGAACAGGATATTTTGTTGTAACACCACCGATACGGCATGACGCAAGGCAGTGAGGTCGTAGTCTTTCACGTTATGTCCTCCCACGCAGACCTCTCCCTCCCTGGGGTCGTAGAGGCGGTTGATGAGGTTGACGAGGGTTGACTTACCGGAACCTGTTCCGCCAATCACACCGATGGTCTCGCCGCTCTTGACGCTGAAGGTGATGTTATAGAGGGCGCTGCGCTTGTGTGGGAGTAAGGGAGAGACCTTTGACCTTTGGCCTTCGTCCTTTGACTGATAATCGAACCTCACCCCACGGAACTCGATGCTGCCGTCTGGTACCGTCGTGATACCGTTGGCGGGGTTGACGATGTCAGGCTCTTCCTCGATGATCTCCGCTACCCGCTTGGCAGAGGCGGCACTCTGGGTGAGCATCACAAAGACCATGGAGAGCATCATCAGCGACATCAGGATAGACATGACATAGGTGAACAGGGATGTCAGCTCTCCCGTCGTCAGCGTTCCCTCCACGATATAATGCGCTCCCATCCATGAGAGGGCGATGATACAACCATATACCACCATGTTCATGATGGGGTGGTTCCATGCCATCAGACTCTCTGCCTTCACATAGAGCTTATAGAGATTCTCGGCAGCCTTGGCAAATTTCGCATTCTCATAGTCTTCACGGACAAAAGCCTTCACCAGTCGGATGCCCGTGATATTCTCCTGTACGCTCTGGTTCAGGTCGTCGTATTTCACGAACACCTGTTGGAACAGTCTTGCCACACGTGATATAATATGGTATAAGGAGAAACTCAGGATCACCAATGCTATCAGGAAGATGAGCGACAGACGGGCGTCGATGACAAGACACATCAGGATAGACAACAATAGCTTAAAGGGAGCGCGCACACTGATACCCATGATCTGTTGGAAGGCACTCTGCAAGGCGTTCACATCCGTCGTCATACGGGTGACGAGACCCGAGGTGGCGTATTTGTCGATATCCGAGAACGCCATACGCTGGATATTCCGATACATCGCAGAACGCAGGTTAGCGGCAAAGCCAGTGGCGGCGTAGGCAGAACAACGTCCCCCGAGGATACCGAAGACAAGGCTCAGCAGTGCCATACCCATCATGACAGCACCATAGAAATAGACACTCTCCATATCTCCTGCATTGATACCCTTGTCGATGAGCGAGGCAGTGACATAAGGTATCAGCACGTCCATCAATACCTCCAAAGCCGTGAAGGCTGGGGTGAGTAGTGATGCTGTACGGTATTGCCGAATTTGTTGATAGAGAGTCTTAATCACTTCCTTTTAGGTTATGGATGGCAAAGTTACGAAAAAACGAGAGAAATGCCAAAAGAAATTATTCTTTTTTTACAGATATTCCATCAGCACATCCCAGACGGCGATGATGTGGCAGAGGCTGCCGGCAAGGACAAAGAAATGGAAGACGGAGTGCATGTAACGCTTCCGGTGGAGGGTATAGAAGGCGGCACCGGTGATATAGGCGACACCCTCGGCGATGAGCCATATCACGGCGGCAGTGGAGACCGTGTTGAGGAGCGGTTTGAAGGCGACGAGGATGCTCAGTCCCATGCCGATGAAACAGAACGTCTCGATGTTAGAGTGCTCCTTGAGTTTGACGAAGCTGATGATGGTGCCGGCAAGGGCACAGGTCCATACGAAGATGAAAAGGCTCCATCCCCAGTTGATGGTTAGTTGAGAGTTGACAACTGACAGTTGACAGTTTTGTTGGAGCAGGGCGATCAGCGTCAGGGGAGAGTAGGAGCCTGCGATATGCCAGTAGATAGCGGCATGATCCCATTTACGCAACCGCTCCTTCCATTTCGAGCGTCGGGGCAGGGTGTGGTAGATGGTTGACGCCGCATAGGAGCCTAACATCCCGAAGAGGTAGAGACAGACACCCAGGCGCGCCCAGGGGTTGTCGCCCTTGAACGCCATGACGAGGAATATGATGCCGAAGGTGACCCCCATGAGGATGCCGCCAGCATGGCTCCATGCGTTCCATAGTTCTTCCTTATGTGTGTATCTGATTGCCATGGGCTGCGAAATTACGAAAAAATTACGAAAAAAACCGCAAAGTTGACTATTTTTATGATTGGGAGAATTAAAAAACCTAAAATATGGGGTTTTTTACTTTCTTCTTTGTATCTTTGCAGCAATTAGTAGCTAAACAATACTTATTAATAACATTGAACAACATGAAGAATGTACCTGAAATGAAGGTTGGAATTGTCGCCGTCAGCCGCGACTGTTTCCCCGAGTCACTGGCAGTAAACCGCCGCAAGGCATTGGTAGCCAAGTATGTAGAGAAATTCGGCGCTGCCGATATCTATGAGTGTCCTATTACTATCGTAGAGAGTGAGATTCACGCACAGCAAGCACTGGCAGACGTACAGAAAGCTGGATGTAACGCATTGTGTGTCTTCCTGGGCAACTTCGGTCCAGAGATCTCCGAGACCATGATTGCCGACTGGTTCCAGGGTCCTACGATGTTCTGCGCTGCCGCTGAGGAGACACAGAACGACCTGATTGACGGACGTGGTGACGCCTACTGCGGTATGCTGAATGCCAGCCAGGCGCTGTCCCTCCGCAAGACCCGCGCCTATATCCCCGAGGAACCTGTAGGCGACGCAGAAGCATGTGCAGAGATGATCCATGAGTTTATTCCTATCGCCCGTGCCATCGTCGGTCTGCAGAACCTGAAGATCATCAGCTTCGGTCCCCGTCCTAACAACTTCCTGGCTTGTAACGCTCCTATCCGTGCCCTCTATGATCTCGACGTGGAGATCGAGGAGAACTCAGAGCTCGACTTGCTGGAGGCTTTCCAGAAGCATGCCGGCGACCCACGCATCGACGATGTCGTGAAGGATATGGCTGCAGAGCTGGGTACTGGTAACAAGATTCCCCAGGTACTTCCTAAACTCGCACAATACGAACTGACACTGACAGACTGGATCGAGGCTCATAAGGGCTCTCGTAAGTATGTGGCTATGGCGAACAAGTGCTGGCCTGCTTTCCAGACCATGTTCGGTTTCGTTCCCTGCTATGTCAACAGCCGTCTGACAGGTCGTGGCATCCCCGTAGCTTGTGAGGTGGATATCTATGGTGCCCTCTCCGAGTTCATCGGAACCTGCATCACACAGGATGCTGTTACCCTGCTTGACATCAATAACTCCGTACCTAAGGATATGTACGAGGAGAGCATCAAGGGTAAGAAATTCGAGTGCGACAGCTACACAGACAAGGAGATCTTCATGGGCTTCCACTGTGGTAACACAGCATCCTCTAAGGTCTGCAACTGTCAGATGTGCTTCCAGCGCATCATGGCACGTGCCCTGCCTGTAGAGGTGACCAACGGTACGCTGGAGGGTGACCTGAAGCCAGGAAAGGCAACCGTCTATCGTCTGCAGTCAACAGCTGACACGAAGTTGCGCGCTTACATCGCCCAGGGCGAGATCCTGCCAGTAGCCACACGCTCATTCGGTAGTATCGGTACCTTCGGTATCAAGAATATGAGCCGCTTCTACCGTCACGTACTCATCGAGAAGCACTACCCACACCACGCTGCCGTCATGTTCGAGCATGCTGGTAAGTATCTGTGGGAGGTTCTCAAGTACATGGGTATCCCCGTTGAGGAGATTGACTACAACTTCCCGAAGGGTGACTATTATCCCACAGAGAATCCTTTTGCATAAACGAAGGATCAACATAGTGACTCAGGGCTTCCCTGAGTCACTTTTTTATCGATGACGTATGATGAACGACGCCACCCGGCAGTTTATCCATGACCACCGTCTGGAGGATGTCCGACAACTCGCCCTCAAGGGAAAGGGGGCGGCAGAGGTTGACATGCCCTTTGCCCTGCGTCAGATAGCAGGGTGGCAGACAGCCAGGACGAAATTGCCGTCATGGGCTGCCGTCGATGGTATCATCTATCCTCCGCATCTGAACATGGAGCAATGCTCTGGTGAGGCGACGGCGAGATATAAGGCAAGCCTTGTCTCCCGAGATTTCGAAATTTCGAAATCTCCTCAGGTCTTTCTCGACCTCACAGGCGGCTTTGGTGTTGACTTCTCCTTGATGTCACGTCCCTGTTCCCAACGGATCTATGTCGAGCGCGACCCAGTGCTTTGTGAGATTGCCCGGCACAACTTCCAGATGCTGGGACTGGAGGCGGAGGTGGTGTGCGACGATGCTGCGTCCTATCTCACGACGATGTCCCATGCCGATGTGATATTCCTTGATCCGGCACGCAGAGACGAGCATGGGGGGCGCACCTATGATATCAAAGACTGCACTCCCAATGTCATTGAACTGCTGCCCCTTCTGAAAGAGAAGGCAGGCACCATCATCCTGAAACTATCGCCTATGCTCGACTGGCATAAGGCGGTGGAGGACCTCGGAGGAGTGTCAGAGGTCCATATCGTCAGTGTTGACAACGAGTGTAAAGAGCTCCTGCTGGTCGTATCCTCAGTCCCTCCCCTTGAGGGAGAGGAGAGTATGGCAGTTCATTGTGTCAATCTTCAGAGCAAGGAAAAGGATCAGTATTTCAGTTTCTCCTATGGCAGAGCCTGCCCCCCTCCCTCAAAGGTAGAGGTTACGGATGGAACTTCTTTCCTCTTCGAGCCCAATGCCAGTATCATGAAGGCAGGATGTTTCCAAGTCCTTGCCCACCAGTATGAGGTGCAGCAGGCAGCCGTCCATTCCCATCTCTTCCTCTCCGACCATGATGTCAGTGATTTCCCAGGCAGGAGGTTCCGTGTGGAGGTGATGACGACGATGAACAAGCAGGAGTTGAGGAAAGCCCTGACAGGTATCGAGAGAGCGAATGTCGCCGTACGTAACTTCCCCATGACGGCAGAGACGCTGCGTAAGAAACTGAAACTCAAGGACGGTGGAGACATGTTCATTTTCGGAACAACCCTGTCGGATGCCACCCATCTGTTGTTTATTTGCCGTAAAATAGGTTAAATCTTTGCGTATTTCTCTGTTTTTTCGTATCTTTGCCAAAAGAAATTCTGGCGACTCTCATAATTAGGATATACCATGTCTACAGTAGAAATCAGGAAAGTCACTGACAGGAAAAGTCTGGAAGCCTTTATCCAGTTTCACTACGACCTCTACCGCAATAACCCTTACGATGCCCCCAATCTCCATAGTGACGAGGTGCATACGCTGAGTAAGGACAAGAATGCTGCCTTTGAGTTTTGTGAGGCAGAATATTTCCTTGCCTATCGGGACGGTAAGGTAGCAGGACGTATTGCCGGTATCATCAACCATCGTGCCAATGAGCGGTGGGACCGTAAGAGCGTGCGTTTCGGATGGCTTGATTTCATTGACGACATGGAGGTGTCAAGCGCCTTGTTCGATGCCGTATCAGCATGGGGTAGGGAAAAAGGCATGACAGAGATGGTGGGTCCCCTGGGTTTCACGGATATGGACCCAGAGGGAATGCTCATCGAGGGCTTCGACCAGTTGGGTACGATGTCGACCATTTATAACTACGACTACTACCCCCGCCACATGGAGCAGTTGGGCGGTTGGGAGAAAGACAATGACTATGTGGAGTATAAGCTCATCGTGCCCAAGGGTGACATGCCCGAGAAATACAAGAAGATCTCGGAGATGGTGATGAAGCGTTATAACCTGCATCCCGTACACCCTAAGCGCAGCCAGATCTTCGGCAAGGAACAGATCGGTCGTAAGGTGCTGGAGGTTGTCAATAAGTCATATCAGGACATCTATGGCTTCTCGCAGATGACGGAGGCTCAGATTGACGAATATCTGAAGATGTACTTCCCCCTGCTCGATATGGATATGCTCTGTCTGATAGAAGACTGGAACACCCCTGACCACGATATCATCGGGGTGGGTGTCAGTATCACCAATATGACCCGCGCCTTGCAAAAATGCAAGAACGGACGACTGTTGCCCTTCGGTTGGTGGCACTGTCTGAGAGCCTTGAAATTCCACAAGGCAGAATGTCTGGACCTGTTGCTGATCGGTTTCCTGCCAGAATACCAGAAGAAAGGAGCCAATGCCCTGTTGTTCTATGACCTCATCCCCCATTATCAGAAACACGGTTTCAAGTGGGGAGAGACCAATGTGGAGATGGAGACCAACGAGAAGGTGCAGTCGCAGTGGCAGTATCTGGAGCATGAGTTACACAAGCGCAGGAGGTGCTATAAGAAGAAACTATGAAAGAAGAAATAACCAATAACCAACCCCAAACCCCTAATACCCCGGAATATGATGAGGGGAATATCCAGACCCTGACAGGTCTGCAGCATATCCGCCTCCGTCCTGGTATGTATATCGGACGCTTAGGTGACGGATCCTCCCCGGAGGATGGCATCTATGTGTTGTTGAAGGAAGTCTTCGACAACTCCATCGACGAGTTTAAGATGAAGGCTGGTGAGCGCATCGAGGTCAATGTGGAGGATAACCTCCGTATCTCCGTCCGAGACTATGGACGTGGTATCCCACAAGGCAAGCTCATCGAATCGGTGAGTATCCTCAACACCAGTGGTAAGTTCGACTCCAAGGCATTCAAGAAGTCTATCGGACTGAACGGCGTGGGTGTGAAGGCGGTTAACGCGCTGAGCAGTCGTTTCGAGGTACACAGCTATCGTGACGGCAAGGTGCGCAAGGCGGTTTTCGAGTGTGGTGAGCTTATCAGTGACGTGACGGAACCTTCTCAGGATGAGAACGGCACCTATATCTATTTCGAGCCGGATAACACGAAGTTCGTCAACTACCAGTTCCATGACGAGATCGTAGAGAACATGCTCCGCAACTATACTTACCTGAATATCGGACTGACCATCATGTATAATGGTCGGCGCATCCTCTCACGTCATGGCTTGGAGGACTTGTTGAAGGACCGTATGACGAATGACGCCCTCTATCCTATCATCCACCTGCAGGGCGAGGACATCGAGATCGCCTTCACCCACGCCAATCAGTATGGTGAGGAGTATTATTCTTTCGTCAACGGACAGCATACCACACAAGGTGGAACACATCAGAGTGCTTTCAAGGAACATATCGCACGAACCATCAAGGAGTATTTCAACAAGTATGAGTATGGTGATATCCGTACGGGAATCGTGGCAGCTATCTCCATCAATGTGGAGGAGCCTATCTTCGAGAGTCAGACGAAGATCAAGCTGGGTTCTACCACGATGTCACCAGATGGTGTGAGTATCAATAAGTATGTTGGTGACTTCATCAAACAGGAGGTTGACAACTACCTGCATATCCATCAAGATGTGGTGGAGGTGCTGGAACAGAAAATCAAGGAGACAGAGCGGGAGCGTAAGGCAATGGCTGGTGTGACGAAGCTGGCTCGTGACCGTGCCAAGAAGGCAAACCTGCACAATCGTAAATTACGCGACTGCCGTATCCATTTCAGTGATGTCAAGAACGACCGTAAAGAGGAGTCGTGTATATTCATCACGGAGGGTGACTCGGCAAGTGGAAGTATCACCAAGAGTCGTGATGTGAACACACAGGCGGTATTCTCTTTGCGAGGAAAACCCCTGAACTCTTTCGGACTCACCAAGAAGGTGGTCTATGAGAACGAGGAGTTTAACTTGCTACAGGCAGCATTGGATATCGAGGAAGGTCTTGACACTCTAAGATATAACAAGGTGATCGTGGCAACAGATGCCGATGTCGACGGCATGCATATCCGTCTGTTGATCATCACGTTCTTCCTGCAGTTCTTCCCGGAACTGATCAAGAAAGGACATGTCTATGTGCTTCAGACCCCTTTGTTCCGAGTCCGTAACCGTCGTACAAAGATCCGAAATAAGGAGATGCGTGAGGATGGCAAGAAGGGTGATTTCGTGACCCGTTACTGTTATAGTGATGAAGAGCGTATAAAGGCGATACAGGAGTTAGGTCCTGACCCGGAGATCACCCGCTTTAAAGGTCTTGGTGAGATCAGCCCGGAGGAGTTCGCAGGTTTTATAGGTCCTGACATCCGTTTGGAGCAAGTCACCCTCCATAAGAATGACCAAGTGCAGAAACTCTTGGAGTATTATATGGGAAAGAACACGATGGAGCGTCAGAACTTCATCATTGACAACCTCGTCATTGAGGAAGACCGTCCTGAGGAGGAAGAATATGATTAAGAAGCATATCCTGTTTGCGGCGATGTTGTCGTTGCATACCCTGGCAGCCTCTGCCCAGTTCCGTATCAACATGGGAGAGGATAGTCCGATGCGTAAGCTGCAAATTGCCGAGATGGCGATCTCTAACCTCTATGTGGACAGTGTCGATGAGCAGAAACTGGTGGAGGATGGTATTCGTGGAATGATTGAGAAGCTCGATCCTCACAGCAGTTATATGACGGCAAAGGAGGTGAAGGCTGCCAATGAGCCGTTGCAAGGTAATTTCGAGGGTATCGGGGTGCAGTTTAATATGGTGGAGGATACCTTATTGGTCGTCCAGCCCGTTGTTGGTGGTCCTTCCGAGAAGAAAGGAATCCTAGCCGGTGACCGTATCGTCTATGTGAATGACACTACGATAGCGGGAGTCTCCATGCCCAAAGAGGAGATTATGCGACGGTTACGAGGTCCGAAGGGGACGAAAGTCCGTCTGGGTATTGTCCGCAGGGGTATTGCCGACACCCTGCGTTTTGTCATCACCCGTGACAAGATACCTGTGAAGTCAATAGATGCCACCTATATGATTCGCCCGGGTATCGGTTATATCCGTATTGGTAACTTTGGTGCCCAGACACATGAGGAGTTCTGTCAGAGTCTGATGAAGCTGACAGGAGAAGGGATGCAGTCGCTGATTCTCGACTTGCAGGAGAACGGAGGCGGTTATCTCCAGTCTGCCGTGGCTATTGCCAATGAGTTCTTGGGAAATAATGACTTGATAGTCTATACCCAAGGACGTCGTGCCCCTCGTAATGAGTATCGCTCACATGGTGGTGGACTCTTTGAGAAAGGAAAAGTCGTCGTGTTGATAGACAGCTATTCCGCATCAGCGGCAGAGATCGTGACAGGTGCCATACAAGACCATGACCGTGGTATGGTAGTGGGGCGTCGTTCCTTTGGTAAGGGACTGGTACAACGTCCTATCGACTTGCCTGATGGTTCTATGATTCGTTTGACCATCGCTCATTACTATACACCTTCTGGTCGTTGCATCCAGAAACCGTATGTGAAGGGTAAGGCAGAAGACTATGCGATGGATGTGATGAACCGTCTGAAGAGTGGGGAGCTGATGCATGCTGACAGTATTCATTTCGCAGACTCACTGAAATATTATACGTTGAAAGAAAATCGCGTTGTCTATGGCGGCGGTGGTATCATGCCTGATTATTATGTGCCGTTAGACACCATGAAATATACCCGTTTCCATCGTGAGCTGTCGGCGCGTTCCTATATCATCAATGCCAGTCTGCGTTATGTGGACCAGCATCGCAAACAGTTACAGAAGAAATATCCTACTTTTGACCAGTTTAGAAAAGAGTTTGAGATACCACAGTCAGTGACGGACGGTATTGTCGCCGAGGCTGAGAAACAGAAGATCAAACCTAAGGATGAAGAAGAACTGCAGAAGACAATACCTTACCTGCGCTTGCAACTTAAAGCCTTGGTGGCACGTGACCTCTGGGAGACCAGTCAGTACTTCGCCATTATGAATGAGGCGAACGATATTGTTTGTTGCGCTTTGGAATTAATGAACCCATAATACCTTATTATATTTATGAAGAATGTTCTGCTAACTTTATTATTGTCTGTCGTGATGTTTGCCGCCAAGGCGCAGCAGACAAGTCAGAAACTTTGGTATGACCGACCAGCCTCCCATTGGCTGGAGGCATTACCCATCGGCAACTCACATCTGGGAGCGATGGTGTATGGAGAGACTGACGGTGAGACGATACAACTGAACGAAGAAACTTTCTGGAGCGGGTCTCCTCATCATAACAATAGTCTTGAGGCAAAGGCTCATCTGCAAGAGGTGCGTGACTCTATCTTTGCAGGCAAGGAGGAGGCGGCACATGCCATCCTTGACAAATTCTTCTTCAAAGGTCCTCATGGTATGCGCTTCCTGCCTTTGGGTAATTTAAAGTTGTTTGGAGGTATCGATTTTGAGCATGCTTCCAGCTTCCGTCGAGAGTTGGATCTGGAGACTGCCGTCTGTACGACAATCTACAAAAATAAGCTGAATGGTGTCACTTATACCCGTGAGGTGTTTGCCTCACAAGCCGATCATGTCATCGTGATGCGCTTGAAGGCAGACAAGAAAGCCCAGCTTGAGTTCTCTCTAAGTCATTGGTGCCCTTCCGCACTCAAGAATAGCAGCCAGGTGCAAGATGGAGAACTCGTCGCCACGGTGCAAAATGTAGAGCAAGAGGGTATCCCTGGTGGGCTGACGGCAGAGATCCGTGTGTTGGTAAAGAGCGACGGCACATGGGACAATACCCCGGATATGATCGTTGTCAATGGTGCCACCGAGGCGACTGTTTACATCACTGCCGCTACTAATTTCGTGAATTACCACGATATCAGCGGTCGTCCATCCGAGCTCACCCAGCAGACGATAGCCTCTGTCCGTGATAAAAGCTATGATGAGTTATTGAAACGACACCTTCATAAATATCAGGAACAATATCAGCGTGTCAGCCTGTATCTGGGAGGTCAGGATGCCGCTAACCTCCCTACTGATAAGCGTCTCGCACATTTTGCAGATAGTAAGGATATGGCTATGGTGGCACTGATGTTCCAATATGGTCGTTATCTACTCATCTCCTCTTCTCAACCAGGTGGACAACCAGCTAATCTGCAGGGGGTGTGGAATGACAAGATGAATGCGCCATGGGACTCTAAATATACGATTAACATCAATGCAGAGATGAACTACTGGCCTGCCTTGGTCGGGAATCTCACCGAGACACAGCAGCCGTTGTTCTCCATGATTCGTGATTTAAGTCATACTGGGGCAGAGACAGCACGGACAATGTATGGCTGTGGTGGATGGGTGGCTCATCATAACACTGACCTCTGGCGTATTGCAGGACCTGTCGATGGCACTACCTGGGGGATGTTCCCAACAGGTGGGGCATGGTTAACTACCCATCTGTGGCAACACTACCTGTTTACGGGTGATAAGGATTTCTTGCGTGAGAATTATCATGTGATGAAGGGGGCAGCAGACTTTCTCCTGGATTATATGCAGCGTCATCCACAGTATGGCTGGTTGATGACGGTACCTACTGTGTCTCCAGAACATGGTCCGATGGGTAAGAATACTACTGTAACTGCTGGCTCGACAATGGATAACCAGATTGTCTTTGATGTGCTGTCGAATACCCTGAACGCGATGCGTATCATAGGAGAGAAAGATGAGGCTTATGCCCAGCGACTTCAGTATGCCATCAGTCAGTTACCTCCTATGCAGATAGGACGTTATGGGCAGTTACAGGAGTGGTTGCAAGACGGTGATGATCCTAAAGATGAGCATCGTCATATCTCACACCTCTATGGACTCTATCCCTCTAACCAGATATCTCCTTATAGTCATCCAGATCTTTTTGCCGCAGCAAGGAACACATTGAATCAGCGTGGCGATATGGCGACAGGATGGAGCTTAGGGTGGAAGATTAATTTCTGGGCACGTATGCTAGATGGCAATCATGCCTTCCGTATCCTTTCCAATATGTTACATCTTCTTCCTGATGATGCCAAGATGAAAGATTATCCTGACGGACGTACCTATCCGAACCTCTTTGATGCACATCCCCCTTTCCAGATTGATGGTAACTTCGGTAGTACGGCAGGTATCGCAGAGATGTTGCTGCAGAGTCATGACGGGGCAGTCCATCTGTTGCCCGCCCTCCCAGATATGTGGTCGGAAGGTCAGGTAAAGGGCTTACGAGCCCGTGGTGGCTTTGAGGTCAGTATGCAGTGGAAAGAGGGAGCACTGCAAAAAGCAGAGATATTGTCTACTATCGGAGGTGTCCTCCGTATCCGTTCCTATGTCCCATTGACAGGAAAAGGTTTGAAGGAGGCAAAGGGAGCATGTCCTAATGACTTATATGCACCGGCCATCATAAAAGTCCCTGAGCACTCGAAAGAACTCAAGGACTTTCAGGTACCTGTTATTCGACAGGTTTATGAGTATGACATTCTGACCCGTGCAGGTCAGTATTATTTCTTGGAGGCACGTACGAAATAGGCTATCAACAGCACATAGGCAACAAGGGAGAGAAGTTCACTCAGTGGGTTTGCCCACCATCCGTTGTAGTCAAACTGGATACCGCCAAAGCGTAGCAGAGCACTGATGACACCCATCAGGGCACCACCGGCGATAAAGCCGGAAGCGATGAGATTCCCTTTCTCCCCACGTTCCTTGTTGACTTCATTGTCTTTTGAGCGTGTTGTCACATACCAGTTGATGGCACCACCAATGACCAACGGGACATTCAGTTCCATAGGGATGAACATTCCTAAGGCAAAGGCGAGGGCAGGAACTTTACAAAGCGTCAGGATGATAGCGATGACAGCACCGATGATATAAAGCACCCAAGGAGCACCGACGCCATTCATCAAGGGATCGATGACAGCAGCCATCGCATTCGCTTGAGGGGCAGCTAATGTCCCAGAGGCAAAACCATAGGTCTCATTAAGGAGCATCATCACCCCACCGACAGTTGCCGCACTGACCAGTGTACCGAGGAATTTCCAGGTCTCCTGCTTCTTAGGAAGGGTATCTGTCCAGTAACCGATCTTCAGATCGGTAATAAAGGAGCCAGCCATAGAGAGTGCCGTACATACCACACCACCCATAATCAGGGCGGCTACCATACCACCCGTACCTTTCAGTCCTACGGCAACCATCACCACGGAGGCGAGGATCAGTGTCATCAGGGTCATGCCGCTGACAGGATTACTTCCTACGATAGCAATAGCGTTAGCAGCTACAGTCGTAAACAGGAAAGCTATCACGGCAGTCAGTATAATAGCAACAGCCGCAAATAACAAGTTGCCATCCATGACACCGAACCAGAAGAAAAGGAATGTCAGTACAAGGGTGATAACAGCAGCGACGGCGATGAATTTAAAAGGAAGGTCTTGAGCAATCTGAGCACTCTGAGTACTCTGAGAGCTCTGAGCACCCACCAACCCTACTGCACTCTTAATCACGCTCCATGACTTGATGATGCCAATGATACCAGCCATAGCTATAGCTCCGATACCGATGGACTTACCATAAGATGTAAAAATCTGCTCTGGTGACATGTCACCCACAGCGGTGGTAATAGCTGGGTTCCACTGATCCAAAACGGTATCAGGAAAGAGTAGTGCCATACCTGGTACGACAAGCCACCAGACAAATAACGAGCCGAAGGTGATAATCAGGGCATAGCGGAAACCAATGATATAACCAAGTCCAAGCACCGCAGCTCCTGTATTATTCTTAAAAACGAGTTTAGTCTTCTCAGCGATATCCTCCCCGAAGGGAATCATACGACTGGTCACATTCTCATTCCACCATCCGAAAGTAGCGACAATAAAATCGTATAATCCGCCTACTAGTCCGGCAATCAACAGAGGCTTTGCCTGTGAGCCGCCTTTGTCACCACTCTTCAGTACCTGTGTGGTAGCAGTAGCCTCTGGGAAAGGAAACTGTTCCTGAGGTGCCTCTACGAAATACTTACGGAAGGGGATAAGGAACAAGATACCAAGAACACCACCCAGTAAGGAGGCGATGAAAATCTTCAGGAAGTCAGCGGACATCTCTGGATATTTCGCTTGAAGAATATAGATAGCGGGTAGGGTAAAGATAGCACCAGCCACCACGGCACCAGAGCAGGCGCCAATCGATTGGATAATCACATTCTCACGCAGGGCATTAGAGCGTTTCGCGGCAGTGGAGACGCCAACGGCAATGATAGCTATCGGAATAGCTGCCTCAAAGACTTGTCCTACTTTCAGTCCTAAATAAGCTGCTGCTGCTGAGAAGAGCACAGCCATCAATACACCCCATGTCACTGACCAGGTGTTTACTTCACTTCTTTGTTTCATGATTGATAGTTTCTTTAATTCGTTCCAATCCCTCCATCATACGACTTCGTGGACAAGCAATATTAATACGGATATAACCCTTTCCACTTTCTGCTCCATACATCGTCCCGGGGTTAACCCAGACTTTCCCTCTTGTCAAGAGATCATCGCAAAGTTTCTCCACGTCATTGCTATAACGAGTAACGTCTAACCATACGAGATAGGTACCCTCTAGTTGAGTGACTTTGCAGAGCGGAAGCTCTTTCTCAAAGAATTGGCAGAGTGCTTGATAATTATCCCATAGATATTGGTTAAGCTCATCAATCCATTCTTCGCTTTCATTATAGGCAGCCTTCAGCGCAACAGGTCCGAAAGGATTCAGGTCGCATACTTCATGGATATTGATGGCACGATCGATCCTGCGCCTCCATTCTGGTTGTGAGCAAATGATATTCGCTGTCTGGAGTCCTGCGATATTGAAAGACTTGGAAGGTGAGTTGAGGATGACACTATTTTGACGACAGGCGTCGTTGACTGTCGCAAAGGGTTGAAAAAGGTAACCAGGCATGATGAGCTCTCCATGAATTTCGTCACTGATGACCTTTACCCCATATTTCATACAGATCGTATTCATACGTTCCAGCTCTTCCTTGCTCCACACCCGTCCTGTCGGATTGTGAGGATTACAGAGTAGGAAAACAGTTGTCTTCTCGTCCGCACATCGCTGTTCGAAATCCTCCCAGTCCACTACAAAGGAAACTCCATCCTTGACGAGTATGGTCTCAGACACCTCACAACCATTATTCCGGATAGAGGAGAAGAAACAATTATAGTCAGGAGAAAGGATCAGCACTTTCTCTCCTGGCATGGTCAGAGCCTTGATGGCACAGGACATAGCAGGGATGACCCCAGTGGTATAAAGAATCTCTTCTCGTTGGATGGTCCACTGATGGCGGCGAAGAAACCATGAGATGACAGCTTCGTAGTAGTCTTCTTCTACGATGGTGTAGCCAAAGATGCTATGTTCCGCACGTTTCTTAATCGCCTCGTGAATAGCAGGAGCTACCGGAAAGTCCATATCAGCGACCCACATAGGAATCACGTCTGCTGAAGGACTCTCATCCCACTTCACACAACTGGTTCCACGTCTGTCAATCAGTTCGTCAAAATGAAACTTCATCCTCTTGTCTTGATTACACAGTTATTCGGTTGACGGACGTTCTCGTCGATGGTAACGGAGCCGATGGAGTCGGCAGTGATATGTCCGCTGGTAGGGTTCTTGATGTGCTCAATATGTCCTCGAATGTCTGCCTCAACAGTCGAATATTCAAAGATACGGTCACATGCCTTGTCAAAGGTACAGTTTTCCAATACAAGGTTGTCCGCATAGCAGAGCAATTGCTCCCCAGCCAGGTGACAATTGACGAGACGCACGTTCTTGGAGTGCCAGGCAAGGTATTCGCCATCCAGTTCAGAGTCATAGATGGTGACATTCTCACACTCCCAGAAAGAGTCTTTCGTTAATATCTTGGCATGGTGTATCTCTACATTCTGGCAATATTGAAACACATACTTCGAATCGCTCTCCAATCCCTCCACATAGATGTTCTTGGAGAACATAAACGGATAGGTGCCACCATGCAGACAGACATTCTTCAGTTTCAGTCCGTCTACCTTCCAGAAGGTCTCGTCAGCGTCGAAGATCTGTACGTCCTCTAACTCTACGTTTCTCATCTCACGGAAGAACTTGGGAGCATCAATACGACAACGGCGCATCACGAGGTCGTTAGTGTACCAAATGGCAGAACGGGAATCCAAGGCGAAATAGCAGTCTTCAATCAAGGCACCATCAACATGCCACCAAGGATATTTCCCGTAAAAACGACAATGACTTGCCTCAATATTCTGGCATTGCTTGATGCCACTCTCACCATCAGTGATGGTGATATTCTCCAAACGTGTATCATGAATGGTGAACAACGGACGTTCTCCACCAAACTCTTTGTCTTTAATCAGTTCCAAGGTTAGTTTATCTTTATGATGGTTTTAGAAAAAGAAGAAGAAATAAGCGGCAGCCCATTCCTTGGGTACTCCAGAGACTTTTCCGATACTGCTTCCATTACCGTTACGAACAGTACCGTCACTCTCTATCTTTCCGATGCTGGAGCCATTACCGTTACGGACAGTACCATTGCTATCTACTTTTCCGATACTGCTTCCACTGCTGTTACGGATAGTGCCGTCGCGATCAATCTTCCCGATGCTGGAACCATTACCGTTACGGACGGTACCATCACTATCGATCTTGCCGATACTGCTTCCGCTGCTATTACGTACCGTACCGTTACTCTCAATCTTTCCGCAACTGCTTCCGTTGCTGTTATAGACCGTCTGTGCCGTAGCTCCAGATGTTATCATCACCAATAAAGCGGCAAATAAAACACGTAGTAATTTCATCATTTCTTGAAGTTTAGTATTAATAACGATGCAAAAATACAAAAAAAAGCGTAACTTTGCAAACAAAAAGAGAAAATACATGAAGAAACTCTATATAGAGACCTACGGCTGTCAGATGAACGTAGCTGATTCTGAGGTTGTTGCCAGTGTTATGCAGATGGCTGGTTATGAGACGACAGACAGTATTGATGAGGCTGATGCCGTCTTCCTGAATACGTGTTCTGTGCGGGATAATGCCGAGCAGAAAATCTATCACCGTCTGGATGCCTTAGATGCCATCAAGCGAAAGCGTGGTTTGATTATTGGTGTCTTAGGCTGCATGGCGGAGCGGGTGAAAGATGATCTGTTGGAGCATCACCATTGCGACTTAGTGGCTGGTCCTGATGCCTATCTCTCTCTGCCCGATCTGATGGCGCAGGCAGAGACAGGACATAAGGCGATGAATATAGAGTTGTCGACCTCAGAGACTTATAAGGACGTTGTTCCCCAGCGATTGCATGGGGCGAGGATAGGAGGCTTCGTCAGTATCATGCGTGGTTGCAATAACTTCTGCCATTATTGTATCGTACCTTATACCCGTGGACGTGAGCGGTCTAGGGATGTGGAGAGTATTCTGCGTGAGGTACGTGACCTCAGAGACCGTGGTTTCAAGGAGGTGACATTGTTAGGACAGAATGTGAACAGCTACCAGGCACCAGATACTGATTTCCCTGCTTTATTAAGATTAGTCGCCGAGGAGGCTCCCCAGATGCGTGTCCGCTTCACCACTTCCCATCCTAAGGATATGAGTGACGAGACCTTACGGGTCATTGCTGAGATGCCTAATGTCTGCAAGCATATCCACCTTCCAGTACAAAGCGGGTCTGACAGGATCCTGAAACTGATGAACCGGAAATATACTCGTGAATGGTATCTTGACCGTGTAGCCGCTATCCGTCGCATCATCCCTGACTGTGGCCTTTCGACAGATATCTTCGTGGGTTATCATTCAGAGACAGAGGAAGATCACCAGCTCAGTTTAGACCTGATGCGTGAGGTGGGCTATGACTCAGCCTTTATGTTCAAGTACTCGGAGCGTCCGGGTACCTATGCCTCCAAACATCTGCCCGATGATGTCCCAGAGGAGGAGAAGATTCGTCGCTTGAATGAGTTGATAGCCTTACAGACAGAGATCTCTGCCCAACAGAACAAGAAGGATGAGGGTAAGGAGTTTGACGTATTGGTGGAAGGCTTCTCTAAGCGTAGTCGTCAGCAACTCTGTGGACGCACGGAGCAAAACAAGATGGTCGTGTTCGACAAGGGCAGCCACCATATCGGGGAGACAGTCCGTGTGAGAATAACGAATAGTACAAGTGCAACTTTATTTGGTGAAGAGGTATGAAGGATTTTATGCAGGTTCTGAGGCGTTTTGTGATGCCTTATAAAAAATATGTAGCGCTTTCTATCGTCTTTAATATCTTGTCGGCGCTGCTTAATATCTTCTCTTTTGCTGCCTTGATACCTATCTTGCAGATCCTGTTCAAGACAGGTGATCAGGTTGTTGTCACCTCACTGATGGAGTGGGGGGAAGGGAGTTTTAAGGATGTGCTCATCAACAACATCTATTATTACATCAATTACTTCATCGCAGATGTCGGCTCTACTACAACGTTGTTGTTCATTGGTATTTTCCTGATCGTAGCCACCTTGTTGAAGACTTTCGCTTATTTCCTTGCCTCTTCCAGTGTAGTACCTATCCGGACGGGTGTGGTGCGGGATATGCGTAACCAACTGTATAACAAGATTGTCAGTCTTCCATTGGGTTTCTTTACAGAGGAGCGCAAGGGTGATATCATTGCCCGTATGACAGGTGATGTGCAAGAGGTGGAGACCAGTATCATGTCGTCTCTTGACCTGATGTTCAAGAACCCTATTCTGATTATCTCTTATTTTACCACATTGATCGTCATCTCATGGCAACTTACCCTTTTCTCCGTGGTCATCATTCCTGCCATCGGCTGGTTCATGGGCTGGATTGGTCGTAAGCTGAAGGCACAGAGTATCAAGGCGCAGTCGTTATGGAGTGATACCATGAGTGTGGTGGATGAGACGTTAGGTGGGTTGCGTATCATCAAGGCGTTCTGTGCGGAGGATAAGATGCGTGACAAGTTTAATCATATCAACTCCACCTATCGCAATGATATCATGAAGGTGAATATCCGTCAGAACATCGGACACCCTTTGTCTGAGTTCCTGGGCACTTGTATGATCGTCATCGTCCTGTGGTTTGGTGGCGTGCTGGTTCTGAACAACCATAGTCTCTCAGGTCCCACCTTTATTTACTACATGGTGATACTCTATTCAATTATCAACCCGTTGAAGGAGGTTTCCAAGGTGGGTTATAATATCCCCAAGGGACTTGCCTCCATGGAGCGTATCGATAAGATATTGTTGGCGGAGAACACGATTAAGGAACCGGCTCATCCCAAGCATCTTGCCTCTTTCGAGCATGAGATAGAGTTCCGTGATGTGTCCTTCCGTTATGGGGAGACATGGATACTCCGACATATCAACCTGACGATTCCCAAGGGCAAGACCATCGCTATTGTCGGACAGAGCGGTAGTGGTAAGTCGACGATGGTAGACCTCATCCCTCGTTATTATGACGTACAGGAGGGAGAGGTATTGATTGATGGCATCAATGTCAAGGATTTAGGTGTTCAGGACTTGCGACAGCTGATAGGTAATGTCAACCAGGAGGCGATCCTGTTTAATGACTCCTTTAAGAACAATATCTCTTTTGGAGTGGATGCTGCGACGGATGAGCAGATCGCTGAGGCTGCCAAGATTGCCAATGCCTATGATTTCATCATGCAGAGTGAGCATCAGTTTGAGACGAATATAGGCGATCGTGGCGGACGTCTCTCGGGAGGTCAGCGCCAGCGTGTCAGCATCGCTCGCGCCATCTTGAAGAATCCTCCTATCCTGATACTTGATGAGGCAACATCTGCCTTGGACACGGAGAGTGAGCGACTCGTACAGGATGCGTTGGAGCGACTGATGAAGACGCGTACTACTGTTGCCATTGCCCACCGTCTCTCGACCATTAAGAACGCGGATGAGATATGTGTCCTCCACGAAGGACAGATCGTAGAGCGTGGTACGCATGATGAGCTCCTCAATATTGATGGCTATTACAAGAAACTGAACGATATGCAGAGTCTATGAGACAAAGGGCGTTATATCTGTTGAGATTCTATCTGGCAACCCTTTTGTTCTTTGTGGTTGGCAAGGTGGGGTTTATGCTCTATCATCATGGAGGGCATGACTTCTCTTTGGCGGATATGATGCAGGTCATCGGACATGGGTTGTCATTAGACCTGAGTACCTCTTTTTATATCTTTATCCTGCCGTTCCTTCTGACCATCATCTCTTTATGGGTCCGGGTGCCAAGATGGGTCTATAGAGTCTACTATGTCATAGCGGCAGTCCTTCTTGCCTTGGCTTTCGTGGCAGACACCAGTCTCTACGAGTTCTGGTTGTTTAAGTTAGACGCCTCTTGTCTGCAATATCTGGAGACCCCTACAGAGGCGATGGCGAGTGTCAGTGTGTGGTATGTCCTGCTCCGCATTCTAAGTTTCCTCCTGATAGCCTTCCTTATCTATTGGGTTTATGACTTTCTCACCGCTCCGTTCTCACCGCTCACCACTAAGAACTCATTGATCGGTACTGTTGTCGCCTTACTCTTTATTCCTTTGATGATCATCGGTATCAGAGGTGGACTGGATGAGTCCACGACGAATATCGGACAGGTGTATTTCTCACAGAACCAGTTCCTGAACCATTCCGCAGTGAATCCCTTCTTCTCTTTCTTTGCCTCTTTCGAGAAGACGGCAAGCAACAACGTGACTTACCACTTCATGGAGGATGAGGAGTGTGAGAAGATCGTCTCTGAACTATACAACACGCAGAGTATGGGTATTGATACCCTGTTGTCGTCGCGGCAGCCGAACATCATCGTGATATTGTTGGAGAGTTGTGGGGGACAGTTTACGGAGATCAGCGGTCGTACGGATATCACCCCGAATCTGAACCGTCTTGCCAAAGAGGGTATCTATTTTACGAATTGTTATGGTAACAGTTGGCGTACGGACCGGGGGACGCTATGTACATGGAGCGGCTATCCCTCCTTCCCTACGATGTCGGTGATGAAGATACCTTCTAAGTCCCGTACCATGCCCAATATCGCCAGGACATTACAAGAGGAGCGTGGCTATCATACGCATTATCTCTATGGTGGTGATATTAATTTCACCAATATGCGCAGCTATCTTGTCTCTGGTGGTTTCAGTGACCTGACTTGGAAGGAAGACTATACGTCTGACGAGCAGAAGAGTGCTAAATGGGGTGTTCGTGACGATATTACCTTCGAGACTCTCTATCAGTTGACCACCTCGATGCCGCAGCCTTATCTGATAGGTTATTCCACCTTGAGCAGTCATTCTCCCTGGGATGTGCCCATTCACCATTTTGACGACGAGGTACTCAATGCGTTCTATTATCTCGACCAATGTGTGGGTAACTTCATAGAGAGACTGCGGAAGAGTCCTGCCTGGGACAACACCCTGGTCGTCATGTTACCGGATCATGGTATCTTTTATCAGGATATTGACGAGTCAAATCCTCTGCTGAACCATATCCCCATGATATGGGTGGGCGGGGCTGTCAAGGAACCACGACGTGTCGAGCAGATCTGTAACCAGACGGATCTGCCTGCTACATTATTAGGACAGTTAGGTCTTAACCATGATGCCTATACTTTTAGTCGTGACGTGCTAAGCAAGACCTATACCCGACCTGTTGCCATTCATACTTATGATGACGGCTTTACGATGATAGACTCTACCAGTTTCGTCAATTACGACTTTATCAGCGACAGGGTTGTGAGAAGTGAGGGAAACGGCTGTGAGCGACTCATCCGACAGGCTCAGGCGATATTACAGGCAGCGACTAAAGACTTGAACGAGCGATGAGACGGTGGATGACGAAGATATATTCTCCTGTGCTGGCAGTCCTGTGGAACCTGCTGCTGGCATATTTGGTATACCAGATGGCAAGGTTGGCGTATTATCTGGAGAATAGCGACTACCTCTCTTACTCTTGGGATATCTTCCGTGGGGGCTTGCTTTTCGACACCTCTGCCATCCTCTATACCAATATACTATATGTCATGATGATGCTGATCCCTTGGTATAAAAAGGAGAATAACACCTATCATCTGATTTGTAAGTGGTTGTATATGGTCGTCAATGGTCTCGCCCTTGCCATCAACTTAGCGGATGCGGTCTATTTCCAATATACCATGCGTCGGACGACGACGACGGTATTCCAGGAGTTCTCTAACGAGGGAAATCTGGGTAGTATCATAGGCACGGAGTTCTTGAACCATTGGTACTTGGTACTGCTCTTTGTCGTGGTGATGCTCCTCCTTTGGTATTGCTATGCGAGACCACACCTTGACGGTCGTACGCTCCATGCTCCAAATACGTGGCGATATGCCTTAACCTGTCAGTTGTCATTCGTCGCTTTCCTTCCATTCTGTATAGCTGGCATGCGTGGTGGCTTTACCACTGCGGTGCGTCCTATCACTGTCTCTAATGCCAACCAATATGCGGCACGTCCCGTTGATGCAGCCTTGGCATTAAACACACCTTTTGCCCTGATCCGCTCCATCGGTAAGAATGTCTTCGTAGTCCCCCAATATTATAGTAATGAGGAAGAGATGTCACGCATCTATTCTCCTATCCACACTATAGGTACTATAGGCACTATAGATACTATCCCCCCTATAAAAAAGAATGTCGTCATCCTCATTGTCGAGAGCTTCGGAAGAGAATACATCGGAGCCCTCAACAAAGACCTGGAGGACGGAAAATACAAAGGCTATACCCCTTACGTCGATGCCCTTATCAGCAAGAGCACTACTTTCCGTTATTCATTCTGTAATGGTCGTAAGTCCATTGACGGGATGCCGAGCATCCTCTCCAGCATCCCTATGTTCGTCGAACCGTTTATCCTGACACCCGCCTCAATGAACGACTATACGGGTATCGCTGGTATCTTGGGAAAGGAGGGCTACGAGACGGCTTTCTTCCATGGGGCACAGAACGGCTCGATGGGTTTCCAGGCCTTTGCCCAGAAGACGGGTTTCCAGCGTTATTATGGGCGTACGGAGTATGAGGCGGCAAAGGGAACGAAAGACTTTGACGGCACATGGGCTATCTGGGACGAGCCGTTCCTGCAGTATTATGCCGAGCAGATGAGTCAGATGAAGGAGCCTTTCATGACGGCTGTCTTCACTGCCTCCAGCCACCATCCTTTTGTAGTACCGGAGTCCTATCAGCAACAGTTCCCGGAGGAACACCTGGCAATCCAGAAATGTATCCGTTATACAGATATGGCTATCGGCAAGTTCTTTGAGACGGCAAGCAAGCAACCTTGGTTCGAGCATACCATTTTTGTCTTGACCAGTGACCATACGAATATGAGTGACCATGATTACTATCAAACCGATTTAGGTGGTTTCTGCTCGCCGATTATTATATATGAGCCCAGCCGTCCAGAAGGACAGATGATAGACAAGATTGCGCAGCAGATAGATATCCTGCCTACTGTTCTGGGGATGCTGGGATACCAGAAACCTTATTTCGGCTTTGGCATCGATGTGCTGAATACTCCTAAGGAGGACACATGGGCTGTCAACTACCTGAATGGTGTCTACCAGTACGTGAAACATGGTTGTGTGCTGCAGTTTGACGGTCAAAAGACCAAAGGGTTCTACTCTTTGCAGGACTCGCTGATGCAACACAACCTCCTGCATCAGTCATCAACCGTCAGCCGTCAACAGCAGATGGAGCAGGAGCTGAAGGCGATCATCCAACAATATATGGAGCGGATGACACAAGACCGGTTGTCGGTATTAAAGTAACTACAAAATGATCCAAAATAAGATACTCAGTTTTGTTCTCATTGTCGTAAGTTATTAATTATGTTGCAAAGGTAGTATTATTATCTCTTTCTACAAAATGTTTAGACAGAAAAAGTGGATCAGTCAGAACCGTCCCGGATTTTCGAGGTTGGCAGAACATCAATTGATTATTAACAGCTATCGGAATGAAATCAATCTACTTAAAGGACAGAACAAAGGCAACGAACAACAAATCGCTGATCTCAACAAGAAGATTAATGACCTGATAGAGCAGGAATCCCCAAGACTATACCATGGAAAGATGCTCTATGACAAAGTCATGGACAATAAAACGACTATCACATGGACACTGGAAGACTTTAAATGCTTCATCGATTTCTATAAAGCGAATTATTACTTGTCCTATGCAAGAGTTGACAGGAAATATCATCCTAATACTGTCCAAAACATTTTCTTCCTCCTTCTTTATGAACTCGGAAAGGAAGACAAGGATATCCGCCAGATTCTGAATATCACTCAAGAAGGCATCCGTTCTAAAAGATACAGAATTAGCCAAAATATGAACAGAAAACAATAAAGGTAGCCGCTCTCAATGAGGTACCTGTCACCTCTGCCGTTGGTGAAGTATATCTGGCGCGGGTTGTTGTTGAAGTCGTAGGTGATATAGGCGATGCCCCTGCACTTGTCGGCAACCAGCGAGTCGTTCCCGTTGAACATGTAGCCGGAGCCTTGTCACCTTCTTTTTGCTTCTTCGGTGTACAGACCATGTCTGTGATTTATATAAATCCAACCTATCATATTATTATTTACCCAGATCGAGTCTGACTTATCTATCCATGTCGAATCTGACCAGTAATCCGTACCACCTCTTATTTTATCAACCTCAATCCAATAGACGGGCTTAATAACATAATCCTTTGAGACCACTTCCACTATATCCATATACCGTTCTATGGCATACAGGGAATCTCCAGCATTCACAATCATCAGGTCTGACATCTCTGCAGACTCGGGAATATATTTAACATAATTATCCCCATAAAACCACCTCGAATCACTGAGATATACTGTAACAGTGTCATGTTGGAATCTGTTTTTATATTCTACTATAACATACATGTCCCATTTGCCTACATAATAGACGTTCCAGTTAATGTAGAATGATGCTATTGTAAAAGCAATCAGCCCCAAAACGATATAGCGTTTCTTCATAATATTATACTAATAAAA
>JAEEGJ010005585.1_pt1 | contig 39214 bp, 34 predicted proteins | sample 8958761 | NCBI WGS metagenome assembly JAEEGJ01 (sample SAMN16246546, study PRJNA631951) | gut metagenome | biome: gut microbiome; feature: rumen; material: RS-attached | host: Bos | place: Iran: Karaj | collected 2018-10
TTTACCAAGCAGCATAAATCCATTAATGCTAAAACAAAGACCGGATTTGACTCCGGTCTGTTTGCTGTGCATAGTTGTTTCAAAACAAAAACCTGCCAACAGGCTATTGATTTTTGTTAGCAGGTTTGTTTTATGCTTTATAATATATATTAGTTTTCTTTGATTGGCCGTTGATGTTTATGGGGGTAATATGGCTGAACAGAAAGCAAAACTCAGCAAGTTGTGTCTGACAGGATTTATTCTTGATGTTCTGTCGCCTTTTGCGCTGGCGTTATCCACATGTTTTTTTTGGAGATTAGACAATGCAGTCTATTTTACTATTCTAGTAGTTTTGGCCTGCATGCCGTTTATCGGAATGATCTTATCCATTATTGGACTTGTCACAGCCAGGAAAAAAGGCCAGAAAGGCAAGGGACTGGGCATAGCGGGAATCGTTCTGCCAGCTGTTTATGCGGTGGTTGTTGTCATAATATTCGCTTCTATGGTTTTCATGATAAAAGGAGCAGAAAAAGCCGGGAAAGAAATGGCACAAAGCAGTGACGTGTATTGTTTGGATGGCATCACAGGCTTACCTGAAAATACTCAATATAATGTCAGCAGGTACAGGGTGCCCTATGACTATGATTTTGATTCTCCTGATGCATTCACCAGTGAAGCAGAACTTAGTTCATATGCTGAGAGCAAGCTCGATGAAATAACAGATATTAATTCCATACGTGCCAAGGGCACTTATCAGGAATATGTTTTCATCATTATCAGAATTGACCGGTTTAATCAGTGGGTTGCCGATGATCATTTGGCAACCTTCGACCATACAAATGATGGATATGGCGTTATCAGTTACAAGCAAACGTCGATAACCTCATCCGCCGCGTCCCATCGGCTGAACATGTACAAGGATCCGTTAGACAAATTCATAATCCTTACCAACTGCAACGACAACAAGGTCATTACGGATTTCTTCTGATCATCCCTTCTTAAACGCCATCGTTATCGTGTCGGATCCCAAAAGCTTCTTGGCGTCAGGATCGTTGACGGGTGATGTGACGGTGATCACGCCGTAGTTGTCGATGGTGCCGGTCATGGTGTCGGTAGCAGACTTCAGCGTGACAACATTGTCGTTGAGCGTGAAGGTGCCGGAGCTCTCAAGGCCTGCGGTGTTTATCGTCTCAAGGTTTGCGGTGACCTGGGCGAGGACCTGTGCGCGCATGTCGGCGTAATCCTTGTAGCCGGCGATCTTGGCGAGTGCGTCGAGACCGTATGAAGATGTGGTACCGAGCATGTTCATTATTATCTTGTCGATGTTGGTCTCAATGAATGTCTTGATGTTGGCAACGAAGGCATCGCGGTCGACGGTGACAGTGTACTTGCCGTCCTTGAGGACGAGTGTTGTCGTGATGTAGATACGGCCTTCGAGATTGGAGGGCATCGTGATGCTGAATTCTTTGCTGACGTAAGCGATGAACTTGTCGGTGATGTCCAGCGTTGAAGTGTAGGTGCCGTCTATGTTCTTGAGATTGATCGAGAATTTCTTGTAGGCGAGGAAGGCCGTGAATTCAGGGGAGTCGAGGTTTGTGATGAACCAGTCCGGGCCGTTGCGGACGAGCTCGCAAGTGTAGGAATAAGTGACGGTGTCACATGCAGCCACTGCTTCGGTGATGTCGCTGAGCTTGCTGAACTGCTTGCCTGCGAGGGTGCCAAAATCAGCCATGGTGATGCGGATCACGACAGAGCCGCTCTTGCCGTCGATAGTGAGTGTGGATTCGTCGATCTCATAGACCATCGTGCTTCTGACGGCGTCGCGGAATGCGATCTCTTCTTCGGTGGGATCTCTGTTAACGTCGAAAAGCTGACCTACATAAGACGCAATGTCGGGGGAACCGGAATCCTTATCTGAAACTGCATATAAAGCAGCAACGCCGGGCTCGTCTTCGACGACTGCTTTGGCGACGAGTTTCGCGGTGTCGATGAGGGTGCCTTTGCCGATGGGTGGCATCTTGGATAAGAATGCGTAGATGTCCTGAAACTCGGCTGAATTGAAGTTGGTTATGTACCATTCCTTTTCCACTCTGGCAAGTTCTGCTGTGACGGTGATGGTTTTCTTTGCGCAGTTGGGGACTGCATCTGCGAGGGCCTGGGCGTCTTTGTAGTCGCCGTCCATGAGGGCTTCGTGGTCAGCCATTGTGAAGGTGATCACGACAGAGGCCGTGTCCTTTTCGATCTGGACGGATGAGCTGTCTACTTCGTAGGTGATGGATTTCATCATCTGCGCTGCGTAAAGACACTCTTCGTTGTCGTAGTTTGCGATGTCGAGAGTGTTCTTGAATGAGGCTTTGAATTCGCGGTCGAGACCGTCGGTCTTGCGTAATATATCAGATGAATCGCCGAGCGTTATGGACTCTGCAAAAGCATTTGCCGCATCAACTACCTTGTTCTTCTGGAAGAGCGAGCAGGAACAAAAGACCGGGAGCAGAGCCACGATCAAAACGGCTGTTAGATTCCTTGCAAATGACTTGTTCATAATTAAATCCTTCAATCTATCCTTTTATGTTCTATATAGTCCTACATTACTTGGCACAGAGTGTTGCGTCAAGGTAAATATACTGTAAATCTTGGCTCAGAAGAGGGCTTGAGGGCTTCTGAATCATTGAATTTTGCTCCACGGTTTTGTAAAATTTTGTTTAGAAACTCACGGCCTTTGCGGCCGCTCAAATAAATCGGGAGGAATGCCTTATGGAAGAAAAGAAAAGACTCATAACCAGAAGCGATTTTGACGGACTTGTTTGCGCAATGCTCCTCAAAGAGTTGGATATTATCGGTGAAATCAAGTTCGTTCATCCTAAGGATGTTCAGGATGGCAAGGTTGATATTACCGAGAATGACATTACGACAAACCTTCCGTTTGATCCGAGAGTAGGTCTTGCTTTTGACCACCATGAGAGTGAGCTCATCAGAACTGACCATGAGGCATTTGGCGACAAGTATATCTGCATCTGCGAAAAGTCTGCCGCAAGAGTTGTTTATAACTACTACGGCGGCGCTGATACTTTCAAGACAGTCACCGAAGAGATCATGGTTGCCGTAGATAAGGGCGACTCCGCTGACTTTACGGTCGATGAGATCCTCAATCCTACTGACTGGGTACTCATGAACTTCATCATGGACGCAAGAACAGGTCTCGGCCGTTTCCACGATTTCAGGATCTCAAACTACCAGCTCATGATGGAACTCATCGATTACTGCACAAACCATACCATTAAGGAAGTGCTTGAACTTCCCGACGTTAAGGAACGTACAGAGCTTTACTTCGAGCAGCAGGAACTTTTCAAGAAGCAGCTCGAGGAGAATGTTAAGATCTATGATAAGGTTGCAGTCCTTGACTTAAGACCTCTTGAGACGATCTATGCAGGCAACAGATTCATGATCTATGCAATGTGGCCTGAGGTCGAGATGAGCGTTCATGTAGCATGGGGCTTTAAGAAGCAGAATACGGCAGTCATGATCGGTAAGTCCATCGTAAACAAGAACGGCACGACCGACATCGGTGAGCTCTGCCTGGCATACGGCGGCGGCGGACATACCAATGCAGGTACCTGCCAGCTGGCTAACGATGAGGTCGACGCAGCACTTCCTGACATCATCGCAAGACTCAATGAACATGAGGAACTTAAGTAATTACATATTAAAATATAGCACTTTGAAGTCTGGTTCGCGTTATACGCGGGCCAGACTTAAAACTATAAGGGGAGAGTAGAAATATGAAGTGTAAAAGGGTAATCTCGGCAGTAGTTTGCCTGGCAGTAGTTGCAGGATGCACGGCATGCACCGGACCTTCGAAAAAGGACATCCAGGCGATCGAAGACACGATCGAAGAATATGTTGACGCATTAAGAAACACTGATGCGGAAGCACTCCTTGAGACAACAAACTGGGATGACGATGACAAGGAATATCTTGAAGTGGAGTCATTACTTCAGTTCGACACACAGGGCGACTATGCAGTCAAATACTTTGAAGGTGTAGCAGACACCATCACGATAGACTACGATTCCGATGACATTGAGATCAAGGACGGCAAGGCTACCATAAAGGTAACCTACGAGATCATCGATTGGGAAGAAGTTCTCAATATCATCTTTATGAACAATGGCGGACAGATCAAGGATGCCTTTGAAGAGGTTGAAGATACAGTCAAGATAAAGGGCAAGATAACTCTCGTTAAAGACGGCAAAGAATGGAAGATTACCAAGGTAACAGGTCTTGATGAGGTCTTTGCGTTCATCGATCTAAAAGAGATTCAGGATCCGGACATCAAGCCCACTGAGCCTTTGCCTACTGATGTTGATGTGACCCCTACACCTACATCCACACCTACGCCTGCACCCACGGCTCCGGCGGTTTCGTATGCGGATGTCATAAAGGCAGCAATTCAAGTACTCTATGAAGACCAGAAACTCATAGAAGACGTTGAATACGCATTCGACATGAATACGACCAACGTGTACGATCTCAATCAGGACGGATATCCTGAACTCCTTTACCTTGCAGCAGACAGCTACATGGACGGTGAGGCTTTCGATGCCGATCTGTATCTTTGGACCTACATCCCTTCCGCCGGAAAATACATGTGTGTCTTAATGCAGCGCGACATTATTTATATGGCGGCAGACGGTGGATCATTTATCGTTTTCACGACTGACAAAAACATCGTTATCACATACAGCGGTGGCGAGGAATCCGACTATCACACGGATACTCTCGTATACGATTTTGACTTCTGCGGAGTTGCTCACTACAGACGTGACGAGCGCCTGGAATATGAGCCCATCACTCAGACGTATTTGTACACTTACGACTATCACGAGTATGATAATGAGACTAATGTGAACGATAAAGAGATCACCGAGAATGAGTACTACAGCGCAGTCTCAGGATATATAAACGATGCTAAATATGTTGTTGCAAGTAATTACACACCGCAAACAAATGAAATCGAATATGGTCTCATAGCGGTACCTGAATTTCCCATGATGTATTGCTATGAGGCAATCGAATATCTGGGATCATCAGTAGAAGACTAAAGTGAACGGGAGATAGGATTATGAATTACAAGAAGGTCATCGCAAGTATTTTATGCGTCGCATTCGCGGCAGGTTTTGCCGGATGTGACAATACGGAAAAAGACAGGGAAGCGATAAGTAAAGTTATTGACGATTGTGCAGATGCTTTTCGTGATGACGATGCGGAAGCGTTTCTCGAACTGACCTGTTGGGATGAGGATGACAAGGATTACCGTCAGATAGAAGAATACATGAACTACAGCGTCGACGAAGATTACAGGGAATGCTATGACCTGATCTTCGATACGATCGAGATCGATTACGACGTTGACGACATTGAAGTAAACGGTGACAAAGCATCCGTTAAAGTCAAATATGAGATCATTGACTTGAGTGAAGTTGATTTCAAAGTAGCTAACCTGAACCTTACTTTTATGGATGCTGTTAAAGATACCAAAGAGACGAGTTCGATCAAAGCAAAGATCGATTTCGAACTCGAAAAGGGTGAGTGGAAGATCAAGAAGATCACAAATCTTGATAAGCTCTTCGCTTTTGTGGTCATGATCAATCCGCCCGAATATGTGCCGACTCCTGCTCCGGATCCGACTGAAAGCCAGCCCACAGTACCTGATCCTACAGAGACCCAGCCTACAGAAACACAACCCGTAACTACAGAGCCTACAGGAACAAGTGAGACTACGGCTTATTCAGACAGTTTTGAAAAAACAATGAGAGCATTTAAGACGGTGTTGGAGCAGAACAGGGATGCAATTCAGCTTACTGAAGTAATCTTCGGCATCAACGCTGTCGGTTTCTATGATCTTGACGGCAACGGTCTGCCGGAACTTTATTTCATCAGTGATGACGGCAACGAGTATTCTGCCTCACTTCATGTTTACGAGTACAACGAATATGCAGGAGAAGCAATTGAGGTCGTTACGAGTCCCGAGTTCATTACGCAGGGCCAGGCAAGCAGTTACATAATCTATGCCACCGACAAGGAACTGATCGTCACTTATACTTACGGCGAGTCTTATTTCCTCCATGTCAGCACAGACATGTATGCTTTGGGAGAAAGAGAAGGCGGCATTCACAAGTGGGATCTCTGCGAGACTTTCGCGCGCGAGATCATCTCCGACTACGATCCTGAAACGGATACTGAGACCGTGACAAAGGTCTTCTACCACAACGCAAAAAACTACACAGAAGACGAGTACATGCCCACGATGAAAGGGTTCACCGAGAGAACGGTAATGACACTTGGAAGGCATTATGTTCTCAGCTCGAACGATCCCGAATACGGCCTTATGTCAAAGCCTTCAAACAGCATGCTTGGTTACGGTCTGGCAATTGATTACGTTGAATCAGGAATCTGAGTTTATATGCATATGAAAAAGATCACGTCACTTATCTCTGTCACACTCGCGGCATCCATGATGCTCCCTTTAACAGGCTGCCTTAATAAATTCGTTAACCCGATGGGCACTGCCGCTCTTGAAGAATACGCGAAAAACTACGGCGCCGAGGAGTACAAGAACAGCCGTGAGTTTGCGGATTTTTATAAGGACAGCTACGGTGACGTGGGCCGGTTGAGCGAAGGTATTTACATCCGCACAGATGGTAAAAGCGTAGGAAAGGCAATAGAGAGCCTGGACCAGACTCCGATCTTCTACGATGAAGACATGAAGGAAGCAACAATTTTCGCGGTCGGTGACATGAGCTATTACAAGTTCAACGAGTGCGTTTGTGTTTCCATGGCATTCGGTTCCGAGAGGGAGGCCGAGCTTTGTTATGAAGTTGCCGTGGATGAATATTATGTCCACAGCGACAGCGATGTCATTGATGCCAATGATTTCGACGTGAGAATGGTTTTCGACATCTACCAGAATGACGCACAGGTCGAACAGGCCAGACAGGCCCTCAGGCAAGAGCTCATTGACATGGGAGCTACAAGCGAGATGATCGATCAGTGGATGCAGGTTTTTGACACGATGTACGATATCGATTACGACCTGGTCCTTAAATCTTTTGAAGAAGAGGACGGCCTCAAATACACGCTGCTGACAGGCTCGCACGGTGATGTTTTCTATACGGCAGGAATTTACGTTAAGAACAATACTGTCTTTTATGCATACGGATTCGGTTACGACGAAGACGAGGTAAACGCTTATATTGACGGCGTTTGCGGACACATGAAGCTTACTCCGCCGAGCAGTCTGTGATCCTTTATTTTGCTTTGTGTTGATGCCCCGGATGCATTGCGTTCGGGGCATTTTTTGATGTGGTTGATATTATCAACCCTTTGCCTATCAAATCTTACTTTACAAAAACTATACATAATTGGTGGGTTGTTTACAGGACCGTAATTGTATTTAACAGGGCTTCAAGTCAGAATGATTTTATATTCGAGAATTAGTTCATTGTTTGACGCACATCGAAACGAAAGGAGTCCGGTATGAAACGATTATTCAAGTTTTTGGTCGCCTCAGCAACTTCATTCAGTTTGCTGTTTGCGAATATTCCATTGGCTGAGTTTGCTGTAAGAGCAGATACTAATGCGTACACTTTTAAAAATGCAGTTGTTGATCAATCAGAAATCCTTCAGTTCTTGGATGGTGAAACAGCATATACCGCCGGTTCTGATGAAACCGTGTTTGAAGCAGGAACGATTACGTTGGAACTGGATGATACTGTTCCCGGTCACTTCGATGAACTGCGCGTCACGACAAGAGAAGACAATGTAGATACGACATTGTGCAGCACTGATGGCGAATCAAATTCTGTAGATATTACTTCCAGGTTTAAAGTAGTGAATATTTCTGACCGGAATATAGAAGAAAAAAAGGTCGGTGTTCTCGAAATAGTATATGTAAATAATGATCCGCCCGTCGAAAACGGAGTTCCGAGCGGCGATCCGAATCCCGGGCAGCAGGCTGCTGAAGAAGTATATACCATAGAGATACGCTCTAACTTAACCAGGAATCTGTTTTTTGAAGCTAACGGACATACGGATACCGGCGGAGTCAATGGCAAGCCCGGAGAAGAACCGGTAAGTGTGACAAAAGAATTTAGAGAAAGCGATCTGCCGGATAATCTGATAATCGATAACCCCGGTGGAATGGGCGTTGAAACACTCGGAAGACTTACAAAAGTAGTTATCAACGGTACAGTAAAAGCCGTTACTGCCAGATATGACAGATGTGAATATGAGTTGCCCGGAAAAGATTCTTATAGCGATAAAAAGATCGTTATTGAGATCATGGGTGATGATACACCGGGCGGCGTTATCGAGTGGACTAACAGCGGATGCCCCGATGATCAGAGACAGCATAACATCAGCGAAGACGAGATGTTTAAGAACGGTTCTGCCAGAGTTGTCGGCGTTTATGCAGCATCCGACACTTCATATGAGAACAACATAATGGCAGATTACGGTATTGATGACAAGGGCTGTTTATACGATGCTTACAACGGCTGCCTCAGGCTCGAGAACGGTTACTGGATCGCATTTGAATTTATTCCTGAACCCGGTTATCAGCTTGTGGAATTCGGCGGTAATGCCGGCAGTCAGGGCGGCAACCTTGATATCGGAACAACCGATAAACCCAATGTTTATTATTTCCAGATGCCTCAGGGCAACTGCCATTTCTCCGCAATATTTGATGATCCTGCAAACATAGTAAAGATCAATGGTGATTCGATCGTAAATGACGGCGCCATCGAAGTTCCTGCAAATGAGTTTGCCGGCGGCACAGCTCAAATGTCCGTAGGCTCTTTGGACGGCAATACACGTTCTGCTTACGATAACAATGCCGGTGTCCAGGCTGAGTTGAAAGAGAATGATCTTGAGATCGAAGAATACTTAAGTCTGGATCTTGCCAATATCTATCAGAAAGCAAACACAAATGATTATTGGGAAGAAGACTATCATAATCTCGAAAAGGGTAACGCTTCCGTTACATTGAAGGTTGATGATGACTTCAATCCTGATAACAACAAGGTTTACATCGTTCACGATAAGGGCGGTGATGAAGGCGTTGAGACCATCGAAGCAGAGTACGATCCCAACACTCACGAGATCACTTTCGAGACGGGAAGCTTCTCTAACTTCATGATCGCTACATCTGATGAAGCCAATGACATTGAAGTTGTGCCTGATGAGCCGGAAAGAGATGATCCTGAATCTGAAGCACCCGGCTTTGTAGTCGAGCTTATCGATGATGAAGTCCTTCTCGGCAACTGGGAGGGCGAAGATGACCCCTTCTTCGTTCCTGTTGAACCGGGACAGGCTATTCCGGGTGATTCTGTAATCGAAAACAAACTGCCGTCGAATCTGCCTCCTGAAATCCAGCTGATCTACTTCATAAATGAAGAAGAAGCGGCAAGTTTCAATATGGATGAACGCGAACCGTACTCACCCGGTCACTTCGTAACTTTTGACCGCATTGAAATAACTGAGAACACATGTGAGATCTACTTCAACGAGTGTTGGGTAGTCGGTATTGATGTTATCACGCTGGATCTCAGTATGAAGGCACTGGATAAAGATGGCAAGGTTATTGAGCCTGTAGGCGGAAGTGATAAAGATGGAACTTTGATTTTCGAGTGCGGCGATGCAGGTGAGGAAGATTTCACATACTTTGAAATTGCTTACCCTGAATGCCCTGCTGAAGTAGTTGTTAAGGGTATTAACGACTATGCGATCTTCTATCTCGAATGCAATGAAAAGGATATGTTCAATACTCCTATCGGTGAGAACAGCATAGAGTATCCTTCCGAGGATGACTATATCTGGATCGGTGCATGGGGCATGGTACCTGATTCTGAGACAGTTAATTTCACAGACAGTCTGACAAGAGTATCTGCTGTATTCGAAGGTGTCAGCGAAGATAAGATCGATGATTATCTGCTCTTAGTAACTGAGTTTGATACTTCTGACGCATCTGAAGAAGAAATTGCAGCATTCAAGAAGCAGATTGCAGAAAAGGGCTATGACATTTCCGAATTCCCGTTGGGATTTGACATAACTCTCTATGACAGGAATGGCGAAGTGCACGAGCCGGGATTCACAGTCAAAGTTACTCTCGTGCTCAAGGAAGCGCTTACTGTTAAGGATGGTGAGACAGTCCTGATCCTCCACATGTTAGATGAAGGATTTGAGCTGATCGAAGCTGTTTACAACGCAAAGGATCTGACTCTCACATTTGAGACGAAGACATTCTCACCGTTCGTGGTAACCATAGGCACAAAGGCAGCGCCCGCAGCAGTCGTTAAGACAGGTGAGACTGTGAACACGACGAGGATCGTGATCGCATCGATCCTTATCGGTGCCGCTGCAGCTGCAGGAATCCTTTTCATCAGAAGAAGAGAAACTGAGATCGAAAAGGAAGAAAATTAACACCCTACGTTTTGATACGTCAAACATACGGACTCTCCATTGAAAAACAGTAAAAGATAAACTATCAGATGTAGGGTTCCGGGGCGTGCAGGTTGACCGTCTGCATGCCCCATTTTTATGGAAAGATAAGGAATATTTTATAGCAAAAATATCGAACAAATATCCCTGTTCATATAATAGATTAGGGCTTGACAACTTTACTACTGCGGTAAATACCTGATAAAATATACAAAACTATGAAATCGGAGGGAACCGATCATGGATGCTTTATTATTTGCTAAGGCAGCTAGAGAAGAGAAGGATGCAATGCTTGAGACATATCTTGCAGATACCGACAGTGTTGCAGGCGAACAGATCGCTAAGCTTAAGGCTGCAGGCGCAAGTGACGAACTCTTGAGAGAAGTTTTCAATTCAGTTCTTACTGATTGTTTCTATAACATTCTCCTTGGTATCGACGGTCAGATGCCGATCGGTTCTTTGGGCGAGAGAAGCTACAGGCTCCTCGCACCTGACAGCACAGTTATCGCTAACGCTTCAGGCACTCTTGCAGAGGCTGCATACGAGGCATTCTACGGCGAAGAGGGCTGATCCCTTACCGGACAACTTAATTAATTATTGAGCCACCTCTTTGAGGTGGCTCTTTTGTTGGTCGATTTTTGTTGATTGAATACTTACTTCGGCGCCCAGACGATCCAGACGAACAGATAACCTGCGATTACTGCCGTAAGGGTAAAGGGGATGCCGATCTTCATGAAGTCACCGAAGCTTACTTCGTGGCCTTCCTTGCGGAGCATGCCGACACCGGCGATATTGGCTGAAGCACCAATAGGCGTGAGGTTGCCGCCGAGTGTCGCACCGACCAGGAGACCAAAGTATAAGAAGTGCGGTTCGACGTTCATTGCGGTTGCTACGCCTGCGAGCAAAGGAAGCATCGTAGCGACGTAAGGAATGTTATCGATGAATGCGGATATGACGACTGAACCCCATACGATGATGGAGAAGAGAACGAGTCTGTTGGAGCCGCCGAAGTTTGCGATAAGGTTTGCGAGGTCATTGATGATGCCGACTTCCTTGATAGATGCGATTACTACAAAAAGACCGCTTAAGAGCAGCATCGTATCCCAGTCCAGAGCTTTGAGTGAATGAACCATTCCCTTGGTGCTCTTCTGCTTGATGAGCTCCCAGACGATCGTGAGGATGCCGCATACCATGCAGATGATTCCGTTTGTCCATTCGTGTGTGTTGGGGATGAATGAAGCGATGATGAGAAGGACTACATGGCCGAGCATCGTGATAGTCGGGACATAGTCTGTAACCTTTGTGTACTCTGTGCTGTTAACGGGCTCTCTGTTCTTGCGGAACATGAACATCATGAGAGGGATCGTGAGGATCGCGCCGAGTTCAACTGCAAAGAACATACCGGGCTTGCCGTTCATGTAGAAGAAGTCGTTGAAGTTCATGTGGTCTGCTGCAGCGAGCATGATGGAAGTCGTGTCGCCGACGAGCGTTGCCGCACCCTGAAGATTGGATGAGACGGCGATGCAGATGATCATGGGAACAGGGTTGATCTTGAGCTTTTTGCAGATGGCAAGACCTACCGGAGCGACCATGAGAACTGTTGCGACGTTATCGATGAATGCGGATATGATGCCTGAGAAAAGCGACATCAGGATCGTTACCCACATGACATTTTTCGAGATGCGGAGAAGCGCTTCTGCGATCCTGTTCGGCATTTTTGATTCGATGAAGTAATCGACTATTACCATCGTACCGAAGATCATCATGAGGACGTTCCAGTCGATCGCGGGGAGCACTTTGCCGAGCGGCAGGATCTGACAGATCACCATGAGGGCTGCTGCTGATAATGCGACGATCGCGCGGCGCTTGGGCAGGACGATCATGAGAATGTACATTATCAGAAAGATACCGATTGCTATGTATTTTGTCATCAGGTGCTCCTTACAGGGTCATTTCTTGGTATCGGTTTTCGAAGAGCGGAAGACGAGCTTCTGCTGGATCGTGTAGCTGAGGAAGAAGAGCAGGGTGTCGACGATCGCCTTGACCAGTGTCGTTGTCTCGAGATGGAGAAGGAAGGCGATGAGGCTTACGACGCCTGCGCTTACGCACATCTGGATTATCGCGAGAAGTGCATATTTAGTGAGCGATGCGCCTTTGGAAGCGCGGCTCTTGAATACGAATTTGTAGTTGATGAGATAGTTATAGATCGCAGAGATCACTCTCGCGCTGACCGTTGCCATGAAGACGCCCATGCCGACATCAGCGATAGATACGGACGTTGAAGGAAACAGGTCTGCAAAAAGAAGGCAGAACAGGTGATAGAGCGCGATGTCCAGTACGAACGATGAGAGTGACGCGAAGATATACTTGATGAACTTCTTGCCCAGTATCTTGTAGATCCTTATGGAATCCACGATGGGACGGAAATGTGTCTGGTGGTTTTCCTTCGACTCATATATTGTCTGGATAGGGATCTCGGTAAGACCGCATCTGCCGGAAACTTCCAGGAGCATCTGCATCTCGTATTCGAATCTCTCGCCCTTAACATTGATGAGATCCTTCATGAAATCGAAAGGGATGCCGCGAAGGCCCGACTGCGTGTCGCTGACCTTTATGCCTGCAACGTATGAGAAAACCGTTATCGTGACCGTGTTGCCGAACCAGCTCTTCCACGGGATGTCCTTTTTATTGAACTGGCGGACGCCGAGGATGAGATCATCAGGCTTTTCAATGAGCTTGTTGATTATATTGGCGATGCATTCGGGTGTGTGCTGTCCGTCAGAATCGGCGGTGACGCATCCCAAAGCATCGGGCATGTTTTCGGTGATGTATGTGAATGCCGTCTTGAGCGCACGGCCTTTTCCGCGGTTGGGATGATAAGAGATCAGCTTGCCGCCGCGCCCGGAAATGATCGTTTCCGCTTCCTTGAAAATCGGATCGTATTCTTCGGATGAACCGTCGTTAACGATGATGACGGGGCCCATTTCTTTTTTGTCGAGATCGTGCAGTAATCCGATAAGCCTGTCGTCAGGCTCATATGAGGGGATTACGATAGGTATTAACGCCTTCTGTCGGATCTCTTCGTTTTTCATAGTGATTATATTAGCATATGTGGTCCGGATTTCAGTCGGACGGATGACTCTTATAGAGAAGCTTTAGTAGTATCGGAGCTGCGATCGAACTTACGAGGATCATGAGGATTACCGCCGTGAAATAGTCGGAGGAGATAAGTCCTGCCGCAAGGCCTTTCTGTGCTGTGATGAGCGCAACTTCGCCACGGGTCATCATGCCGACGCCGATCTTGAGTGAGTCGCCCCACTTGAACCTGCAAAGCTTTGACGCGGTGCCGCAGCCGATGATCTTCGAAAGGAGAGCTACAGCAACGAATGAGATCGAGAAGAGCATGAGAGTAGGATTCATGCTCTCGAAAGAAACCTTCAATCCGATCCCTGCGAAGAAGATGGGCGCGAAAACCATGTAGGAGCTGACGTCTACCTTACGCTCAACGTACTTAACGTCGTGGAGGTTGCAAAGGACGACACCTGCCACATAAGCGCCAGTGATGTCTGCGATTCCGAAATATCTCTCAGCTACGTAAGACATGCCGATGCAGTAAACGAGAGCTGCGATCGGAATTCTTCTTGTATGTTCATATCTGGCATCGAGCCACTTGAATGCTTTGTAAACAACGAAGCCCGTGATGATGGCGATTGCGAAGAACATTACCGCCTTGAGCATCGTTACCCAGACGGATGCACCGGAACCCTTGGCACTCAATACGAATGTGAGAACGACGATTACGATGACATCGTCGATGATGGCAGCGCTTACGATGGTCGTTCCGACAGTGCCGCTGAGCTTGCCGAGTTCCTTGAGGGCAGCAACAGTGATGCTGACTGATGTGGCAGCCATGAGCGTTCCTACGAAGAGTCCCTTGATGAACTGGTCAGAACCGATGGGACCGAAACCGTAAAAACTCATGAAGAGTACGGCACCCATGGCGAGTGGAACGAATACGCCGGCGCATGCGATGACAGTAGCCTTAAGGCCTGTCTGCTTGAGTTTCTTCATGTCTGTGGAGAGACCTGCTTCGAACATGAGCATGATGACGCCGATCTCTGCCATCTTGTTGATGAAGTCAGACTGATCTACAATGCCAAGAACGGCAGGTCCGATCAGAAGACCTGCAACGATCTCTCCAACGACCTCAGGTGCGTGGAGCTTTCTTGCAATGATTCCGAACACCTTCGCGGTGAGCAGTATCAAGGCGATGTCAAGTAAAAACCTAAGACTTTCCAAATCAGTCACTTCCATTCAAAAAAGCAATTTAATGCCTGCCGAATTCCACCGCTACTAGTTATATCACGCTATATTTTTTGCGGCAGGCTGCACTTTATACAAACTTATTCTTTTAATAAGGTGATTTAGGCGTAAAAATGTTATTATAGAGTGTCGAATTACGGCACATCGGAGGCTTATTAATGAAACAGCTTGAGTATCCTTACGATTCCGACTATATCCTTCGCAAGAAGAAGGCTATCAGAAGAGAGCTTTTGGCGAGGGAGGATATCAAGTATATCGAGAAGAAGATCGCCATCTTAGGCGGCTCCACGACCAGCGACATCAAGCAGGTGTTAGAGCTCTTCCTTTTGAATTACGGCATTAAGCCGGAGTTTTTCGAATCCGAATACAACAAGTATTTTGAAGACGCGGTCTTCGGCAATCCCGAGCTTGACGATTTCAAGCCGGATCTCGTTTTCGTGCACACCACTACAAGAAACATCGCAAGATTCCCGTCTGTCACGGATTCTCCCGAGCAGATCGATGCTCTTCTTGAAGAGACCATGGGAAGATTCGAGCAGGTCTGGAAAGCACTTGCAGACAGATTCCAGTGCACGATAATTCAGAACAATTTCGAGCAGCCTTATTACAGACTCCTGGGCAACAGCGATTTTACGAACATCCACGGCAGGCTGAACTTCATCAACAGACTTAACGACAGATTCTGCAGTTATGCCCAGACACACGGCAATTTCTTCATTAACGACATCAACTATGTCTCTGCTGTCTACGGCATCAAGAAGTGGGCAGACCCGGGTGACTGGTACAGATATAAGTACGCTTTGAGCGTTTCCGCGATCCCTGATTTTGCGTTCAATCTGGCGCGCATAATCAAGGCAGTTTATGGCCGTAACAAGAAGGCGTTTGCGCTCGACATGGACAATACATTGTGGGGCGGAATCGTAGGCGACGACGGTCCCGAAAACATAAAGGTAGGTCACGAGGATGCGGAATCCGAACTCTTCACGGAGTTCCAGCAGTACATTAAGGCGCATAAGGATCTGGGCATCCTCCTTACCGTCGCATCCAAGAACGACGAGGAGAACGCACTGGCAGGCCTCGCCCGTCCCGACTCAACGCTCAAGCAGGATGACTTCATCATCATCAAGGCCAACTGGGACAATAAGGACCGCAATATCGCGAACATTGCTTCAGAACTCAACATCGGCTCCGACAGTTTCGTTTTCGTGGACGACAACCCAGTCGAGAGAGCGCTCGTCGAGAACCAGATCTCAGGCATTTCCGTACCTGAAGTCGGTGCGCCGGAGACATACATCGACGTGCTCGATTCGAACGGATTCTTTGAAGTTACGGGCATTTCCGAAGAAGACTTAAAGCGCGGCGGAATGTATAAGGCAAACATGGAGCGTGCCAAGGCATCGGCTTCATTCGATAATTACGACGATTATCTGAGGTCGCTCGAGATGACTGCCGAGATCAAGCCTTTCGCGCCGGTTTACATGGCAAGGATCGCCGAGCTCACCAACAAGAGCAACCAGTTCAACCTGACGACAAAGCGCTGTTCACAGGCTGAGATCGAGAAGTTCGCATCTGATCCTTCCTACATCACTTTGTACGGAAGATTAGAGGACAAGTTCGGCGACAACGGTGTTGTAGCGGTAACTTTCGGCCACGCTGAAGGTGACACGTTCCACATCGACCTGTGGCTCATGAGCTGCAGAGTCTTAAAGCGCGGTATGGAATTTGCAATGATGGATGAGCTCATAGCAGAGGCAAAATCCCGCAATATCACGAAGATCAAAGGCTACTATTTCCCGACCGCAAAGAATAAAATGGTCAAGGATTTTTACGGGCTTCAGGGCTTTACGAAAATAAGCGAGGCTGAAGACGGCGCGGCCGAGTGGATGCTCGATCTTACTGAGCCCCACAAGAGCGGCAACGTCGCCATCAAGGTCAACTGACATAAGGCTCTCGCAAAAGGAGATTTAGGAAATGACAAGAGAAGAGATTTACGACAAGCTTAACGAAGTGTTTCAGGATGTTTTCGATGACGAGGACATCACGGTAAACGATTCCACAGTTGCAGCTGACGTTGACGGCTGGGATTCATTGGAGCACATCAACCTCATTGTCGCTGTCGAGAGATGCTTTGGCATCAAGTTCACTATGGGTGAGACGACCGGTCTTAAGAATGTCGGCGAGATGGTAGACAGGATCATCGCCCACCTCGGCTAAGGGTTAATTAATGTCATTAGTATCCGCACTTTTCCTGGCTTTCGTTGCAGCAGTCTTACTGCTCTACTATGTGCTGCCCAAGTCCGTAAGACTCTGGGTGGTCCTGGCTGCGAGCCTTGCTTTTGCAGGATTTTTAGGTTTTTACACATTGCTCTTCGTCCTCGTGTCGGCAGTACTCTGTTATGTCGGAGGCCTTCTTGCCGGCCCCTCGAAAAGCAATGCTCTGCGCAACGTCGCAACCGTAATAACGGTCGTAATCAACATTGCGCTTTTGTGCTGCATCAAATACTACAACGTGCTTGGTCTTGCCGCTGAAAGACTCAATCTCCTCTTCGGCGCGACCGAGACCTCTAACACATTCTTCCTCTACGCAGTTCCTGTCGGAATGTCTTTCTATGTCCTCCAGACATCAGGTTACATCTTAGACTGCAGATGGGAAAAGATCGCACCCGAGAAGAACTTCTTCAAGGTTTTATTGTTCTCAACATACTTCCCGCAGCTCATGTCGGGACCTATGAACACTTACGCTAACCTTTCCGCAGAGTTCGAGAAGGCCAAGTCCGTCAAGTTCTCATTTGAGAGGATCTGCGACGGCGCGGTAAGGATCGCGTGGGGATTTTTCAAAAAGCTCGTAATCGCTGAGCGCGCCGCAATGCCCGTAAATCTTATCTTTGGAGACCACCAGACATTTACGGGTCTCTATGTTCCGATCGGCGTTTTCTTCTTCGCGATCCAGCTCTACTGCGATTTCTCCGGATGCATGGACGTCGTAATCGGCGTATCCCACATGCTCGGCATCGAACTTCCCGAGAACTTCAACTGCCCGTTCTTCTCAAAGACCGTCAAGGAATACTGGAGAAGATGGCACATCACTCTCGGCGGATGGCTCCGTGATTACCTCATGTATCCTATCCTGAAAAGCGAGCCGCTCATTAAGCTCGGCGACTGGTCAAAGGCAAAGTTCGGCAAGAAGAACGGTAAGAAAGTCCCGACTTATGTTGCTCTTTTCATCCTCTGGTTTGCAGTCGGTTACTGGCACGGCGGCCTCTGGAATTACGTTATCGGTTCAGGAATCCTGCACTTCATCTACATCGTGCTCGGCATGATCTTCGAGCCCGTGTCAAAGAAGATCCGTCCGAAGATCGGTGCTGACAAGCTCTACTTCAGGATCTTCCAATCCATCCGCACATTCATCCTGATGCTCTCGGGCTTCGTATTCTTCAGATCTGCTACGGTCATGGACGCAGTCGACATGTATGCTGCGATCTTCCGCAGAGGCGGAGCTGCTCTTAACTGGGCAAAATTCTCTTCTTCAGGCCTTGATCTGTCGAACCTCATCGTGCTCATCATTGCTGTCCTGCTCGTTGCGGCAGTCGACGCTTACAAATATGTACCCAGTGAAGATGACCAGCCCAAGTCCGCGATTGCCTTCTTAAGAAGCAAGGGCGTTGTCGTTCTCTGGGCAGCATTTATGGTTTTGTTTGTTGCAACTTTAGTCTTCGGAATGTATGGTTTAGGCTATGATTCCGGTTCATTCATATACGCTAGAATCTGACGGAGGAATTACTTATGAACATTGTTTGTCTCGACATGGAAGGCGTTTTGGTCCCTGAGATCTGGATCGAATTTTCGAAGAAGACCGGCATTCCGGAACTTACACGCACGACCAGGGATGAGCCCGATTACGACAAGCTCATGCACTGGAGACTCGGCATCTTGAGAGAGCACGGTTTGGGTCTCAAGGAGATCCAGGATGTTATCGCTCAGATCGATCCGCTTCCCGGCGCAAAGGAATTCCTCGACGAGCTCCGCAAGGACATGCAGGTCATCATCATCAGCGACACGTTCACACAGTTCGCCATGCCTCTCATGAAAAAACTCGGCTATCCGGCACTTTTCTGCAACTCACTTATCGTAGGTGAGGACGGCATGATCGAAGACTTCAAGATGAGGATCGAGAACTCGAAGCTTTCCACAGTTAAAGCTCTGCAGTCCATCGGCTTCGATACCATCGCTTCCGGCGACTCTTACAATGACCTCGCCATGATCAAGGCATCCAAGGCAGGTTTCCTTTTCAAGAGCACCGAGAAGATCATCGCCGACAACCCGGACATTCCCGCATTCGAAGAGTTCGACGAGCTGCTTGCCGCTATCAAGGCCGTTCCGGATTCAAACTGATTTACAGTTTTTAATGAGATTCCTGAAAGGACACGATTTGAGTTAAAATCGTGTCCTTTTTTAGCAAAATTCGTAAAAATGCTGAAATCGGACACGAAATGGGTAGTAAAACGTGTCCTTTTCAGGCACTCGTTTTCGGGCACCGGGGAAACACAGAATTATGTATCGGAAAGTTACTTATACGCCTTCGGAAGATTCCAGCCGTAGTGTGCTGCGCAGAGTCTGATGACGCAGACGAAGAAGAAGCCTGCGAGCATGGCGGCTTCGGCAGAACCCGTGATGATGTAGAAAACATAGACGATCGCGGCTCCGACGATGGAGGCGCATGCGTAGATGTGCTTTACGAAAATGTAGGGCATCTCGAGTGAGAGCGCGTCTCTTAAGACACCGCCGCCGACACCCGTGACCACGCCGAGGAAAACTACGAGAAATGCGTTGTTGGAGAAAGGTCCCAGAAGACCAGTGTGGACGCCGTCTGCCGTGAAAGCGGCGAGGCCGATCGTGTCGAACCAGAAGAATACCTTCTCATAGATGGCTCGCGTTTTGTCGGAAACCTCACGTTTTCTCTTGTGCTGCCACCATACGAATATGAATGTGACGTTGGCCGTGACGGCCGCAATGATTACGAATAAAGGGTTCTTGAAAGCCATCGGAGGGGTGGAGCCGGTGATAAGGTCCCTGATGATGCCGCCGCCCGTAGCTGTCAGGAGCGCTAAGATGTTGACGCCGAAGATGTCCATCTTTTTGCGGATGCCCGCCATGGCACCCGACACTGCAAAAGCGACAGTGCCGATGATGTCCGTGATCAAGATGAAGAGTTCGGTATCCATAGCAGACATTATATTTTTTTTGAACCGGATTTTCTACTGGTGGAAAAACGGCCAAAAATACGGCTAAAAATAGCGGTTCTTTTATTTGACAGTTACCCCCTCTCTAAATAAAATAAAATAATCTATTTAAGCGGAGGCGTTTCGCATGGCAGCAATTACCGATTGCGAGCATCTCGTACAGTATTACGAGACAGATCAGATGGGCGTTGTCCATCATTCGAACTACATCAGATGGTTTGAGGAAGCAAGAACAAAACTTTTCGAAGATATCGGACTGGGATATAAGGGAATGGAAGAGATGGGAATCATCAGTCCCGTCGTTGGCCTTACCGCCAAGTACAAGACCATGGCAAAGTATTGTGATACGGTCGTTATCAGGGCCGAGATCACAAGATATACCGGAGTAAGATTCGATATAAAGTATACGGTTTTCGACAAGGAGACTGAACAGGTAAGATGCACGGGAACGAGTGAGCACTGCTTCATCAGCCCGGCAGGAAAGGTTATCTCACTTCAGAAGGAAAAGCCTGAAGAACACGCGAGATTTGACATGCTCGTCAACGGAAAGGAAGGATAACATGGCAGACATCATTATCGTAGGTGCAGGCCCGGCAGGACTCTCCGCAGCTATCTACGCAAGACGCGCAGGCATGAGCACGACTCTTTACGAAGCCGAGATGTACGGCGGCCAGATCGTCAACACACCTGAGGTCGAGAACTATCCGGCTGTTGCAAAGATCTCCGGTTTTGATTTTGCGACCAACCTTTATAACCAGGCTATGAATCTCGGCGCTGTCCTTGAATTTGATAAGGTCGCATCCATCGCGAAAACAGATTCCGGCTTTGACGTTACCCTCGCTTCAGGCAAGGTCGATAAGGCAAAGGCAGTAATCCTTGCTGTAGGCGCATCCAACCGCCACCTGGGAATCGCAAGAGAAGACGAGCTCCTGGGCAAGGGCATTTCCTATTGCGCAACATGCGACGGAGCTTTCTATAAGGGCAAGACTGTTGCAGTCAACGGCGGCGGAAATACGGCCGTTGAAGACGCCATTTATCTTGCAGGTATTGTAGACAAGGTATATCTTATACACCGCAGAAATGAATTCAGGGCTGAAGATGTTCTCGTTGAAGCAGCGAAAAAGCTTCCCAACCTTGAGATCGTTACACCTTATGTCGTCGAGTCACTTCTTGGTGAGCCCAAGCTTACCGGCGTTGAACTTACGAACAGGGAAGACGGCAGCAAGAAGACGATAGACGTAAACGGACTTTTCGTTGCGATCGGCCAGGAGCCGAAGACTGCCGACTTCAAGGATCTTGTAACTTTGCAGGGCGGATATATCGAAGCAGGCGAGAACTGCAAGACTAATGTCGAAGGCATCTTTGCCGCAGGAGACGCGAGAGTCAAGAAGGTAAGACAGCTTACTACGGCATGCGCAGACGGCGCGGTTGCGGCACTTGCAGCAATCGACTACATCAAGCTCGGCGTCTGATATTAAAGAGATAACAATTTGTTGGAGGAATATATGTACAGAAATGTTTTCGATGTGCTTGAAGAGAGAGGTTACTTCTCACAGGCTACACACAGAGATGAGATCTACGAGTTATTGAGCAAACCCGGTGTTTCTTTCTACATCGGATTTGACCCTACGGCTGATTCACTTCACGTTGGTCACTTCGTCCAGATGATGGTTATGAGCCACATGCAGAAGGCAGGCCACAGACCGATCGCTCTCATGGGCGGCGGTACAGCCATGATCGGCGACCCTACAGGCCGTACAGACATGCGTCAGATGATGACAGTCGAGACAATCGACCATAACGTTGAGTGCTTCAAGAAGCAGATGGGCAAGGTTGTTGATTTCTCTGAGGGCAAGGCTCTCATCGTTAACAACGCTGACTGGCTCAGAAACCTCAACTACATTGAGTTCTTGAGAGAAGTCGGTACACACTTCTCAGTTAATAAGATGCTTACAGCTGAGTGCTACAAGCAGCGTCTCGAGAAGGGGCTTTCCTTCCTCGAATTCAACTACATGCTCATGCAGGGTTACGACTTCTACTATCTCCACGAGAAGTACGGCTGCAACCTTGAGTTCGGCGGTGACGACCAGTGGTCAAACATCCTCGCAGGCATGGAGCTCGTACGCCGTAAGAAGGGCGAGTCCGTTTATGGTCTCACATTCACTCTTCTTACAAACAGCGAAGGCAAGAAGATGGGTAAGACAGCTAAGGGCGCAGTATGGCTCGACGCTGAGAAGACTCCTGTTTTCGACTTCTACCAGTACTGGAGAAACGTTGACGACGCTGACGTTATCAAGTGCATGAAGCTTCTCACATTCCTCGAAATGGACGAGATCAACGAGTACGCAAAGCTTACAGACTCTGCTATCAACGAGGCTAAGAAGAGACTTGCTTACGAAGTTACAAAGATCGTTCATGGCGAAGAGCAGGCTGAGATCGCAAAGAAGACAGCTGAGGATCTTTTCGAGAACGCAGGAAGATCTGAAGACATGAAGACAACCGAGATCACAAACGATGAGCTTAGTGCCGGCATGCAGATCGCTGACGCTCTCGTTAAGGCTGGTCTCATGAAGTCCAAGGGCGAAGCAAGAAGAATGATCCAGCAGAAGGGCGTTTACCTCAACGATAACGTTGTTGAGGATCAGTTCTATGAACTCAAGGAATCAGACTTCGACGCTAACGGCGAAGCTATCGTACGTAAGGGTAAGAAGAACTACCACCGTTTCAAGGTTGGCTGATAACGGCTTAATTAAATGCTTTTCATCCCCGGCATATGTTTATGTCGGGGATTTTTACTTTGATATTTAGTTGATATTGTCGGTGTCAGTTCGTTGAAATGAGTTTTTGCGTAGCGTAAAATATTTTTAGATTTTGTGTTTGGAGGGTATTTTTTTATGAAGAGATTAAACGCCATTGCAGCAGCTGCTCTTGCTTGCGTAACACTGATCTCATTCACAGGCTGTTCAGGTTTTAAAGTAATCGATGACGAGGATGTTTTCTTCGATGCTCTGGACAATGCCGTAGGTATCGATGATGATGAGACATATCATCAGAAGAACGTCACCTATAACGGAGACAAAGTCGAGTATGTAATCTATGCCCAGGACGGCGATAACTACTACACATATATCAGATTCAAGAAGGCTGACGATGCCATGGATCTTTTCGATGATTTCTATCAGGATTTCCAGGAGATCAGAGACGACAACGATTTCACGGGCACCAACTCAATGAGTGCTACAAAGACCCGCGGTTCCGTATGTTTCAACGGCGAGATCGAGAGCGGTTCGATCATAACTTTATACCGTCATGACAGCTATATCTATGAAGACTGCGAGATCTACGGCGGCGTTTACGTTAACGACAACGTTTACATCGAAGTTTATTCCCTGAACGGCAGCAAGCGCGACAAGGAAAAGATCACGAACTTCCTGAAGGAGATCGGATTTCCTAAGCCTTAAAAAGTGATTCGAAATCATTATTAAGTCTTACAGTTTGCATGTAAAACAGAATATCTACTTAGAGGTTGGATAAATATCCAACCTCTTTTTTGTGTGCAGAAATTTTCCGGTATAGTCCCATTAATGACATTTACAAACATATGTTCGGGGTGATAGAATGACGGCACCTACAAGAACAGGGAGGTAAGACTATGGCAGCGCAAGGCAATAAATACACGTATGACGGGACTTTTGAAGGTTATCTTTGTGCGGTGCTTGCGGCCTTGAGATCCGGGAAGGTGCCGGTTTCCATATCGGACAGAAGGACGGCGGGATTTACTGATGATGCCATTAATGTCACTACGAGCTTTAAGGATGCCCAGTATCTTTATCACATGATCTCAGTCAAGAGCAGTGCAGAGGTCCAGCAGATGACGGCGGACTATTTCCTTACGGACAGCACAGGGCTTGAGATCAATCTCTATAAGATGATCTTCTGCTCATTAAAATACGGCGCGAGGGTTGCGGAAGATTATAAAAGCGAACTTATGAGAGGCATCCAGATGGCGATAAGAGATCTTTACAGGGAGGCGCAGTCGATACTGCCGGAGCTTGATTTCTATCTCGGCGAGGAGGCTTCGTGCATGGTGATAAATCCCAGGAATTCAGTGCTGCCTATAATCAAGCAGCCGGTCTTGAAAAGGCGAGACATCGACAGTTTTATTCTCTACGACAAGAGACACCATCTGCTTCTCGAGCGGTATGCCGACCAGAACATGCTGCTGGATATATCCGATTTCCCGATGCCCGAGTTTAAAGATCCCCACGAGGCATATTCTTATCTCTGGCCATTTGTAAGGGACCGCCGTTTTGAAGTCAGGGTCATACCCGGTCAAAAGAAAAGCGGCTCTACGATAGAGCCGCTCTGGTTGAAAGCTTCGTAAGTTTTCAGATCACTTCTTTTCCTCAGCAGATCTGATAGCCTTTCTCATGATCTTTCCGTTGAAGGTCTTGGGAAGCTCATCCACAAACTCAACTACTCTAGGATACTTATACGGAGCTGTCTTTTCCTTAACGTAATTCTGGATCTCTTTCTTGAGTTCCTCTGTTCTCTCTGTGCCCTTAACGAGAGTGATCGTTGCCTTAACGACGATACCTCTTACACCCTGAGGATCAGGTACGCCTGTAACTGCGCACTCAAGAACATAAGGGAGTTCCATGATGACATTCTCGATCTCGAAGGGTCCGATACGGTAACCGGAAGACTTGATGACATCGTCAGTACGGCCGACGTACCAGATGTAGCCATCCTCGTCTGCCCATGCAGTATCACCTGTGTGATACCAGCCGTCGTGCCATGCCTCGTTCGTAAGATCGGGTGCGAGGTAGTACTGGAGGAAGAGTCCCTTCGGATGGTAGTTCTGTGTATTGATGCAGATCTCACCAGTCTCACCGGGCTTGCATACGTTGCCGTCGGGATCAAGGATCTTAACATCGTAGAGCGGGTTAGGCTTACCCATTGAACCGATGCGGAGCTTAGCGCCGACAAGGTTAGCGATGGCAAGTGTTGTCTCTGTCTGGCCGAAGCCTTCCATGAGACGGATACCCGTTGCTGCCATGAAGCGGTTGAATACCTCAGGGTTCAGAGCTTCACCTGCAGTAACAGCATACTTAAGTGAAGACAGATCGTACTTGGAAAGATCTTCCTTGATGAAGAATCTGAACATCGTCGGAGGTGCGCAGAATGTAGTGATGTTGTACTTTTTAAACATAGGGAGGATCTCTTCAGCCTTGAAGCGGTCGAAGTCGAATGTGAAGACAGGTGCTTCGCAGAGCCACTGGCCATAGAGCTTGCCCCAGAGTGCCTTACCCCAGCCTGTATCAGAGATGGAGAAGTGGAGACCGTTAGGATCTACGTTCTGCCAATACTTAGCTGTAGGGATGTGGCCGATTGCATACATATAAGAATGCAGAGCCATTTTAGGATATCCTGTTGTGCCTGATGTGAAGAACATTACCATCGGATCGTATCCGCATGCGTAATCTTCAGGACGCTCGAAAACATCAGAGAAGTTCTTGAACTCCTCGTTGAAGTCGTGCCATCCGGGTCTTGAACCGTTGCAGAGGATGAGAGTCTCGACTCCGCATACCTTTGCGGCCTTCTCGCACTCATCGGCTGCATCGTCATCTGAAGTGCAGAATACTGCCTTAACGCCTGCAGCATTGAAACGGTATTCGTAGTCGTGGTCACGAAGGAGGTGGGTAGCAGGGATAGCTACTGCGCCAAGCTTTTCGAGACCCATCATGGCGAACCAGAACTGATAGTGGCGCTTAAGGACAAGAACGACCTTGTCACCCTTGCCGATGCCCAAAGACTTGAAGTAGTTGGCCGTCATGTTGGAATACTTCTTGATGTCGCCGAATGTGAATCTTCTCTCTGTTACGCAGTCCTTTGCGACCCAGAGCATGGCGAGCTTATCAGGGTTCTTGTCTGCGATAACGTCAACGCAGTCGAATGCGAAGTTGAACTTCTTGCAGGCAGGAACGTTAACGTCAACGTCTACCATCTGGCCGTTCTCGTCGAGAACGCCGTTGAGGTAATGTGTGTAAACGGCATCTTCAAGATTAGCTGCGTCAACGTTTGTAACGTTGTCTGTACGCATCTCTTCTGAATTGTAAGGTGTTGTATAGTTCTCACCCTTGCCCCATGCTTCAGGGTTTAGGATGATCGCATAGAAGACGCAGTCCTCACCGCCCAGAGCAAACTCGCCGTGGGGTTGTGTGGAGTCAAAGTAGATGCAGTCGCCTTCATGGAGTACTTCGGAGGAATCGCCGATGATTACCTTCAATGTACCCTTAACGACGATGTTCATCTCCTGATAGTTATGGGAAACGAGGTGATAGGGAGGATTCAAAGCCTCTTCGGAATAAGGTACTACGACACGGAAAGGCTCGCAGAGCTTGTTCTTGAATCTGGATGCAAGACGCTGGTATTTGTAGCCTGTACGTCTTGTGATCGGGCTTCCCTGTCCGTTTCTTGTTACGGCATATTCCTTGAGGGAAGGGGATGAACCTTCCATGATGTCGGAAATCTCAACGCCGGCAAGGTTAGCGAACTTGTAAATGAATGTGAAGTTGAAGTCCTGTGTACCTTCCTCAAACTTGAGATACTCCTCGGTGGAAATATCAAGTTTAGAAGCGACTTCTTCGGGTGTGAGTCCCATATCAAGTCTAAGACCATGAACACGGGATGCAACTTCAGCGAGCTTGAACTCTACATTGTTGTCTGTTGTTGACATAAGCAATCTCCTTCTAAAGATGTATTTTTCTCCGCAAATAAAAAAGCCTCAACATCCTACTTAGGATATTGAGACGAATATAAATCCGCGGTACCACTCAATTTGCAAACCCATAAGGTTTACCACTCACGAAGTCTGACAACTCCTTTACCTTAACGCAGCATCACGGGCACCATCTACTTGGGAATCATTCCTGTTCGGGATGCCGGCTCGGAAGGGATAGCTTATGCAAATATCGTCACGTGCCTCTCAGCAAACAGCACTTCTCTGTATTGACCGAATCAATGCGGCCTTCTTCGTCACAGCCTTTGATTAAGTATTCAATTGTTGCTCTTTCTTGCGAAAGCACCTCAAATATATATGTGCTTAACAAAATTGTCAACAATCATTTTCAAGTTATTTTTTTGCACATAAGAATTTGAAAGTGTAAAATGTGCTTATAATAATTTATTATCCGAATTATGCACTCATGTACATCGTCCGGATGAAAAATTAAAATGAGCACCAATCGGACCTCGCAATAAAAGCAAACACAAACGCCAAGGAGACACATAAGTATGTCGGTAAAGTATCTTGTATCGGGCGGCGAAGGCGCATTAGGCAAAACCGTTATCAGCATGCTCCTCCAAAGAGGAGAAAAAGTAAGGATCCTCATGAGTGAGCTTTCTGACACCAGGATCTACAGAAACAATCCCAACATTGAGATCTGTTACGGTATTTCCACAGACAAAGACTCCATGAGAGAATTCTTCGAACTCGAAGACCCGAGATCGGCAGTACTTTTCCATACCGATGAATATGTATCACTTTCCGATTCCACCAATCTCACAATGAGAAGAGTTAACGTCATCGGTGCAGAGAACATCGTTGACATGTGTCTTAAGCGCAAGGTCGGCAAGCTCGTTTATTTAAGTTCAGCATATGCACTTAATCCTGAGGTTTCAGGTGAGAATATCACGATCCATTTCGACCGTAACAAGGTTGAAGGAGAATATGCAAAGTCAAAGGCTGAGGCAGCAGCTTATGTCATGGAAAAGGTTGCACTCAACAGACTCAATGCCGTAATGGTGCTTCCTACATTCATCATCGGCCCCGGCTATTCCCAGGATTATGAGATCAACAAGGTCCTCAACAGTTATCTTAACAACGGTACCATCCCTCCGAAGGGCGGCGGACGTGCTTTCGTTGACGTAAGAGACGTTGCAAACGCAATGCTCACACTGGCTGACAAGGGCGAACCCGGTGCCGGCTACATCGTAAGCGGCGACTACAAGACATCAGGAGAATTCTTCCAGGACGTTAACGATATCCAGGGTATCGAGAAGCCCATGAAGACAGCTTCCAAGCTCGTTATGAGCAAATCCCTTGCTAAGCTCGTCGACTTCTACTACAAGATCACACACAAGGAGAATCCGAGAGAAGCTTACACATTGTTCAGTGAGAATCCCGATGCACGTTTCGAAGACAACAGCAACGGCATTCTTCCCGAGACAACGATCAGCTTCAAGGAATCCCTCAACGATACCATTAAGGGCGCACAGCAGGGCGGTATCCAGTCGTCTGCTGCAGTAACTCCCAAGTCTGACAAGAAGCCTGATGCTCAGGCAAAACCGGAAAAGAAGACAGCTTTCGATGCTATGGAAGCAAGACTCAAGCAGACACAGAACGTTACTGCAAAGGCTCACACAGTTTCTCCGAATCCTGCTGAAGCAACTGCGCAGAGACCTGCCGGCACAAGACCTGCGGCAGCCGCAGCAGCAAAGGCAGCAGCTGAAGAGAAGGAAGATGAGAATAAGTCGATCATGCCCCAGTCTTCCCTGAAGGATCCTGAGACAGAGATGAAGCCCGGTGAGCCTAAGCTTAATACAGAGACAACATTCAGATTCGGCGGCACACCTACAAAGTTCACGACAGCAGAGCCCAAGAAGTCCATCATCCCGGGTAAGGATGATGCAAAGGCAGCTCCTGCCGAGAAGAAGGCTGAGCCTGTTAAGTCAATAATCCCGGATACTCCGAAGGCACCTTCACCTTCTCCTTTTAAGACATCAGAGGAACCCAAGGCTGAAGCGCCTAAGGCAGAAAGACCTGTATCTTCAGGCTTCCCGAGAGCAGCGGCAACTCCTTCAGCTGCACCCAGAACAGAGAGACCTGTATCAACAGGTTTCCCGAGAGCAGCAGCTACACCTTCTTCTGCACCCGCTGCACCTGCAGCACCTAAGGCAGCAGAGACACCTAAGGTTGAAGAAGCGCCCAAGGCAGCAGAGCCTAAGGCAGAAGCACCTAAGGTTGAATTGCCGAAGGCAGAAGAACCCAAGGCTGAGGCACCTAAGGCTGAAAGACCTGTATCTTCAGGCTTCCCGAGAGCAGCGGCTACTCCTTCAGCTGCACCCAGAACAGAGAGACCTGCATCTGCAGGATTCCCGAGAGCATCTGCAACGCCTTCATCTGCACCTAAGACAGAAAGACCCGGTGCAGGATTCCCGAAGGCTTCTTCAACTCCGAAGGATGATCCCAAGCCCGGCGCAGGATCTTCATTGGGCGGTTCTTCATTAGGCAGTGGTTCTTCTTTAGGCGGCGGATCACTCGGCGGCGGTTCCGGCGAAGGAAAACTGCACTCATCAGATTCTTCTGCACAGTCGATCACAGCTCAGTTCCTTTCTGCCCAGGCAGCCAATAACAACGCATTTAAGCCTGCACAGTCCAATGAGCCCAGCCCGTTCAAGCCTGCAACTGTAACAAACACAGGCGCTTCCAAGGCTGAACCCGGAAATCCTTTCAAGCCCGCTCCGTCAGCAGCACCTGCTCAGAAGGCAGAGACTTCGAATCCGTTCGGAGGAGCATTCAAGCCCGCAGAACCTGCAAAGGCTGAAACCCCGGCACCCGCTGCAAATACTTTCGGTTTTAAGCCCGCTGCAGCAAGCGCTGAAACTGAAACCAAGAAGGCACCTTTGATCACAGAGCCTACTGATGATTCGTTCTTCGACGACATTGACGAAGAATTCAATAAGTTCAATGTTATCGCAAATAGTGATTCAGGTTCTGGACCGTCTGTTCCTCCGGGAATCTTCGCTCCTCCTCCGGGAAACTGATAAATGAGCGTAACGCAAGTGGAATCAGTAAAGATCAATAAGAAAATTATTTTAGCAAGCGCGTCTCCCAGGAGGCGCGAATTGCTGTCTTTGGTTACAAAAGAATTCGCCGTTGTTACGGCTGACGTTGATGAGCGTGCCGCTGAGATAAAGATGGAAGAAGAGGGCACGCCTGCACTTAAGGTAAGCGAGCATCTTGCAGAGATAAAAGCGAAGGCTGTTTTCGATTCCCTGTCGGAAGAAGAAAAGGAGAATTCGATCGTCATCGGCGCAGACACATCGGTCATTTTGGGCGACGTGATCTACGGCAAGCCTGAAGACAGGGAAGATGCCGTAAGGATGCTTTCATCTATGTGCGGAAAAGAGCATGTCGTCGCGACCGGAGTCGCTCTTTTCGCAGGGTCAAAAAAGAACATATTCACAGAAGAAACACGCGTCGAATTCTACCGGCTGGATGAGTTCCAGAGTAAGCTCATATCTGACTACTGTGACAGCGGTTCACCCTACGATAAAGCAGGTTCATACGGTATCCAGGACATGGGTGCATTACTGATAAAAAGGATCGACGGAGACTACTCCAATGTGGTGGGTCTGCCCGTCGCAAGATTGGCACGCGAACTTGCAAATCTGCTATAATATCTATCGGAATATTCGGATAGATTTATAGGAGGAAAAACTCATGTTTGGGATAGGGTTAAACAATCTCATCAAGATTGGTTTCAGAGTTAGTGATCATATCCTGAAGCAGCAAGAGATAGAGCGTTCAAGAACCGCTTCCGAGAGAGCAAGACTTCAGGCTGAAGCCTCTAGAGAGAAGACTATCGAAGAAAATTCAAGATACAGAAGAACGATGCTGGAAGACGAGATCGCACGTGCCAGCGTAGCTGTTGAATGTCCGAACTGTGGTTCGACGGGCAACAGGATCAGAAGGGGCTCTACGGGTTTTTGCCAGTTCTGCGGAACGGCCATTCAGATCAGCCAGAGCGGTACCGCTTTTATCGCCGATCCGATCGCGAAGGAAAGAGCTCTCGCTGAAGAAGAAATCAAAAGGAAGAGTGGGGAACAGGCAAATGTCTAAGACAAGCAAGGGCAGCGGCACGGCAGGGAGCGTATTTGCTTTAATAGGAGTATATGCACTTATTTATATTGTGTGCACGGCGCTGTTCATTGCTTTGTTCCACACAAGCTTTCTCGAGAGCATGGACGTCCTCATGTACAGGGGCGCCGCATTCATCATCATCACCGGTATCGTATCGGCAGTGATAATGGGCATCATCAGAAAGTTCTGGGGCTTCGTAACCATAAGGGACATCATCATGATGTTCGTTATTTTCTGCTGCGTAAACATGGTGTTCCTTACGCTCATTCCCGTTACGGTCGAGCGTTCGGTCTCAGTGTTCATGTTAAGCTACATGGATGAGAATTCCGACCAGACTTTTACTGAGGAATCAGTCGGCGAAGTATTCACAACTAAGTACGTGGAAGACTACGGTGCTTTCGAAAAGCGTTTCCATGAGCAGGTTGAGACCGGCACCATAGTCGAGAACCCTGACGGCACATATTCGATCACAGACAGCGGACGCTTTGTCGTTAAGATGTTCAGGACGATAGCGGAGTGGTTCGGCACCGACCAGCGGCTGGTTTATCCGAACGAAAATTAGTTTTCGGACATTAATATCAATTATCAGGGGCATCTTTTGCGAGATGCCCTTTTCTTTGGTTGACAATTTATATTTGACACAATATAATTTCATCAAACAGAAACGAAAGGAGAACTACAAAATGTCCATTTACGATTACACAGTTCCCACACCCAAAGGAGAGGAGATCTCCCTCAAGGATTACGAAGGCAAGGTTATACTCATTGTAAATACGGCAACAGGCTGCGGATTCACACCTCACTACAAGCCGATCGAGGAGATGTATGAAGAATTCCACGATAAGGGATTCGAGGTAATCGATGTACCCTGCAACCAGTTCGCAGGCCAGACACCCGGAACAGACGAGGAGATCCACGAGTTCTGCACGCTCAAGTACAAGACACAGTTCCCTCAGATGAAGAAGTCCGACGTCAACGGCGCTAATGAGCTTCCTTTATATACTTACTTAAAGTCACAGAAGGGCTTCGAAGGATTCGGCAAGGGACCTACAGCTCTCATCATGAGCAAGATGCTCAAGAAGAGTGACAAGGACTACGAGAGCAAGCCCGACATCAAGTGGAACTTCACAAAGTTCGTTGTTGACCGTGAAGGCAACGTAGTTAAGAGATTCGAGCCTACTGCCGACATGAAGGAGGTCAGAAAGTTCGTCGAGAGCCTTATCTGATCAGGAGTGATGCTCAAATGAAAGTTAACGACAACATGAAACTTGATTCGCAGCTGTGCTTTCCCTTATATGCTGCAGCGCGAAAGATAGTAAACCTCTACACACCTTATCTCAAGCCGCTGGGAATAACGTACACACAGTACATCATGTTCCTGGTCCTCTGGGAAGAAGAGAAGATCACGGTAGGTGACCTTTGCAAGAGATTAAAACTCGACACCGGTACTGTTACGCCGATGTTAAAGAACACCGAAAAGCAGGGTCATATAAAAAGGACCAGAAGCGAAGAAGATGAGCGAGTAGTCGTTGTAAGCCTGACTGAAGAAGGAAAGGCATTATACAAAAAGGCGAAAGACATCCCCACGAAGCTCAGTTCCTGTGTGAGACTCAGCCCGGAAGAGGCAATGCAGCTCTATTCGACGCTGTATAAGCTTCTCGAAGAATAAACGTAAAGGTCATTCCACTTTTTATTACACCCACCCCTCCCCGAAACACACAGACCAAAAAAGTGGAACTACAATTTTAAAGACCAAGGAAAGAGCCGGCTCATAATGAGTCGGTTCTTTTTCTACGTAATTCATACAGTAAAGTATCGCGTTTACTGTACAGATTACGTATTTTCGAAAGGAATACAGTAAATCGTACAGTAAAACAACGCTGTAACTGTATAGATTACGTACCCGGAAGATATGCCTGATATCCCCTGAAATCGATTTTAGTGCACTAAAGACAAAACGGAAATCAAACCGATATTTCCGGTTTGGTAATTCTGTCCATCCGATTAATATGGACGGGAATATCAAAGGAAAAATATAATTTAAGTGTAGCAAGGATCTGGCGCCAGTCCTATGAATTAAGCCTACGGAATAAGGGCTTTTGGGAATAAGGGAGGGAACTGATATGCCACCTTCAAGAAAGAGTACATCTACACATTATGATTCTGGAAGCAGAAGCCGCAGCTACAGCTCAAGAGGCGGCAGACGCTCAGGCAGACTCACGATCTTCGATTGGGTCATCAGGGTTCCGATAGCACTTTTGCTCTTGGGATTCATGGGATTCTATCTCCTGTCGGGCGCGACGATGGATGTTGAGAAGTTCAAGGCAACAGTCAGCAGACTTCCTGAATTCCCTGCGTTCGTCATGGAGCAGATGCAGAAGAAGTCAGATGCCCAGAAAGCATACGAAGAGACTGCTGTCCAGGACAGCTACTACGTTAAGTCGATAGGCCGTTACTGCGACTGGGACGACGAGATGGAGTGCTACTACGATCCGGAAACAGACTGTTATTTCTGGTACAACGATACGACCAAGACACACACATGGCAGTACTGGTACGAGGACATCTCATCCGACTATGGTGATTACGGCTGGATGGAATACGATTCCACCGAAAAGCAGTGGTACATCGAAGTGTCGGACGGAGAATGGATCGAGCTGCCCGCAGAATATGACCGCAGCGATCTGTGGCACGTTGAGTAAGTCAAGCAATCCGCAAATATGGAAAAGGGATAGAAAAACGCCGGAGTGTGAATGCTCCGGCGTGTTCTTTATATGTGCTTTTTGTTTCTCTAAAAGCCTGAAGTTATACGCGGCCGAATCCGACTGCTTTTCTGACGAGCTCGTACTTCTCTTTTGCGATCTCGTTTGTGTAATCACGGCCTGCATCAAGGATGTCGTCGATCATGCCGCTTGAGAGTACTTCATTATACTTATCCTGGAAAGGAACAACTTTCTCAACAACGGCATCGGCAACAGCTTTCTTGAGGTCGCCGTATCCGCCGCCTTCGAATTTTGCAACTGCATCTTCGATCTCGCATCCGGAGAATACGGAATAGATCGTAAGAAGGTTGGATACGCCGGGCTTCTCGTCTTCGTCGAACTTGATGATGCCGTCTGAGTCAGTAACCGCGGACATGATCTTCTTGCGGATCGTCTTTTCGGGATCGGAAAGGAAGACGGATGCCTTCGGGTTATCGGTGGACTTGCTCATCTTCTGGTTGGGGTTCTGAAGATCACGGATCTTGGCGCCTACTGTAGGGATGAGCGGCTCAGGAATTCTGAAGAGTTCGCCGTAACGGTTGTTGAATCTGATCGCAAGGTTTCTTGCAAGCTCAACGTGCTGCTTCTGGTCGATGCCTGTAGGAACGTACTTAGGATCGTAAAGCAGGATGTCTGCTGCCATGAGGTCAGGATATGTAACAAGGCCTTCCGTGAAAGTCTCGTGAAGAGCGGACTTAGCCTTGAACTGATGCATTCTTGTAAGGTCACCGTGAGGTGTGTGGCATTCGAAGATCCAGGACAGATTTGCGTGATAGAGATTCTCCGACTGAATGTAGATGTGCATGTTCTCAAGGTTGGGATCGACGCCGCATGCGATGTACATTGCGATGGCGTTGATGATGTTCCTGTGGAGAGCATCAGGATCCTGGGGAACCGTGATAGCGTGCATGTCAGGGACGAAGAGGAATGTCTCATAGTCTTTCTGATAGTTAACGATCTGGGAGATTCCGCCTGCGTAATTTCCGATCGTAAGTGAACCGCTGGGCTGAAGGCCCGTAAGTAATCTGTCCATATTAAACCTCCATTGTCATTAAGACGCTTAATCTTATCACGATGTAATATAATTTACAAAGAAAGAGAGGACTATAATTTGCTTTATATTCTTACGGCACTTAAATGTGAAGCTGCAGCGCTGGGAGGACTTCCCGGCGAAGTTATAGTCACGGGCGTAGGCGGGCGCGTTGTTGACCGGATCAAACAACTCGATCTGAAGCCTGACGATTACGTGCTTAATGTCGGCATTTGTGCCGGAACCGAAAAGGGCGAAGGCTACCTTATCAATCAGGTTATTTCATCTGTTACCGGCCGGCGTTTTTATCCTGACATTCTCTTTGAGTCGGGCGTGAAAGAGATGACTCTCACATATTCTGATGAGGTCGTGACTTCTGTCGGAGAAGGCATGCTCTACGATATGGAATCTGCCCTTATCTGCGATGCTGTCCTGAAGATGATCCCGCCGTCGAATCTCGCTCTTTATAAAGTCGTTTCAGACAGCGGCGAAAACTTCCCTTCGGCAAATGAAGTTACACAACTTATCAGAGCGCACCTGGACGAGATCAGGAAGATTGCTTTGCTGCTCGTCGGTGAAGAGGGTAATGCCTCATATGAGTTCGTTCCGGAATCGATAAAGGAAAAGCTCCGTCTTACCCAATATATGCGGAATGAATTAAAAGATCTGGAGCATTATTGTGTTGCTTCGGGCAGGCAGGATGAACTGCTGAAGCTTCTGTCCGACATGGAAAACTACGGACGGATCCCGGTTAAGGATAAGAAAGCCGGAAGGGAGGTGCTCGATGAGATTTACTCATATCTACGTTGAGGAACGGGCCCTGGAATACCCTCTGGCGCAAAAGATACTGGATAAACTTCCTGATGTGAATGTTGTCAGGATAAAGCATTACAAAGACGTGTTTGATCGCAAAAGACAAAATGCGGTTTTGCAGCATGAGCACCGCGCACTGATAGTAGCGGTAAGAGACGGCAACAGGATCTTTGAAGGCGCACCGGTGTGTCAGTCTTTCGGAAATGCGAATTTCTATTATGCGAGCTCCATGATGAACTGCCCGTTCGATTGTGAGTACTGCTATCTGAAAGGCATGTATCCTTCAAGTCACATGGTCGTGTTCGTGAACCTTGAAGATTACCGCGCTGACGTTGAAGAGAAACTTAAGGAAGGACCGATGTATGTCTGTGCTTCCTACGATACGGACCTGCTGGCAATGAACGGCCTTACGGGGCATGCGGATTTCTGGAAAGAACTCGCAGCAGCGCACCCTGACCTTCTCGTAGAGCTCAGGACAAAGGCCGCGGTTGAGATAAAAGAAAAAATATCGAACGTCATCTATGCATTTACATTGTCACCTGAGGAAGTGGTCTCACGTTATGAGAAGAATACCGCTCCTTTGAAGGCCAGGATCAGCGCGGCTGCTTCTGCTATCGAAAACGGCGCTAAGGTAAGGCTCTGCTTTGACCCGGTAATAAAGATCCCTGATTGGAAAGATGCATATAAGAGACTTGTTGATACGACGGCGGCCTCGATAGATTTCTCGAAACTTACGGATGTCAGCGTCGGCACGTTCAGGATATCAGCCGACTACCTGAATAAGATGAGGAAGGCTTATCCCGGTTCGGAGGTCGCGTGGTATCCTTATGTCATAAAAGACGGCGTTGCACTGTACGAACCTGAGACCGACCGCGGGATGCAGGAGTTCGTCTGCGCGGCTTTAGGGGAACACATAGGAAAGGAGAAGATATTCACATGGAATTAAAGACTGCAATCGTGACCGGAGCGTCTTCGGGCATCGGACTTGCCATCTCGAAAATGCTTGCCGAAGAAGGATATAAAGTTTACGGCATCGGAAGGATCTTTCCTGACGGCTGTGATTTCTTTGAGAAGAGGATGTCTTTGGATCTGAGAGATACGGATATACTTCTCGCTAAGATAACCGGCATAAAGAGAGTGGACCTCCTGGTAAATGCGGCAGGCAGCGCATTCTATGGGCTTGCCGAGTTCAATACTCCCGATCAGATAACGGAGATGTGCAGGGTGGATCTGGAAGCTCCGATGATCCTGACATCGGCTCTGCTCCCGAAGCTTAAGGATGTGAGGGGCATGGTGATCAACATCGCGTCGGTCACTTCAACCAGGATCAACACACACGGTGCCGTATATGGTGCTTTGAAGGCAGGGCTTCGAAGCTACGGCAGAAGCCTTTACGAAGAAGTAAGGAAGACCGGCGTAAGAGTCGTTACGGTCTGCCCGGATCTTACGGCAGGAACCAAGCTCTACAGAAATGCCGACTTCAAACCGTCAGAAGATGACGGCTGCTACCTCGTTCCTGAGGATACCGCCGAGTGCGTCAGGGACATCATCAACATGAGAGAGGGTGCCGTTGTAACTGAAGTCGAGGTAAGGCCCCAGTTCAACAGGATCGAGAAAAAGCCGAAGTAATAGTTGTTTATTATTAAATTTATAAGGGGAGCGGAACCGTCGTGGTCCGCTCCTTTTTTGTGCCCATATATATGGGTACAGGATCTTGTGGTCAGGGGTCGGTTTTGGGGACAGGAAATATTACATTTTTGAACCCGGGAGGGGGGTAAAAATTGATAAAAAAGTCTTGAAACCCTATTGTTTGTCAACTTTTCGTTCTTTTATTACAGTCACGTTACAGGCACAATATATTGTGATTTGCTGTTGACACAACCACAACATATGGGTAATCTGTAAGAGCGTTTTGAGAAATCCGAAGCGCATTCGCACCTATTTTCAATTCATAAGCGAGGTATTTGGGTATGATCATCGGCGGACTTCAGAAGTTGACTCTTTTGGACTTCCCCGGGACGGTAGCTTGTACGGTTTTTACGGTCGGCTGCAATCTGAGATGCCCTTTCTGCCACAACCCGGACCTGGTGAACAATCCCCCGGAAGACCTGAGGATGAGCGAAGAAGATTTTTTCGCGTTCCTCAAGAAAAGACAGGGGATCCTGGACGGGGTTGCCATCACAGGCGGCGAACCGCTTCTGCATTCTGACATCGGTGAGTTTATCGCAAAGATCAAGTCGATGGGTTACAAGGTAAAACTTGATACCAACGGCACGTTTCCTGACAGGCTGGAGAAGATCCTGGCCGAAGGCAACGTCGATTACGTGGCGATGGACCTCAAGAACACCTTTGACAAATATGCGGAAACAGTCGGTATCAAGAACTTCGATGTCGAGCTCATAAAGCGAAGCATCAGGCTGATACAGGAAAGCGGCGTTGCACATGAGTTCAGGACAACAGTGGTAGCGCCTCTTCACGAAGCGGGCGATTTCGATCAGATCGCGAAGCAGGTGGAAGGATCTGAGAATTACTTCCTCCAGAACTTCGTAGATTCGGGAAATCTCCTGAATGGTGAAGGCCTTGGCGAGATGCCGCACGAAGAGTTGGAAAAAGCTTTGGAAAATGCGAAGAAAATAATACCGCAAGCAAAGATACGCGGAGAGAGTTAAGGAGAGGAACATGTATCAAATCATCAAGAGAGACGGCAAAGTCGTAGACTTTGACTTAAGCAAGATCTCGGGAGCCATTGAGAAGGCTTTCGTTGCACAGAACAGAGAGTATAATTCACAGATCATCGATATGCTCGCTTTAAATGCCGTATCCGACTGCGAGAAGAAGGCAGTTGACGGCAAGGTAGACGTTGAGTCCATCCAGGACAGCGTCGAGGTTACGCTCCAGAAGATGGGTTACGACGATGTAGCTAAGGCTTACATCCTTTATCGTGCACAGCGCGAAAAGATCCGTAACATGAACTCTGCTCTCTTGAACTACAAGAGCCTCGTTGACAGCTACGTTAAGGTTGAAGACTGGCGTGTTAAAGAGAACTCCACAGTTACATATTCCGTAGGCGGTCTCATCCTCTCCAACTCCGGCGCTATCACAGCAAATTACTGGCTCTCTGAGATCTATGACAAAGAGATCGCAGATGCGCACAGAAATGCTGATATCCATATTCACGATCTTTCCATGCTCACAGGTTACTGTGCAGGATGGTCACTGAAGCAGCTCATCCAGGAAGGTTTGGGCGGCATCACAGGTAAGATCACATCTGCTCCTGCAAAGCACCTCTCCACACTTTGCAACCAGATGGTCAACTTCCTCGGCATCATGCAGAACGAGTGGGCAGGCGCTCAGGCTTTCTCCTCTTTCGATACATACTTAGCACCTTTCGTAAAGGTTGATAACCTTTCATATAAGCAGGTTAAGCAGGACATCCAGTCCTTCATCTACGGCGTTAACACACCTTCAAGATGGGGTACACAGAGCCCGTTCACAAACATCACTCTCGACTGGACAGTACCGAACGACTTAGCAGAGCAGAACTGCATCGTCGGCGGCAAGGAGATGGACTTCAAGTACAAGGATTGTAAGGCTGAGATGGACATGGTCAACAAGGCTTTCATCGAGATCATGATCGAATGGG
>JAEEGJ010005586.1_pt1 | contig 39214 bp, 29 predicted proteins | sample 8958761 | NCBI WGS metagenome assembly JAEEGJ01 (sample SAMN16246546, study PRJNA631951) | gut metagenome | biome: gut microbiome; feature: rumen; material: RS-attached | host: Bos | place: Iran: Karaj | collected 2018-10
CGGAAATTTGCTATCGCTTCTTTCAGCTATCGGATTACTCCGACCACCTTGCGATTCGCTGACTCTTCCCTCCAGCGGGCGAGTTCGGGACTTTCACCCTATAGACAGTGCCCATGCCGAGCACACTGAAAACAAGACTTATCTGTGCAGCTGCGGTGATTGCCGCCTTCGCTTCCGCAATGACCGGATGCGCCCAGCTTCAGGAGCTTCAGGCTAATCTCCAGGAATGGACGTATGTGCCCGATGAGCTCAGCTGGACTACCAAGTCAAGTGACAAGGTAATTTACGACAGAGCTTATAAATGCCTGCAGTATAGAAATAAGAATGCCCCGTATTTCGAGCCTGAGCATGCAATTAAAACTCCAGGATACAGCCTGATTGGTCCGGTTCCGAACGGCGGGTATGAGCTTTATTCACAGCTTTTTGCAAACATCAAGGATAACTATTTTGACGTCGCCAAAAGCGGAACGGCAATGTTTGAGATGTATTTCAGCGTCAAGAACAAGCATGCTATGCTGCGCACCACGGACTACAGCAAAAAGCTCGCAACCTCCAGATACAGTCTGACCAAGGTGCAGGTTGACAGCATGACCGAGGCAGCCGTAAATTATGAAAAGATGATACAGCAGTGCATCGGCGAGTAGCCTGAGCTCCCCGTCTGAGCGCGTCCACCTGTTTTCTGAGTGAGGTGCTGCTGATAGGCAGGACAGGCTCCTGGCAGAAATTCAGCCATCTGACACTCCTAAGCCGGAAAGTCTTTTGATTTTCCGGCTTTTCTTTTCCACCCTGCTCTCCATCCAGCCTTGCCCACTCCCATGGATTTCAGCCAAAACAGATAAAAATCACGATAACCGACTCCGTATGACATCTCAGTTCTCACTAAAATTTGCTTGGAATCACGTCTTTTTCGTATGATTGTTCTCGTGGAAATGAAGAGCACCGCAGTGAAATTCAGACCGTGTCTGAAAGTTTATGGATGCTCTTCAGACCGCAGGCTGCAGAGACGCCGCATGGCCAGTAACGGCCAGACGCGCCACAGCCAGATGAAAGCCGGAGCATTAAGAATCCGGCAGATGATTGTAAAGACAGAACAAAAGGAAATTTTTATGAAGAAGAATGTTTTCCTCCTGGCCGCCATTTTTACTGCCTCAGCGCTCACCGGCTGCGGCAGCGATCCTGAGAATATCGCGCTCGGCATGGCCAAGGCCGTTGCGGCAGGCGATGCCGAGAAGCTCGCGTCCTACTGCTCGCCTGAGTTCAGGGACCACTGCAACGCAAAATATGCAAAATGGTTCATTGAGGCTTACCAGAAGAATTTCGCTGCCATGAAGAAGTATTACCCCAAGGCTCAGGAGCCTGAGTTTGCGATCGGGCAGAAGAAACACATGGATTACAAGCAGCTTGGCGGACCTGAACTGGATGAGGTTCTGGTGCTTGATGTAAAGAACAGGCCCGGTTCAAAGGATGATCCCAGCGACTGGATTTTCAAGTTCGAAATTATTGACAATGGAGCAGCCCAGCTCTACGTCGGATCGAACTACAGGGACTGGAAATATTCCTCCGAGAAGGAGCTGAGGGCGCTCGGCCACAAGGCGCTCCAGGATGAATTCCACAAGGCACTTACCTTCGGCAATTAAGCCAGAAGATGAGTGAGCCAGCATAATTTTGAAAAGGTCGCTGTCTGTGACAGCGGCCTTTGTTTTCCGCACAAGGCCTCGCAGGAGCGTAATTCATGGCACTGCCTTTTTACTTTTCACTCCTGCCCTGCTGTGATTCCGGGATGAAGGGGCATTGCCTGCACCGGCTGATTCATCTGCCGATCCTGCCGCCTGAACCAGTCTCACTCCTGCGGCCTCGATGACCAGCTATTTGTTGAAAAAATAATCAGTCGGCCTTAAACACCTTTTCAAATATTTTATTGAGCTCTGCAGACAGAACATAAAACAGCATGTAAACGTTTTTCTGTGAAATCCTCCACCTGCATTTTCGCGAAATTTTCAGAAAATGCTTAGGTGCTGGAGCCATCTGTGACGCAGGTTTCCACAGCTTGCCAAATCATCTCATCGCGCTAGAATATTGGGTATGGGCTCTGAAGAAAGCACTTTCAGATGAGTCTAGGGCCTTCGGACTGGCGCTTTTCCCTTGGAAGGGTCGTGTCCCAAGGCAGACGGGTTTGAGAAAAACCCTGAAAGAAATAAAGAGAAGCGTAAGGAAATGCCCGGGCGCGACAGGCGTCAGGGAGAGAGAAGAGAGAAAAGCGAAGAAGAAACGACAAGACCGCCGGAAGGATATGCATAAACAAAGACTTGTATAAGACCTAAGAGAGACTGAACAGAGAACGGAAAAGAAGAGTTTGATAAGTAAGAAGTGTGCTTAAGAAAAGACGTGATACAAGACTTAGTGAAAGGACATTAGATATGAAAACTGCTGATAGAAAACCAAGCCGCATAATGCCAGAGAGCACTGCCAAGAACATTTCTGCAAAGAAATACCTGCCTGCTTCAACCGCAAAACCAACCCACCAGCCGGAACCAGTCGGCAAAACCCACGCGTGCAGCAAAGCCATTTCCGCATTCTGCCTGAACATGGCCCAAACTGGCGCAGCCAGCCTGAAGAGCCGTACGATAACCTTCACCGTGCCTCTTCGCAAAAACTACCAGCATGATCCCGGAGAGCCATTCCGTCCCGGAGATCGCCTGGACTCACCTCCAAAGCCTCTGCTTACCTAAGAAGCATTTTCCTTCCAGGGAAAGATCTGCCTGAAGCCTGTTTTCCATGAAAACTGGACAGCCGGACTCTGCCCGGAGACGGATGCGGCATACCCAGAATGGAGGATCGCGCACAACCCCAGGCGCAGCAGAATGCGCCGGGACAGAAAAACCAGGAAAAAACTAAAAAACCGGACGGCCATGCTTATTGAAGACCATGGATTTAGAGAAGACGTACGGGCTGTCCGGCCCAAGACAAGGGATATCAGGAAAGAGCTGTTTTGGAAAAGAGACTTGACAACAAGACTCGTTAAGGAAAATTTTATGGATACAGACAAAGAAGATGTCAGCAGCCTGCTGAGAGAGCTCTACATCAGATACATCAACGAAGAGAAAGAGGGACTTGTACTCATCAATACGCCGGAAGGACCTGCGAGTACTGCGGGGACATTGCCAGGCTCTGCAGGAGCAGCATCGGCAATCAGCGCATGCTGGAAAGAGAGCTGGCAAGACTGAAGCACTGCGTATTTCTCCAGAGAAACAGAATGAGGTGACAGAGAAAGAAAGATCAGTAATGCATGCAGAAACAGTTAGCCTGACAGCCGTACAGACTTGTCCGATAAGCCGTCAGGACGGCTGAAGATTTATGAATAAATGGAAGATGATGGAAATGAAAACCACAAAAATAAGTGACCTGATAAAAGAGAGCTATCTTAATTACGTATCGAAGGATAAGTGCGGGCTTGTCCTGGTCAGCCTCCCGACGGCACTCGGCAAGACCTATGCCTGCTGCGACGCCATTGCCTCCTGGTGTGCCGGAAAACCCTCAGATGACAGGCGCCATGTCTTGTTCATCACTCCGCTTCTGAAAAACCTTCCTGAGAGGGATCTGATGGAAGCATTCCAGAGGCACGGCATTGACTACAAGAGCAACGTGCTTGTTATCAGGAGCTACAGGGACTGCATTGTCGAGGCAAACAAAAAAGGCCTTCTAAGAAAGATCCTGCTTGGCCTGCTTCCAGAAAGCCATGCTGATTTTTTCATGGGAGACGAAAACCTTGAAAAGCTCATCAAAATGGCTGACAGGATTGCAGAAAGCCCTGACTTTCAGGATGAAGACCATGAGTTTGAAGAGCGGGAAAGACAGTTCCGGAGAGGCATCAGAGGGCTCCTCTGGAAACTGTCCAAGGCGGATGAAGCAGCCAGCAAGACCGCAGACGAAAGAAAGGAAGAACCTCAGCAGGACGCGTCTGGTAAGAAGACCGCAAAATCCAAACAGAAGAAAGGCAGGAGCCTCGCTGAGACCCTCGCAGCCCATCCTGAGGACAGCTGGATCGGCGAAATATACCCGCAGGTCCATGAAGAAAGATACCCTGTTCTCCTGATGTCATCGACAAAGCTTCTGAAAGGCCAGCGCTGCATCACAAACAGCACGCCTTATCTTGCGAAGGAATGGCTCAAGGACAAAATCATCTTCATGGATGAGTTCGACTCGATCAAGTCAGACATGAAAAAATTCATCATCGACAGCATGATCACTCCGTCCTCGGGTTCTGCAGCAGGCAAAGAGACTGTCATAAGCGCTGATATCATTACCCTTTTCAACATTGTCTGGACAAGCCTCGAGGGCATGAAGACCCATTTCTCCCAGGATCTGATCGTCGATGACGAGAATATCTGGAAACAGAGGGACAGTCTCCTAAGTTGGGCAGCCAGGCTCAGCAAGACCTTCAACACCAATATTCCCTACAAGTATGAGGAGGACGACTTTACCGAAGGCAGCAGAGGAGCAAAGTACCGGCACCGCACTTTTTTCCTCTACTACTGCGGAGAGTGGCAGACCGTCACCGGAGGGGATAACGGAGATCATAATGTCCTTATAGCCCGCTTTGACAGCAGCAGGCGCCAGATGACAATCCACTGCTGCCCTTCCGCTGACGTCATGGATGGTGACATCAGGCTTACGACCATGTTCAATGAGCTTGATGCGTTCATCGGCAACGCAGTGAGCTTCTTCCGCCGCTACACGCTCTGCTACCTGGATCAGCGCGCTGATGAGAAAATCTGGAAGCATCGGGGAAGCGATGGTCAGGAAGTAGAGCTTCATGCAGACAACAGCCTGTCGTACCTGGATGCCGTTACCACTATCTTCGATCCTCTGAATGTGTTCGCGGAGCAGGTGAAAATTCTCATGAGCATGTACCACATGGATCGGCGCAGCAGCTACAGTGAGAAAGAGGACGCGCTTGATCAGGCCTATCACTACTTCCGCTACGGCTGCAAATGGTTCTCTCTTGACAACAGCCCGTCTCATGACGCCAGGACCTGGCTGAAAATGGTCAGGATCCGTGACACTCCGGAGCAGCTCCTGGTCAACATCTGCCGACAGGCCCTTGTCATCGGCATGTCAGCCACAGCTGACTGCCCGACAGCAACAAGGAACTTCTGCCTTGACTATGTAAAGCACAACCTGCCCTTCCGGGAAGGTGAAAAACAGACTTCCCATGATGTCCGGCTGCACGAAATTCTGAAAGAAAACCCTGAGATGGACAGGGCCGTGCGCGGATGGCTGGAGAAGAAATACTCGAAGTATGGCAGCGAGATAACCGTTGAGACGCCTGTCGTTCTCTGCAACTGCTACAGCCAGTCTGAGCTTGACAGCAATGTCCTGCTCACTTTCGTAAAGGATCCAGATTCTGACTATCAGCGACTCGCTGAGGAAGCAGACGAAAGCATCATAGGCTTCGTTCAGGGCATGAACCCAGGGAACGGCAGTTCGGAGAGATATTTCAGAACGAGGTACATCAACGTATTTCAGGCAGCGCTGGCATTTGCCATGAACACTGACCATCAGTCATGCCTTCTCATCTCCAGCGCCCTGCCGAAGGACATTCACCCGTCCATGACACCTGATGAGGAGCAGAAGGCCTATGGCATGTATCTGAAGGGGATAAAGGAAAAAATCGTTGATCCAATCAACAGGTACTGCCGCAAGGCACTGAAAGACAGAGGATGGACCAGGGATGATGAGGTCAGTGTCTGCGTTCTGGGCGGCGGTTCCACAGAGTTTAAAAAAGCTCAGGACACGCTTATGAAAGACCTTGCGTCAGGAAAGCGGGTTCTGATCATTTCCTCCTACGGGAGCATCGCCGAAGGCGTAAACCTGCAGCACCCCGTATGCAGCAGAATCGCCGGGAACAAGGGGAAGTACCTCGTCATGCTTGACAATGCAGTCGGCGCTGACAAAAAGGACATCGATGAGACCGTGCTGCTTGACATAACGCATCTTGTCGCAAACCTCAATGACCCTGAATTTTCCGTGCGGGACCAAATTGCGAACATCATGCAGGCAGAGGAGTGCTACGAGGAATGCATTATTTCCGGGAAGGACCGCTACCGGCTGGTAAGCTCAGGCTTCATGGCCCTGCGGAACCGCGGGAAGAATGCATTATTCCTGAACAACCCGATCAGCAGGACCTCCGAGCCGTCCCTTGCCGCAGCCGCAACTATCATACAGGCGGTAGGGCGCACCAACCGCGCTCCGGAGCGGCCACGCAGCGTCAGGAACGCGATTGACGAGAAGCTGCTTAAAGCGCTGAACCAGCCCTACATCCTTGAGAAGCTCCCGTACCTCAACCCGGAGCTGAGAAGCTGCTACAGCCTTGCCGTTTCCAGGTGGAGCCAGCCTGCCAAAAAGGACACGACAGTGGAACGCGCCGAGCTCACTACCCGCAGGGCCGCATCAGTTATCAGAAATCTGATAGACAGCATCAACCTTAAAAAGAGGACTAACGACTGGACCGGAAAGACTGAGATCTGGACTGCCGCACGCCTCTGCACACTGCAGAACCCTACTGCGGATGAGAACGTCTACAGCAGCCGACCGTCCTACAGGGGACTCTATATCAGGGCGCCAAGGAAGCTGAGCAGATACTGGTATTACCAGTGCGGAGAATATGAGTACCAGCACGTCTACATCGACTTCGACAGCAGGGAAAGCCTGAGAGCACGCCTGGAGCAGGAGCTCGAAGATGAGTTTGTCCCTGGCGGCATCCACGAAGTGAGCGCAGAGGCGGCCCGTCTGGAGGCCATCCTCAGGTATCCGGGAATGAGAGAGTTCTTCGCGCATCACTGCAGCGATAATGAGCACGCTGGGATCTCATTTGCCACAGAGTGGGAGGAAAACGAGTACATCATGTGCCCTGCCGCCTTCCAGGCAATCTATATGGGAGCTCTCGGCGAGCAGGCCTGCGGTTTCATACTCTCTGAGCACGGAATAGGGACCGAGGAGATCAAGGATGAGCATCAGTTCGAGCTGATGGACTCCGCATTCTCCGGCTGCCCGAATGTCTACGCAGACTTTAAGCATTACAGGTACTTCGAGACCGCGGATCTGGAAACAAGGGAGAGACAGACTGAAATCAACAGGGTGAAGATCGGCATCAAGTCCCAGATGCTCAACGCAAAGGCCGTCTTCATCATCAACACCATCATGCCGGACATACCTGTCAGGAGACACTATGAGAAGTATCCGGACAACGGGCTTGCCGTGTACTACATACCCGGTCTCATGAACAGCGACGGCTCAGGTGCAGACGGAATGATTGATTTCATAAAGGACAGACTTGCTGAACTGAAGGAAGAGAGGAGCGAATCATGAAAGAAAAGAAAGCAGCCGGCACCAGAGGTACAGGCAGGAGAAAGCGCAAGTCCGAGCAGGAGATCGTAAGAGGCAAGGACATCGGCTTCCACACTGACCGGATCGACTCAAGCGCCTCGGTATTCACTGAAGAATTCTATGACGAGTGGCTGCCGAACACATTTGTACTGGATGTGCCGTTCAGGCGCCATTGCAGCAGCGGCGATGCCGGCTGGTGTGATCTCATTAGCCTGATCCAGTGCACCGACGGCATACCGGCGCGCAGCGCATCGTATTTCTATGAGGCAACGGATCCTGATGGCAGTGAGTTCGGAGAAGACTCTGAACGCATGGGCCATGGCTATTTTGCCATCGACAGAGACAGGGCAGAGCTTCTTGATCAGCTAAGGTCCATGCGCGGCGGCGCTGGCATGAAGAGAATCGATGTCAGGGGAGAGCTCGGCAGGCTGAAAGGCAGACGTAAGACCGCGCTGGTCTGCCACCTCATACAGCTGCTCTTCGGCTATGCGGACAACTCTGCACCTATGAGTTCTGAGAGTGACGGCAAGGATCCCGTCTACAACAACGTTCTCGGGCACACAACCGTATTCCCGTCAATGAAGACCTCGGTCTGGACAGACACCACAAATCACCGGTATACGGACCCTAAAACCGGTGACACAAAATTCTGGCCGGGCAGCACCTTCCTGGGAGACAAAACGCTGACCGGGCTTGCCATGCGCATTGAGAACGGCTGTCTCTACCCGTCTGCCGAGCCGTACCTCCTGACCACCAAGGAAAAGGCAGCGATAGCAAACCTGTTCAACGCCTACAGGTTTGTGGACGGAAGGATCCGCCATTATCCAAAGCCGGAAGGCATTGCCATGTACCAGCAGGGACAGCGGCAGAGGCCGGCAGTTTTTGAATTTCTCAAATTCGGCAGCTATGCTGAATTCATAGAAACACGCATGGGGCAGCTCGCGCTGTTCTACAGAAGGATGCGAAGGCTCATAGGCCGCTACGTCAGGCTGCAGTGGTGGGATTACTCTGAAACAGAGCTGCATAAATTCAGCGAGGACAAACTCTACCGCAATGAGCAGATCCTGAAAGCCTGCATCAGGCTCCTTAAGGGAAAGCTCTCTGTCTCGCAGATCGGGGATGACATTCCCGCTGAGGATGCTGAAGCCATTATCCGCATCCTGAAGGAGCGGTTCGACTTTGCAGACAGCGAGCTCTCCTCTGGATTTGACGATGGCAGGTACAACCTTGTCATCAGGCACGATGCTGAATACTACAAGGACAAGAAAGAGGATGTGACGCAAAAGTTCTACCGGTCACATCCAGAGGCCGCCATACAGGGCATCACTGAAGAGAGCATCCGTCCCAAAGACCGCAAAGGAAAAGCCAGGCACATGAATAAGGACAAGGTTCTTGCCACCATGCTGAAGGCCTGCATCATCGCGCTTGCCATCAAGGGAGACGTTCAGATGGGGAGAATGACCGTAGCAGGTCTCCCTGGGCACCGCTTCATAAAGCCCCTCAGCTTCGCCATGGCAAGGCGCATCAAGATCGATGACAAGCGCAGGCTGACCCACTATTACTGCATGACTCTTGATCCGTCAACCGGCGCTCTCAGCTTCCGCTGCTTCACCTATAACGATGTCCGTGACGTGAAGGATGAGAATAATGACAATCTCAGGATCGCCCGGGCCTTCGGACTTGATGGTGAGAATTACGAGCACAACCCAATGGGCACCGAGCTCGCAGTCTGGGAGGACACCGGTGACATCTATGTCATCAGGAAAACCAGCGAGCACGTAATTCCCGATACTGGCAGGATACTCGAGGCCCTGGCAGAGAACGAGAAAAAGAAGATATCCCGCAGCGAATTTGAGGAATGCTATGCCGCATTCATGGGAGACATGCTCGCCAAGGCATCATCCAGCAATACTGAGCTCAGTGAGTACAGGGAATCAATCATCACGGAATTCGGAGATAAGGATATCCTGAACTGTTACAGGCTGCAGAAAGCCCTTGACGCAAAAGGCAACAAAAATCCGGCTCATCGGGCGCTCTACAAAGAGATCATCCCTTATCTCGCCAGGCATCTTCCGATTAAGATACGCAACAAGGGAAGCGGCAACGCGAGGCTGTACGGCATTGATCAGCTCTCAGGCGGATGGTGGTTCAGGACTCCGGCCTACAACTCTGAAAATCCGTCCGAAACCAGGAAGGACAGCATCAGCTACTACCTCGGCGTCAAGATTCCGCTTGAAAACGGGCTCTCAAAAGGCATTATCATCAGGCAGCTCATGCGCTGCAACGGTGATGAGCCGGACATGGAGTTCGTCAGCAGGATCCTGAGCCTCATGAGCGTTGATTTTGTCCGGCTGAGTCAGTGGACCGTCCTGCCGTTTCCCGCGAAGTATCTGAGGGAGTACATCGACATAACCAGGACTCAGCGGCCCGAAGAGCCGGATTCCGGAAAGGACAGCATGTCTTTCGATTTTGAGTGCTGAGAAACGCGCCTGCGCTGCAGGCTGGTCATTTAACATAAGAAACAGGCAGGCCAGCGGCCTGCCTTCATGCTACTACTTTAGGAGCTCCCAGGGTATCTCCGGCATCGCGCCCTTCTGCGTGCAGACAAAGGCCGAGACGCTGACCGCGCGCCGGTGAGCCTCAGGAAGGCTCCGCCCCAGCATGAGCTGCGAGACCAGAGTCGCCGTGAAGGAGTCGCCCGCCCCCACCGTGTCCACGACGTCTGCCCGGGGAGTCGGGAGCACTGACTTCTCATTGTTAAGCCAAACTGTGCTCTGCCTCGCGCCCTCGGTATAAACGAAGCAGAAGATGCCCCTCTCCCTCAGAAAATCATTGAAACTATCAGGATCGCTGCCCCGGAGGCCTTCCATTCGGCAGAGCACCGGCAGCTCATCCTCATTGCACTTGAAAATATCCGTGCGCCGGAGCGACTCCTCAATCACCGCCCTGCTGTAATAGTTCCTTCTGAGGTTTACGTCAAAGACCCTGAGCGATCCCTCCGGCATCGCGTCAAGGAGAGCCATGATGGTCTTCCGCGAGACCTCTCCCCTCTGCGCGAGCGAGCCGAAGCAGATTAGATCAAGGCTCCTCACCATTGCAAGAGCGCTCTCCGCGAGCGGGATATTGTCATAGGCGGTGTCCTCCGCGAACGTGTACGAGGGGACTCCCGCCGCGTCGACATCAACTTTCACAAAGCCGGTCTGACGGTCATTCCTGAGGAGGAGTGCAGGCAGGAAATGCATGGCAAGCTGCTCCCTCGCCTTCTCTCCAAGCTCATCGTTTCCGACCGAGCTGATGACAGCGGCCTCAAGGCCGTTCTGCGCGCAGTGGAAGGCGAAGTTCGCCGGAGCGCCGCCGAGCCGCGGCCCTGAGGCAAAAACATCAAAGAGAACCTCGCCGAGCCCCGCGGAGCGGACCTTCCGCCCGGCAAATCCTGAAAAATCCAGCATGTCAGCTCCTCCCATAGTAACAAGCGTCAGGAGCAAGAGTACCACCCGTACGGCGGGGATGCCACCCAGCAGGCAGAAGCCTCACCAGTAATCCCACAAGGCGACTGCCCCACCAAAAGTCCCCACCCAACCCGCATGCCCCTCAGGCGTAAGGCTGCCCGTCAGTGGCAAAAGCGTGATAATACGGCATATCACAGAGTCTGAGGAGGCTATTCCGGAATGCGACGCTTATTATCCGCATCACTCTCAGCAATGCTCTTTATTCTTGCATCAGCGGACCCTGCCTGCGGTGACGCTTTTTATTCCGCGGTGAGCGGAGACGCTGTCATCATTGCCAGGCATTCACACCACATCTCAGTACCGCATAACTACCCGGTTGACCATAATCCCGCCTGGAGGCCAAGGCTTGAAACGCCGCATGCCGGAGCAGGCGGCGGGAGCAGCCAGGAGAGCGGAGAGGCCTGCGGCACGCACGGCGGCGTCACAGGGGCCTGCTGGCCGGGGAAGGGCCGGATCTGCCGGGACGGCACGGCTGACAGCAGCCATCAATGCGCGTCCGGCGACCTGAGGCTCCCCGCGGACATCGTCTATGATCCTGATCCTGAACACTGTGGTGGGGGCTGGGTCTATGGCCTTAATCCTGAAATCGGCTGGGGCAAGACAATCGCAGATCCGAAGATAAATTTCGCCGGGCGCTATTTCCTTTTCAGCTATGACGCCGGCACCATGTGTGTTGACTGGGCCATGATCGACCTTAAGACCGGGGAATACATCGATGCCGCGCCCTTCTTCCTCTGCCCTGAAGAAAGGTACAAGACATTCAGAGTCATGGACAGCCGGGGAAAGGCCCACGAGTGCCGGTACGCGATCGACCTGAAGCCGGATCCCGTGAGGCCTCTCGTAACAGCGGTGATCTCGCTCATGGGAAGCTGGACCGAGGAATTTGATGATCCTGACAACTCGCCCTGCGGCTGGAACATCTGCTATTCAAGGCGCCTTGTTCTGAGGGACGGAAAATTCGAGCCGGCTGACCCGGATGACGGCGGATTCCGGCGCACTGAGTGCCAGTAGCCGCTGCAGCAGGCTTCTAGGCCTCGCGGTTGAACTTCCCGTAGATCGACCTCGCAAGGAACCAGGCGTAAATCCTCCCGATGATGCCGACCCTCTGCCTGAGCCCCGAGGCAAACTCCGCGGCGCCCTCAACGCCCGACTCCTCCGCGGCCTCGGCATAGGCAAGAGCCTTCACCGGCCGCCCGCCATGAAGGAGGAGCCCCGCGTAGGTAAGCGCGTACTCGACGCTCCCGTGGGCGAGCTCGCGGAAGAGCCCGGTGAGCCACTCAGCGTCTGCCTGGTCGATGTCATGGGCCATCGTGAGGCAGCCGGCCGCGGCCTTGCCGCACTCGACATTGCCGAACCTTGCCTCATGCATAAAGAGCCTGAAGCCAAGATCCGGATCGCGCTCGCGCCCGAGGCCGCCCGCGGCAAGGAGCCCGGCGGCAGACTGCGAGATGTAGAGAGCGCCTCCCAAGGACGCGACCCAGAGGTACCACCCTGCCCGGTAATAGTCAGTATCGGTGCCGATGCCGTTCATCAGGCACTCGGCCGCGAGGAGCGCGCCGATGGAGGATCCGGCGAGAGCCGCCTCCCGGTAGCAGGCGAAGGCCTTTTTGTGATCGTCCGCCGCCTCGGCGTCAGCACCGAGGCAGACCTGGTACTCAGGGAGAGCGCGCTCCCTCACGCTCTCGAGGAGCTTCGCTGCCGCGGCGCTGTCCTTCTGGCCCTGATCCTCCTCATCGCCTGTATAGCCCCGCAGCATCATGTAGAGATCCTGCACGGCAAAGCCGCAGCCCCGCTCTGCCGCCTCGCGGAGCCTCTGGAGCGCCGACTCCTCATCAGCTGAGTCATCCATGCCTGCCCTCTGGCAGATGCAGAGCGCGTAGCTCGCGAAGCCGTCGCCCTTTGAGGCGCCCTCAGTCAGGTAGCGGACATACTTGTCGCCCTCGTTGCTCCAGGTACCTTCCTTAATCACGAGGAAGCTCTTAGCGTACCAGTAGTACGCCTCGGCGCAGCCGTGCCCGGCCGCGAGGCGGAACCACCAGAAGGGGCTGTTGGGGGATTCCCGGTCAAGGGGGCAGAGTAGGTTGGTAGAGAGCGCGCGCCCGATAAGGTACTCGGACCTCGCCATGAGCGTGGGGAGAGCGCTGCTGCGGGGCTCTCCGAGCTCCTTCTTCAGCGCCGCGGCAGCCTTCTGCTCCCGCCCGAAGCCCTCGAGCGCGCGCCTGGCCTCAGATTCCATCTCGCGCTCAGGCGATCCGGGCGCTCCCCAGTTCTTGAATATCCACTCGCCCTGGTAGATTACCCCGGTGTCAGGCTCGCTGAGGGGAGCCATCATCCTCTTAAGGATGAGCTCAGCGAGATCCAGGGAGGCGTCAGGGGAGCCCAGGGCCGACGCGCGCCTGAAAAGGGAGAGCGCGTTATCCTGCCTCCCGTCAGCTAGCATCATCCGCCCGAGGCGCCAGGCGGCATAGGCATCCCCGAGCTCCTCCAGGCGGCGCCAGGCCTTCCCGAGCTCCTCTTTCCCTGCCCCGCTTCCGGGCCCTGACTCCTCCATAACGGCGCGGACGAGCAGCTCCGCGGGCTTTCCGCTGAGCTCATCTGCCCAGCCGGGCGCGTCATTTTCCTGCTCTTCCGTGCCGGCGGCGCCTGTTCCTGATGTGATCATTTAGGTGTCAGGCCTTCTTCCTCACCGGCCTGAACGAGTCGCCTACCGGGGACTCGGCGCGCCAGATGTCGGCAGCGGTCCTGTACCAGTAGCAGGCCTTCTCCGGATCGCGCCCGCCCAGCTCGTCAGACTCAGAGAGCTGCCCCATGCGGTAGGCCGCGTCCGGGGATCCGTGCTCGGCCGCGTCACGGTAGTACCTGCAGGCCTTCTCGAGGTCTATGACAGTGCCGCGCCCCTCCTCATAGATTTTGCCGAGGCGCCAGGCAGCGTCAGGGTAGCCAGCGGCAGCGGAGATCTCATAGCGGACCATGGCCTCGTGGAAGCTCTTCGTTACGCCCCTGCCCACCTCGTACATCCTCGCGAGGAAGTAGCCGCCGAGCGCCGGATCGATCTTCTCGGCCTTTTTGTACCACATGACCGCCTGCTGGTTGTCGCGCTGCACGCCGCGCCCGGACTCGTAGAGGCTGCCAAGCCCAGCGGCCGCCTCGGGGGATCCCCGGAGCGCCGCCCGCTCAAGCCACTTGGCCGCGTTACGGAAGTCCGCGGCGGTGCCGGTGCCGTCGCGGAAGAAGCAGCCTATGCGGTACTGCGCCGCGACGACGCCGCTAGAGGCGGCCCTCCCCATCAGGGCGAAGGCGGTGCTTTTGTCCTCCTTCACGCCCCTGCCCTCAAGGCTCGCGAGCGCCAGGAGGTAGTCAGCCTCCGGAAAGCCCTGGGCTGACGACTTCCTGAGCCACTCCAGGGAGCTCTCCTGATCCGCGGCGGCAGGATAGAGCCTTCCGCTGTAGAGGAGCCCCAGCGCGCACTGCGCCGCGGGAGATCCCTTCTCGGCCTCGCCCGTCAGGATCTTCTCCGCCTCATGCTCGTCGCGCAGCTCCAGCGGTCCTGTAAGGAGGTAGATGCCGAGGTTGAGGACTCCGGCGGGATATTTCTTCTCAGCGGCCTCGCGGAAGCACTTCAGGGCCTCCTGCCCGTCCTTCTCCACGCCGCCCTCGCCGCGCGCATAAAGGACTCCGAGATTGGAAATGGCAGCGGGGCTTCCCCGTCCGGCCGCATCGCGGAAAAACGCGGCAGAGCCGCGCTCAGGCACAAAATCGGCCGGCTCGAATGCCGGCTGCAGAAGATTTTCCATAATTTTCCTCCAGAGTCCCATGCCGCGGGCGGCGGCAGAGAGGACGCACATAGCTCTCAGTCTATTGTAATGTCTTATCCAAAAATGTGACAGCGGCGGAAAAGTCTGATCCTATTCAATCTTTTTCCTGAGGAAAAGCTCCGTCCCAGCCTGAGAGGAGCGGAACCGCCGTCCAAAAGCCTCCCATAAGGGCATCTTTTCAGGAATGCCCCGGAACGGCCCCGGAACATCATCTGCCCGGAAGAACAGAGGAGGCAGAAATGGCCGAAAAAGGATTCATCAGGGGAGCGGCGCTCATCGTCCTGGGCGCCGCAGGATTCGTGATGCTCGCGAAAAACTATTCCATAGGTCTTGACCTGCAGGACACCACCTGCCTTGACGACCGGGTCTACATCATCAGGCACGGCTGCGGCGAGATTTACCGGGGAGGCGCCTACGCGTTCCGCGCCGAGGGGCTTGAGCCCATGATCAAGGACGGATCAATACTCGTCAAGGAGGTAACGGGCGTGCCGGGCGACATCGTAACAGTTGGGGAGGGCCGCACCGAGGTGAACGGCATCAGGGTCTCGGGAGGCCCCTCGATGGCGGAGAAGTTCGGCCATGATAAAAGCTACTTTATAAGGAGCCTCGCCGTTCCCTACGGGAAGTATTTCCTCACAGGAACGAACGACAGATCGCTTGACTCAAGGTACACCGGCACGGTGAGGGAGGAGCTGTGCGAAGGACGCGCGTTTCCGCTCTTCTGATGGCAGCTGCCGCTCCGGCGGCGCTAGCCGTCCCGGCTGCGGAGCCTGACATGAGCGCCCTGCCGCCCGTCCCGGATGCCTTCATCCTGAGCCCTGCCCCGGAGCGGGAGATAAGGGCCTCTGACGGCTGCTACATCCTGCTCTCGGAGTCGCTCGGCGAGGCGCTCCTCAGGAAAGCCCTGGAGGAGGCCGCTGACGCGGGCTGCACAGCGGTCTTCAGGGGGCTTGGGAAAGGCGGGATAAAGGGGCTCGTGAGGCTCATCAGCGGGCAAAGCGCCATCCCGGACACCATAATCGATCCGGAGCTCTTCCAGAAGAGCGGCACCGCGGGAGTGCCTGCGGGAGTCAGGGTAAGGGACGGCCGGATCGCCGCCGTCTCCGAGGGCTCCTATTCGGCGGAGCTTCTCCGGAAGACTGAGGGCTTCCGCAAAGCTGGCCCCGTTTCTGCCGTCTCCGAGCCCGATCTCCTCACTGAAATCAGGAAAAGGGCCGCGGGCCTCGATGCCTCCCTTGAGAGAAGGAAGGCCGTGGAGAGGTTCCTGAGGTCGGTCCCCTCCTGGTCCCTCCCCAGGGCAGAAATGAGCATGGTCTCTGCGAGAGTCCCGCGGATAACCGTTCCCCTGAGCCTCGCTGAATCCCACTTCCCCTTTCTCCGGGAGATGGCCGGAAAGACCATCGATCTTCTCCCCGAGGGCGGGAAGGAGGACGCGCTCCTCGCGTTCTCCTGCAAAAGCCCCGGGAATGCCGCGGAGATATTCAGGGAGGCACAGAGGCGCTATCCGGACATCACCGCGGCCTGCCCGGACTACCCCAGCGATGAGAATGCTCTCCGGGAGCTCCCCATGGAGCTCGGAACGCCCGCCTTCCTCCCGCGTGATCTCGCGGAGAGGCTTGGCATAAAGGCGCTCCCGACGCTAGTGAGGACCGAGGGGAAAAGGATGGTTGCAGAGACATTCGGAGACGGAGGCAGCGATGGGCAGCAAAGTGAAAATGAATGAAAAGCCGGCAGGCAGCGCGCGCGGCATGGCAGTGAAAAGCCTTATAGCCGCCCTGCCCGCGCTTGCCCTCATAGCGGGAGACGCATCTGCCGCCGGGACCTGCAACAGATCTGAGCTCTTCAGCTCGCGCCTCCTTACCGACATCTGCTACGAGTGCATCTTCCCCATCAAGATCGCCGCAGCGCGCGTCGGGAAGGGAACTGTCCCCGCCGCCTCGGCCCAGAACCCCATGTGCGTCTGCCCCGGGGCCTTCGGCATCCCGGCGCCGGGAGCAACCATCGGCATGTGGAGCCCAGCGAGGCTCATCGAGTTCACCAGGGATCCCGGCTGCTCGCCGGTGCTCAACGGCGCGGTGCTCCCCGCGAGGAACAGGGCAGATCTGGGCGCCCACGGCGAGGGCGTGAATGACGCGGGGGATCTCGCCTTCTACCACTGGCACTATTTCTCATTCCCGCTCCTCTCGATGCTCGACATGGGCTTCCTCTCGAGATGCGCCTCCGGGGACTACTCCTCGATGGATCTGATGTACCTGTCGGAGCTTGATCCGACCTGGAAGAAGGAGAAGCTCGCCGCCATCACGGCGCCCGAGTCGGCGCTCTTCGCGAACGCCCCGGCAGTCGCCTCATGCGCCGCGGACGCCGCGGCGTCGCAGTCAGGAGAGCCGCTTGACGCCATGTTCTGGTGCCTCGGCGCCTGGGGGACCACCTACCCGCTCGCGGGCTACACCTTCTCCTCGGGCTCCATCAACGAGAACACCAGCGAGCTTATGGGGCGCGTCATCATGGCGCTCCACCGGAGGGGGCTTGCCGTGCAGACCATGGGAAGCGGGAGCCTCTGCTCCTGGCCGCCCAATCCCTTCATGCAGAAGAGCATGTACCGCTACAGCATGATTTTTCCGCGCCCCGAGAGCCGCTCGAACCACGGCACCGGAGTCAGCACCATGCTGACAGGTGGCGACCGGCAGATCCCGGGCACGGGCGAGGATCCGGTCTATCTCATCTGGCGCTTTGAGGAGTGCTGCCAGACAGCCTGGTAAAAGGAGAAACCCAATGAAAAGCACAATCAGGCCGGCCTGCGCCATTCTCATCCTGCAGGCGATGCTCTGCCCGGGTGTGAGCCAGGCCGCGGCGCCGCAGGGAGAGGAGAGGGAGCTCAGGAGCGGCGCCGCGGAGGGGCTCAGCACGGGAGATGAGCTCCTGAAGGGAGCCGCTCCGGGCCTTGACGGGATTAGCGTGAGGGAGCTCGGCGGCGGAGAGGAGGCCGATCTCAGCGCGCTTCAGGGAGTGCAGAGCAGAGAGGAGGATTCGGTAGCAGCAGGCAGGGAAAGCGCCATTCTGAACGAGGCCGCGCTTTACCAGAGAAAGGACAGCTCAATGGAGGCGCTGGTGCCTGACTCGGTCAGCAGAAGATCCGCTCCTGAGTGCGCACTGGGAGGGGAGAGGAGCGTTGCGGTGAGGACTGAGCACGTCTCCCATGAGGAGAGGATCTGCACGGAGTACTGGGAGCATCCCGCCTGCACTGTCACAAGGATCATGTCCATGGAGACTGAGACCATCATGAAAGAAGGCCGGAACGGGCCGCCAGGGACGGTCATTGAATACGCCCCGTTTCCGGAGCTCAGGGGGACGGATCCCGCCGATGTCACCTTTACGGCAGACAGTAACACCTACATAGTGAGCCTTCCCTCGCCCGGGAACGGCTGGACCGCGGTGCTGGCCTGCCCCGGAAGCAGCTGCTCCATAACGGCATCAGTGAGGAGAATGGCCTGGCATCCTGAGTATTCCCCCTCGGAGCGCCTCTGCTCGCCGCTTGAGGGTGAGACGGCATCATACACCTGTACGAGGGAGATCCATGAGGGAGATCCGGCGCTCCAGGGCGCCGCCCCGCCGGAAGGATCCCTCTATGAGGGAGGAGACGGCCTGGGCTCCGTGTGCCTCGAGGCGGTCATAGCCTTCAGCGGGCGGAAAATCCCCGACCGGAGCGACGAGTGCGGGAGCGATGTAAAAGGCTGCGCGCTCAGACGCTCAGAGTGCGTCGAGGGCACTGAGCTTTCTAACGGCGAGTGCGGCGAGCTCGAGAAAGTCTACTCCTGCGAGACCAGGACCTATACGGAGGAGACAAGGACGGTCTCAGACGGAGGCGGCTGCAGCGTGCCCTGCTACGGCACGGAGTGCGCCCGTGAAACCGTCCGGGAGACAGGGAGCGATCTCGCGAAGGCCTCGGCCATCAGCGAGGCCGCGATGGGTGCCGACACCGACATGAGCTGCGACGGCGGCGCCTGCATGGTATTCAGCGGAAGCGGAAGGGGCTGCAGCCGGAAGGCCGGTGGGCTCGTCAACTGCTGCAAAAAAGGAGGAAGCTCCAGGCTCACCGACTACATGGACATGTACTCCGGGGTGCGTGACATCCTCCGGCGCGGGAAGAGCCGCGAGGGAGGAAAGGACGCGCTCTGGTCGGGAGACACCGAAAGCGAGAAGGACGTTACGGAAAAGCCTGTCTCCTCAGGGAAAGACTCCGCTGACGCCGGCACGCCCGAGAAAAAAGGGGATGAGGACACCACGAGGGAGACCTCGGAGGAGTTCCGGCAGAAGTATGGGGACTCATCCGCCTCGAAGCTCTTCTCCTCAGACGGAAGCTCCTTCAGGAAGGGGAGATCGCAAACCATGCCCTCGCTGATGGACGCCTTCGAGGAGTTCGGGGTGAGGAATATTTTCGGGGACCTCCTGAGCTGCCCGGAGGATGATCTCCGCGCCACCACCAGAGCCGTCTCGAGGAGCTGCCATTATCTCGGGAGCTACTGCAGCAGGAAGGTGCTGGGCGTCTGCCTCACGAGGCGCAGCTCCTGGTGCTGCTTCTCCTCGCCCCTTGCGAGGATCGTGCAGGAGCAGGGGCGCGCGCAGCTCGCCCGCTCCTTCGGCTCCGCGAGACACCCGGAGTGCCGGGGATTTACCATGGAGGAGCTCGGAGCGCTCGACTGGGACATGATGGATCTCAGCGAATGGGTGGAGATTGAGAAGGAGACCGGGCACTTCCCCGATGAGGAGAAAGCGGCGAAGGCAGGGGAGAACCTCGGGACGGATCTCTATGGGCGCTCATACCAGCGCGCGGAGGCCTCCGCGGAGAAGCTTGACGCCGCGGCGGAGAGCGGCGGCTCAATGGAGGACCTGAGCCGCTGATGCTGAGCGGGGGATGACTCTCCCGCTTTTTTGTTTCTGATTACTTCTTCTTTCCGTTGAGCCATTCCATGTACTCGCCGACGCCCTCGGCGACGGTATGGAACCTGACGTCGCAGCCTGCGGCGCGGAGCTTCGTGAGGTCCGCCTGAGTGAAGGCCTGGTACTTTCCTACAAGATCATCCGGGAACGGGATGAACTCGACCTCGCCGTGCCCGTGGTAGGCGATGACCGCCTTCGCGATGTTGAGGAACGGCTCGGCCCTTCCGGTGCCGCAGTTGTAGATCCCTGAGGCGCCCCTGTGCTCATAGAACCAGTAGTTCACCGCGCAGACGTCGCGCACGTACACGAAGTCCCTCATCTGCATGCCGTCGCCGTAGCCCATGCAGCCTTTGAAGAGCCTCGGGTTCTCGCCCCTCAGCATCTCGCCGTTCAGGTGGAAGGCGACCGACGCCATCCTGCCCTTGTGCTGCTCGCGCGGGCCGTAGACATTGAAGTAGCGGAGGGCCACGATCTGGGACTTGAGCGTGGGGAGCAGGCGGCGCAGGTACTGGTCCTGCATGAACTTGGTATAGCCGTAGATGTTGAGCGGCCCCTCGTACTGCCTCTCCTCGATGAAGTCGCGGTCGCGCCCGCCGTAGGTGGCGGCTGAGGAGGCGTAGATGAGAGGCACGGAGTTCCTGACGGCAAAGTCCATGAGGTTCTTGGTGTACTCATAGTTGTTCTTCATGATGTAGCAGCCGTCCCACTCGGTCGTGTCGCTGCAGGCGCCCTCGTGGAAGATGCAGTCGATCTTTCCCCAGGAGCTGAAGTCGTCGCCCGCGAGGATCCTCGCCATGAAGTCATTGCGGTCCATGTAGTCATAGATCTCGAGATCCGCGATATTGATGAACTTGTGGCCGTCCTTCAGATCATCGACGACAACGACATCGCTGTGCCCCTTCTCGTTCAGGAGCTTCACAAGATTGCTGCCGATGAAGCCGGCGCCGCCTGTTACAACAAACATAAAGAGCCTCCGATTAAAAGATGCCCCTATTATCCGCCAAAGGTGCGGTTTTTACAGTGACCGCGGAGGAAAAATCCTGCGCCGGGATGAGGAGGGAAAAACAGCAGAGCTGCGAAGGCCGGTGCCGGCAGAGCGGGCCCGGCGCTCGCAGAAAAGAAAATGCCCCGGCATCCATGGGACACCGGGACACTGCGCGAAATAAGGGCAATGTGCCGTTCAGAGCCTCTCTCAGTTCAGCACTCTCTGATGAGCGGTGGAGAGGGCCGCGTCAACATCCTGCCTGCCGCTTGTCGAGTTGGTGATGGCGCCCTGGATTGCGGACCAGAACTTGATCATCTGCGGGACAGAGGGCATCGGCTCGCCGTCCTGCGCGTTCTGCATGGTGACGTTCACCCGCGGATCGTTCTTCGACTTCGCCTGGAAGGACTTGAGGGCTAACGCGCCGATGGAGCGGCGGTAGTTCATCTCGGTCATGCCCTCGTCAGTCAGCACGTAGTTCTCGATGAACTGTATGGCGATGTCCTTCTTCTTCGAGTGGGCATTGATGATGAGGCCCAGCACTCCGACCATCGCCTTCATGCGCTTGCCGTTGAGGGTCGGCAGGCGGTTCACGGAGAAGTCAACCTTGGCCTGCTCGTAGTTGGACCATGACCATGGGCCGTCGAGGACGCAGGCGACGCGGCCGTTCACGAAGTCATCCTGCATGATGCCGTAGTCGGTGCCCTTCACGATGTGCTTCTGCTTTATGAGATCGACGATGAACTTGAGGCCGGTCCTCGCGCCCTGGTTGCCGACGCCGGTGTCATTGACGTCATAGCCGGTGGCGGTCTTCTTGTATACATAGGCGCCCTGGGAGGCCATGATCGGGAAGGAGTAGTAAGGCTGCGAGTAGTCCCACTCAATCGCGTGGATGCCCTTCTTCTGCAGCTCATCATCAAGCTTCACCAGATCCTCAAGGGAGTCAGGCACGTCCTTGTCCTCGATGATCGAGCGGTTGCAGATCATGGAGATGGCCTCGACGCTGATGGGATAGCCCCAGGTCTTGCCCTGCATGGTGAGCGCGTCCCAGGAGAACCTGAAGAACTTGGCCTTCTCCTCCTCGCTCGGCGAGACAGGAGCTATGAGGCCGGCGTTCGCCCACTGGCCGAAGCGGTCATGCGCCCAGAGGTAGATGTCCGGACCCTCGCCGCGGGAGGCGGCCTTCTCGAACTTGATCTCGGACTGCTCCTGGTTCTCAATCTTTACCTTTATTCCGGTTTCCTTGGTATAGCGCTCCGCGACCTTGGAAAACGCATTGTAGTCAGTCGCGTCGCGCGTCCAGATGGTAAGGAGCGGATCCACGGCGCTGTCTTCTTCTGCAAGAGCTGGAAATGCGGCAACTGAGGCGGCAATGGCGGCCGCGAGAACAATTTTATTCATCTGTTATATCTCCGTGACTGGCGATCCTGCGCCGCTTTGCGGCAGCCCTTCCGATTCTTGCGTTCAGATCTGAAGCTGGGCATCCGCTGCGGGCCCGGATCCGGCAGGCTTGTAGTGTACCGCAGAAAAAGCCCGTTATTAACACGGATGCAGGTAAAACTGGCCGTATCTCACATGAAGAATCATGAGAGTGCAGGCTGTCTCACACTTTCACACTTCGTGGCATGCGCAGGGCGTACCGTACTGCGTTCCTGCGGGCATATGCATGAGAAAAAGGAGAAGAAGGAGCGCCCTGCCCTGGAAACGGACGTGGGGCTTTGTACGGGAAATATGCCAGCAAAAAGTTCCGGCAATTTTTATTAAAAATGTTATCTATATCTCAAAATAGTTAAAATTCAGGCGCCTATGTGAGTAAATATCAACCATTTTGCTTTTTCAGGTGCTAATATGGAACAGCCAACCGGAACTACGGCCGATATGTTCACCAGGAGTGCTCCATGGAATGCGGTCTCCGGAAGGCAGCAGCGGCAAGAAGATCCACATCAAGCCGCAGTTAGTTCCTTAAAACATGTATTTTCGCCGCGTCCAATCCGCGGCTTTTTTGTTTCTCCACCTCGCAATTTCCTGGCAGCCTTCCAAAGGCAGCATGTCTTTGTTCAAAGCATAGGAACACCTACCCAAAGAGGCTCGCCGCTCATGGAGGCACTGAGCACCTGGTCAGCCATCGCGCAGTCTGAGACATGCTTAAGGCGGAGCCATTCCGAAAAAAGGTAAAAAATCACCTTAATTCGGAATGGCAAGATCCCATGGTCTTCTGTTCTGCACCAAGTCACACTCTGCCTCAGGCATCTGCCAGCTACTAATTCATTACGAAAAAAAGTAAAAATTTACCTTAATTCGGAATGTAGTACATTAACTGTCATAATTAAATCTCCAGGCCGATTTGCACGACAATTCAATCTCATGAGTTAAAAACGGAATGCTCAAAAACATTATAGTGAACGACAGAATTATTTGCCTATGACTTAACCAGGTTCATCACATGGAGAGCCCTTACGAAATCTCATAGGAAATTCTTAATGTCGTTTACTATACATGCCTGCCAGAGGAAAGTCCACTTGTTCAATGCTGTCCATTACCGCTTCAAATAGACTGGATTTAACAAATACACGGTGCATGACTCACTATGACATTGTTACAGGTTTATAAATTTGATCGATCCACCTGTGCCAGCTATCATACTCGGTATTGAATGAACAGACCATGAACTGCGGTCCGCTCGATTTCGGCAATACACGGTATGTTCTTCCTGTCATGACTGCGAAAGCTATGCTGAGCTCTTCCGGAAACTCTGCCGCAGAACTGAAACAGTCGGACAGCGCCCCTTGCATGAGGAGCGTGGATTGAAACCTTGATCCTGACAGCCTCGAAAGATCATAGGAATGTGACGCGGCAGTGAGGCCGCCAGTGAGTTACCGTCTCATAAAGTGCCTCATCTCACAGACACTTCCTGAGCTGATATGATAGTTTTCAGGCACTCGGACAGAATAAGGAATCAAAACCATGGTCTTCATCTTAGGCGCAATAGTTGGCATCGTGCTGATGCTGATAGTCTTCGCTCCGAAGCTCCTTTCAGGCTCCGGCAAGGCGCGCGGCGGCATTCTCATGCTCGAGAGGCCGGGCGACCGCTTTGACGCGCGCTCGTTCAAAGTATTCCATGTAATAAAGGAAGGGGCCCTCGCGAACGCGGCAGAGAATGATGGATCTGACGGCGTGATGTACAGCGGCACAACAGTGCTTTTCCCCGCCGGCGGCGTGAACAGCTTTTACGACGAGCAGATCATCACCGTCCCCGAGGGGAAGATCGCGATGCAGGTCGGGACATTCCGCTATAAGGCAGAGAAAGGCGATGAGAGAACTTTCCCGGTTGTAGACTTCCTTGACGAGAACGCACTGCCATGAGATGCGGCACGCGGGGCTTAAATCATCACTGCCCCATTTCCCCATGCATCATGAGCCCGCATTAAAGAGGCGGGACGTTTTCTCCGCTGCCCCGCAGCATCACGTCATTTTTCCTGTGACCTCCGGCAGAATATAAAGATTTCAGGCATGAGGCCGATACATCAGCGTGCTGCAATCAGAGGATCTGTGCTGACACGCCTGCAGCACTTCTTTTCCAGGGCGGTTTTAACGGGAGGCCATAGGAACATGACAGAATGCCATAAAGAGCAGGGATTCACTCTCATTGAGCTGATCGTCGTCATTGTCATCCTCGGCATTCTCGCCGTCACTGCCGCCCCGAAGTTCATGAACCTCACCTCAGATGCCAACTCGGCAGTCGTCAAGGGGCTCGCCGGAGCAATAAGATCCGCAAGCCAGACTATTTACGCCAAAAGCAAGGTCAACAGGAACGGGGCAAACCCGTCCTATGTATGCGCGACAGATGAGTGCATCGGAGAGGAATACCTGTCAGCTGAGGAACAGCAGAAGAAAACACAGGATCTGTACAATGCTGCTGAGGCAAGAAACGGCTGGATCGGCGTAACAGACAAAGGGTATCCGATTTCAGGCTACAGCGGCGGCAACAACAGTATCAAAGCGACTATAGTCGGGGCAATTGACCTTGGTGTTGCCATGAAGGGCGAAGACTACATCAACATGATGGCGGATGAAAAGAACGGTTACAAGGGCGAGACATCGGCCAACAAGACTGACTGGATCGTATACCGCGTGGACAGCACCGGAGGAACGGTGCTGGGCGGTCTGGTTTTTGTCCCAAAAAGCGCTCCGGCTGACGCAAAGAAAGCAAGCCATTACGGAAAGGACAAAAAAGACTCGGCAGAGTCTGGCAAGTCGACCTGCGGCGTCTACTACAGATCGGGCACAATTCATGAGCTGGGTGAAAACGTGTCAGGAAGATTCACCGAAACAACACCAATCACCAAGGGCTGCTGACAGCCCGCTCCATACCCGGCCGGCAATTTTCCGAACAGCCGGCCATGGCACATCACCACACCAAGCCTCTTAAAGCTTCATTATTCAAAGCCGCTCACCAACCAGGCGGCATTCTGCCCACTTATTCTTCCTCTGGTACAGGCATCATCAGCCCGTCTGCTCCGCAACATGCCAGCCGCCTTCGGTGAAATGCGTTCCAAACTGGCCGGAAGGTGTAAATCCGCATAAATTAAGCAGAAATCCCCTAAATTAGCATGATCCAAATCAAAAAATAGTTTTATACGACTTGACATGTCGCATAGGGGGGGGGTGAGAATGAAATCAGGCTGATCCTGTCCTGTTTTCCTGACTGCCGGAGCGCAAAGCTGATTCCGGCAACTCCAGGCATGCCTGCCAGACATCCCCATAAGCAGCATAAAGCCATGGGAAGGCAAATCAGGTGAACAGACGGACCGGCCTGCTTTTGGAATTCACTGAGAAGCCAGGCTTTTAAGCGATCCCAGCCGCGCGCAGATATTTAGTGCCGTGCGGTGAATGAGCAAGCAGAAGCTGGCGGGACCCTGTGCTCCGGCACATATATGCCTGGAGCCGATATGGAATATTCAATCCTTATGCTGGCTATCCGGCAGGTCCCGCCTTTTTATTCATAATCTGAGAGGTTTTTATGAAAGCGAAATTCAGTCTCAATCCCATTGTTCTTGCTGCGGCAGCGTGCTTCATGGCAGGCTGCGGTGGTGGTGGCGGTGGCGGGAGCAGCTCCGCCAGTGCGGATCCTTCTCCGGATACCACGCCTGCTTCGGTAAAAGTGTCCGTCCCGGTACAGGTTATCGACGGCTATCTTCCCGGCATTGACGTCTGTATCGTCAAAAAGGACGATCCAAAGCTTGCCTGCGATGACGAGTTCGGAACCGCACAGACTGACGAGAGCGGCAAGGCGGCCTTCAGCATTGACGAGGACAGGCTCAGCCAGCTTGGCTATTTGAAATTCAAGGCCGTCGCAAAGAAGGACAGCAAAAATATCACCCGCGGCGAGACCAAAACTCTTGGCATTGACGTCACGCTGCTGGGAACAAAATATATCTCAGATGACACTGTCGAAAGCCTGAAGAGCGGGTCATCCGACAGTTCGGAATTCCGTGTTACTCCTTTCACCACCCTGGTCGAGAAGCATCTACGCACCGGGCTCTCCCAGCCTGACGAGGACGCCTATAAGGCAGCGCTGGAAAAAGTGGCCGGGCTGCTTGGCGTCAGCGCTGACATCCTCGCCTCCGACTACAACGCGGCAGAGTCTGAGGATGCTGATCGCGCCCTTATAGCAGGAGAGCTCATAGTCTCCTCAAACCTTCTTCCCAATAACTCCGACGCATACTCCGAGGATATGGAAGATGAGCAGAAGACTGCCAACCTTGAGGAGCACCTCTCTGGCGTCAGGGACAATGTCGACAAGGTCATAAAAGACGTCTCCGACAATGGCGGCAAGCTGGCAGACGCAATACAGAAGAGAAAGGACACTCTCAGCGGCTCCTTTGTCGCAATGAGCGGAGGAGCAGCAGACGAGTGGAGGTGCGGCGTCACCGAGTCCAACGATGTCTGGTGCTGGGGCAACAACGCCTGGAAGAACCTCGGCAACCCGGAATTCTCCGACAAGGTAGAGGCAGCCGGCAAGTACTCCGAGAACTTTGAGGAGCACACCTTCGACAAGCTTCTCGGCAACTGGACTGCAAAGCCTGTCCACGTGCTGATTAAGAACCCTGACTACAAGAGCGAGAGCGATCCGGAGTACCTGCCGCTCACCGGCGTAACCAAGGTTGCTTCAGGCAATACCTTCGGCTGCGCGCTTACTGTTGATCATGAGGTCTGGTGCTGGGGCGGAAACTATTTCGGGCAGCTCGGCTGGGGCAGCGACAACTACACCAAGGACAATCTGCTCAGTTCCTATGCGGTCAAGGTTGTGAACGGCAAGCAGGAGTCAAAGTCCGGCTACCTCGGCAATGTCGTTGATATCTCCGCAGGACAGAACCATGCCTGCGCGCTGACCGCCGACGGTGACATCTACTGCTGGGGTGACAACACCGCCCTTGAGCTCGGGGATGCCTTTGAGGATATCAGGGTTAATTCCGTAACTACCCAGATAAACGACAACGGGGACGATATTACTGACAGAATCTGGGTAATTCCTTATCCGGTAAGAGTCCCCGCTCCTGAAGGGACGAAGTTTACCTCGATGACCAAGGGCGGCTACTGGGCGCACTGCGCCATTACCGATCCTGAGGAAAACGAGTACAACCTCTGGTGCTGGGGCGATGATATCCGCGGTCTGGTCTCAGGCAACAACAAGCAGTACCGCAGCGAGATCGAGAAAAACTGGCTGGGCAAAGTCGTGCAGAAGAGCAGCAACACCTTCTACAGCCCCGATCAATCATGGAACTGGCACTACCAGGCCGGCGACTGGTGGCCGATGTTCGGTCAGCCTTTGACCAACGTTAAGAAATACAGTGATATCAGCGATCTGGAAATGAAGCGCATCAGCTCTGTCAACATTACTGAATTTGATGCAATGCTGGTATTCTCCAGCCTCACTGACGGGAAATCCTCAGTACAGGCCGTATATACCGACAGCAATAATGACAATGCCAGAACCTGGACACTGCTAGAGAAAGGCCACCTTGGCGATGATGATGCAGTCAGACAGATCACTACCCAGGTGGAATCCGGTCAGGAATTTGTTCTTACTGACAAGGGCAGGCTTATCGAATTTGGCAACAACCGTTACGGCATGATGGGAACCGGCGATGACCTCAACACATACGTGTCTGGGGCTGAGCCGCTTACCCTCAAGAACAACGACAGGTATCAGATAAAGGACATCTCTCTCAACAAGCGCTCGATCTGCGCAATGGTCACTGACGCAGAGGCTGATGATCCTGAAGCTCGGGACCTCTGGTGCTGGGGATCATCCACCTTCGGACAGCTCGGAATCGACAACGGTGACAACGATTTCTCATACATGGACGTATCGCTTGTCTGGGATAACGGCGCAAACGAGTATCTTGATCCGGCAAACAGGATGCAGACAACACCGCGCAAGGTGATACTGGATCTTTCTGAGTAAGCGCTTCGCTGGCCTCTGACTGAGGCAGCCGTGTGGCCAAAAGAACAGGAGCCGGTCTTTGGACCGGCTCTTTTTTTTGTGCAGGCTTTCATGGAGGCCTGAGTTTGAACGTTTTTCAGTAAAGAAAAGACGGGAAGCCTAAGCCTGGTGCGGGTGCAGAGGCTTTGACATGGAGGACGAAGGCTTCAAGGCTGACGTAGAGGACAAAGGCGACCGCTATCAGGTGAAGGCCGAGATGCCGGGCGTCAAGAAGGAAGACATAAAGCTCTCCTTCGATGACGGGGTTCTGACCATCAAGGCCGAGCACAACACCGAGAAGAAGCAGGGCAGTGAGAAGAAGGGCTACCTCGTAGAGGAGTGCTCCTACGGCACCTACGAGAGGAGCTTCAGGTTTGATGACGCTGATCCTTCGGACATCAGCGCAGCCTTCGCGAACGGCGAGCTGGACGTATGCCTGAAGAAGGTTCCGCAGAAGCAGCCGACTGCCATCAAGATCAACTGATAACCTTCGCAGGCTTCTCTGCCTGATTTTATGGTGGCTGGCAACACCGGGCCTCCGGAGAAATCCGGGGGCCTTTCTGTTTTTCCGGGAAGCATTCCCAGGTGCCGTCTCACAGCCTCATGCCGGCGGCAATTCATACCCCATTTCACATTTCCTGTCCGCTCACATGGATCTATTCCGCCCGTTGGCTATAATCAGTGCACCGTACGGCTGGCGTGCAGCCTAATGGAGAATTGCGGAGAGTGAGATGTCTCTGGTTGACGATCTGAACAGGGCAGACAATATGAAGGACGTTCCATGGAAGAACATGGATCAGTCCTCTGTGGGAGCAATAGCGGAGAAGGCCTCCTGGGCAGTCTCAAAGCTCTGGCCCGCAGGGAGCCTCTCGAGAATAACGGGCTCCGTCTCAGACTTCAGGATAGTCAGCGGCACCTGGTACTTCACCCTTGAGGATGACTCCCAGCCGGAGAACACCAGAGCCTCCATCCGTGTCTTCATGTACCCGAGCGACTGCGCCGGGGCAGGGTTCATTCCGTCAAACGGCGACCTTGTCGCCATACAGGGACAGCCCTCCTTCCTCATCCGCAAATGCTCACTTGAGCTCCGTGCCGTAAAAATGAGCCGAATCGGCCTCAGCGAGATTGAGGCAGGCCTCAGGAAGCTCAAGAGCAGGCTCGACAGGGAAGGTGTCTTTGACGTCAAGTCAAAGCCAGAGATACCTGCCCACATCGCGGCCATCGGCATCATCACGAGCGGGAGCGGCGCTGCGCGCGGCGACATCGAGAGCGAGCTGCGCGCGGCCATGCCCTGGGTCAGGGTCATACTCTATCCCGCGAGCGTCCAGGGCTCCGGTGCCGCAGAGTCGCTCGCGAAGGCTATCGACAAGGCGGTCCGCGACAATAACGCTGACGTGCTCATCCTCACTCGCGGAGGCGGCGCCAAGGAGGATCTCCGGGCCTTCAACAACGAGATGCTGGTGAGGAAGGTCGCCTCATCGCCCATCCCGGTCATCAGCGCCGTCGGACACAACCGCGATCAGGTCCTCACTGACCTTGCGGCGACCCGCCACGCCTCGACCCCGACCCAGGCCGTCTCAATCCTGAGGCGCGCCTCGAGCGAGACCCGCGCGAACATGAAGGACCGCGTCGAGAACATCGTCCTCGCCATACTGGTACTCCTGGTCATCGCCCTCGCTGGCGTCATGGTCTGGCTCCTCATGAGGCAGCAATGAAGCATATTCAGAAAACCGCCGTGGCAGCAGCGCTTATGCTGTCTGCCGCCCTGCCGCTTTCCTCCTGCTCTAAAGCGGAGAAAGCCGCGGCCCCCGATCTTAAAGCTCTTGAGGAGAAGGCCGCCGCAGGTGATCCGGCAGCAGCGAACGATCTGGGCGAAATCTACGCAGGAGGCGCCCTGGTGCCAGCCGACTACGGCGCCGCTTACTACTGGTATAAAAAGTCCGCGGAGAAAAACTATCCCCGCGCGGTATTCAACATCGGCGTCATGAAAATCACCGGGCGCGGCATAGAGCAGGACAAGAAGGAGGGCTGCCTCCTGGTGAAAAAGGCCGAGGACCTCGGAAGCGCCGACGCGAAGAAGGCAAGGCCCGTCATCTGCCGCGGCGAATAAGCGGGAAGCGCTGCCAGGCCCGGGCAGGTCTCACCTGGCAGCTGAACACAGGACCTAATATCCGGCATAGCCCCGGCACCACGTCCGGGGCATTTTCAGTCAGACATGGTGCACGGCGCGGTAGAAGAGCGTTCCGCCCGGATAGACCTTCACCTTATAGCCCTTCTGCTGCAGGATCCTCGCGGAGTCATACGCCCTCACGCCTCCCCGGCACATGACGATGAATGTTTTTGAGGGGTTGAGCTCCATGACTCTCTCCCTGATGCTCCCGAAGGGGATATGCACAGCGCCCCTGAAGGAGAACTCGGCAAGCTCTCCCTTTTCACGCACGTCAAGCACAGTGCATTCGGGGTGCTTCTCGAGCTCATCCCAGGCAGCGAACGAGACGAGGCCGTCGATGACGTTCGAGGCGGTGAACCCGGCCATGTTCACCGGATCCCTGGCGCTTGAGTAGGGAGGCGCGTAGGCAAGCTCCAGCTCTGCGAGAGCACGGACGCCCGCATGGAGCCTTATGGCCGCGGCGATGACGTCGATGCGCTTGTCCACTCCGGCGCCTCCCACAATCTCCGCGCCGAAAACCCTGCTCCCGTCAGGTGAGAAGAGGAGCTTGATGAACATGTCGGAGGCTCCCGGGTAATAGCCTGCGTGGCTTCCTGCCGAGATGATCACGGACTCATAGTCCCTGCCCTTCAGAAGGCCCCGTTTCACGAGCGCCTTCTCAGAGCTTCCTGTGGAGGCCGCGGTGAGGCCGAACACCTTCGCGACCGAGGAGCCCTGAGTCCCCTTATAGGCCTCATGATTCCCGAGCGCGATGTTGTTTGCGGCAATCCTGCCCTGCCTGTTCGCGGGCCCCGCGAGCGGTATGCTGGTCTTCTCCCCGGAGATGAAGTCCGTGACATCAATGACGTCGCCTGCCGCGTAGATGTCAGGATCGGACGTCACAAGCTCAGGCGAGACCGCGATTCCGCCGGTCTTCCCAATCTCAAGCCCTGCGTCCCGCGCGATGGCGGAGTTCGGCCGCACGCCGATGGCAAGAACGGCGAGATCCGCCTCCACTGTTCTCCCGCCCGAGAGCCTGATGAGAAGCCCTCCGTCATCCCTCTCCTGGAACTCCTCGGCGGCAGTGCCGGTGAGAAGCTCAACGCCGTTCCGCCTCAGCTCTCCCGTCAGCACCTCGGCCATCTCCGGATCGAGGGGAGGCATGATCTGGGGCGACGCCTCGATGAGAGTGACCGAGCAGCCTGCCTCCCGGAGGTTCTCCGCCGCCTCCAGCCCGATGAAGCCTCCGCCTATTACAGCGGCACTCATGAAGCGGTGGACTGACACCAGGCTCCGGAGCCCCACCGCATCGTCAACGGTCGTGAGCGTCCTGACCCTTTTGAGCCTTATCCCAGGGATATCCGGAACTATAGGAGAGGCGCCTGTCGCGATGACGAGGCGATCATAGGGCTCATCGTACTCCCTGCCGTCAGCTCCCCTTACCCTCACGGTCTTTGCCGCGCGGTCAATCGAGAGTGCCTCGCTCTCCGTCCTCACGTCAATCCTGAACCTGCTCTTAAGGCGCTCCGGCGTCTGCACGCTGAGATCGGACCGATCCCTGATGACTCCTCCCACAAAATACGGAAGCCCGCAGTTCGCGAACGAGACATAAGGCCCCTTCTCGAGCATCACTATCTCAGCGCTCTCGTCAAGCCTCCTGAGCCTCGCGGCGCAGCTCGCTCCTGCCGCGACTCCGCCTATGATCACGGTCTTCGTCATTTGTCCTCCCGGGAAACAGCAGTGCTGCCCTGATTCAGCATAATTCCCATTGATTATAGGAATGGGAAAGCGGAATAACCTTGAGCGCTGTCGCAGGAGGGAAAGTCTACCCGGACGCTCCCCCTGCACGCGCCGCGCGCGGCTTGCCGTGCCATAATGATGAGGCGCCTTTTCAGCAGCAGATTTTAAGGACCGGAGCTATGGAATACGGACAGCAGTCCCTCTTCGAGAACAGGGAGAACGAGCCGCTCGCCTCGAGGATGAGGCCGGAGACTTTGGATGATTACGCCGGGCAGAAGCACCTGCTCGGAAAAGGCATGGTTCTCAGGAAGCTCATCGAGAGCGACCGCATCCCCTCCATGATTTTCTGGGGGCCTCCCGGGACCGGGAAGACCACGCTTGCCCGGATCATCGCGAGGATGACGAAGGCCGAATTCATCAACTTCTCTGCGGTCACGAGCGGCATAAAGGAGATCCGCGACGTGATGCGCGAGAGCGAGAAAAGGCGCGAGGCCGGATTCCGGACCATCGTCTTCGTCGACGAGATCCACCGCTTCAACAAGGCGCAGCAGGACGCCTTCCTGCCCTTCGTGGAGAAGGGGAGCATCATCCTCATCGGGGCCACGACCGAGAACCCCTCGTTCGAGGTCAACGGCGCGCTCCTCTCGAGGTGCCGCGTGTTCGTGCTCAAGCAGCTCACGACGGACGACATCGTCTCCATCCTCGAGAAAGCGCTCTCCTCCCCCGAGGGGCTCAGGGACGATCATGTCTCCTGCAGCCGCGCTCTCCTTGAGAGGATCGCGGTGTTCTCGAACGGCGACGCCCGCACCGCCCTCTCGGTCCTTGAGATGGCCGCCATGAACGCGGAGCGGGATGATGGCGGAGAGGCAGTCATCACCAAGGAGGACATCGAGCAGTGCACCTCGAGGAAATCGCTCCTTTATGACCGCAACGGCGAGGAGCACTACAACATCATCTCGGCGCTGCACAAGTCGATGAGAAACTCCGATCCTGACGCAGCGGTCTACTGGCTCGCGAGGATGCTAGAGGCAGGCGAGGATCCCATATATATCGCCCGCCGGGTCACCAGGTTTGCCGCCGAGGACGTGGGGCTTGCGGATCCCAACGCGCTGCGCCTTGCTGTCGCGGCCTTCGAGGCCTGCAGGCTAATCGGCATGCCGGAGTGCTCCGTCCATCTCTCGGAGGCGGTTATCTATCTCTCCCTGGCCCCGAAGTCGAACTCCGCATACCTTGCCTACGAGCGGGCGAAGAGGGACGCGGCGAAGGACCTTGACGAGCCGGTGCCCATGCAGATCCGGAACGCCCCGACCAGGCTCATGAAGGACTTGGGGTTCGGGAAGGGCTATGAGTACGCCCATGACGCGAAGGATAAAATCACGGGGCTCGTATGCCTCCCGGAGCGCCTCATTGACCGCTCCTACTACCGTCCGACCGAGGAGGGGGTCGAGAAGACCTTTGCGCAGAAGCTCAGGTGGGCAAAGTACATGCACAGAAAACTCAGGGAGGAGAAGAATGCGGCTGAAGGACAGAAACCCGCAGATCCTCCACATGGAGACGCTGCTGGCGGGAAATAAAGGCAGCCTGATCCAGCCGGAGAGAAGCCTGCTCAGGCCGTAACTCCGGCCCGAGGCAGGCTCACGCACAGCGCATTATTCATGTACCTGCCGTATACCTGAATTTTCTCTCGGAAATGCTTATGCCCAGAAAGCAGATTCAAGGAAAAAGCGTTTGATTACAGGGCACTGGGCGGAAAAATATGCATAAACAGTCCAAACTCTGCCACGCAGAATGCATTTAGGTTAAAAATAAGCGGCTTGTGCCATGATCTGACTGCCGAAGAGAAGGTGTTTATAAGGCAAGATTCATTTGATATACGAGGTATTTATTGAGGAATCAGAGCAGGAGTGATTATTACCGATAGTCAGACCGGAACAATATTCCCGGACTCAAATCAAGAAGGAACAGAAAAATGACTGAAGATCTGAAAAATGCAGTTGCAAAGAGGGTAGCAACATTTGATGAAGATGATCCTGCAGTTGACAAGGCAAGGTCTGAGGAACTCATGACAGTTCTCAGTGACATCGATGGAGCACTTGAGTTTATCAAAAGAGCTGGCACGGACTTCGAGGTTTATATGCTGAATGAGATTCTCTGCGACATGTGGGATGCGACTCATGATAACAGGTTCATTGAAGCTTACCGGTATAGAGCAGAGAAAATGGAAGATCCGGAAATGAAGCGCAGCATCCTTCATGAAATCAACTGGGTCTGAATCAGTAGTGATGTTGTGAAATAATTGCACTTAAGGAAAAAATACATTCTGGCCATGGTAAATGTCCGCGTCCGTAGAAGATCAGCCAGTGAAGACAAAACCCAGAACGGGTCTGACAGAAGTGGCAAAGCTCTTGATGAGAGCCACCTTGTGCTTAAGCTCAAATACGCTGAAAATGATGCAGAATATAAAAAAGGAAGCAGTGAAACAGATTAAGAGCAGGAGACACGTTCTGCTGACAGGCTCATAAACTGAATAATGCCGTGTGTATTGCAAGCAATTATCAGGAATGTGTGCAATCATCAGTTAATTATAGGCGGTAAATTATGACTTATAAAAAAATAAGTACAAGCAACACTGTAATGAGGCTGATCAACGCGGAAAATCTTGTCTATGCCGATAAAACACCATTTATAGCACGTCTGGAGGAAGATCCTGCCTGCAAGGTTGCAGTTTTCCTGCGTCCCCGGCGTTTTGGCAAAACACTGTTTACCGATATGCTGATGAGTTACTATGACCGCTCACTTGCCGGTAGTTTTGACAGTACTTTCAAAGGAACATGGATTCATGAGCACAAGACTTCACTGGCAGGCTCATATTGCTGTGTCCGTTTTGATTTTTCTTCGGTATCTGGTGATGCGAAGCTGGTTAAAGCCAGCTTCACAGGCGAAATCGCCTATGCACTGATGGATTTCACCGATCGTTACCCTGATCTCGGACTGCCATACAGCGAACTTAAAGCTGATCTTTATGCCGAGCCGTCTGATCTCATGAAGGCTTTTGTAGCGAATTTCCGCAGACATTCAACCGGCAGAGACCTGCTGTATGTCATTATCGATGAGTATGATCATTTTGCAAATGACATTCTGTCACGTGACACTGAAACATTCAGGAAAATAACCTCAACTGCAAAAGAGCATGAAGGCTTCATTAAGCAATTTTACTCTTATCTTAAAGAAGCATCGGGAGGAGATCGAAGCCGGCCTATCGAACGCTTTTTCATTACAGGAGTCTCTTCGGTATCACTCGATTCCCTGACCTCCGGCTTTAATATCTGCACTAATATCAGCAATGAGCTGTGGTGCAACTCCATGGTTGGATTTACCCATGCAGAACTGTCAAAAATAATCGATGAAACAGTTGATCTAAGTGCGTTGCCCGGGATTGATAAAACCAAAATTCTTCAGGTAATGGAAAAATTCTACGATGGATACACTTTTTCTCCCAAGGCAAAAGAACGAATTTTTAATTCAAGCATGTGCCTTTATTTCCTCAGGGCTTTGATTCAAGCAAACGAAATGCCCGAAAAGCTTGTACCTGAAAGCGCTGGCGCAGACCTGAGCAAACTTGATGGCATGCTTCGGATTGCAATCCCGGAAGCCCGTAATCAGATTGCAGAGCTCATATTCAGACGCGAGGAAATTTCTTCAGATCCACCAGCAGCATTGAACCTCAATCAGAATGATCTCTTTGATTTCAGTCAGGCAGTTTCAATGCTGATGTATATGGGTTATCTTACAATAGCATATTCTTTACCAGGCTCTAGAAAGCTGGTTTACAGATGCCCGAATGAGATCTGTTATCAGGTTTTCCTGAACTACAGTGAATATTGCTTCGGACTAAGGAAAAGTCAGAACATCGATCTGCTTGGTTTGATCGAGGAAGCAGATCCTGCTTCGCTGATCAAAAGCGTTGAGACAATCATCTCAGATTTACCAGATTCCGGTTTAGCTGGTTTTAACGAGCGAACTCTGCAGATGTGTTTTGATTTTGCCATAAAACAGGAAAAATCCGGCTTACTTCACCCGTTTCTGGAATATGACACCGGTGACCACGGGAAAACAGATATCTATATCGACAACTCCAGGCCTGACGGGCACAGATTCGTAATTGAACTCAAATATCTGTCAAAAAAACAAGCTACAGAAGCTGCCATCGACGCCAAATTTTCCGAGGCCGTTGCCCAACTGCAGCGCTACAGCGCAGGGCCGAATTTACGCGGTGCAAAACCTTTGGACCTCTGGGCTGTAGTGTTTGCCGGACGTAAAGCGGTAAAAGTTCAACGGGTGTTCCGAACAGCAGAACTCTGACTGCATAGGCAGGATATCTGCTTTTGCACAGGACACACGCTGTTACCAGAAGCATGACACCTGAACAATATGCCAGGAGAGATTAGAACACAATGTCCACTTTAATATCTTTTTCCACGTCAATAAATGATTTTTCCGTTGAAGACTTTCTCATTCAGAAGCATATCGATGGATTCCCTGATGTCCCTGTTGCCAGGCAGGAAACACCTGCATATTGCACCATGCACGTTCGGGTCATTGTTCCAGATTACGAATCCCCTCTCCGTTCCCTCGCCATTGCTGTCAGGCTCAATCGTATATGTCTGGCCGTCGTAGGTAAATTCCACCTCGTGGTTCTCCGAGAGCTCCTCTTACAGCTCTTCGAAAGTATCTCCAATCATAATTTCACTCCTATAAGAATTTGATTGAGTTTACCAGCATTGCTGTCATTTCAAATTAGCTCGACAATGTCAATCAAAACAAATACAATCATAGTACAATGTAAAAAGAGGTATTATCATGGCGACAGCACAAACTCAGATTAGGATAGATACAAATATCAAAAAGGAAGCAGTGTCGTTGTTCTCCAGTCTTGGTCTTGACATGTCCAGCGCCGTAAACCTGTTTCTTCATCAGTGCATTCTTCACGGTGGACTTCCTTTTGCAGTGGAGCTGCCAGACTATTCTAAAAAGTTCAGCAACGCTTCAGCAGTTAATGAAAAGGCATTACTAAATCAGGATGCCAAAAGAGCCGGCTGCACAGATGATCCAGAAAATGTTCATAGAACATAGCAAACCAGCTAGGATCAATATTGTAATCCTGCCATGTGCAGTCAATCGGTCACACTATTTGAGAAAATCCATATAAAAAGGAAGAAGTTACATGAAAAATATAGCGCAAACTCAAAGTTTTACAGATTTAATAGATTTTGGTTATATTTACATTGATAAAACAGAACAGATCTTTAATCTTCTGAAAAACAGAAGGGCTTTCATCTCAAGGCCACGCCGTTTCGGTAAATCTCTCATGTTAGATACAGTAGGGACATTATTTGAATCAGGAGTTGAGCCTTATTTCAAAGGCACTTGGATTTATGATAAGTGGACAGAAAGGAAATATCCTGTTCTAAGACTGAATTTTCTGAAGTACACAAGCGAATATGATGATTTCAAACGGCTTTTTTCTAAAGACATTGAATATTTTGCCAACAAACTCGGAATAGGAGAGAAAATTACACCAAATTCCAAGCCTGATGAATTGATGTTTGATCTTTTAAAGGCTCTGAACGAACTTAATTTGAAAACAGTCATTCTGATTGATGAGTACGACACTCAGCTGACCGCCAACATTAACAATCCAGAACTATACGAAAAATTCAGGAAAGAAATTCGCAATCTGTATGGGATCATGAAAGGCGATCCATGCATACGATTCCTTGGGGTTACAGGAGTTACCAGATTAAAAGACGTTTCAGTTTTTTCTGCAGGATCTGATATTCTCGATGTAAGTTATGCCTCAGAAGTTGCCAAAATCACAGGATTCACCAGAGAAGATTTAAAAAAATACTATATCGACTATATAAACCTTGCAGTTTCACTCGATAAAGGAATACGGGAAGAACAAGTCACTGCTGAGCAACGAGAAGAACTTTTGGATAGGCTTGCAGAAGAATATAACGGTTACTGCTTTGATGAGACCCACAGGATAAAAGTATATTCTACCTGGTCAATCAACTGTTTCTTTATGAATGCCTATAAAAAAGGATATGTTGTTTTCGGTGATTATTGGTATGACAATGGGGGGATGCCTTCAATTCTGGAAAGGTACCTCGAAACACACAAGATAAGACTAGAGAATTATGCAAATGATATCGATGTCAAAATGAATGATTTCTGGAACCCATCTTCACTGCTTAACATGAGGCAGGAAGTTTTGATGTGCCAAACCGGATACCTAACAGTAAAATCAACTGTTCCTGATGGCGGTTCTGTGACCGTTGGCATCCCTGATAATGAAGTACGCCGTTCATTTGAAAAGCTTTTGTCGCAGAACATATTTGCTACAGCTGATTTCTCGAAAACAAGGAATGAAAAGTTGTTTTCAGAGGCAACTCCTGAAGATATAGTCGGAAAGCTCAACAAACTGTTTAACACAATCAGCTATGAAGATTTCAAGAAAATAGACGAGAAGATCATTCAGGGGTACCTCCATGCCTACATGGCTGGGTCAGATCAACCAGTACAGACAGAGGTCCAAAGCGCAACAGGAAGAAGTGACATAATTCTCGAATATAGCAAACGCCGTCTGGTGCTTGAGCTTAAATATGCTGAAACAGAAGCAGAATGTGAAAAGAAGCTCTCAGAGGCTGTTGAACAGATCAAAAACAGAAACTACGGAGAAACACTGCCAGAGAAACCTGTCCTGAAGCTGGCACTTGTTTTCAACGGTGACAGCAAAGTCAGGCAGTTCACTCATTATGAGACTGTTGAATGAAATCACTCTGACTATAGCCAGGTACAAGATCACAGCCTGCAAATCGGCTGCTGTACGCCTTACTGAAAAAGTCGAGGGGCGAAGGAAGACAGCAGCTCTCAGAGCTCGCCATTTTTATTACAGGCTAGGCTTTCGTCTCACTCTATCCCATGGTCCAAGACTTCAGCATCCGCGCAAATCTCGGTATTTTTAATTCGACCAGGAACTTTCATTCCGATTACAGCCAGACGGTGTCACTGCTGATGTACCCTTAACTTTCCCTACATTATACCCTAGCCAGTATTCACCCACCCCAGCAGAAAGGGCATAGACACTCGTGTTTATGCCCTTTTTTCGTATGCTTTTCTTGCTCCTTAGACTAGGGTATACTATAC
>JAEEGJ010005588.1_pt1 | contig 39212 bp, 28 predicted proteins | sample 8958761 | NCBI WGS metagenome assembly JAEEGJ01 (sample SAMN16246546, study PRJNA631951) | gut metagenome | biome: gut microbiome; feature: rumen; material: RS-attached | host: Bos | place: Iran: Karaj | collected 2018-10
TATTCCGAGCCTATGAGTATTTCGGAGGCCTTGTCTGGCTTCACGCCTTCCAATGGCGATATGATTAAGTCGATGAACAATGGTTCAAGCAACTACTTGAACGGCAGGTGGATAGGACAATTGTATACGTTGATCCCTGGCCAAGGTTACCACTACTACTCAGCGGATGGCACCGTGAAGAGCTTCATCTTTGGCGGTGTGGCCAACGACCCTTCGGCTTTGCCCGAAGAGGCCTTGGAAGGCGAGTTCACGGTGGCTTCCAACGGCACCAAGGTGCGCTTCTCGCCTGGCAACCTGCAGTGCCGCGTTGACCCCAACCAGGAGTCGCAAATCACGGTGGGCACAGGGACATCAACCACAGTCTACATGCCTTACTACACCTTTTACAATTATTCGCTCTGCCAGATGATCTATAAGGCGGAGGAACTCCGAGAGGCAGGCCTGAAGGCAGGCCCCGTCACGGGCATCGCCTTCGAGAGCTACAGCACGTACCATTACCTGCGCACTGGCATCAAGATCTGGCTGTCGGCCACCACGCTGACCGCCGCGCCCAGCACCTCGGTGTCGACTTCTGGGATGACGCAGGTGTACAACGGCACGGTGACCCAGCAGACGGGCTGGACGGAGATAGACTTTACCTCAAGCCCGTTCACTTGGGACGGGACGAGCAACCTGATGGTGACGGTGGTGATGAACCACGGGAGCTACAGTTCGAGCACCAATTGGCAGTGTAGCAGTCCTGGCTTCACTTGCTGCAACTACAAATACAATGACAACAATGCCTACGACCCCAGTTCGTCCACCTATAGCATGTACACCAGCACCAGCAGGCCGAACACCCGCTTCAACGGTCGGGGTGGTGTGGTTTGGCGCTTCGCGGAGCACCAAACGGACTGCATCGGCACGAGTAACGCCAACATTTCGGATACTTACACAGGCTTGATCGACCTCTTCGGCTGGGGTACGAGCGGACACCCGCATGGAGCAGCGTGCTTCCAGCCTTGGAGCACGAGCACTACCGATGCCGACTATTACGCATACGGAGATGCAAGCAACAACCTGTTTGACCAGACAGGCGAGGCCGACTGGGGCTGCAACGCCATCAGCAACGGAGGAGACGAACCCAATCAGTGGCGCATGTTGACCAAGGAGGAATGGTCGTATGTCTTGTACACCCGCACGACCCCATCGAGCAAACGCTACGCGAAGGCACAGGTAGACGGGATGAACGGCATCATCTTGCTGCCCGACAATTGGAGCACCTCCTATTACACACTAAACAGCACCAACAGTGGCAGTGCCAACTACACCACCAATACCATTACAGCCTCACAGTGGAGCACCTTGGAGCAACACGGAGCGGTCTTCCTGCCAGCTGCAGGTGCACGTTATAACGGAACTACAGTTGACGCTCCGGGCTCATACGGTGATTATTGGTCATCGACAGCTTATGATGAAAGCTATTGTCACGGATTGTTCTTTACTGGGAATTCTACCAATATGAGAAATGATCAATACCGTAATTGGGCTCTTTCCATCCGTCTGGTCTGCCAGACCAACCCGCGCATCCGCACTTTGGGCATGACCAACGTGACCCTGAACACCGCCACGGTCAACGCCGAGGTGGACTACACGGGAAGCACGACGGTGACGGAGCGTGGCGTGTGTTTCGGCGTTGATGTTGCCCCCACGGTGAACAATAGCTTCCAGACCGCAGGCTCGGGTGCAGGCAGCTTTACCACGCAGCTGACAAACCTAAGCGCAGGCACTACCTACCATGTGCGGGCCTATGCCAAGATGGGCGGCACTTACATTTACGGCAACGAGCTTACCTTCACCACGGCCCGACAGCCCTCGGTGAACACGGCTGAAGTGAATAACATTACAGCAACATCGGCCCTCTGCGGTGGCACTATATCTGAATGCGGCCAAAACGTTACGGCCAAAGGCCTATGCTGGGGCACTAGCTCAAGCCCGACCATAAGCGGCAGTCATTCCTACGACGGCACGGGCACAGGCAGCTTCACCAGCATCATGACTGGCCTAACACTAGGTACCACCTATTATGTGCGGGCCTACGCCACCACGGCTGCAGGCACAGTCTATGGCAACCAGCGGAGCTTCACGGTCACAGGTCCTGAGGGTTCTATTACAGGCCTCTTCTCCGTAAGTGCCACGCAGCAGGTATGGTTCTCGCAAGGTAACCTGCAATACCAGGCTTCCACCAATACATGGCGCTTTGCCACTAACCAATTTGATTACATCGGCTATTTGAATGGGTACATTTCCTCGACCTACAGCGGCTGGATAGACTTGTTCGGCTGGGGTACGAGCGGATATAACCATGGTGCTGTTTGCTACCAGCCTTGGAGTGTTAGCGAAACAAACAGCGACTATTACGCCTATGGCAGTTCTACATACAATCTGTACAACCAGACGGGCAAGGCCGACTGGGGCTATAACGCGATTAACAACGGTGGCAACCAGACGAACCAGTGGCGCACACTGACTAAGGATGAATGGGAGTATGTCTTTAATACACGAAGCACTGCTTCGGGTATTCGTTTTGCCATGGCGACGGTGAACGAAGTTTACGGTGTGATATTGTTGCCCGACAACTGGAACGCCAGCTACTACAGTTTGAACAACACGAACATCGGTAATGATTACACATTCTACAACAATAACATAATTACGGCAGAGGATTGGGTCAACTCGCTTGAAGCCAACGGTGCTGTCTTTTTGCCGATTACCGGTTATCGTAGAGGGTCAGAATCGCCAACCGGTGCGGGTCATGAGTCTCCTTCTAATGGCTATGGCGGCCTGTACTGGTCGTCCTCATACTCCGATAGTTCGAATGCGTATTACCTGCATTTCTGGGGAATGGGTCAAGGGGGTTCGTCCTGGAATACTCAGAGCTCTTTGGACCGTAGTTATGGTCTTGCTGTGCGTTTGGTTCGCAATGCCCAGTAGTTATTTCTTGTGGTAATGCAAGGCAAACGCGGGCATATCCTCTGCGTCGAGCGGGGTGCATTGCCGCAGGCTGCTTCCCGCATCCTTGTCTGGCGGGTTTTCCGCAGCATTGGTTGAGACGTAGCGCGCTACGATACGGCTTATCCTTTTACTCTAGATTGCTTCGTCGTACCTCCTCGCAATGACGCGAAGCGTGGCCCATTTTTCAAAAAAAATCATCCATTTTTGCTTGCCTATGTGAAAAACACTATCTTTGCGGAACAAATTGCCTGAAAAACTAACTCATTATCTTATACATTATGTTTGAAATTATACACAAAGAGACTTTCGCGGCCGAGACCTACCTCATGGATGTCTATGCGCCGCGTATCGCTCATTCGGCCTTGCCAGGTCAGTTCCTCATCGTCAAGATGGAGGAAAATTCTGAACGTATTCCTTTGACCATCAGCGATTACCATCGCGTCAGGGGAACGGTGACCATCGTATTCAAGGCTATCGGTGAATCGACCAAAAAGATGGCTGAATACAAGGAAGGCGACCACTTCGCCGACATCGTAGGCCCTTTGGGTAAACCCTCCGAGTTTGCCACGATGACTGCTGAGGAATTGCGCAAGCGTAGCTTCGTGTTTATTGGAGGTGGTGTGGGTATCGCTCCCATCTATCCTCAAGTGAAATGGTTGAATGACCATGGTGCCACTGCCGACTGTATCATCGGCGCCCGTACCAAGGATTTGCTGATCTTTGAAAAGGAACTGGCTGAGGTGAGTAACCTGTATGTCACTTCTGATGACGGCTCAACTGGTCGTAAAGGCTTGGTTACCGATGTGTTGCGTCAACTCGTGGCCAGCGGCAAGCAGTATGACGAAGCCGTGGCTATCGGTCCTATGATCATGATGAAGTTTGCCACCAAGACTTGCGAGGAACTGGGTATCCGCTGCACGGTGTCGCTCAACTCGATTATGGTCGATGGTACAGGTATGTGCGGCGCCTGCCGTGTGAGCATTGGCGGCAAGACCAAGTTCACCTGCATTGACGGTCCCGAATTCCTCGGTAAGGATGTCGACTTCGACGGTGCCATGAAGCGTCAAGCCATGTATAACAATGTGGAAACGCGCAAGCAACTCGAAGCTGAGGAGAAAGCTGAAGGCCACAAGTGCCATATCGGCGGCATCTCTGAGGAGACGTTTGACAAGAAAAAGCGCGTTCCAGTGCCGGAGCAGAAACCTGAAATCCGTGCCCACAACTTCGACGAGGTGTGCTTGGGCTATTCAGCCGACATGGCCATCATGGAGGCCCAGCGTTGCCTGCATTGCAAGAACCCGCAGTGTGTGGCACATTGCCCTGTCAATGTTGACATTCCTGGCTTTATCGCCCGTGTGGCCAAAGGTGACTTTGAAGGTGCTGCCGGCGTCATCAGCTGCGACTCGGCGCTGCCTGCCGTTTGCGGTCGCGTGTGCCCGCAAGAAACGCAGTGCGAAGGTTCCTGCGTGATGGGCAAGAAGTTCGAGCCTATCGCTATCGGCAAGTTGGAACGTTTCGTTGGCGACTATGCCATCGAGCATGACCTGCACTTCAGCAGCCAATGCATCCCGAACGGTCACAAGGTGGCCATCATCGGTAGCGGTCCCTCAGGCCTGACCTGCGCTAAGGATTTGCTCTCGATGGGTTACGATGTTACCATCTTCGAGGCTCTGCACGAGCTTGGTGGTGTGTTGATGTATGGCATCCCGTCGTTCCGTCTGCCTAAGGACACTGTCGTGAAGAAAGAAGTCGAGAGTGTGCGCAAGCTGGGCGCGAAGTTCGAGAAAGACGTGGTCGTCGGTCGTACCATCACTATCGACGAGTTGATGAAACGCGAAGGCTTTGAGGCTGTTTTCGTCGGTTCTGGCGCTGGTTTCCCGATGATGATGAACGTGCCTGGCGAAAACCTCTGCGGTGTGGTTTCGGCCAACGAGTTCCTGACCCGTAACAACCTGCTCTACGCTTATAAGGAAGGCTATGAGACTCCGAATTTCGTAGGTAAGAAAGTCGCTGTGGTCGGTGGTGGTAATGTGGCTATGGATGCCGCGCGTACCGCCTTGCGTCTCGGTGCCGAGGTGCATATCGTCTACCGTCGTTCCGAGGCTGAGCTGCCCGCAAGAGTGGAGGAGGTGCACCATGCCAAGGAAGAAGGCGTAATCTTCGACCTGCTGACGGCTCCTGTTGAGGTTTTAGGTGATGAAAACGGCTGGGTGAACGGCTTCAAGTGCGTAAAATGCGAGCTGGGCGAGCCCGATGCCTCTGGCCGTCGTAGCCCTGTCCCGATTAAGGATTCGGAATTTGTCCTCGATGTCGACATGATCATCATGGCTCTCGGAACCTCACCGAACCCGCTGATTGGCAGCACGACCCGCAACCTCGACTTGAACAAGAAGGGCTGCATCGTGGCCGACGAGGTGGGCACGACCTCACGTCCTGGCATCTTCGCCGGCGGCGATGCGGTGAGCGGTGCCGCCACGGTCATCCTCGCCATGGGCGCTGGTAAGAAGTCCGCCAAGGCGATTGATGAATACATTAAGAGCCTGCATTGACGCTTAGCTGCGTAGTAAACAATGCCCCTTTTTCCTCATGGCGGAGGAACATCCGCCATCTCCCAAGCGCGGAGACGAGTCTCTATCGTTTGGGAGATGGCGGGTCAAGCCCGCAATGAGGAAACAGGGGTTTGTTATTACTCTTTGATTTCAACGTAGAACACCGTCGGGTCGTCGTCCTCGTCGAATGATTCGTCCGTATAGTATTGTCCGGGCTTGCCATCGTCTTGGAAGAGGATGAGGGTCACCTTTTTGAAGGGGATGGGTTGTCCGTTCTTGCTGTATCGCTCGATGTCAGCTTCAGTGAGGCCTTCGATATGCATCATCTTGAGCATCATGGCCAGGTCGAGATTCACGTTGAGGAGTTCCTGTTTCCACTCGATGCTGATGACCGCCGTGGTGTAGAGCTTGAAATTCTTGACTTCTATCTTTTTCATGGCTTGAATTTTTCTGCAAAGATGAGAAATTTGCATGAAGTTTGCAGTCGTTTGCGGCAAAATTTATACTTTTGTACAACTTTTAAAATCTATGACAATGCGTAAAACTTTGATTATCACCATGATGGCATTATTTGCCATGCCTGTGTTCGCACAAACCATTGAAAGTGTGGACGTTTCGAAAGCCAAGGATGGAAAGTTCACCACTCAGTCGGCTGAATGCACCATTGAAGGCTATGTCGTGAAGGGTCAGAAAGTGGGTACCTGGATGGAGTATTACAACAGTAACACCTATCTGCCCAAAAGAATCATTAATTATGAAAACGGCAAGAAAAACGGTGTTTATGTTGAGATTGACAAGACAGGCTCCATTGAGAAAAAGGCTGAGTATAAGAACGATGCACTTGATGGGCAGGTCAGCGAGTGGTACCGTGGTGGTCGCCTCTCGAAGTTGAACTCCTACAAAAACGGCAAGCTTGATGGCAAACAAATTCTCTGCTACGAAAAGGGTGGCAACCTTGAAGTATCCAATTATAAAGATGGCGAACGCGACGGCGAGACCACTTGGTTCGATGAGAACGGCAACAAGAAGATGACCATCGAGTACAAGAACGGCCAGTTTGACGGCAAGCAGGAGACTTTCTATTCAGATGGTTCATTGAAGAGCGAGGCTGTCTACAAGGACGGCAAGCTGCAAGGCAAGAAAAAGACCTACGCCGAGAAGGAAAAACCTGCAAAGGACAAAAAGGAGGCGGATATTAAGAAAGACAAGGAAAAGAATATTAAAGGGAATATCAAGGAAGTCAATAATGGGAAAGAGATTAAAGGGAACATGAAAGATTTCAATAAAGGTGTAAAGAAGCCTTGAACCGTCATTTTAGAATTATAATCTTGATTTTCTTGGGCATGATGCTTTCGCAGCTTCATGCCCAAGATACTATTATGCTGCATTCCGTTGAAGTGACAGCGGAAAAGAATGACATTGAGGTGCTGAAACCCTTGGTGGCGAAGAAGTTGGACACGCTTGTGCTGCAATCCAAAAGCACCTCAAACCTCTCAGATTTGCTTATCCAGCACAGTCCGGTCTTCATTAAGACATACGGTCCTGGTGGGACCTCTACGGCGTCGTTTCGTGGCACAACTGCCAGCCATACCTTGGTGCTTTGGAACGGATTTCAACTCAATGCGCCCAACTTAGGGCAAGTGGATTTCAGCACCATCCCCGTGTTTTTGGCCGACGATGTGAGCCTCAACTGGGGGAGTGGTACCTCCAATAACAGCGGTGGCTTAGGCGGTGCTGTCAACATCGACAACACGCACCACTTTGGCGATGGTTTTTTGCTCGACTTGAAACAGACTTACGGTAGTTTCAATACCTTGGGTAGCTTCATCACGGTAGGCAATTATGGTAAGAAGTTCTCTTTCCGCGTGAAAGCCTATCGCAACTCGTCCGACAACGATTTCGAGTATGAGAATTTGGCAACGATTCCTCACCAGAGGATGCGGCAACGCAATGCCGACTTTGTCGATTACGGCGTGATGCCCGAAATGAGCCTGATGCTGGGCAAGAATGTAATCTCCGTGTCGTCGTGGAACCAATGGAACAACCGTAACTTGCCGTCTATCATGCCGAATGTGTTCAATGTCAACTCCGAAGAGTGGACACGCGACAACTTCTCCCGTAACTTCATCTCGTTCAAGACCTATTGGGAGACGGGCAGCCTGCAATTGAAGTCGGCGGCCTTTATGGAAAACCAACGCTACTTCCTCTTGACACGCAATCCTGTCACCGACGACACTGTCACCTTTATCAATTCAGAGAATCACGCCTTGATTCTGCACCAGATTGCCAACCTTGACCAGCAACTCTATAAGACTTGGACGCTGAAAGCCAAGCTGCAATGGGACAACGAGCGGGTGAGGAGCAACAACTATGTAGGGGAGAAGCGACGCAATTTGCTGTCGGCATACGCTGCTGTCAGCGGCGAGCCTTTCGACTGCGCCCAACTCAACCTCACAGCGCGCTACGACTGGACCGACGGCAAGCCCATGGGCCTGTTTCCGACGGCGACTTTCTCATACCAATTGCCTTTCTATAAGGCAATGAGTTTCACCTTAGGCTACAGCCACAACTACCGCAACCCCTCGTTGAACGACCTCTATTGGTACCCTGGTGGCAATCCCGATTTGCTTCCTGAAAATGGTCGCACCGTTGACTTGGCCGTGAAATACGGCCTGCAAAAAGGTGCTTTCAAGTTTGACCTGCGCTCGGGAGGCTATTTCTCCAACGTGAAGAACTGGATACAGTGGATGCCGACCTCGTATCGTTTCTGGGTGCCTGAGAACGTGGCGAAGGTCTATGCCCGAGGCATTGAGAACCACATCGATGCGGCCTTTGTTAAGGAAAATTGGAAGGTCACGCTGTCGGGAAATTATGTCTTCACCGTCACTACCGACGAGAGTGAGAAAGCCCACCAGCAAGGTACCAATGGCAAGCAGCTCATTTACATCCCGCGTCATCATGCCAACTTCTTCCTCAACACGCAATGGAAGACCTGGAACCTGAGCTACACTGTTGAGGTGACAGGTCGCCGCAGCACCTCCTACAATGCGCAGGAGTTCTTCGCCTACGACCTGCCCTCGTATGTGCTGCACCATGTCGCCCTCGGCAAGCAGTTCGAGAAATTCCGCATCGAGTTGCGTTGCAACAACCTCACCGACAAGGACTACCAGAATGTCATCTGGCGCGCCATGCCGGGGAGGAGCTTTGAGGTGATGGGGGAGTTTAGGTATTAGTTTTATTATAGGCAGGGTTGCGCTGCGCTTCATCGCTGCCTTCTAGTCGGGGACACTGTTGAAGCCAAACTAATCCAAAACAAAAAGCGAACCCGACACTCAAGCCGGATTCGCTTTTCTTGGTTTGCACAAGTTGTGCTAAACTGTACAGTTACCGTTTCACCACCTTTTCCACTTTCACTCCTTCATCCGTGCAAATTCTCAGCAGATAGAGGCCTTGTGGCACTCTTGCCATATCAATCACCATCCCGCTGCCGGCGATGTCGCTGTCGAAAACAGTGGCACCCGTGATGGAAACGAGGGTGACGTGGCGCAGTCCTTCTCCTTTCAAAGTGAGCTGGTCGCTGACAGGATTGGGATAGATCACTAAGGCATCGTCTTGGGCCGTGGGTTCTTCAATACCTACGCTGGGACCGAGATAAACGGTGTTGGAGAGCTCGGTCTCGCGGCCATCCCAAAGGGCGGTGACGTTGTATCGCTGGTTCTCAGTGGTGTTGTAGCTGGCTTGCGTGGACGTGAGGGCCTCGTAGCCCAAGCTGAGTTGCTCTTCGCCGCCTTCTTCCGGTCCCCAATAGACGTTGTAGGTGAAGTCGCTGTTGCCGTCGATGGGGCTGGTGTAGCCGCGCAGCAGCCATGAACGATACATGCCGAACTGTGTGGCAGGTTTCCAGAAGGCACCCTGCTTGAGCAGGCAGCTGTTTTCTTCGCCGACATAATCGCAGCAGGGGATAGGCTCATGGGAGTTTGAGGTGGCTACGCAAATCCATAACGGAAGCGTGGGATCGAAAGCGACGGGCTCGTCCAAGGCAAAGCGTACAAACTCGTAGCTGGCTTCCATATCGCGTTCTTGCACATAAATCGTGGTGCTGTTGTTGGCCACATCGCCATTGTAGACGGTGAAGGTGAAGTGGCCTGTGGAGCAATCGAACAACTCGATGTGCGTGAGCGGATGACCCGCAAATTGCGTCAGCAGCTCGGGCTCAATCTTGATGCCCCACTTGTGGTTGCTCGACCCGATTTGGTCGAAGAACTGGTTGTCGTCGTAGGCCAACAGACCTTGTCCGAAGAACTCAGGGGCTTCCCAGTTGAGCTCCACTTGGCCGTCGTTATAGGTGCCTTCGAGGTTTTGGGGCGGTTCGCAGTAGAAGTTCATCACGTTGGCATACACACTTTGTTCTGGGCTCCATGTCGAAATACCGTTAAGAGTGGTCTCCACATGGTAACGGTAGGTTCCCGAACGCATGATCTTATCGTCAAGGTAGCCATAGCCTTCTTGTGATGCAATCTTCCTGTCGCCACGGTAGATGTCGAAATTGTGGTTCTCTGTGGGATTGGTCCAGTTGAGTTGGACGTTCTGTCCATCGGAAACGGCGGTCACGTTTTGCGGAGGATATACGCCCAAACCATTGTCGGCTACGGTATAAGTGGCAATCACACCTGCTTCGGGATGATTGAGGTCAAAAATGGTGCCTTCGCCGCTTTCGTTGAGATGCTTGGCCATGATGTGAATGCCTTCACTGTCAGGGTCGAAGCCTGGATTCCAGTTGAAAGTGATTTCGGTGTTGGCGGGCACATACAAATCAGTCTCGGCTTGGGTGCCTTCGTAGACGGTAAGATACTCGGTCTTCATTTCTGGCAGGCTGTAACTCACCTCCAACTCACCGCCTTTGGTGCCGTATGGAGAATCGGAAGTGATGGAGAGATGAATGTTTTCGTAGTTGCCGAGGATGACCCAAGTTTTGGATTCAGCACTATACAAATGCATCAGTCCTGCGTCAACTGAGAGCACACTGTAAATATGGTATCCGTCATCAGCCTCAGAATAGGGATGGACGAAAGTCGTGTCGGTGACCTCAGCGATTTCCATGCCGTCACGATATACATAATAGTAGCCAGCGTTAGGTTTTGCATTCCATGAAAGCTCCACTTGGTGATTGAAACTGTTGACATGGGCAACGAAATTGTCTGGTCCTGGTGCGCTTCCCTCTCCTCCGTATGGCTTGATAACGAAACTCATCCTATCGCCAGTTCTGCTGATGTTGGTGATTTCAAAGCCTGGGTCGTAAAACTGATAGGGTTGGTTGTTAATGAAGGGATAAGGGTCAGTGTTGTAGTTGAAACTGGTTCTTCCTGATTCTTCGCTGAAATTGGCATGGTTAAGGTTGCCAGCTTCGTCGGGGGTTCCGCCGGGGCGGAAGAGATAGACTTCGTCAAGATAGTCGTAACCGTTCCATCCCGCATTACCATCAAAGCGGGTGTCGATACGATAGATAAGCATTCCACTACCTGGAATCTGGCTCTCGAAAATATTGCTCTTGTCGCGGTATTCAACGAACAAGTATTGTTCATTTGTCAAAGCAATCATATAGCCGTTGCGGCGACCGCCTTCCCAAGAGACAGATTCCAGCTCGAAAGTGCCGAAAGCGTCAGGTTCTGGGTAGATGACTGGAATCTCATCCACCCAGTGACCATATTTGTATTTCATGTACGCGCTCATTTGTTGCGGTGGTTCAGTGGTACCGCACATGAGGTCCCATGAGCCTACTGGGTCGATGCCGCCGCTGTAATGATATAGGTCGGGTGCACCTAATGAGTGGTTCATCTCGTGGCAAAGCGTGCTGACGTTGAAATAGCCGCCTTGCTCCAACTGAAGGTTGAAATCGAAAACCTGCAGGTTGTGGAGCGGCACATAACGGTCGAAAATGCTCCATCGGTGCGGCCAAAGCAAGCTGTTCCACTCACCCGTCTCGCCCTTGACGACAAAGACCACGTTGTCCACCAAGCCATCCCCGTTGTAGTCGAGGTTTAGGTCTTCGGGAACCATATCCTCGATATAATTGATGGCTCTTTCCAATAGGGAGAATTCTCGTTCAACGCGATCTTCATCATGATAACCAATGGGATTGGTATTAGGATCGAAGGGTTGGTAGTATTGCTTGGGGTGGATGTCCTCATAGGAAAGGAGCGTTTCCCCGTCGGGTTCTGGATAAAAGTAGGAATGTAGGTCGAGTTTGTTGTAGCTGGCATGATGGTAGAAGTTGCGCAGCGAGATGGATTCATAATTGGCAGCGTTGAACATGGAGTCGACGGTCGAGAAAGTCGTGTTATGGTAGGTGTCGCCCGCAAAACGGATGAAGACGACCAAATTGTTGTAGATGCCATGGTTCAGCTCACGGTCGGCAGGACGTTTGATGGGCTTGATGTGCTGTTCGCGCTCCTGGCGGCGTTTCAGATATTCCTTTTCGGAAATCTTCACGTAAGGTTGCAGTCCCACAGAAGCAGGGTCGACACTGTTGACGCGGTATGGAGAGGCGACCACCTCACCTTTGCTGTCGTGCATGGCATAGTAATAGTAGCTGTCATCGCCTTTCACGAAGGTGAAGCCTTTGGCGTCGTGCACGTAGTTGTAGAACTCATCGCCCGAGGCAAAGCATTCGATGACTTGGCCGTCGGGTTGGGTGAGGCGAACGGGGATGTTCTTTAGAGGAGCGGCAAAAGCCCATTGGAAAACGCCCATGACAAGGGCGAGAACAAGAAATAGTTTTTTCATAGTGGTAGGTGTATGTTGTATTAATCTTACTTCAAATCAATGAAAGGTACTGAATTGCCGAGCATGTATTGGGGCATCTTGCCGTCCCATTTCTGCACGGCTTCATAGTTCACGAGCTTGGGGTTGCTCTCCAAGGCAGCCGCCTTGATGCTCATGGCTTCGGCTTCGGCTTGTGCCTTGATTTTGGTCTGCTTGGCCTGTTCCTCCACTTGGATGGTGACGTTCTTGGCCTTCAGGGCGTTCTGTTCGGCCACCTGTTTCTCCTTGATGGCGGTCTCGAAGTCGTCGTCGAAGTCGATATTTGTAATCTGAAACTGGATGTTCATGAAGTAGTTGCTGTCCAAGGTCTGGCGCAGCGTCTGTTCAATCTCGCGGCGCACAGCATCACGGTTCTCGACGATTTCGGTGGCTGCAAAGTTGCCGAAGCTTTGTTTCATGGACGATCGGATGAAGGGCACCACGATGCGGTTGTGGTAGTCGTCGCCGACGTTCTTCATAAGCTTGCTGACGTTTTCGCGCACCAATTCATAATTAATGGTGTATTCCACCTCAGAGGTCTGCACGTCGCGGGTGTAGCTGTCCTCTTTGCCGTCGAATTTTTTCTGTTGCACGTTCACGCGTTTGATGGTCTGGATGAAGGGTATCTTCATGTGCAGACCGTCCTCAATCACCTCGTCGCTCATCTTTCCGAAGGTGGAGAGCACACCGCGTTCAGAAGAACGGATGGTGTAGAACGAGGAGAAGAATACCAAAATGGCTAAAAATGCCAAAACGCCCCAAAGGAGATAGCGTCCGATTTTCTTGTTGTCATTAATTTGTTTCATCATAGTAATAAATATTAATTGTTGTTTCTTTTGATTTTTTTCGTTTTGACTTTGGTTGGCAATGGGTTTTTGCTCGCGTTGTTGGAAGGAGTAACCGTCGTAAGGGTGAATACGGCATCGCCAAAAGTGTTGGTGATGACGCGCTTTTTCAGGTCTCTGATGGAGTGTGGAAACTCAAACGACAGGTGTTTCCCGTTGCTGTCTTCCTTGACTTGTGCCTTCGTGGTTTCGGCCTTCATCTCAAGTCCTGTTTCCGCATCGAACCATCTGACAACGTATTCTGTTCCAGTGGCTTGCTGGCTGATGGGTAGGGTTATGGTGTTGCTGTTTGAGCTGGGTTGGGGCTTTTTGCTGGCGTTCATGGTGTAGAGGTAGCCTTTCCTGTCGACCGTGGCATCTTTCTCGAAATGGCTGCTTTTGGTCTTTTCCGTGAAATGACGCAGCGACTGGTAGCAGAAAGCCGTGTCCTGGCTCCAACCATAGATGGTGTCTTCGCTACCGTTGATCATGTAATAGGTCTCCAAATTGTTGGGGAAGGACAGTGTCCTTTTTTGTTTGGTTCCCGTGGTATGCGCAGTGAAAGAGGCGGAAGGGATAGGCAGGTTTTCGCAGAAGACATAGACGGGTTTGTGAACGCCGAACAGGTTGCTTTTGCTCAAGATGTTCCAATACCAGAACGAAGCGGGACCCATGGCACCCGAGAACAGCGACGACCATAGGGAGTTGTGCAGGTCGACGGCATGAGGGTCTTTTGACTTGAAGGTCTCATGGCTGATGTCGCCGAAACCAAACTCACCGATGAAGAATGGTGTGGACGGGTAGAGTTCCCTGCCTTCATTGGTGAGGTTGAGGAGGATGTAAGAGAACTGGTCGCTCGACTTGGCCTTGTCGATGTTTTGGTAGTTGTGACGTTGTGCAAAGTCAAGCGGATTGAACAGGGTTTCATAAAGTTGCCACTTCTCGGTTGGGTTGCCCATCGATGTGGTCACGAGGTGGTCGAAGGGGTCGATGGAACGCACATAGTCGGCCATCTCTTTGTGCCATTTGTTGACTTTGCGTTGGTAGCGGTTCATGGAGATGTCGATGTCCATATTGCTCACCTCGTTCCACAGCTCCCAGGCCACGATTTGAGGGGAGTAGCCCCAACGGGCCACGATGTAGCGGAAGAGGTTTTTGGTGATCCTTCGGGCTTCGCGGTCGCTGAAAAACTCATGAGGCTGTTTCAACCCAAGTATGGTATGGAAAGGGTTGTAGGCCCATTTGCTAGGTCCTTTTGAGTCGGTGCCTTTCACCGTAAAGTCGCCAAAGGTGAAGATGCAGGGCATGATGGTGATGCCGTGCTCGGTGGCGTAACGCAGGATGTGGTCGAATTCGGCTGCGTCTTTCTGGTTGATGCTGGAGTCGAAATAGACCACGGGGTTGTCTTTGGTGCCTTGGGTGTATTCAGGCCCATACAAGGAAAGGTATTGGTAACGTGACAGCCACACGCGCATGTAGTTGGCGTTGCCTGAGAGTGAGTCGATGTACTTTTCGTATTCATAGATGCCCATCGGCGTCGTGTAGTCGTAATAGGCTTTGCAAAGGTACCACGCCACGTTGGGACCGACGGGGAAGAAGGAATGGCTTTGGCGACGGCCGTCCTTGACCACGTCGCGTTTCAGGTATCTCTCATTGGCTTTGGTAATGAAGCCTTTGCCTGTTTCGACGGCCTTGCAGTCGAAGGTGAAAGACTTCGATCCTGAAGATGTCATCTCTGTCTCACCTTTCTGGTCTTTGGCATGGAGGGCGAAATGCCAAGTGCCTGTCAGCGTAGGCGTAAACCTGACTCTCCATCCGTTGCCCTTGGGGTTGGCTTTGGCTTTCTCGTAACCGCTATACTTTGTAAAGGAGTAATCCTCGTAATAAAAAGCGTTTACAATATGCTTTTGACCGTTAGGGTCGGTGAACTCGGCAAACACATCGATGACTTCAGGGTCGTATGGATTGGCGTAGTTGCCCAATTGAAAAGCGATTTCATATAAATCGAATAGATTGACCGAACTCGGAAACGTCGGCTCGGAAATCTTAGGTTGCGCGAATCCGTAGGTGAAAAGGCCAACCAACAGGACAAGTAAGACAGACTTCTTCATTAGATATAGACTTTGTGACAGCGCAAAAATAGAAAAAATGTTCGTACTACAATAGAATCTGGATGGTATTCTCCAAGTTTTATACTCCTTGTATTTGGATTGTATTTTTTAGTATCTTTGCGCGGAAATCTCCCTTTCTATGAAAATCGCAGTCAATACGCGTTTGTTGCTGAAAAACAAGCTGGAAGGCATCGGATGGGTGGCCTACGAAACCTTGCGCCGTATGGTGAAAAGCCATCCCGAGGTGGAGTTCTACTTCATCTTCGACCGCGAGCCCGACCCGATGTTTCTTTTTGGCGACAACGTGAAGCCCATAGTGCTGTTTCCTCAGGCACGGCACCCGTTCCTTTTTATATGGTTCTTTGAGTTTTCCTTGGTCAAGGCACTGAAGAAAATCAAGCCCGACTTGTTTTTTTCGCCCGATGGCTATCTGAGCCTTCGTTCCAATGTGCCGCAAGTGACTCAGTTCCATGACCTTAACTTCGAGCATTTCCCGAAGGATATGCCGAAGATTCACCTTTGGCACTACAAGACCTTTTTTCCGCGCTTTGCCCGCAAGGCCAAACGCATCGTGACGGTGTCGGAGTTCTCGAAGCAGGACATTGTGGAGTGCTATGGTGTCAATCCAGAGAAGATTGACGTGGCTTATAATGGTGTAAATGAGAAGTTTGCACCCATTTCTGATGAGGAGCAAGAGGCCGTTCGAGCCAAATACACCAATGGAAATCCCTATTTCATGTTCGTTGGCTCGTTGCATCCGCGCAAGAATTTGGCGCGTTTGTTCACGGCTTTTGACTTGTTCAAGAGTCAGACGCCCTCCAATGTCAAGTTGCTGATTGTGGGGGAGAAGCGTTGGTGGTCAAAGCCGATAGAGCAAGCCTATAGCCAAATGCGCTTCAAGGATGAGGTGGTCTTTGCCGGACGGTTGAGTGCCGAGAAGCTTCACGAGGTGACGGCAGCGGCATTGGCATCTGTGTATGTGTCTTATTTCGAGGGCTTTGGCATTCCGATTTTGGAGGCCTTCAAGTGCGAGACACCAGTCATCACCTCTAATGTGACTTCCATGCCAGAGGTGGCCGACGATGCGGCGCTTTTGGTGGACCCGTTCAGCGAGGCTTCCATAGCCGAAGGCATGACGGAGATGTTGGATGAGAATGTCCGCGAAGCCTTGATTGAAAAAGGCATCGAGCGTGCTAAGGACTTCTCTTGGGACAAAGCCGCGGATGATATTTGGAATAGTTTAATGAAAGCAATAAAAGAATAGAATATGGATCAAATTGTAATGTATCCCGCTGATAATGGAAAAGAAGCTGTGAACTGGAAAGAAATCCAAGGACAGCATATTACCGCAGTAAAACGCAATATATTGGTGCTTGGCTCGGGCGGCCGCGAACATGCCTTGGCATGGAAGCTGGCACAGAGCGAAGGCGCACACGTCTTCATCGCTCCAGGCAATGCCGGAACGGCTCAAGTTGGTGTTAATGTAAATGTAAAACCTTCTGATTTTGAATCGGTAAAGGAGTTTTGCTTGAAGCAAGAGATTAACCTCTTCGTAGTCGGTCCTGAGCAGCCTTTGGTTGACGGCATCGTGGATTTCTTCAAGGCTGACAAGGCGTTGAAATCGGTGAAGATCATCGGTCCTGACAAGCGTGGTGCCCAGTTGGAAGGCAGCAAGGCATTCGCCAAAGATTTCATGGAGAAATATAGCGTGCCCACGGCGAAATGCTTCAAAGTCAATAAGGAAAACCTTGACGAGGGCTACAAGTTCCTTGAATCGGTGAAAGCTCCTTACGTGCTTAAAGCTGACGGTCTGGCAGCTGGAAAGGGCGTGCTGATTCTCAATGATTTGCAGGAGGCGAAAGAGGAGTTGGGCAAGATGCTCGACGGCAAATTTGGCGCGGCTTCGGCCACTGTGGTCATTGAAGAGTTCTTGAAAGGCATTGAGGTGTCCGTCTTCGTGTTGACTGACGGCGAGCATTATGTGTTGTTGCCTGAGGCCAAGGACTACAAGCGCATCGGCGATGGCGACCAAGGCCTGAACACGGGCGGCATGGGTGCTGTTTCGCCTGTTCCGTTCTGCACGCCTGATTTCTTGAATCAAGTTGAGGAACGCATTGTGAAACCTACTTTGAAAGGCTTGAAAGCTGAAGGCATTGATTATAAAGGCTTCATTTTCTTGGGCTTGATGAACGATGGTGGCAATCCTTACGTTATTGAGTACAACGTTCGCATGGGCGACCCAGAGACTGAGGCGGTGATGACTCGCATCGAGGGGGATTTCGCCGACTTGTTGGATGCCTGTGCCGACGGTCGCTTGAATGAGGTGCATTACGCCAAAAGCGAGATGACAGCGGTCACGGTGATGATGGTGTCGGGCGGCTATCCTGAAGCCTATAAGAAAGGCATGAGAATGAGCGGATTGGACAACTTGAAGGATGTCGTCGCTTTCCATGCTGGCACGGCGTTTGATGCCGAAAAGCAGGTGGTCACAGCGGGCGGTCGCGTCATCGCGGTGACGGCACACGGCCACTCAATTGAAGAGGCGAGGGGTATTGCATACCGTGAGGTGGAAAAGATTCATTTCGATGGAGCCAACTATCGCCATGACATTGGACTTGACTTGATGAGAATGCAATGATTAAGTTTTTCAGACAGAGCTATGCCATTCAGTATGTGGTGATTGCATTGTTGGCGATTGCCCTGTGGATACCGGCTTTTGTGTCGGGAAAGATGACCATGGGCTTGGAGAGTCCCGTGACGCCAATCTTCAATGTGATAGACGACTTGCTTGATTTTTCACCCATTGCCCAACATGCGTTAGCTTTTTTGTTGCTGGCATTTGAGGCCTTGATTTTCAACGTGATAATGGTGAAAAGCCAGATTGTGGGCAAGGTGAGTACCATGGGTGCTTTCGTCTTCGTGCTGCTGATGAGCCTCACGAGGACGCAAACCAATTTCTATCCCTTTGTCTTGTCGGTTCCCTTTATTTTGTTGGCTATTGACAGGCTGTTTGAGATTTATTTGATGCCCAATCCTGAATTAAACTTGCTCAAAGTTGGGATTTATGTGGCTTTGGCCTCTATGTGCTATTTCCCGTCTATCGTGCTGATTTTGTGGGTGATGATTGTACTTCCCATCGCAAAGAAAGGCTCACTGAGGCTGCAACTCATTCCGCTCTTGGGCTTTTTGGCTGTCTATTTCCTGTTTTTTGTCGGTGCCTTCCTGTTCAGCAACTTGCAAACCGTGTGGGCAGGGTATCGGGATTATTTCCTTACTTTCCGTCTGTCGGTGGCTAGTTTCAACTTGAGAACCATTGCTTTACTGGTTTTGTTGATCGTTCCGACCCTCTTCTTGATTTATGGCAGCAACAATTCGAATTTGGAAAAAACGGTGGCTGTGCGAACCAAGATTTCCATGGTGACCATCATGTTTTTCTTCGCCTTGTTCCTGCTGTTTGTTGGTGGCAATGTATTGATGAACGGCTTGATTTTCATTGTGTTGTCCGTCCTTGTGGCCTATGGCTTTTCCTATTTGGGCAACACAGGTTGGGCCAATTTGTTTTTGACCCTGTTCATGATGTTGGTGTTTGCCAATCAATACTACTTTAAATGGTTGTAAGTCATGTCGTTGCTTTCACATTATTCGGATTTGGTTGAAGCGGGATGCGATGAGGCTGGGCGAGGTTGCCTGGCTGGTCCGGTGGTGGCAGCTGCCGTGATTTTGGAGAAGGGCAAGGATTACCCGGAACTGAATGACTCAAAGCAACTTACGGAGAAGAAGAGGATGCAGTTACGGGAGCTGGTGATGCAGGAGGCCTTGTCGTATGGTGTAGGGATTGTGTCGCCTGAGGAAATTGACAAAATCAATATCCTAAATGCTTCATTTTTAGCGATGCACAGGGCTTTGGATCAACTGAAGTTTCAACCTGAGTTGCTCCTGATTGATGGCAACCGTTTCAATCCTTATAAAAAGGTGAAGCACGTCTGTATTGTGGGAGGCGACGCCAAATACCAATCGATTGCAGCGGCTTCCATTTTGGCCAAGACCACCCGTGACTTGATGATGAAGGAGTATGACGAGCAATACCCTCAATACAACTGGAAGAAAAACAAGGGTTATCCCACTTTGGAACACAAGCAAGCCATTGCCGATTACGGGACCACACCTTTGCATCGCATGACTTTCAACATGGCCATACAATTGAAGCTGGATATTTGACAAAGTAATACAACTAAAAGAAAATGAAGAAGATAATCCATATCATTGCTTTGTTGGTTTTTGCGTTTTCAGCCTTCACGGCGCAAGCGCAAAGCAAAGCGATGGCGGATTATTGGAAAGACACGGATTTCAGCGACACCACGTTGATTTCCTCCAAATCCTTCAGTGACCAATTGATAGTTTTCTTCTATTCTTTCACCGATGGCGACGAGCAACACTTTGATAGTCTGTCGATTGCGGGCTTGGGATTTGTCCTCAATAAGGCCAAGGTCAACATGAGGATGTATGAGTTCATCCTTGACTTTGCCTTGAATGGATATGATGCGATGGGTCGTGACCAGGTGACGGATTACCTTCTGAACTATCCCCAACTCGCTGAGGGTGAGATTACCATGGAGGAAGGACTTCGCCTTGATTCCATCACAGAGCCTTATCAAAAGGTGAAAGTCGGCGCAAAAGTACCTGATTTTTCAGGTGTTGCCATCGATGGGAGGCTGTATCATTTGTATGATTCAAAAGCGGAACGCATCATCGTGGTCTTTTGGTCGACTGACTGTGAGTATTGTCATGATTTCTTGGTTCAGATTCGAAAACATCTGGATTTAAAGTCTGATTTTGAATTGGTTACGTTTGCCTTGGCAGAGGATAAGAACGATGTGACTAAAACGGTAAAAAAAATGCGCTTGCCCGGATACCATTTCTATGACGATTTGCGTTGGGAAGGAAAGGCCTTTTTGGATTTCCATGTCACTTCAACGCCTACGGTCTTTTTGGTGGATGCCGAAAAGACCATCGTCTGCAAGCCCTACGATTGGGATGAGTTAAATGATTGGTTGAGAAAGAATAAATAAAATATTTGAAAACTAAATAGTTATATGAATATCAATAAACGTTTATTAGGTCTCTTTGTGTTGGCTTTTTCAGCCGCACAGTGCTTTGCCCAGGACGCGGAATCGCGCTGGGTGGATTCGGTGTATAACAGTCTTACTACGGAGCAGCGTGTGGCCCAGCTGATTTGCGTGCGTGCCAACCAGCCCGACAAGCCTTATTTTGAGAATGTTGCGAAGTACATCAAGCAGTATAATGTTGGCGGCGTGTGCTTTTTCCGCAACGATTTGACGGCTCAGGTGGAGCAGACCAACACTTGGCAGTCGCTTGCCAAAACGCCGCTTATGGTCTCCATCGATGCGGAATGGGGCTTGGCCATGCGACTCAAGAACACCATCGCTTATCCCTATCAGATGACATTGGGTGCTGTCAACGACGATGAGTTGATATATGAGATGGGTCAGCAGGTGGCCGAACAATGCCAACGCATGGGCATCCATGTGAATTTTGCGCCTGTTGTCGACGTCAATTCCAATCCGGCCAACCCCATCATCGGGATGCGTAGTTTTGGTGAGAATCCTGAAAGAGTAGGCGAAAAAGGTGTGGCTTACGCCATCGGGATGCAGAGTAAAGGCTTGATAACCACGATGAAACATTTCCCGGGTCACGGCAACACCGCCACCGATTCCCACATGACGCTGCCCACCGTGACGCGCACGATGGAAGAGGTTCGCGACATCGAGTTGGCTCCTTTCCAATACTTGATTGATAATGGGGTCAATGGTGCGATGGTGGGTCATCTGTATTTTCCTGCCATTGAGAAAGTTAAGAACACCTCTTCTTCCTTATCTTACGGTGTGGTCACCGAATTGTTGAAAGAGGAAATGGGCTTTGATGGCTTGATTTTCACCGATGGCCTCGACATGAAAGGCGTTTCGGAGAAAGTGAAGCAAGACAGTGTGCCTTACGTGGCATTCATGGCGGGCAACGATGTGCTGATTCTTCCCACCAATGTGCCTTTTGCCATCAAGACCATCAAGGCGGCGGCTGAGCGTGATTCCAAGGCTGCGGCTCGTTTGGAAGAGAGTTGTAAGAAGATATTGCGTTACAAATACCGCATTGGCCTCAACCACTACAAACCTGTTTCCACCGCGAATCTGCTGACGGACTTGAAGAAGAAAACGTATACTGAGTTGCGCCAACAGCTTTATGAGGAGGCCATCACGGTGCTGCGCAATGAAAATCAGGTGATTCCGTTGGTTAACAACAAGAAAATCGCTGTGGTGACCATTGGTAATACCAAGAACGACGTGAATAATGGATTGGTTGAACGCGGCTTTGATACCAAATCCTTCGTGACCACAAAAGAAGAAATCGCCTCCAAGTCGGCGGACTGGTTGAAGAAGCTTGAAGCCTACGACTTGGTAGTGGTCAGCATCGAGAAGACCTCGATGTTTGCCAACAAAAACTACGGCATTACCGATGAAACCGTGAAATTCTTCAACCGTTTGGTGGCACAGAACGATGTGATTCTCAACTTGTTTGCTTGCCCATACGCCTTGGATATGTTTCGCATCAACAACAGCGTGAAAGGTTTGGTGGTGGCTTATCAGGACGAAGTGCCAGCCGTCGATGCTGTTGTGCGACTGCTTTCAGGCGAGCTTGAAGCGCATGGGACGTTGCCCGTTTCGGTGAGCAAGTTCAAGTGTGGCGACGGCATTGTGGCCATGATGCCGGAAAACACAAACAGCTATTTGAACGATGCGCTGCCTTCAATGATGCCTATGGCTCAAGGTGGCCAGACGGTGGGGTTGCCTCAAGGCGTGATGCCCGAGAAATATGTCTCAAAGCTGGACTCGGTAGTTAAGTTGGGTATCCGCAAAAAGGCCTATCCTGGCTGTCAGCTTGTGGTGATGAAAGATGGTAATATGGTGTACGACAAGTGTTTTGGTAACTTTACATACGGAGGCGGTCATCGCGTTCAGCCCGACGACCTTTACGATATCGCTTCTTGCACCAAAATCTTTGCCTCGACTTTAGCCGTCATGAAACTATACGACGATGGTTTGATTGACCTGAACAAAACGTTGGCGGATTTCTTTCCCTACCTGAAAGGCAAGGCTCACGGCAAGTTGAAACTCATCGACATCATGACGCACCAGGCAGGCTTGAAGGCATGGGTGCCATTCTATAAGGTGACGGTGGACGAAAACGGTCCGATGATGGAATTCTACAGCGACCAAATCGATGAAAACCATAACGTTAGGGTGGCTGAGAATCTATACCTCGTGAATGACTACGAGTCTCGAATCTTCGATTCCGTCTCCAAGACGCCTTTGGGGAAAAAGAAATACCTTTACAGTGACATGGGCTTCTATTATATGCCGAAAATCGTGAAGCAGATCACCAACCAAAGCATCGAGGATTATCTGAACGAGAAGTTTTACATACCCATGAATTTGAGTCACATCTGTTATCAGCCGCTGAGCCACTTTACCCGCGAGCAGATTGCGCCTACCGAGAACGATACGGTGTTTCGTATGCAGCTGGTATGGGGCGATGTCCACGACCAGGCAGCAGCCATGTTTGGCGGTGTGTCGGGTCACGCAGGGCTGTTTTCCAATGCCCACGATTTGGCGGCTCTCATGCAGATGTTTTTGGATGAAGGTGTCTACAACGGCGTGCGTTATCTGAAACCTGAGACGGTGCGCTATTTTACCAAAGCCCCGTTTGCGGCGAGCAACGACAACCGACGCGGCATCGGTTTCGACAAACTGCCCATCAACAAGAAAGGCTCATGCACGGCTTCCAAGTCGGGTTCGATGAGAGGCTATGGACATACAGGTTTCACCGGCACGTTCGTGTGGGCTGATCCGTCGAACAATACGATTATCATCTTCCTGTCAAATCGAGTTTATCCCGATGCCGAGCCCAACACTTTGGTCAAAACGGGCATCAGGACGACGTTGCACGACATTATTTACGAAGCCTATCCTATAGAGTAAACCAATGAATAACAAAAAGATAGTCTTAATCACTGGTGCCAGCAGCGGCATCGGATTTGATACGGCTCAGACGCTTGCCCAGCAAGGGCATAAGGTGTTTGCCGCCGCTCGTAGGGTTGAACGGATGGAGCCTATGAAGGCTTTTGGTGTGCAAGTCCTCAAGATGGATGTCACCGACGAAATGTCTATGATTCAAGGTGTTGAGGCCATCATTCAGGCTGAAGGACGTATCGATGTGTTGGTCAACAATGCGGGATACGGCTATTTCGGTGCCATCGAGAATGTGCCGTTGGAGGAGGCGCGTCGACAACTTGAGGTGAATGTCTTTGGCTTGGCGCGACTCACGCAATTGGTGCTGCCACACATGCGCAAGCAGGGGAGTGGCCGCATCATCAACACCTCATCGATAGCGGGTAAGATGGTGTTTTATATGGGTGGATGGTACAATGTGACCAAGTATTCCGTTGAGGCCTTCAGCGATGCCTTGCGCATGGAGATGAAACCTTACGGCATCGACGTGGTGATGATTGAGCCTGGTGCCATCAAGACCGATTGGGGCATTATCGCAGCCCAACATCTGAAGGAATCTTCGGAAGGCACTGCATACGAGGAAGTTGGCTCACAATGGGCACACAACATGGATTGGTTCTATAAGACCAATTTGCTTTCTTCGCCCAAGGTGATTACCAAGGCCATCAGCCGTGCCGTCAACAGCCGCCGACCCAAGGCACGTTATTGTAGAGGTCGCTTCTCAATCAGTGGAAGGATTCTTCACGCGATCATTCCTGCCCGCTGGTGGGATGCCATTATGCGGCAGGGAGGCAAAATCAAGGTGAATTAAGGTCCAGTCAAATCGCTTTCTTGTAAGCACGACGCCGCATGAAAGGCTCAGTCTTGTAGTCGCCAAACAGCGATTGCACCTTGTAGTTTTCCTCCAATTGCGGATTCATGATGATGGTGTCGATTCCGCGCTTGATGCAGTTCTCATGCAGGTATTTGAACATCAGTACGGGTATTCCACATTGCTGATATTCAGGCAGTACACCCATAATCAAGGCTTCGAGTGTGTCGTTTTTCTTCAAGGCTTTCAGGATGTTGAGGAAACCGAAGGGGAACAAGCGTCCGTTGGATTTCTTCACTGCCTTTGAGAGTGAAGGCACGCAGAAGAGGAAGCCTATGGGCTTGTCGTCGGCATTGACGGCCACCGCCACAAAGTCTTTGTCGAGGATGGGAACATAGGTCTTCAGGTAGGCGTCTATCTGCTTGTCGGTCAAGGGAGAAAAGCCATGCAAGGGGGCAAAAGCCTCGTTGTACATGTGGAAAATCTCCATGCCATAGCGGTTAGCCATGTCTTTCATGCTTTTCGGGTTGACCACATGGACCTTGAACCTTTCTTCGATCAGATGGGTGAATTGGAACATGGGAGGCAACTCTTTGCTCACCAGCAACGTCCTTTGGGTCCAGTCGACATCTTTCGTGAAACCAAGCTTTTCCAGCATGGTGCCGTAATAGGGGAAGTTGTACAGGCAGGTGAACGGGCTCAGATGTTCAAAGCCTTCCACGAGCAGGCCTTCCTTGTCCATGTCGGTGAAGCCCCAGGGACCGCGCATCTCGGTGCGTCCGCGCTTTGCGCCCCAGTCGGCAACGGTTTGGATGAGGGCACGCAGCACTTCTTCGTCCTCGATGAAGTCGAGCCAACCGAAACGGACAATTTTCTTGTCATCGTCGGCCTTGTGGTTGATGATGGCAGCCACGCGACCCACGATTTCATTGCCGCGATAGGCAAGGAAACAGTCGGCCTCGCAGAAGTCGTAGGCGCCGTTTTTCTCTGGGTTAAAGGTGTCGTATTCGTCGCCTTCCAAGGCCGGCACCCAATTCTCACAGTCTTTGTAGAGTTTCAAAGGGAAAGTCACAAACAGTTTCATCTGCTTGTGACTTTCCACCTTTATAATGTTGATTGACATAGCTTAACGGGTTGTGTTAGCACCAATGTAATCCAGCACTTCGCGCACCGTGGTGAATTTAGGGTTGCCTTCAAACTTGAAGCCGAACTTGTTTTCGATGGCGAGGCTCAGCAGCAAGATGGTCAAGGAATCCAAGCCCAGGTCGCGGACGAGTTGCGAGTCTTCGTTGACGTTTGAGAAATCGATTGAGGGCTTGATGAGTTTCAAAATCTCTTTCAGTTCTTCAAAAATAGCTTCTCTTTGCATGGCTTATATCATTGATTGCGTGAAACTTTCATTGCGCCGGTGCGTTTGAAGTCTTCTTTGCGCACGGTGATTTTGGAGACTTGGTGGGTACTCGGCAGCGTGGCGTTGACTTTGCCGACGAGGTCCTTGAAGTAGGCTTCCACCTCTTCCCAAGGCGCGTTGCCAAACTCTTCCATACGGGGAAGAATCTCGATGGCAATCACCTGACGGCCATCTTGCTCGTCTTCCTTGACGAGGCAGTCGCGGAGTCTGTTGTCCTTGTAGAACGGCTCTTCGATGCTCTCCGGACTGACGTTTTCGCCGTTGGAGAGGATGATGAGGTTCTTGATACGGCCCACGATGTACATGTAGCCTTCTTCATCGAAGCGGACGAGGTCGCCAGTCTTGATCCAGCCGTCGGGTGTCAGGGTTTCGGCGGTCTTTTCGGGGTCGCCATAGTAGCCCAGGAACACGTTGTCGCCACGGAACCAAAGCTCGCCGTCGACCACCTTGGCTTCTTGCTCGGGATAGAGCTTTCCGACCGATGTGGGCTTCTCCTTGACGTCGATGTTGCCCGTGGTGAGGTTGGCACCTTCGGTCATGCCGTAGCCGGCAAACAGGCTGATGCCCAACTCGTCAAACTCGCCGATGAGTTTCGGAGGAACGTTGGCGGCACCGGAGATGATGAACTTCAGGTTTCCACCGAGGAAAGGTGCACCATACATCTTGACGAGACCCAACAGGATTTCGCAGATGCCAGGCACAGCCACAAGGCAGGTCGGCTTAATCATTGGGAACTTGCCGATGGTCTCTTTGGTATTGGCGGCGGCATACCAAGCACCACCCTCAAACAGCACCGACAATGTGCCACGTATCAGGCCAAATACATGGCTGAGAGGCAGCACGCTGGCATAACGATGGTGTCCCAATTGGCTGCCTGGAGCGTAAACACCATTCAATGCGCCACGCATCAAGGCACGATGTGGCAATACGGCACCCTTGGGCGCGCCCGTTGTGCCTCCCGTGAAGAAGATGGCAGCAGGCTCATTCTTGTCGACTGTGGCTACGGGAGCGGTGTGGTCGGCGCAATCCGTGATGGCGATGACCTTGCATGGGGCTCCTTTCACCGCTTCCATGAAGTCTTTTCCGGCAGCAAGCACTTTCACGCCAAACTTCATGCAGCAGCCAATGACGGCTTGTGCGGGAAGCATGGAAGGCAGGTTGATGGCCACAAAGCCCGCAGAGGTGACGGCGAGGAACATCTCGACAGCCTCAACAGTGGTGTTGTCCAAGATGGCCACTTTGTCGCCTTTTTGCAGCCCCAAGTCATTGAGAAGCGCACGTTTGCGTGCTATGGCGTCACAAACTTGCTTGTAACTATAAGTATTTACCGTATCGGAAAGACAGGGTAGGTCGGCCCATTTTTGCTCAATCCAGGTAACGAATTCGGGAAGTGTGGGGATGTACTTCAACTGCGCAAGTTCTTCGGCAGGAAGCATCGAAGGAAAATAATTGCTCATAATTTCAATATTACTGATTGTGGTTTAAAAGTTGCAAAAATAAAAAAACAAATGCTTCATCCGAAAAGAAAGTGATTTTTTGTTTCTTTTTGCGACCAAAAACACAAATGAGGCTGGAATTACTCAGTTGTATGCGTGCACTCCGCCCAGGATAAGATTCACGCCAAAATAGGTGATGACGACGCTGAGGAAGGCGAGGATGCCATAGATGTGGAAAAACATAGGTTTCTGGAAGGATTTCCAAAGCTTTTCATGCAATGGCGCAGCATAGATAAGCAGGGTGATGAGTGCCCAGACTTCCTTCGGGTCCCACGACCAATAGTTGCCCCAAGAGACGTTGGCCCAAATGGCACCGATGAAAATGCCAATGGCCAACAAAGCCACTGCTGGATAAAGCATCGCCGTGCTGAGGCTTTTCAATCGCTCCATACGAACTTTGTCTTTCGGCTTGATGAGGGCAATGATTCCGACTACTAGAATGCCCAGCAACAAAGCGTAGGCCGTGACGATGGTCGAGATGTGGAAGCTGAAGAAAGGCGAGCGCAGCACGGGCAGCAGAGGATGGGTGAGCATCCTGATGTAGAGCACCACCATCAAAACTACAAGTACCGTAAGCCATGACCAGGTGACGGCGCGGAAAGTTTTCCGTCGTTCGATAAGAATAGCCACCAAGGCTGCGAAGAGCAGTGCATAGCCCGCGTATGTTACCCCGATGCCCCAAGGGTCGCGAGCTACGTCGAGGATGGAGTTGCCTTGCTCGTCGTAGTCGCTTTGGTAGAAACGGTAGTGTTTGTGCCTCAAGATGTTATTCATCGAGATGACGATGTCCTCTTGGGTGTCGCCGTCTTTGAGTTGAAGATAGCTCACATAGTCCTTCGGCTTGTTGCTGTCGGGATATTTTTCTATCTCGAAACGGTCCAAGGTAAGGCTGAAGGGCAGCGTTTCTTTAGTGATCTCGCAATTGTCTTGGATGAAAAAATGGCTGTTGGGACGGTTGGGCTCAAGCTTCATTCTGCCGTGTTGCCCCGTGAGCATCGTGAGTAATGCACCTAATAAGATGAGCAGGATGGACAGATGCAGGGCACCGACTGACAACTGTTTCCACAAACGGCATTTCACTGCCATATAGACAATGAGGCCCGCCAACACGGTCCATAACCCTACAAACCACCATGCCGAATAGACATGGACAAGGGCAAATTCCGAGCCGTGCAGTTTTTCGACAATGGTGCCTGCGGCGAGGACAGCGATGAGTATGATGACCAGTACTGATGTGATGTGACGAATGTGTTTCATAGCTAGATTATTACATATTACGCTGCAAATGTCCGAAAAAATCCATTTGTCTAACCTCCCTATGTTTGGCGATTTTTGGGCGGAAACGTCCTCATTAATGGTGGATTTGTTGGGAAATAATACAAATAAAGGTGAAGAAAAAGTCTTATTTCGATTGTTGAATAAAAGTTTTCTGTATTTTTGCAATCGTAAAAAAGTGTCGCTAAAGGTGGTATATACCCCATTTAAAAAGGTGGTACGCATAATAAAATTGGCAAAATTATGTTTGTAAAGGTGGTATATACCCCATCAAAAAAGGTAGTACGAATATGAAAATAGACGAAATATACAATGCCTGGAAAGCACTCTTTCCGCTTTCGAAAGAACATACAGAGTTGCTGCGCATCAAGTTCACTACAGAGTATAACTACAACAGTAACCATTTAGAAGGCAATACGCTGACATACGGGCAGACCGAGTTGCTTCTGTTGTTCGGCAAAGTGAGCGGCGAAGGCGATTTGAAGGACTTCGTGGACATGAAAGCCAGTCAAGTGACTGTCGAGATGGTGAAGGAGTCCGTAAAAGACAAAAGTCTGCCATTGACCCAAAATTTCATTCGTCAACTGCATAAGGTCCTATTACGTGAGGACTACACCGTTTACCGAGACTTGCCTGGAGGGGCAACGACAAGTTATACCGTCCACGCTGGACAATACAAGACTCGCCCAAATAGTGTCATTACTCGTTATGGAGACCGCTTTGAGTATGCCTCGCCCGAAGAAACACCCTCGTTGATGAGCGATCTTGTGGACTGGTACAACGCTGCCGAACAGGGTGGTCAACTGTCTCCAGTGGAATTGGCGGCTCTGTTTCATTACCGCTATATTCGAATACACCCTTTCGAGGACGGCAACGGTCGCATTGCCCGCCTGATGGTAAACTTTATATTAGCTCGCCACGGTTGGCCGATGATTGTCATCCGTAACCGAAAGAAAGCGGAGTACCTAGAAGCCTTGCACCGTTCGGATCAAAAAATCGGCAAAGTCCCTTCTGAAGGAGCCAATGCACCTATAGGAAAAATAACCTCGTTTCTCGCGTTTTTCCGCAAAACAGTGAGCGAGGAAATGCAGTGCGAGATTGACATTGTCAAGAACTCCGAGAGGGATACTTGGTGGTATGACGGACAAAGAATCATTTTCAGAAGCGAGAATGGGGAACGTCTGCTTGGCCTAATGAGAGACAAGCCTTTTGTTACTTATTCCGAGATGGCGGAGCACTTGTCTGTGAATCGGTCGGCTGTTCAAAAACAGGTTGAAGGTTTTAGAAAGAAAGGGTATGTGGACAGACGTGATGATGGAAGTTGGCATGTTTTGGCTTTAAATTCAAGGGTAACTAGGAAATGAAACAATCCCGCCATTGCTGACGGGATCGTTCATTTTTACACTGTAGAGACGCAATGCTTGCGTCTCGATACTAATCAAATCGCATCAATGAATTTCACCACCGCGTCGCGGTCTTCCTTCGACAGTTCGCGGAATTTTTCCACCGAGCGGCGGGCATCGCTTTGGGCGTTGCCGTGCCACATGATGGCTTCGATGACGGTTTGTGCGCGGCAGTCGTGCAAACGGTCGCTGCGACCCGTGCATCTGGCACTCAAGCCACGACCCCAAAGTGGGGTGGTGCGGCACCAACCCGTGCGGATGTCATTCTCCATGTGGAGCTTGTGTTGGATGTAGTCGCTATAAGGCCAAATCTTTTGGTTGGGGTAACGGGGCAGACGGGCATCACCATCAGCGAAGAAACCAGTCGGGTCGGTGAACATGTCATCGCCAGTCTTCCACGACGGACGGTGACAGTAGGCGCAACCCATGTTGTTGAAGAGTTCCTTGCCGTGTTGAACCTCGGGGTCGTCCATGTTACGGGCGGCAGGCACGGCCAAGCCACGATGCCACACCATGAAGTTGACATAGTCCTCGTCCTTCATCTCGGGAACTTTCAAGGATTCAGGGATTTGGTCGTTCATCATCAGGTAGTTGTAAATGTCGGTCTCTACATTGCCCGTGAGGTTATACTGCGGGAAGTAGTTGTAGAACTCAGCCTGCACGTCGGGGTCTTGCGAAGCCTTGGTGGCATAAGCGGCGGTCATATAGTGACCCATCTTGGTGCGGTGCGTCACATTGGTGATGTTCCAGATGGCGTTGGCACCGGGGGCATCCTGCAAAGGACCACGCGTGAGAGCATAGGTGTACTTCTTGGGATGGGTGGTGTTGCCATAATAGCCCGTCGGGGCGAAGTCGGAGCCAGCCCACATTGCGGGATTGAGGCCATTTTGCATGTAGCCGTCATTGTATTCCTTTTGGTACTGTGCTCTCAGCGAGTCGTCGGGGATGGCATCGATCAAGCCGGTGCCATAGATGCCGATGGTCGATTCGAGACGGCAGACGAAATCGCTGTAGGGGATGGGCTGGCCACCCACTTCGAGCGGCGCATAGAAAGCCTCTTCGGGGATGTAGACCTTGGGATAGGTGAGGTTGTAGGTCTCTCCGTCGGGGAACTTGTTGCCCCACTCATCGGTGTAGCTCAGCCAGTTGATTTGGATCTGGGTCTCGTCCAAAGGAGCCTTGAATGGCGCGACGGCTTTGGTTTGAGGCATGCCTGTGTAAGAACTTAGATAGGTGTCATTGCGGTCAGTGAAGACGAGCAGGTAGCCGTTGCCCCAGTCGTCGGCGCGGTAGCGGTCCATGCGCATACCGTGACCATAACCGGGATGGCAGGCGATGCAGCTGCTGCGGATGTAAAGAGGGCCTAAGCCATTGAAAGGCTCGTTGCTTTGCGTGTAGGTGCGCTCAAAGAAATACTCGCCGTATTTGAAGGCAGTACCCAAGCCAGCCTTTTCGACGGCTGGGGTGGGGTCTTCGTAGGCGGATTGGGAACTGTTGAAGGTGGTACCTAACTCGCCGCCGGCATAAGTTTCTTCGGTGATGACGGTCGGCTTGGGATCGTCGGGCTTACAGGAGGCCAAAGCCATGAGACCTGCAAGGACAATGATGCTAAAGTGTTTGTAATTTATCATGATATTTGGGTTTTATGGATCACTTCCTGTCAATCTTTGCAAATTCAGCCTTCACCTCAGCCATCACATCGGAGAGTTCTTGGCAGGCTTCCATGGCCTCACCAGCGCTGGCGTCGGCATAGAACTGCACGAAAGGAGCCTTCATGGCTTGGATCTTCGTCATGGCGTTTTCGATGGCATTCATGGCCTTCGTGTCGAGCTCCTTGTTGTTGTCCTTGATATAGGTGTGCAGCGAGAGGGCTTCGTCGCGTTGGCTTTCCATGCCGCCCATGTAGGCATTCTTGATGCTAGTGATGTTGTCGTAAAAGTCGGTGATGGACTTCTGGCTATAGGGCGACTCCACGTAGGTCACGTCTTCACCCGTGTGGCATTTGCCAATCTTGGAAGTACCCACCTCGTCTGCAATGTCGAGGCAGCCGTCGGCGATGGCTTCGAGGGCGTTGGTGAAGGTGGCGAAGGTGCTACCGGCTTGACCAGCTTGGAGCATGTTGTTGCCGTAGGTGTTGTCGCCTCCGTTGACGGTGGTGTTGAACTCCAGTTCTTCCATCAGGTCTTTGTGGGCTTGCGGCGCGTTGGCGTTCCAGCTCACTTCGAGTTGGAAGCAGCGGTTGCGCAGGTCGCGCGACACGGCGACGATGTAGGTCATCATGTCGTCGGTGATTTCGTTCACATTGCGGGGCTGACCCTCACGGAAGAGGATGAACTCGATGCCGTGGAAGCCGAGTAGGGCGTTGCCGAGTTGTTCGCCGGCCACCATGCCGTCTTCATCGGTGGCGAGGGCGGCAATCATGTTGGGACTGGCCATCAGGTTGTTGAAAGCGTCTTCGTCGAGGGGCCACGAGTCGATGTGTGGGTCGATGCCGAAGTCGGAGGCGGCGCCAAAGAGGAAGGCCTCGCTCATTTCCCACCACTTGCGTGCTTCGAGGAAGGTGACCGTGGCGGCATTCACATTGGCTTGGGTCTTGTTTGCCTTCAAAGCCTCCAAGTTTTCAACTAGCTTTTCAGTTTTCTCAGCCAAGCTGGCGTATGTGGGATACACCGTGTGGTTAAGGTACTGTTTCACAATGGCCTCTTTTTGGGCCTTGTTGGCTTCCTCGGTGTTAGTTTGAGGGTCCTTGTTGCAGGAGCTGAAGTTCACTGCGAGCAGGAGGGATGCAGCGACTATGGCTGCGGATTTGAATAATTTCTTCATTTGGTTATGTGTTTAAAGTTTTATTGTTTGTCATTTGCGTCGCTTTGCGTCATTGCGAGGAGGAACGACGAAGCAATCTAGTGTGAAAGCTTTAAGTCTGGATTGCTACGTTCCTCGCAATGACGTGAAGCGTGTCTTTATCTCGTGAAAAACCCACTATATGCTACCCCTAAGCTGAACATCGGCTCGTCGTTGTACTGCTCCTTCAGGAAGCGTTTGGCGAAATCCGCTTTAATGACGACCTGCTTGATGGGGTAGTAGTTCACGCCGAGGGTCATCACGTGGCGGTCGGTCCATTGGTAGTCGGTGAGGGCGTTGGCAGTGGGGATGTAGCTGTCGTAATAATCGTAACGACCAAAGACATAGAGCTTTTGGTCGCCTTTGAATTTCGTCGGGTGCATGATGTCGTAGGCCACCTCACCACCGCAGGCGATGGCTTTCTCTCCGACCAAAGAGCGTGGATAAGGCGAGAAACTTTGGTGGTTTTGGTTCTTGTTCCAAGACGAGATGAGATTGGCGTCGCCGAGGTAACCGTAGTCGAAGTTGCCGCGCACCACGAGGCCGTGACCTTTGTAGTCGAACTCGGCCGTGCCGATGACGACGGTGCCTTTCACATCTTTATATTGGCTGGTCTCGCTGAACTCGTTGGTGACGATGTCATTATTAAAGGTGTTGCCGATGTAGCCACTCACGCCAATGTGAAGGTTTTTGATGCTGTAGTTGTCGATGCGCAGGGCGCCTGCCAGGTTGTTGGCCACGCGGAACTCATAGCCCGAGGCGGAGCCGTTCTTCACCCAGTTGGCGTTGTTGAACATATTGGAGTTCAAAGCGGGGATGACCATGGCCTCATAGCGCCAGTCACCGAGCTTGCCCCACAGGCTGATGCCCGTCTCGTGCCAGGTGCAGGGCATGATGTTGAATTCGCCTTCGGGGCGGTAGCAGGTAAAGAACTCGGTGGGCAGGTGGGCGTTGTTGGTTTGTCCGACGGGGACGATGATGTGGCCCACGCGGATGTTAAAACCCTTGCCGAACGACTTTTGCAGCCAGAATTGTTCCAAAGCCACCTCGCCGCCGCGTTCGATTTCGTGCTCGAACTCGCCCGTCTCTTCGGCCTCGATTTCCACGGCCACTTCACTGCCGCCATGCTCAAACTCGATTTCTGAGCCCATGCTCCAGCCTTTGCCGAAGTCGTAGCCCAGGTTGATGACCACATGGGGCAGGTCAATGCGACCGTGGCCTTTGGCGTCGCGGTAACGCTCGGCATGCGAGTAGCGGAACATGTTGTCGCTATAGAAGTTGCGGGTATAGACGGCCTCACCGTAACCGCCAATGGTCAAGCGGGGCTTTTTCGTGATGGAATCTTGGGCCTGCAAAGAGCTGACACACAATGTCAAAGCTAATGCAGCACATTTTGCAATCGTTTTCAGTTTCATAGTTGGATACTATTCGTTCAAAATCGATTGCAAAACTCTTGGTTTTGTCCTCGCAGTCCAATCCCAATCATTGGGGATTTTCGGCATCATGCCTCATTAATAATGAGGATGGAGAAACACCGTACATCATGGATTGTATTCCATCTCGCACGGTAACAGGATCTCAATATTTACTTTTCGGGTCGTCAAAAAAGCGTATTTTTGCAGCAAACTAAGCCTATGTCAAAATTATCTAAAATTATATTGCTTTTCCTTTTGCTGATTGTCTCGCTTACGGCATTCGCCCAAATCAACCGTGATGACGATTTTAGGGAACGCTACACACTGAAACAAGTCGTGGTGTTGAGCCGCCACAACATCCGTTCACCCCTTTCGGGGAGAAGTTCTACGTTGCAGCGTATCACGCCCCATGAATGGCATCACTGGTCATCGGCACCTAGCGAGCTGTCGTTGCGCGGCGGCGCTTTGGAAACAATGATGGGCCAATATTTCCGCAAATGGCTCGTGAGTGAGGGACTGATGCGAGAAAATGAAATCCCTGCTGAGGGTACTATGCGTTTCTATGCCAACTCCCTTCAGCGCACCATAGCCACGGCACAGTATTTCTCCTCAGGGATGCTGCCTGTGGCCAATGTCCGCATTGAGCACCATTGCGATGTGGGCAAGATGGATTCCGTATTTGCGCCACGGATTACCGACGACAGCGAGGCTTTCAAAGCCCTCGCCCTACAGCAGATTACGGCAATGGGTGGCGAGAAAGGACTGGTCGGAATAGGGGAGAAGGTGGCAGAAAACTACAAGGTGCTGGAGTGGGTGCTCGACATGGACCAAAGCAATGCCTGCCTTGAAGGCGACACCTGCCATTTCAGCACTGATGATGCGCATGTGTACCTCATTAAATACCGTGAGCCGGGCATGGGCGGCTCGTTGCGCCTAGCATGTCAAGCAGCCGATGCACTCATCTTGCAATACTACGAGGACCCCGATGCACTGAAGGCTGCCTTCGGCCACGAGCTGAAATGGGAAGATTGGGAAAGCATCTCCGCCATCAAGGACTGGTACGGTGACGTGTTGTTTACCGCACCCGTGGTGGCACACCAAGTGGCTCGTCCGCTCTTGCTGACAATGCTCGAAGAGCTTCGAAACGACGAAAGAAAGTTCACCTTCCTCTGCGGCCACGATTCCAATATCGGGAGCGTTCTTGCCTCATTAGATGCAGAAGATTACAGCCTTCCTGAAACCATTGAGAAAAAGACGCCCATAGGCAGTAAACTGGTCATTGAAAGGTGGGAAGACGCTGAGGGACACACTTTTGCCGCACTCAACCTTGTATATCAGAGCACCGAGCAGTTGCGCAACATGACCTTGTTGGACTTGGAAAACCCACCTATGGTGTATCCTATTCATCTCAAAGGCCTAAATGCCAATATTGACGGACTATATCCCTTCGATGCATTGGTCCAGCGGTTCCTATCCGCCAATAATATGACGAGATGATTTTGGGCTAGCAAAAAAAATGCGGGAACAGAACCCACGTTCCCGCATCTGGAAAACTAACTCAAAATTCATTCTAAATGTATGACAAAAATCTGCTGCAAAGTAACGGCGATTCCAAAAACTGTGAAATCCCCATTGGTGGGTATTTTGCCTCTGACAGAATCCCCATATTTGGCGATGCGTTGGAAATGTGGATTTTTACTACCTTTGCCCCATCAAAAACAGTGAACATCATGCCCAGAAAGAAAAAGCCATTCTCGAAAGACACCAAATTTGCCGAGTTGTTGACTGACGACCGCCGGCTGTTGCAACTGTTGCCCCGTTTCGGCATCGGATTGGGTTTCGGCGACCGCAATGTAGATCAGGTGTGCCAGATGAACCAGGTCAACACCGACCTGTTCCTCATGATTTGCGAAATCTATTCCGACAACAATTACAAGCCCGGTCAAAATGAGTTGCAGCATATCGACATGGGCGACCTGCTCTCTTATCTGAAAGCCTCACACCTATACTATCTGGATGAGCGTTTCCCGCACATCGAGGAGCATCTGCAACGCATCATCGAGGCCTGTGGTCAGAAATATGGCCCTATGCTGAGCCATTTTTACGACGAATACAAGCAAGAGGTGATGCGACACATCAAATATTATGAAGAAGAGGTGGTTTTCCCTTATATCGAGACTTTGCTCAATGGGAAACGTACCGATTCCTACAAGATTGACGAGTTTGAGCATAACCACACCAACATCCAGGACACTCTCGACGACATGATGAACATCTTGCTCAAATATCTTCCCGGCGACATCCTGCCTAAGGAACGCATTGAGATTTCGTATGACATCATGGAGCTGAGCGACGACCTGAACCGCCATTCCATTATCGAGGAACGCATACTTATCCCTAATGTCGAATCCCTTGAAAACACCCAGCCATGAGAAACCGTGTCATCATTTGTGAAGCCTCTGAGGTGATTACCATTGGACTGGCCGACATCATCGACAGTATGGCGCAATTCGACGTGGTGGCCCGCATCGACAATCCCGAGCATCTCTCTGAGAAGATTGTTTCATCCGATGCCAACTTGTTGATTATCAATCCGTCTTTGCTGGGCTTTCAAAATAAGAGTTTCCTTTCGCAGCTTGGCAAAGACCATCCGCAGGTCACCTTTATCGCCTTGGTGACCACCCACCTTGACCATGCCATGCTGACACCTTATAATGGAGTCATTGAAATCAACGACACACGGTCGAAAATCATGAGCAAAATGGAAGGGTTTGCGCAGAGTGAAACCTCGAAAAATGCCGACGATGTGGAACTATCGAAACGCGAGACCGACGTGTTGGTGGCCGTCGCCAAAGGCATGATGAACAAGGAGATAGCCGACCAGATGAACATTTCCATCCACACGGTTATCTCCCACCGCAAAAACATCACCCGAAAGACCGGCATCAAGTCGGTGTCGGGCCTCACCGTTTATGCCTTGCTGAACAACCTGATTGACGAGAAAGACTTAATTTGAGGGATTAACTAATCATCTTTTTTACCTCGTCGCGATGCTCGTAGAGCGTGCAGCCGCCAGTATGTTCCCAACCGAGGGCGCGGGCATCACGGATTTTGCGGAACAGGGGAGAGGCTATGGCATCGCGGAGACCAGTCTGCGCCACATTGCGGTCGCTGAAGGGCGAGAAGGGACAAGGCTCGGCGCTGCCATCAGGACCGATGTGGAAGAAACCACGTCCGGCAGCCATACAGCCGTCGAGTGCTTTCTCGTCGCCTGGGAAACTTAGGAAAATCATCTCCTTATATTGCTCACGGCGTTCTTCCAAAATCTGCTCCATTTCGGCCACATGCTCGTCGCGGAAGGCAAGATGCTCGGTGCTCTCATCGAAAGGCACGTATTCCACATAAAACACGAGTTTGCAACCCAGCGAAGCAAGATGAGATAGAAATTCATTGGAGGTCACTTCGTGATAGTTCTCAGTGGTGACCGTGATGCTGGTGCCGAAGAAAAGCTTCTCTTTTTGAAGCATTTCCATCGAGAGCAGTGCGCGTTGGAAAACGCCTTTTCCGCGTCGACCATCTGTGGCCGTCAGCTCTCCTTCGAGACTGATGACGGGAATCATGTTGAGGTGTTGTTTGAAGAACTCGGTGTAGAGTGCTCCGATGAGTGTGCCATTGGTGAAAACGGGGAAGATGATGTCCTCAATGGTGGCGGCACTTTCCAGCAAGTCGCGTCGGGTCAATGGCTCGCCTCCGGCAAGGAGACAGAAACTGACACCTAATTCGGCGGCATCGCTGAAGATGGTGTGCCATTGGTCGGGCGATAGGGTGGCTTTGGTAGGTGTGTCGCCAGCGATGCCGTTTTTGCGGGCATAGCAGCCTTTGCACTGCAGGTTGCAGGTGGTGGCGATGCTGGCGATGAGGAACGGCGGCACCTCAAGCCCCTCTTTTTCGAGGTACTCCTTGCGCCGCCGTTCGGCTTTGCCTATCACGCGTTGCATCCGTGACACAAAACGGGCCTCGCGCGGATTGCTCAGCACATTCAGATAGGCCGTCGTCATGATGTTGCGGATGCTTCCCGCCATATAGGAACTGAGATCCATTTTCACATCATTTGGCAGGTTCCCACTTGCAGCGGACGGGCGACACGATGGCGCCTTCCTTCTTCAGGGCGTCGAAGGCCTTGTCGACCACTTTGCGGTCGAGGCCGGTCACTTCAGCGATTTTTCCCGCGTTGACGGGTGCGCCAATCTCGCGCATAGCTTGCAGAACTTGATCTTTTGCTTCCATTTTAGTATTGTTTTGGTGTTAAATAATTGTTTATGTGTTGACTATGACCATTGACTATGACAATGACCGCTTTTACTTATGGAATGAAGTTTTCTCTTTTGTTTAAGCGGTCATAGTCATTGTCACAAGCCATTGTCCTATTGTCAAAACTTACTTCAGCATAGCTTCAATATCAGCCTCCATATCCTCGGGCTTGGCCACAGGAGCGAAACGCTTGATGAGGCTACCGTCCTTTGAGATGAGGAACTTGGTGAAATTCCAGCGCACACCACCTTCTTCACGACCTTCGGATTTGCTCAGGCCGTCAACCAATTTCATTGTAGCCTTGTCTTTGAGACCGTGAACTTCTTCGGTCGGCACTTGCTGCGTCAGATATTTGAAAATCGGGTGCGCGTTCTCGCCGAAGACGTCGATCTTCTTCATCAGCGGGAAGGTGACGCCATGGTTGAGGCGGCAGAACTCAGCGATTTCCTCATCGGTGCCGGGTTCCTGGTGCTTGAATTGGTCGCAGGGGAAGCCGAGAATCACCAGACCTTGGTCTTTGTACTTCTTGTAGAGGGCTTCCAAACCGTCGTATTGAGGAGTGAAACCGCACTTCGAGGCGGTGTTGACAATCATGAGGACCTTGCCCTTGTATTGGGCCATGTCCACTTCTTCGCCCTTATTATTCAGGGCCTTAAAGTCATAAATCGTAGCCATTTCTTTAGTGTTTTGTGCATAGACCGTCATGAACGCAAGCAACATGACGGCCATGCCGATAAACCTTTTTCTCACGACAATTACATCATTTCGATGAGGAAATTCTCATAACCGACTTTGTCGATGTAGTTGAGGTATTGTCTTTCCCAATCCATGTGAGCCTTCTCGCCATCGATCCATTTATAAATTAGTTTCTGAGTGATATAGTCATCGG
>JAEEGJ010005589.1_pt1 | contig 39205 bp, 39 predicted proteins | sample 8958761 | NCBI WGS metagenome assembly JAEEGJ01 (sample SAMN16246546, study PRJNA631951) | gut metagenome | biome: gut microbiome; feature: rumen; material: RS-attached | host: Bos | place: Iran: Karaj | collected 2018-10
GAAGGACGCAAAGATCGGACAATTGAACATCATCGACGGCAATGTCAACGAACTCTGTTACAAGAAAGAAACTGCCGCCACCGACAAGAAACCCGCCACTCCGCTCACCCGCGAGGAGCTGGCCAAGGCCGTGGCTGCCGTCCAGACCTACATGTGGGGCGCCAGTGCCTATGCGGTGCTCTTTTGCGAGTGCCGTGACCATCGCGGCTATCCCAACAACAAGTCGCAGTTTGAGCGTGAGGTGGACGCCATCGCCCAGGAGCTGCACCTGAGCTGGGGCTGTCGGCCGGGGACGTTGTCGGATGCCTTCTGCGACAATCCCTATTACAACTGCAAGGTCGACAAATGGCGTGAAAACGGCGCCAAGGAGCGTTCGCTGTTCCTGCTGGAGAAGTTCCAGACCGAACTTCCGTAATGTAACAAAAGAACCGTCCCCCTGTTACACTTGTCTGATGAACAGAAGCGGGTTATTCAACTTTGAAAATTAAACTAATCTTGAGTTTTTGAATACATCCTCTTTTTATACTCCTGCGGATAGATGCCGGTGGCACGCTTGAAGTAACGGCAGAAATTGGCAGTGTCAGGAAAACCGAGTTGGTAGGCGGTCTCCTTGACCGTCTGCTTAGGATGCATGTCCATGATGCGCTTCGCCTGCGTCGCCACATATTGCTGAATCCATTCCAGAGGCGAGTGACCGCCAGAGAACTGGCGGAACACTTTTGAGAAATACCGTGGGTCGTAGTCCATCAGGTTGGCATAGAAATTGACATTGCGGTTCTCCCTATAATGCTCTATCACCAGATCGCAGAACTGCGTGTAAAGCTTTGCGGAACGGCTCTCCGCCCACTCCCTGTCCTGTTCACGGCGGTAGTAGTTGATGAACTCCAAGCCCACTGCCAGATGCGACAACAACATCTGCTGCCGCAGTTGCAAGTCGTTGGTGTCGTGCGAAGCAATCGCCTCCATAATATCGTTCAGCGCCATCACGTGCTGGGCTTGCTCATCGGTCAGACGGCATATCGGTGCATAGTTGAACTTATCATGTTCGTGGCTGAAAGTATGTGCCTTCGCCTCTTCGTACATCTCCGCCGAGATGAGAACGCATGCTAAGGTGTAATCTTCCGAACACGATATGCGCTGCAAGAAATGGCCGGGTGGGATGATTCCAAAGTCGTTCTTTTCAATCACAAACTCCTGCATGTCGAACATGATGCGTGCAGTGCCGCGCAGGCACAAAAGGACCATGACGTGCGGAAACACCACATCCACGCTGGTCACGGGGTAACCGTGTATCTCTTTTTCCACACACACACCATTCTGCTCAACGGACTGTAACAATTGATCTAATGTTGCGTCAATCTGTATCATTTCTTGTCATTTTACGGTTGCAAAATTACAACTTTTATTTCAAATAACAACAATAAATCACACATTTTGATAGCAAACAGTCGAAAATCGATAGCATTTTCTGACTGTAAATACTTGTATATACCACAAAAAAACAATAATTTTGCAGCCATAAACTATATAAATGATTATTATAAGAAGGAACATTATCGTAACCGCCTCGCTGCTATTACTTTCAACGCAGTTTTGCCACGCCCATGTACATACGCTGGCTGAGGCCGATAACATCATCGTGATACTGGTTGTCATCGTGATAGTGCTCCTCGTGCTGGGAAGTATCGGTCTGCGTCAAGGAAGGATCATCAGGCAGCGAAATGAGCAACTTCGCCGTATTCTTAATGCACTGGATGACAATCGGACAATTGTGGGCGACGGAGAACTGTCGTTGGATGAGCAGGTAGATGTGGTGAAAATAAAAGAATTGGAGCCGAAGACGAAAAAGACCAAGGCTGCTCCAAAAGATGAGGAGGCTTTCTTTGTGAAGATGGATGCCCGTGTGAAAAAGGAGAAACCATTTACGGATCCCGATTTCGACTATTACGCACTGATAAAGTTTATGAGAGTCAGTCAGGATGAGTTCTGCAGGCTTGTGCCACGCTACACGGATCCCGAAAGAACAAAAGACTATATCAACTCCCTTCGGGCAGAATATGCTGCAAAGCTACTCATGGAACACACGGACTACTCGATGGAAAACATTGTCAGCAAGTGTGGCTTCAAGGATACAGCTGCTTTCAACAGTGCTTTTAAATTCTCCTTCGGTATCACGCCAACGGACTATATGAATACCATAAGTCGGATGTTCAAAAATAAAGTATAAACATAAAAAAGCGGGCTTATTGATAATCTTTTTCCGTCAGCAGGATATCGAGATAGATCGTCTGCGGATTCTTCTCAGAATAGTAGATATACCTGAAGTTATAACCAGCCTCCTTGTAAGACATTACCTGAGTGGTGTTTTTGAGCGCGTTCTTCAGGGCGTCTCGGGCCTGATCCTTCAGATAGGCATCGGAACGGTCGGAAGCGCCCGTTAGCTTATAATAATATTGTATGGTGTGCGAGGCACGTTCGAAGGTCATGCTGTCGATAATCATGTCCTGTGCCACAGCTGAGGGACACTTCCGCTTCGTAAACTCCACACACTCTCTGGCACATTTGTCTTCCAGCGACTCCTGACAGGCTCCCAAAATGAGGGTTGCCAACGCAAATAGTATTACTTTTTTCATAACGAATGTAATTTTTCGGTGCAAAGATACAAAAAAAAGCAAAAATATTGGTGAAACGACAGAAATTTTGTACCTTTGCAACTCAAACTACACGATTATTAATGAATCATATCAGAAATTTCTGTATCATTGCACATATAGACCACGGTAAGTCGACGCTGGCTGACCGCATGCTGGAATTTACCAAGACCATTCAAGTGACTGAGGGACAGATGCTTGATGATATGGACTTGGAGCGTGAGCGCGGTATCACCATCAAGAGCCACGCTATCCAGATGGAATATATGCACAATGGTGAAAAATATATCCTCAATCTGATTGATACGCCGGGACACGTCGACTTCTCCTACGAGGTGTCGCGTTCCATTGCTGCCTGTGAGGGCGCTTTGCTGGTGGTGGATGCCACTCAGGGTGTCCAGGCTCAGACGATATCAAATCTCTATATGGCCATTGACCACAATCTGGAGATCATCCCCGTGATCAACAAGATTGACATGCCGTCGGCTATGCCCGATGAGGTAGAGGATGAGATCGTAGACCTGATAGGCTGTGACCGCTCGGAGATCCTTCGTGCGTCAGGAAAGACGGGCGAGGGTATTGAGCAGGTGCTCGATGCCATTGTGGAGCGTATCCCGCATCCTGAGGGCGATGAGAATGCCCCGTTACAGGCGCTTATCTTCGACTCTGTGTTCAATTCCTTCCGAGGTATCATTGCCTATTTCAAAATCGTGAACGGTGTAATCCGCCAGGGTGACCTCGTAAAGTTCTTCAATACCGGAATGGAATACGATGCCGATGAGATCGGGGTGTTGAAGATGGACATGATTCCCCGTAAGGAGCTGCGCACAGGTGATGTAGGCTATATCATCTCGGGTATCAAGAATTCGAAGGAGGTGAAGGTGGGAGATACCATCACCCATGTGGCCACGCCCTGTAAGGCTGCCATCGAGGGTTTCCAGGAAGTGAAGCCGATGGTGTTTGCGGGCGTCTATCCCATTGATCCCACCGACTATGAGAATCTTCGTGCCTCGCTCGAGAAACTGCAGCTGAATGATGCCTCGCTCACGTTTACACCAGAGAGCTCTGTGGCCCTCGGTTTCGGTTTCCGTTGCGGATTCCTGGGTCTGCTTCACATGGAGATCATTCAGGAACGCCTCGACCGTGAATTTGATATGGACGTGATCACCACCGTGCCTAACGTATCGTATATGTGCTACACCAAGCAGGGTGATGTGAAGGAGGTGCATAATCCCTCGGGACTGCCCGATCTGACACTCATCGACCATATTGAGGAACCTTATATCCGTGCCTCGATTATCACCGCTGCCGACTATATCGGTCCCATCATGACCCTTTGTCTTGACAAGCGTGGTGAACTCATCGACCAGCAATATGTGAGCGGCAACCGTGTGGAGATACACTTCATGCTGCCTTTGGGTGAGATCGTGATCGACTTCTATGACAAGCTGAAGTCAATCTCTAAAGGCTATGCTTCATTCGATTATCACATCGATGGCTTCCGTCCGTCGAAGCTGGCCAAGCTTGATATCCTCCTGAATGGTGAGCCTGTGGATGCACTTTCCACACTCACGCATCAGGACAATGCCGTAACCTTCGGCCGGCGCATGTGTGAGAAACTGAAGGAACTCATTCCGCGTCAGCAGTTTGATATCGCTATCCAGGCTGCTATTGGAGCGAAGATCATCGCCCGTGAGACGGTGAAGCAGGTGCGTAAGGATGTTACTGCCAAGTGTTATGGTGGTGATGTGTCGCGTAAGCGTAAGCTGCTCGAGAAGCAGAAGCGCGGTAAGAAGCGCATGAAGCAGATTGGTAATGTGGAGGTGCCTCAGAAGGCCTTCCTCGCTGTGTTGAAATTGGACTAATAACATACATATTTATATTTATAAAGACCTATGGCTACTGTCAGTATTACTTCAAGAGACGTTGCCCGCGAGCTGGCCCGTCGTTACAGTACAATGACCCATGAGGAGCTGGACTTGCTGGAAAGCATCCTTGTTCCTATGAGATATGGGAAGAACGAGATGATTCTTCGTGAGGGCGAGACCTGCACCAATATCTATTGGGTGGTGAAGGGACTCGTGCGCCAGTTCTATTATAAGAATGGTAAGGAGCTGACGGAGTATATGGCTACCGAGAACTCGATTGTGATGTGTATCGAGAGCCTGTTCCGTGAGCAGCCCACGCACCTGCAGATCAAGGCCATCGAACCTACCGTCCTCATTGCGATGCCCAAAGCAGACCTGGAGGCTGTCGCCATGAAGAGCGTGAACATCCAGATCCTTTACAGAAAGATTCTTGAAGAGTCGCTTATCCTGTCACAGATCCATGCCGACATGCTGCGCTTTGAGAGTGCACAGGATCGCTATCAGAAACTGATCAAGCGTCAGCCGCAACTGGTGCTTCGTGCCCCGTTGGTATATATCGCCAGTTATCTGCAGATGACACCGGAGACACTCTCGCGTGTCCGCACGGCTGCGCTGCTTGATGATAAATAAATCAATGCCTTTCCAGGAAGATGCTATGATCGATACAGGTTGGTAGCTCTTCCTGATAGTGGGTCACATAGATCATGGTCACGTTAGGATCCTGGCAATAATCGTCCACAAGCGCCTTCACCATGCGACGGTTCTCATCGTCAAGACCATGTAGCGGCTCGTCGAGTATCAGCAGGTCGGGTTCCTTGACGAATGCCCTTGATAAGAGTACTAACCGCTGTTCACCGCTTGAAATCTCCATAAACTTCCGTTCCGCCAGATGGATGATTCCCAGACGGTCGAGCCATTTCCGGCACTGAACCTTCTCTGCTTCAGTAGGTCGTGTGTAGAGTCCCACCGTATCTTTTAATCCGCTGGCCACAATCTCGATGACAGGGATGTTCTGCCGGTAGCTGCGATGCATCTCTGGCGAAACATAGCCGATATGGCGCTTGATGTCCCAGATGCTCTCACCCGAACCTCGCTTGCGTCCGAAGAGAGAGATGTCGCAGGCGTAGCTCTGGGGGTTATCGGCGCAGACCAATGAGAGTAGGGTAGACTTGCCGGAGCCATTCTGTCCCGACAATGACCAATGCTCTCCTTTCATCACCGTCCAGTCCAGGTCCTTTAGGATCGTGCGGGAGCCGTAGCGGATGCTCACGTTGTTGAACTTGATAACCTCTGTTTTTTGTTTAGAATTGAGAGTGTAGAGTGTAGAGTTCTTGCGTCCCTTTGGTGGCAAGAACTTTAAACTCTCAGTTCTCCACTCTACACTATACTTCGGCAAGACCCTCATGTCCCTCACCTCGACGATGTGCGTAATGAACTCTGGTATTTCGTCGGTCTTCGCCAGCACGAGTATAATCTGCAGACCTTGCTCTCTTGCCAGCATCGTCATCAGTTCTTTCAACTGCGTCCTTGTCTCACGATCGAGTCCGATAAACGGATTCTCCATGATGAGCACCTTCGGATTGGTGAAAAGCGATGAAGCCAGTTTGTATTTCCGCAACTCGCCACTCGATAGCAGAATGATATACTTATCGAGCAGGGGCTCCAGATGAAAGATTTCATAGATATGCTTCTGCAGTGCCCTTCGCTCAGGGGTGTCTTCGCCAGCCAACTGATAAGCCTCTTCGAGTTTGTCACCTACTGTTGGTGTCTCCTCGTCGATCTCCATCTGATTCCAGCGCTGCTGCAGGAAATAGGTGCGGTCGTTGTCACCACCGTATGTATCCCGGAAAGTGATGTGCTTCAGATTGTTATAGGGCTCGTCGAAGGCGTATCTGATCATACCTGGAAAGACGGGATGGCACCCCGTGAGCATATCCACAAACATCGACTTACCTGCACCGTTGCGACCCACAATGGCAATGTGTTCTCCCGCATCCAGACAGAAGTCCACAGGTTCTGCCATCGACCAATCAGGCTTTCTCGCACGGGCCTGAGTCATCTCAATCGTCTTCATCCTTCTTCTTGCGTTTTGAAACCTTATCCTGGTTCTTGTTTACGAAATCCTTCCATCCCCGATACTTCACGTCGCTCTCAGGCCTGCCCATCTGCAGATAATGGCAATAGGCGGCAGCGAGGGCGTCAGTGGCATCCATAAACCTCGACATCTCTTCATTGGGTATCTTCAGGAGCCGTTGCAACATGCCAGCTACCTGTTCCTTCGAGGCTGCACCATTACCCGTCAGGGCCATCTTGATCTTCATGGGAGCATACTCATGGATGGGCACACCGTGATGGATAGCCGCAGCAATAGCAGTACCCTGTGCCCGACCCAGTTTCAGCATCGACTGTACGTTCTTGCCAAAGAACGGCGCCTCGATGGCCATCTCATCGGGCAGATAGCCGTCGATGATGCCAGTGACACGCTCGAAAATATGTCCGAGTTTCAGATAGGCATCCGGAAATTTCCTGAGATCAATCACGCCCATGGTGACCATCGTTGCCTTGCCGTCGCTCACCTTCAGCAGTCCGTAACCCATCAGGTTTGTTCCTGGGTCAATACCTAAGATTATTTTCTCCATATCGATGCTGCAAAGTTAGACATTTTCTTCGACAATACCAAATAAAAAACTCCAAAACCAAATAATCATGGGGAAATTTGGAAGATAGGGGAAAAATGCCTAACTTTGCACCCGCTTATATATAATAAGGTAATATAATGGCTTTTAAGAATAAAAAAAGACGTTGGCACTGCTTGTCAGGACAGGAACCTACGGAGATGGACAAGACCATCATGTATTGGGAGAATAAGGGCAAAGAGGTGCCGACGCGCGACCTGATAAAGACACCGGAACAGATAGAAGGCATCCGCAGGGCTGGTGTCGTGAATACGGGTGTGCTCGACGAGGTAGCGAAGCATATCTGTGCAGGTATGTCGACGCTGGAGATAGACCGGATTTGCCGGAAATACTGCGAGGAGCATAATGCTATACCCGCTTGTCTGAACTATGGCGGCGACGAGGATACACCTCCCTTCCCGATGTCGGTATGCACCAGCATCAACGAGGTGGTCTGTCATGGTGTACCTAAAGAGGAGGATGTCCTCGAGGAGGGTGATATCATTAACGTAGACTTCACCACCATTCTTGATGGCTATTATGCTGACGCCAGCCGGATGTTCATCATCGGCAAGACCACACCCGAGAAAGAACAACTGGTGCGTGTGGCCAAGGAATGTCTTGAAATCGGTATGGAGGCCGCCAAACCCTATTCGTTTGTGGGTGATATCGGCCATGCGATAGAGAAGCACTGCAAGAAATATCACTACGGTGTTGTGAGAGACTTAGCCGGTCATGGGGTAGGATTGCATTTCCATGAGGAGCCCGATGTGAACCATTACGGCCATCGCGGAACTGGTATGCTGCTTGTGCCTGGAATGGTGTTTACCATTGAACCGATGATCAATATGGGCACCTATGAGGTGTTTATCGATGCAGACGATCCCTATGGATGGGAGGTGATCTCGGCAGATGAGAAGCCAAGTGCACAATGGGAGCATACGCTGGTGATGACTGAGCACGGCGTGGAGATACTGACGTATTAGTGAAGAGTGAATAGTGATTAGTGAATAGTAAAGAGTGAATAAGGATATATATATATTAGGTATAGAGTCGAGTTGCGACGATACATCGGCGGCAGTACTGAAGAATGGTGTGCTGTTGTCGAATGTGACGGCGTCGCAGTCAGTACATGAAGCCTACGGTGGCGTGGTGCCTGAACTGGCATCGAGGGCGCACCAGCAGAATGTGGTGCCAGTGGTGGATCAGGCTATCAAACGGGCTGGTATCACGAAGGAGCAGTTGTCGGCCATCGCCTTTACAAGAGGTCCGGGACTGATGGGCTCGTTGCTGGTTGGTGTGAGCTTTGCCAAAGGGTTTGCCAGGAGTCTGGGGATACCGATGATCGATGTGAATCATCTGCAGGGTCATGTAATGGCGCACTTTATCCGTGAGGATGAAGATGATTCGCATCAACCGCCATTGCCGTTTTTGTGTCTGCTGGTTTCTGGTGGCAATTCACAGATTGTGAAGGTGAATGCCTATAATGATATGGAAGTGCTGGGACAGACCATCGACGATGCTGCCGGTGAGGCTATCGACAAGTGTTCGAAGGTGATGGGACTAGGCTATCCAGGAGGCCCCATAATCGACCGTCTGGCGCGGAAGGGAAATCCGAAGGCCTTCCATTTTGCAGAACCGAATATTCCAGACCTCGACTATAGTTTCTCCGGACTGAAGACCTCGTTTTTGTATTCCCTGCAAAAATGGGTGGCTGATGACCCGGACTTCATCGAGAAAAACAAGGAGGATATTGCAGCCTCGCTGGAATGGACGATTGTGGATATCCTGATGAAGAAACTGAAGAAGGCTGTTAAGCAGACGGGTATCAAACATGTGGCTGTGGCCGGTGGTGTGAGTGCCAACAACGGACTGCGTAATGCATTCTATGATGCAGAGAAACGTTATGGTTGGACAATCTATATTCCCAAATTCAGTTATACCACCGATAACGCCGCGATGATAGGCATCGTGGGCTATTATAAGTATTTGGATGGTGAGTTTTGTGGTATTGATGCACCAGCCTTTTCGAAAGTGACTTTTAAGTGAATAATGAACATTGAAAAGTGAATAGTTATGTTGGATTTTGAATCGAAAGTGATAAGCAGGGAGGTGAGCGAACTGCTTTGGGATATGGAAAAAACCGTAGGAACAGCTGAGAGTTGTACAGGCGGACGCATTGCCGAAGCCATCATGTCGGTTCCCGGTGCTTCGAAATATTTCAAGGGAGGTATCATCTCATATGTGAATGAGATTAAAGAGTCGTTGCTGGGTGTCGATCCTCAGGTGCTGGAGGAACAGACGGCCGTTTGTGAGGAGGTGGCCAAGGAGATGGTGTTGGGCGCCTGTAAGATCCTGAACACCAATTACGCCATCTCTGCAACGGGAATAGCAGGCCCTACAGGTGGAACGAAAGATATCCCTGTAGGTACAATCTGGCTGGCTTGTGGCAATGCCGAGAGGGTGGTGACTGTCAAAGTAGAAGAAGATCACGGACGTGACATCAATCTGGCCATTGCTACCAATCGCGCTATGCAGTTGTTTTTGGACTATCTTAAGGGTGAGACAGTTGCAGAGGTTGAGGAATAAGTTAAAAAATCATAATTGTTATCCAAAACCGGTTTGTGCCTTTTCTTATTTCAAGGAAAATTAGTAATTTTGCACCCTGTTTGGAATAAGTAGTAAAAAAGAACAAGTAAAAAGTAGATAGAAATGTCTAAAGTTTGTCAAATTACAGGAAAGAAGGCACAGATAGGTTGTAATGTGTCTCACTCAAAGCACCACACGAAGAGAAGCTTTGACGTCAACCTGTTCAGCAAGAAATTCTTCTATGTAGAAGAGAACTGCTGGATTCAGTTGAAGATCAGCGCCGCTGGCCTTCGCATGATTAATAAAGTAGGTCTTGACGCTGCATTGAAGCAGGCTGTTGCCAAGGGATATGTAGATTGGAAGGACATTAAAGTGATAGGAGACTAACGACGATGGCAAACAAGAAAGCAAAGGGTAATCGTGTCCAGGTAATCCTGGAGTGCACCGAGATGAAGAATAGTGGTCTGCCCGGCACAAGCCGTTATATCACGGTAAAGAACCGTAAGAACACGGCTGAGCGTCTGGAGCTGATGAAGTATAACCCCATCCTGAAGAAAATGACTCTTCACAAGGAGATTAAATAAGAACTTAAAGTATGGCAAAGAAAACCGTTGCTACCCTCCATGAAGGTTCAAAGGATGGTCGCGCTTACACAAAGGTGATTAAGATGGTAAAGAGCCCCAAGACTGGTGCTTACATCTTCGACGAGCAGATGGTTCCTAACGAGGCCGTTAAGGACTTCTTCAAGAACTAAGATTGATTTTTCAGATAAAAAAGAGAGGTTGCAAAGCAATTTGCGACCTCTTTTTTTGTTTTCTCATCTTTTTTTGTTAACTTTGCCCCGTAATATATATTGTGATATGGGTATTTTTGGTTTTTTCAATAAAGAAAAGAAGGAAACTTTAGACAAGGGACTGGAGAAAACGAAATCGAGTGTGTTTGATAAACTCGCCCGTGCCGTTGCTGGTAAATCTAAGGTTGACGATGATGTGTTGGACAATTTGGAAGAGGTGTTGATCACCAGTGACGTAGGTGTGGATACCACGCTGAAGATCATTGAGCGTATCGAGGAACGTGTGGCTCGTGACAAATATGTGTCAACATCGGAACTGAACGGCATCCTGAAGGAGGAGATTGCAGATCTGTTGGCTGAGAACAATTCTGAAGATAATGACAACTGGGATCTGCCAGGTGATCATAAGCCATATGTGATACTGGTGGTAGGTGTGAATGGCGTTGGCAAGACTACGACGATAGGGAAACTTGCCTGGCAGTTCAAACAGGCCGGTAAAAAGGTCTATCTGGGAGCTGCCGACACGTTCCGTGCTGCTGCTGTGGAGCAACTCTGTATCTGGGGTGAGCGGGTAGGTGTGCCTGTCATCAAACAACAGATGGGCAGTGATCCTGCCAGCGTAGCCTTTGATACGATCTCCAGTGCTAAGGCAAATGGTGCCGATGTGGTGTTGATAGATACCGCCGGACGTCTGCATAATAAGGTCGGACTGATGAATGAGCTGAAGAAGATCAAGGACGTGATGAAGAAGGTGATGCCAGAGGCTCCCGACGAGGTGATGCTGGTGCTGGATGGCTCCACGGGTCAGAATGCCTTTGAACAGGCCAAGCAGTTCTCGGCTGTGACGCAGATAACCTCGTTGGCAATCACGAAACTGGATGGTACAGCGAAAGGTGGTGTCGTCATCGGCATCAGCGACCAGTTGAAGGTGCCTGTAAAGTATATCGGACTAGGTGAGGGTATGACTGACCTCCAACTTTTTAACAAGCGACAGTTTGTAGATTCACTCTTTGAAAGTGTATAGGGAACAGTGAAGAAGACGATAGACATCATATCGCTCGGATGCTCCAAGAACCTCGTTGACAGTGAGATGCTGATGGGGCTGATGGAGGCCAACGGTTATCATTGTACGCACGATAGTGATGACCCTCAGGGAGAGATTGTCGTGGTGAACACCTGTGGCTTTATCAATGATGCCAAGGAGGAGAGTATCAATACCATTCTGGAATTTGCGCAGGCAAAGACAGAGGGGCGTATTGAGAAACTTTTCGTGATGGGTTGTCTGTCCGAACGCTATCTGGCTGATCTCGAAAGGGAGATACCTGAGGTGGATGGGTGGTATGGCAAGTTCAATTATAGGAAATTGCTGAGTGATCTTGAATCTCAGAATACTCCGAGTTGTCCGAATACTCTGATCAATTCCGATTATCACCGCCATATCACAACACCGAAACATTATACTTATATCAAGATCAGTGAGGGTTGTGACCGTCATTGTGCCTATTGTGCCATTCCTTTGATCACAGGCAAGCATCAGAGTAGGCCGATGAAAGAGATACTCGACGAGGTGCGCTATCTAGTGAGCCAGGGAACCAAGGAATTTAATGTGATAGCCCAGGAACTGACCTATTACGGTGTTGATATCGATGGCCAGCAACATATCGCAGAACTGATAGATCAAATGGCAGACATCGACGGTGTGGAATGGATACGACTCCACTATGCCTATCCTACGCATTTCCCCTGGGATCTGTTACCAGTGATGCGTAAACACAAGAATGTCTGTAAATACCTGGATGTAGCCTTGCAGCATATTTCCGACAATATGCTGACAAGAATGAAGCGCAACGTCACCAGACAGGAGACCTATGATTTTGTGGAGCGACTCAGAAGGGATGTACCCGATATCCATTTGCGGACGACGCTGATGGTGGGTTTCCCAGGAGAGACACAGAAGGATTTTGATGAACTGATTGCCTTTGCCCAATGGGCTCGCTTTGAGCGGATGGGGGCCTTCGCTTATTCTGAAGAGGAAGGCACCTATTCGGAACTGCATTATGAAGATGATGTGCCAGAGGAGATTAAACAGCAGCGTTTGGACAAACTGATGCGTGTGCAACAGCGTATCAGTGAGGAAATAGAGGCTGAAAAAGTGAATTCTATCCAGCGAGTCATCATCGATCGTGAGGAAGGTGATTATTATGTCGGGCGGACACAGTATAGCTCGCCGGAGGTTGATCCGGAGGTGTTGATACCTGTTTCAGACCGACAGCTGGAGATCGGTGAGTTCTATGATGTGCTCATCACTGACTCTGAGGAATTTGACATTTACGGAATAACAATCAAATAAAAGGATATGAATAACAAAGACTTTATCGCAACATTGGCAGCAAGGACAGGCCATTCTGTGGAGGAAACTCAACGGATGGTTGATACTGTGGTGGAGACTATGGGTGACCATTTTCTGGAAGATGATACTGTTCTTGTGCCAAATTTTGGTACCTTTGAGGTCAAGAAAAAGTTGGAAAGGGTGATGGTTAATCCTTCTACGGGACAGCGTATGTTGGTGCCTCCCAAACTGGTTTTGAACTTTAAGCCGAATGTAGGCTGGAAGGAACGTGTTAAAAATGGAGGGACTGAGTAATGTCAAAGATCACTATACAGGATTTGGCAAGTGTGCTTGTTGAACGCTGGCATTTGGGCAAGAAAGAAGCTTCAATGTTTGTCAACGAGTTGTTTTTTGTGATTCAGAAATCTCTCGACGAGGAAAAGAATGTCAAGGTAAAAGGCCTGGGAACATTCAAGATTATCGATGTTGACGATCGTGAGAGTGTGGATGTGAATACAGGTGACCGTGTACTGATAGAAGGTCACGGAAAGATCACCTTTACTCCCGACGCACTGATGAAGGAACTGGTAAACAAGCCTTTTTCACAGTTTGAGACGGTGGTTCTTAATGAGGGTGTCGACTTCAAAGAAGCTGCTGTCGATCAACCCGAGGAAACACCAGATGTTGTACTGGAGACGGAGGACAGTGCTGCGCCGTTAGTGGAATTTGTTGATGAGCCTCAGACGGAAACCCAGGAAATCCAAGAAACACCAGAAATCCCGGTTGTTCCTGAGGAGCCAGTAAAGGTGTTTGAAAAGCAGAACACACCAAAGGAACCGGATATTCCGGCAGCTCCTGAAAAACTGGTGGAGCAGGTGCCAACACAGCAGGAACCGATATCTGCCGAGACGGAAGAAGACAATACTGAGAAATCACCCGATGAAAGTGAAGAGCCGGATGCTTCCGAAGAGCCGGAGTTGCTTGAAAAAGAAAATGTATTCAAGAAGTATTATAAGTGGATTGGTATAGCAGTGCTGACCCTTGCTATTGGCATCTTGATAGGCTATCTAATGGGCAATCGCCCCAGTAATACGTCTGATACACAACAGAGCCCGTCTGCTGAAACTGTTGAAAAAGAGGTCGCTACAAACCTGCCAAAGGACTCGGCTATCATTAATAAGGAGGCTGATGTCGAAGATGAAATCATGGAAGAAGATGAAGATGCTGAGGAAGCTGAAGAAGATGAAGATGTGACAGATGATGTGGAGGCCAAGGAAGAAGAACGTGCTTTAGATAAGTGGGAGACGATGGATGCCCGTGTCAGGACAGGCGCTTACCGTATTGTCGGTACTGACACCATAGTGAAAGCCAAGGCAGGAGATAAGCTCACCCGTATTGCCAATCGTCTTCTTGGCCCGGGTATGGAATGCTATCTGGAAGTATACAATGGCCTTTCTTCAGGGGCAGTCTTGTCTGCGGGGCAGGAAATCAAGATTCCGAAGTTGGAATTGAAGAAGAAAAGAAGAAAATAGAGTAATAATTTCCTACTGAATGAAAAAGTTTCTTAAAACTTAAGTTTTAGGGAACTTTTTTAATATTATTTAGGTGGAAGAATGTTCGTTATATTCGATTTATTCACTACTTTTGCGGTCAAATTTAGAAAACATCAAATAGAAAAAATATTATGGCAGAAGCAATTGACATCCGTGAGTTGAATATCCGGATAGAACAGCAGAGTGCATTTGTTACGAATCTCGTAGCTGGTATGGACCGTGTCATCGTAGGACAGAAACATCTGGTAGACTCTCTCCTGATTGGTCTGTTGAGTGATGGACATATTCTTTTGGAAGGTGTACCTGGTCTGGCTAAGACACTGGCCATCAAGACCCTGGCTCAACTGATCGATTCAGAATACAGCCGTATTCAGTTTACACCAGACCTTCTCCCTGCCGACGTGATCGGAACGATGATCTATTCGCAGAAAGATGAGAAGTTCCAGGTGAAGAAAGGCCCTGTATTTGCGAACTTCGTGTTAGCAGATGAAATCAACCGTGCTCCAGCAAAGGTGCAGAGTGCCTTGCTTGAGGCCATGCAGGAAAAGCAGGTGACGATTGGCAGTGAGACTTTCAAGTTGCCAAATCCCTTCCTTGTTATGGCTACACAGAACCCCATTGAACAGGAGGGTACCTATCCATTGCCAGAAGCACAGGTAGACCGTTTCATGTTGAAGGTGGTGATTGATTATCCCACACTCGATGAGGAAAAGAAGATTATCCGCGAGAACATTGCCGGCGAGATGCCGAAGGTGACTCCGGTAACGACTGCTGATGAGATTCTCAAAGCACGTAGTGTGGTAGGCGAGGTATATCTCGACGAGAAGATTGAGCAGTATATTGCCGATATCGTTTTCGCCAGCCGTTATCCTGACCGTTATGGCTTGAAGGATCTGAAGGACATGATCTCCTTCGGTGGATCTCCGCGTGCCAGTATCAATCTGGCCAAGGCTGCCCGTGCCTATGCCTTTATCAAACGGCGTGGCTATGTGGTGCCTGAGGATGTCCGTGCTGTGGCCCATGATGTACTGCGTCATCGTATTGGCCTTACCTATGAGGCTGAAGCCAGCAACATCACAAGCGAGGAAATCGTTTCTAAGATCGTCAACAAGGTTGAGGTTCCCTGATTCTAGAAAGACTTGAAAGTCTGAATATCTAGAATATCTGGATTGTTATGGAGACTAGTGAGATTATAAAGAAAGTCCGTAAGATTGAAATCAAGACCCGTGGGCTGAGTTCAAACATCTTTGCCGGCCAGTATCATTCTGCCTTCAAGGGTAGGGGAATGGCCTTCAGCGAGGTGCGGGAATATCAGTTTGGTGATGATGTGCGTGACATTGACTGGAATGTGACCGCCCGTTTCCATCGTCCATACGTCAAGGTGTTTGAGGAAGAGCGCGAACTGACGGTAATGTTGCTGATTGATGTCAGTGGCTCACTCGATTTCGGAACTCAGAAGCAGATGAAGCGTGATATGGTGACGGAGATAGCTGCTACCATCGCCTTTAGCGCCATTCAGAACAATGATAAGATCGGCGTTGTGTTCTTTTCCGATAAGATTGAGAAATACATCCCACCCAAGAAAGGCCGTAAGCATATCCTCTATATTATCCGTGAGATGCTGGATTTCCATCCAGAGTCGAAGCGGACGGATGTGAAGCAGGCAGTGGAGTTCTTGTCGAGTGTCCAGAAACGGCGTACGACAGCCTTTATCCTCAGCGACTTCTATGTACGCAATGATTTCCAGCAGTCGCTACAGATTGCCAATCGTAAGCATGATGTGGTGGCTATACAAGTTTATGACCAGCGTGCCCGGGAGTTGCCTGATATAGGGCTGATGAAGGTTGTGGATGCTGAGACAGGTTTTGAACAGTATGTAGATACCAGTTCCAAGCGCCTGCGTGAATCCTATCACAAATATTGGCAGAGTCGCCAGTCACAGTTGCTGGAGACCTTTAATAAAAGTAATGTGGATAATGTCAGCATTGCTACCAACGAGGACTTCGTAAAAGCACTACTGATGTTGTTCAAACAGAGAAGCTGAAATAGTGAATAGTGAGATGAAAATAAGAGCATTGAAGGAAGTGAAGTCAGAATGGATGGTGAAAGTACTGCTTGTACTGTTCACTATTCACTGTTCACTGTTCACTTCTTTCGCCCAGGTTTCCGTAGAGGCCAGTGTGGATCGTATTGAGATGCTCGTCGGACAGCAGGCTCATGTGACACTGAAGGCTGTGGTGAAAGAGAATTCAAAGGTGGAGTTTCCTAAGTTCGGACCATCGGAATTCGTAACACCTGGTGTAGAAGTGCTGACAGGTCAGGCGTTGGATGACAAGGAATTGGATAATGGCTGTGTCGAGAAGTCGATGGTCTATACCCTCACATCCTTCGACGATACGCTCTATTATCTGCCGCCTCTCACCGTTAAGGTTGATGGTAAACCATATCAGAGCAAGAGTCTGGCACTGAAGGTGCTGACCATAGAAGTTGACACCACACATGTTGAACAATTTTTCGGACCAAAGGATGTGCAGGATAATCCCTTCCTTTGGAGTGACTGGAGCCTCTCGTTTTGGTTGAGCGTTCTGCTTCTAATCCTCTTGGCCTTAGTTTATTATCTGTATATACGTATACGTGATAATAAGCCGATTATCACACATATCCGTATCGTTAAGAAATTGCTGCCGCACCAGAAGGCTATGAAGGAAATCGAACAAATCAAGGCCGATAAGATGGTGTCGTCGGAGAATCCAAAGGAGTATTATACCAAGCTGACTGATACACTCCGTAGATATATCGAAGAGCGTTATGGCTTCAGTGCGATGGAGATGACCAGCAGTGAAATTATCGAGAAACTGACAGCCTCTCAAGACCAGAAGGCACTCGCTGAACTGCGCCAGTTGTTTACAACAGCCGATCTTGTGAAGTTTGCGAAATACTCTACGCTGATAAACGAGAATGATATGAATCTCGTGAATGCTATTGAGTTCATTAACCAGACGAAGTTGGAGAATGTACCTACCGAAGAGGTTGTCAAGCCACAGTTGTCTGAGGAGGACGTACGATCTCAGAAGATGCGTCGTACATTGAAAGGTGTCATCATGGTGCTGATCGTATGTTGTGTCGCCTTGCTGTGCTATGTGGTATATACTGTTTATCAACAGATTAATTAATTGAGAAGATGGAATTTGCCAATAAAGAATATCTGTTTCTGCTCCTGCTCCTCATACCTTATTTAATATGGTATATGATGTACAGGAAGAAAACGGAGCCCACCATGCGGATGAGCGATACCTTTGCCTTCCGTTATGCACCGAAGAGCTGGAAGGTGCGTCTCATGCCCCTGTCCATGCTGCTCCGTATGCTGGCATTTGTGATGATAGTCCTCGTGTTGGCTCGTCCTCAGACACAGAATTCGTGGAAGAACAAGTCTGTCGAGGGTATCGATATCATGCTGGCAATGGACGTTTCCACTTCCATGTTGGCAGAAGATCTGAAGCCCAATCGTATTGAGGCTGCCAAACAGGTGGCTTCTGAGTTCATTGCAGGACGTCCGAATGATAATATCGGTCTCTCCATCTTTGCTGGCGAGGCATTTACCCAGTGTCCGATGACCACCGATCACGCCTCTTTGATGAATCTCCTGCAGAATGTGCGTACGGATATCGCAGCCCGAGGTCTTATTGAGGACGGTACAGCCATCGGTATGGGACTGGCTAATGCCGTCTCTCGTCTGAAAGACTCCAAGGCCAAGAGCAAGGTTGTGATCCTGTTGACCGATGGTAGTAACAACCGCGGTGATATCTCCCCGATGACGGCCGCAGAGATTGCCAGAAGTCTTGGTATCCGTGTTTACACCATTGGCGTGGGAACGAACAAGGTGGCGCCTTATCCGATGCCTGTGGCTGGTGGTGTACAATATGTGAATATTCCTGTGGAGATCGATAACAAGACGCTCAGTGAGATTGCAGTAGCCACAGAAGGCGATTTTTACCGTGCTACGAATACGAAGGAACTTCGTAAGATCTATCAGGAAATTGACAGACTGGAGAAATCAAAACTCAACGTGAAACAGTTCAGCAAGAGGTATGAGGCTTATCAGCCTTTTGCGCTGATTGCCGTGCTGGCCTTGTTGCTTGAGATTCTGTTACGTATAACTATATTCAGGAGGATACCGTAAGATGTTTAGATTTGAAGACCCCATATATCTCTGGCTGTTGGTGCTGATACCTGTATTAGCACTCGTCAGATTCATCTCTTACCGGAACCAGAAGAGAAAGCTGCGCAAGTTCGGCGATCCGAAGTTGCTGAAGGAACTGATGCCCGATGTGTCGCGCTTCCGTCCTTCTGTCAAGTTCTGGATTTTATTGGCAGCCTTGGCACTTCTCATCATCATGCTGGCTCGTCCTCAGATGGGTACGAAGATTAGTCAGGAGAAACGCACGGGTATTGAAACGATTATCGCCCTCGACATTTCCAACTCTATGTTGGCAGAGGATATCGTACCAAGCCGTTTGGACCGTAGTAAGATGATGGTAGAGAATCTTGTTGACCATTTCACCAACGATAAGATAGGCTTGATCGTCTTTGCAGGCGATGCTTTTGTACAGTTGCCTATTACCAGCGACTATGTGTCGGCGAAAATGTTCCTGTCGAGTATTGATCCTTCGATGATGGCGACACAGGGAACGGATATTGCCGCTGCCATCAATATGGGTATGAACAGTTTTACGCAGGAGGAAGGTATTGGCAAGGCTATTATCGTCATTACTGATGGTGAGGATCATGAGGGTGGTGCCCTTGAGGCTGCTGAAACTGCCAAGAAGAAAGGTATGCGTGTTTATGTGCTAGGTGTTGGCTCTTCTCAGGGAGCGCCAATTCCCATCCCCGGTACTGGTAATTACATGAAGGATAACACGGGCAACACAGTGATGTCTGCCCTGAATGAAGATATGTGTAAGCAGATTGCAGCAGCAGGTGGCGGTGTCTATATCCATGTGGAGAACAATAGTGCGGCTCAGCAGCAGTTGGATAATGAACTCGATAAGCTATCGAAGAAAGAGACCAATACGACGGTTTACAGCGATTACGACGAACAGTTCCAGGCTTTTGGTATATTAGCACTACTCTTGCTGATTATCGAGATTTGTATTCTGGATCGTCGTAACCCCTTGCTGAAGAAACTTTCACTCTTTAAAAGGAATTCCCGACTCATTTTAGTAGCAGTCATATCTCTTACCGCTTGCCTCTCCCCATTCACCTCTGCCAACGCTCAGACGGATCGTCAGTATGTACGCCAGGGAAATAAGCAGTATCGCGCAGGCGACTTTGCCAATGCCGAGGTATCTTATCGTAAGGCAGTAGAGAAGAATCCCCGTAATCCCCAGGCTACCTATAATCTGGGCAATGCGCTGATGGCCCAGAAGAAAGACTCAGCGGCTATAGAGCAGTTCCAGAATGCTGCTAAGTTGGAAACAAATCCCATGCGTAAGTATCGTGCTTTCCATAATATGGGTGTGATTTGTCAGGGACATAAGATGTATGGTGAGGCTATAGAGGCCTATAAAAACGCACTCAGGTTGAATCCGGAAGATAATGAGACGCGTTACAACCTCGTTCTATGCAAGCATCAGAAGAATAAGCAGGATCAGAACCAGCAGCAGAATCAGCAGCAGAAGCAGGATAAGAAAGACGATAAAAAAGAACAGGATAAGCAAGAGCAGAACAAGGACAAGCAGAAAGAGCAGAAGCCTCAGATGAGTAAGGACAATGCCGAACAGCTGCTTAATGCTGCCATGCAACAGGAGAAACAGACACAGGATCGTCTGAAGAAAGCCCAGCAGCAGCCCCAGCGACGTCAGGTCTTGAAGAATTGGTGATTTATTGTGAATAGTGATAAGTGAATAGATAATAGTGATAATGAAAAGAAATAGGACAGATGCAGTGAAGTGTAGATGGATGGTGAAAGTGCTATTGGTACTGTTCACTATTCACTATTCACTATTCACTGCTGTAGCCCAGACACTGACGGCCTCGGCTCCCTCACATGTGGGGGTGGGAGAGCAGTTCCGACTTACCTATACAGTTAATACTCAGAATGTCAGTGAGTTCAGAGCTGGCGATATCCCAGATGAACTGGAAGTACTCATAGGCCCCAATCGTTCTATGCAGTCCAGCTATCAGATTATCAATGGCCATACCAGTTCCTCGTCGTCCATCACGTATACATATATCGTGGTGCCTACAAAAAACGGCACATATACGATTCCTGCTGCTCATGTCATTGTTGACGGTAAGAGCATCGCTTCAAACACCTTGAAGATTACAGTATCAGGCAATGCCCGTAGTCAGGCAAATGGTGCCGGAACATCTGCTCGACAACGTCAGCATGATGATGAGCCTGAGTTGAGGGATGCCGGCAGTCATATCTCCGGATCGGATCTCTTTATCAAGGTGAGTGCCAACAAGAAGCGTGTCTATGAGCAAGAACCCATTCTCCTGACCTATAAGGTATATACCTTGGTGTCTCTGACGCAGTTAGAGGGTAAGATGCCCGACCTGAAAGGTTTCCATACTCAGGAGGTGGATCTGCCACAGCAGAAGAGTTTCAAGATCGAGACACTCAATGGCCGTCCGTATCGCACAGTGACATGGAGCCAGTATGTGATGTTTCCCCAGCTGACGGGTAAGTTGACGATTCCAAGCATCACTTTCAATGGCATCGTTGTTCAGCAGAATCGTAACATCGACCCCTTTGAGGCTTTCTTCAATGGGGGTTCGGGCTATGTGGAGGTGAAGAAGCAGATTGTTGCCCCCAGTATTGATATTCAGGTGGATCCGCTGCCACAGCGCCCTGCAAACTTCTCAGGTGGTGTGGGAAAATTCAATATCTCTGCACAACTCGACAAGACCGAGGCCAAGGCCAATGATCCCATCTCCCTGCGTGTCATCGTCAGTGGTGTGGGTAATCTGAAACTTATCAAGCAGCCTCAGGTGGAGTTCCCCAAGGACTTTGATAAGTACGATGCAAAGATTACTGATAAGACAAAGTTGACGTCGAATGGTGTAGAAGGCTCGATGATCTACGATATCCTGGCAGTGCCCCGTCATCCTGGCAAGTTTGAAATACCGCCTATTGAGTTCGTTTTCTTCAATACGGCTACACAAAAATATGAGACGGTGAAGTCCGAGGGCTTTACACTCAATGTGGCCAAGGGGTCTGGTAGTGCTAAGGTCAGCGATTTCACAGGACAGGAAGACCTCCAGCTGTTGAACAAGGATATCCGTCATATCAAGACGGGTGCCAGCAGGCAGCACTCACTCGATGACTTCTTCTTTGGATCTACGGGTTATTGGTGCTCGCTCATCATCCTGGCAGTCATCTTTATCTCTCTATTCGTGATCTTCCGTCAGCGGGCAATCGAGAATGCCAACATCACCAAGCAGCGTGGCAAACGTGCCAATAAGGTAGCTACCAAGCGCCTGAAGAAGGCTTCACGCCTGATGGCAGAAAATAAACCCAGTGAGTTTTACGATGAGGTACTCCGTGCCCTTTGGGGATATGTGGGTGATAAGCTCGCCATTCCTGTGGAGCAGCTATCCCATGATAATATCAGCCAGCGTCTGACTGAACGGCAGGTTGACGAGGTGACCATCGGTGAGTTTATGGGTGCCCTCGATGAATGCGAGTTTGAACGCTATGCCCCTGGTGATCCAAAGGGTAATATGAATAAGGTATATGATAAGGCCATGAATGCGATTGAGAAGATTGAAGAGGTGATGAAGAAAAGTGGAAAGAGGAAAGTGGAAAGCGGGAAGGCCCGTCTCATTCTGCTTGCGGTCATCTCTCTTTCCTCTTTTCTCATACCGCTTGCCTCTCATGCCATCACAAAAGCAGAAGCTGATTCCGCCTATGTACGAGGCGAATACCAGAAGGCTATCGACGACTATGAGGCCCTGCTTAAGAAGGGTGTCTCAGCCGAGCTGTATTATAATCTTGGCAATGCCTATTATCGCACAGAGAATATCACCCGTGCTGTGCTCAACTATGAACGTGCATTGTTGTTGTCGCCAAGCGATCCGGATATCCGCTTTAACTTGCAGATGGCTCGTTCCAAGACCATCGACAAGATTGTGCCCGAACAGGAGATGTTCTTCGTTACCTGGTATCGTTCGCTAGTTAATATGGCCAGTGTCGATGGATGGGCCATGATTGCACTGGTGTGTCTGGGTCTTGCCATTATCCTGGCATTGATATATCTTTTCTCCAACTATGTATGGCTGCGCAAGGTGGGCTTTTTTGGAGCCTTCCTGATGATTGTTGTCTTCATCTGCAGTAATATCTTCGCCCATCAGCAGAAAAATCAGTTGGTGAACCGCTCAGGTGCCATCATTATCGAATCAGCCGTCAATGTGAAGAGTACGCCAGCCAAGAACGGCATAGACCTCTTCATTCTTCACGAGGGTACAAGGGTTACCATCATCGACGCCTCGATGAAGGAGTGGAAGGAGATTCGCCTGGCAGACGGTAAGGAGGGTTGGATAGAAACCAAACAGATGGAGACCATTTAAAGGTAAAAAGCTTAAAGGGTAAAAAAATACCGATGGACTTTCAGCCGATCATAGATTTCGACAAACAATTGCTGCTCTTGCTGAATGGCAGTGATTCGCTCTTTCTTGACTCCCTGGTAGTTACTTTGACGACTGCCTGGACGTGGGTGCCGCTTTATATTAGTCTTTTGATAGTTGTCATCAAGAACAGCGAGTCAGCCTTGAAGATATCGCTCATTATAGCCTCGGCAGGACTATGTGTGCTGCTGGCTGGTACTATCGATGATACAATTGTCAAGCCTTTGGTGGGTCGTTGGCGTCCTACCCGTGATCCGGAGATAGGACTCATGGTGGATATCGTCGATGGCTATCGTGGCGGCAATTATGGCTTTTTCTCAGCCCATGCTGCCAACACGTTCAGCATCGCCGTTTTCTTCTGCTGGCTGGTGCGCAGTCGCTTGCTTTCCATTGCACTGGTTCTGTGGTCACTCACCAATTGCTGGACACGTCTCTATCTGGGTGTTCATTTCCCAGGTGATATCTTAGTCGGTCTTTGCTGGGGTGGAATCGTTGGTACGGGTGTCTACTTCCTCTATCGCTATCTGATCAACAAGTGGACTCAGCCCTCCCGTTTTACCTCACTCGCCTATACCAAGACGGGGTTTGCTCTGAACGATGCCGATCTTCCGGTATGTGTGCTGGTGTTTACGCTGATCTATGCGGTTCTGCGTGCGTGCCTCGCATGACTCTTTTTAATAATAGAAAACAATGATTGATCCCAAACATATCCATATTAGCGACTATCAGTATCCGCTTCCAGACGAACGTATAGCCAAATTTCCCATCGCTCAGCGTGATCATTCCAAACTGTTGGTCTATCGTCACGGTGAAGTGGGAGAAGACGTGTTCTATCATTTGCCAGACTATTTACCGAAGGGTAGTCTGATGGTGTTTAACAATACTAAGGTGATTCAGGCCCGTATGCATTTCCGTAAGTCGACAGGCGCCTTGATTGAGGTGTTCCTGCTGGAACCTGCAGAGCCTTCCGATTACGAGTTAATGTTTCAGACATCGGGTCATTGTGCTTGGTATTGCCTGGTTGGCAATCTGAAGAAATGGAAAGAGGGCACGCTGACGAGAGAATGCATAATTCATAATGCACAATGCATAATAAGTGCTACCCGCGGAGAGATTCACGGCACATCCCATCGCATCGATTTCGAGTGGACGGGTGGTGTTTCCTTTGCAGAAGTGATCGACGCAATGGGTGAACTGCCGATTCCGCCATATCTTAATCGTGAGACACAGGAGAGCGACAAGACCACCTATCAGACGGTCTACTCCAAAATCAAGGGTAGCGTAGCAGCCCCTACAGCAGGCCTTCATTTCACTGAACAGGTGCTCCAGGCGATTGATGATGCAGGCATTGACCGTGAGGAACTTACGCTGCATGTGGGTGCAGGCACATTCAAACCTGTGAAGAGTGAGGAGATCGAGGGGCATGAGATGCATACGGAGTTTATCAGTGTGCGTCGCTCAACCATCCAGAAACTCATTGATCATGATGCTTCTGCTATCGCGGTGGGTACCACGAGTGTCAGAACTTTGGAAAGTCTCTACTACATGGGTCTGAAGGTGATGCAAAATCCCGATCTTGCGGATGATCAACTTCATGTAGCCCAATGGGAACCGTATGAAGGAAGATGTAAGATGGAAGATGGAAGATGTATCAAAAGCCTGGAGGCCATAAAGGCCTTGGCAGCATGGATGGATGCCCGTCAGTTAGAGGTGCTTCATAGCAGCACACAGATCATCATCGCCCCAGGCTACGACTATCATATCGTCAAGATGCTCGTCACCAATTTCCACCAGCCGCAGTCTACTTTGCTGCTATTGGTGAGTGCCTTTGTCAAGGGTGACTGGCGAAAGATCTATGATTTTGCCTTAGCCCACGATTTCCGTTTCCTGAGCTATGGCGATTCGTCGCTGCTTATTCCTTAGCCCGCAGTTGCCAGAAGGCAACGGCAGCTGCAGCAGCCACATTCAGTGAGTCGACACCGTGAGCCATAGGTATACGCACCGTATAGTCGGCTTCGTTAATCGTTTCTTGGGGCAATCCGTCGCCCTCCGTTCCCATGATGATAGCCAACCGCTCTTCGCTGGCTACGGTGGCATTGTCGATAGATACCGATTGGTCTGTCAGTGCCATCGCTGCTGTCTTGAAACCATAGTCATGCAGGGTATCATAATTGTCTAACCAAGTCCAGGGTACGAGGAATACACTGCCCATCGATACTCTCACGGCTCTTCGGTTCAGAGGGTCACATGCATTTCTCGTCAGGAGTACGGCATCAATGTCGAGGGCAGCAGCCGAACGAAAGATTGCACCGATGTTCGTGGTATCCACCACACCGTCGATCACCACGATGCGCTTCTGTCTATGTGGGGCTTCTGTCTCGGTGATGGTCTGAAGCAGTTCGATGGCTGTGCGTTCCTGAGGTCTTCGCATCCCACAAAGCACGCCCCGGGTCAGCGTGTAGCCCGTCAGTTGTTCCAGCAATGCTCTGTTACCTGTATAGACGGGTATCTCCCCACATTGTCCGATGATGGTCTTGGCATCGCCCTCGATATGCCTGCGCTCACAAAGCAATGCCACGGGTTCGTAGCCGGCATTCAGCGCCACCTGTATCACCTTGGGACTCTCTGCGATGAAGATGCCCTTCTGAGGCTCTACCTTGTTACGCAGTTGGGCTTCCGTAAGCGATGAGAACATCTCTATACCAGGCTCCGTCAATGATGATATCTCTATGATCTTTGCCATCAGAAACTTAGTTTTGGAATACGAGACAAGCCCATTCGTTGTCTTCCTTCTGTGCTGCCAGTGTCATTCCTAAACTTTGTGCTTTCTCTGTGAGCATGGGGATATCGGCGGTATAGAATCCGCTCAGTATCAGGCGTGCACCAGGAGCCATCTTCTCATGCATCATCGGCATGTCTGCCAACAGGATGTTGCGATTGATGTTAGCCATCACGAGGTCGAAGGAACCTTCCACCTCTTTTAATATATTCACGTCGCCCAACAGCGAGGTGAATCGTTCGTCCACACGATTGATCACAGCATTATGGCGGGCATTGTCTACGCTCCACTCGTCGATGTCATAACCCACAGCTTCTTTCGCACCGAGTTTCAGCGCACAAATCGACAGTATGCCTGTTCCCGTCCCGCAGTCCAGCACCTTCTGGGGAGTGAAACGTGCGCTCGATAGATCTTGGAGGGTGGCGCAGATCATGCGGGTGGTCTCGTGGGTACCGGTGCCAAAAGCCAGCTTCGCATCAATCTCAATCGCGATGTCCTGATCGGAGATGACTTTTGGCAGATGCCGTCCATCGTGGATGATCACACCTCTTCCATCTTCCATCTTACTTCTTACTTCTATCGGCTCAAAACCTTCCTGTTCCCACTGTTCGTTCCAGTCTTTGTCTTCAGCCTCCCGAATGTCATAACTGATGCTGACGCCATCAAAGGGGAAATCCTCCAACGATTTCTGAAGGGCCTGCTCGTCGAAAAGTGCTTGTTGTACATAGCCTGTCAGACCGGTTTCTGTCTCCACGAATGTTTCAAAACCTACATCTCCAGCCATCGCTGCCAACACGTCGCAGGCATCGGCAGAGTAGGGGGTCAGGGTGAATGCTACCTCGTAATATTTCATATTGGATGTTAAATTTTGGTGCAAATTTACAAAAAATAGGGAAAATCCTACCGTGGTTTAGGGTTTTTCCTTATATTTGCAGTAAAATTGTGAGTAATTTTGCATCGTGAACAATTAAATAGTGTTGAAATATGAAGAAACTGATTCTTATCTCGTTACTCATCGGGGCCCTGCCTCTTTCGATGGTGGCCCAGGATGACGATCTCTACTTCGTTCCTAAAAAGAGCAGCAAGGTAGAGAGAGTGAATGACAACTACGGTCTGCCTCGCGAGACGTATTATGCGGGGAGCAACCGTAGTGTTGACGATTATAACCGTCGTATGAGCACTTATGTGCCCATCGATTCTGCTGCATCCGATATCATCGACTTCAACGGTGAACTGGGTGTTTATCCTGATTCGTTGGATGACTATACGTTGACACGTAAGATGGAACGTTTCGACGACTATAGTCTCTCCGACAATGCCGCCTACTGGGCAGGCTATCAGGAGGGCCGTCACGACCTGTGGTGGCATTCGCCCTGGTACTACCGCACCTACGGCTGGTATAATTGGTATGATCCCTGGTATTATAGCAGCTGGCGTTATGGCATCTACGATCCTTGGTATTATGGACCTTACAGCTGGTATGGTGGCTGGTGGTATGATCCCTGGTACTACGATTACTATGGCTATCCTTACTATCGCTATGGCTATAGCTACTGGGGTGGTGGAATCGGAGGACGTCTCAGCTATAACGACCACACTGGCACAATCCGCATGGATCGTGGCAACATGAACGGACGTATCTATTCTTCTGCCACATCGGGCGGCACCCGTAGCAGTGCCAGCAGTCGCTTGGGAGCCCAGCGCACCAGCAGCTTGCGAGACCGCACCGTAGGCAACCACAGTGCCTATACACCCTCTACGTCATCACGTACTGCAACGACACGTACCACAACTAACCGGGCTACGACTACCTATACACCGACTACCACCGGTGGAGGTGGCAGCGTTGGCGGTGGTGGCTTCAGCGGTGGCGGTGGACGTGCCTCTGGTGGCGGAGGCGGTGGAGGCCGTTCTGGCGGTGGCCATGTAGGCGGACGCAGATAGTAGTGAATAGTTAATAGTGAATAGTTAATAGTGAAAAATAGTATGAAGAAGATATTTTTCGCAGCCTTGGCTATGGCAGTCGTCCTGCCAGCCGCTGCACAGGATACATACGAAAGTGGCCGTCTGCTGGGAAGTGACCTTAACGGTACGGCTCGCTACGTGGGCATGGGTGGCGCGATGGAGGCCTTAGGAGCCGATATCTCCACCACGAGTTCTAACCCCGCCGGTATTGGTCTGTTCCGCCATTCCACTATGAGCGCAAGTTTCGGACTGGTGTCGCAGGCTGATGCACACGAGTTCGACGGTCGCAGCACCTCTAACATGAGTTTCGATCAGGCTGGTTTTGTCTATTCGATGCGCATGGACCGCACCTCGTTTCTCAACTTCTCGTTCAACTACCACAAGAGCCGCAATTTCAATCAGATTCTCTCTGTGGCCGATCATGCCTTGCGCGAAGTATCGTCGAACCTCATCACTGCCGAGAAGGATCTGCAGGGCCACTACTGCCTTGACATGAGCAACGACGGATATATACTGGGATATAAGTCTGCCACGAGTTCACAGCAGGCGCTCAATTTCAGCCAACTCGACTATCTGAATGCCAATGTTCTGGCCGATGATGATGTTGATTACGGTTGGATGTACAATGGTATGAATGGCGATGCCTATAATTTCGACCGTGCCCATCGTGGCTGGATCAATGAGTTCGACTTCACCCTTAGCGGTAATTCCAACGACCGCGTCTACTGGGGTGTCACCGCAGGCATCTATGATGTCAAATACAAGGGTTACAGCGAGTATACCGAAGGCTTGAGGTTCCTCAACGGCAACGATGGCGGTATTGTCAGCTATGGTGACTATCGTACCATCAAGGGTACGGGTGTCGATATCAAGGCTGGCGTCATCGTCCGTCCTGTGGAGTATTCACCGTTCCGTCTGGGTCTCTATATCAATACCCCCACCTGGTATGACCTGACCACAGATAATACCACCGCGCTCTACAACCAGAGTGCTCTTGGTGAGCTTTTGGATGGCACCCATATCGAAATGGGCGACATTGAGAACTCCTACGAATTCCGTTACTATACAGCATGGAAGTTTGGTCTCAGCCTGGGTCACACCATCGGCAACAATCTCGCCATCGGTGCTACCTACGAGTTCTCCGACTACGGTGCCAGTCAGAACCGCGTGAAGGATGGTTACGATTACTATGGCAATGAGGATTCCTATAAGGACAATGTTATGAAGCGTAACACGGAGGATGTGTTGAAGGGTGTTTCCACGCTGAAGCTGGGTCTTGAGTACAAGCCCGTTCCTGAGGTGGCCCTGCGTCTGGGTTACAATTACATCTCGTCGGCATACGCTGAGAACGGCGTGCGTGACCAGACACTCGACTCCTACGGTGTGAAATATGCTTCCACCTCCGACTATGTCAACTGGAAGAGCACCAACCGTATCACTGCCGGCGTAGGTTGCAAGATCGGTGACATGAACCTCGATGTGGCTTATCAATACAGCACAACCGATGGAACCTTCTATCCCTTCCAGCCTAATCTGACAGGCAGCCTGGATGCTGCCAGCGTCAGCAATAAGCGTCATCAAGTGCTCCTTACCCTCGGATATACCTTCTGATGGCGAAACAGAGACACTTCTATATGATAATGACGATCGCTGCCATGTTCTGTGCATGCGGTCAGCGTGCTCCTCAGACTGAGGGCAAGGAAACGACGGATAGCATTGCTGCTACCGTGAGTCAAGACAGCCTTATGGCAGATGTCGGGAATATGGTCACAGTGGAAACCGTTAAATTCGAGAAGAATGACTCCTCCGCTGAAGTGTCACTTCTCGTTCATTGGCCGGTCAGTGGCGATAAGGTTATTGTCGACAGCCTGCGGAAGCATATCTGTTGGTTGCTTGATGGCGAGTTTGATGATCCTAAGGACTTCCAGACTTATGGCGAATCGCTGTTCGAGTCGGTGTCGGCTGAATGGCATGACGTATATGATGAGATGGAGCCGGACGATCGCCTTGGAGCCTTTTCCAGGAGCCACGACATCACCAAGCTGACCGAGACCGCCAGCTACATCACCTATTACTATAGCAATTTTATGTATGGTGGTGGCGCTCATGGCTTTACCACAGAAGTGGGATTCACCTTCCGCAAGAGCGACGGCAAGCAGATTCCCCTGCTTACCAATACCGATTCACCCAAACTATCGGCGCTGATCAAAGAGGGTGTGAGGCGCCATTTCTCAGGGGATGCCGACCACCTCCTAAGCGACGATGAACTGTTGGAGTATCTTTTTGCCGAGGAGGTCAGTTCGCTCAACAATATTCCTTTGCCCGGCAATTCTCCCTATCTCTCCGACACGGGCGTCGTCTTCAACTATACCCAGTACGAGATAGCCCCTTATTCCTCCGGCATCATCATCTTCGAGATTCCTTTCCAGGATATCCGTCCTTTCCTCACGCCTGAGGCTTTGGAGATGATAGATGCAAATCGCCCAGACATGAGGTGAGTCATATCCGGGCGATTGATTAAGAGACTGATGGTTACTTGATGGTCAGCCAGACGGGTTCATCACGGGCTTTTGCCTCGACGATCTTTTGTTTGAGTTCATAAAGCCACTTGCGGGATTCGAGGACTTGGCCTACCAGTTGGTTGCGACCTACGAGGATGCAGCCTTGGGTGTCCTTGGCTGTGTTGCCCATGTGGATGCGGATGCCCTTGAAGAGGTGGTTGAAGTCGGGGCCACCGAGCAGGACAGGGAGCCACATCTTGAACTTCGGACTCCAGGTAATTACTACCGCGTATCGGCCTTCTGGGATGGCGAAGGGCTTTAAACTCTCTGCCTTCTTGGGCGATCGAAGCACAGCTTCTTTCGATACCGTTGTCTTCAACTCCAATGCCGTTGGTTCGAGGGTGTCGCAGAAGTAAGTTTGTTTTTCTCCTGCCAGGTATTCATCATCTACTTTCTCTACAATGTAGAGCTTGCCTATTGTATAGGTCTTGCGTTTTGCTATGCGTACTAATACTAATTCCATAATTTTCAATGTTTAATGGTCAATGTTTTCACTATTCACTTTTACCTTACTCCAGTGGGTCTTGTCCACCTTCTCTATCCAGCCGTCACGACCCCAACGGGAAGTGATTTTCCTGAGAGCTGCCTCTGAACAGAAACCTCGTTTCAAAGGGCGCAGATCGTCGATGGTGAACGTAGGCGGCAGCTGGTCGAAGATGGAGTGATTGACACCGTATCGCAGACACTCGTCCTGAGCATCGATATACTGATTCTGCAAGGCCTCGCCGAAGGCACGAATCTGCTGAGAGAGGCAGTAGTCGGCCATCATCAGCGCAAAATCGATGCACGCCTTGGTCTCCTTATCCTTGCCAGACAGCATGTGGAAGATAACCCCACAGCGGAAGCCGATGACGGCAGCACGCTTACGATAAGTGTCCTTTACGTGGTCAATATCCTTAGCAGCCTCTACGCGTTTCTCCTCAACCCAAGCCTCGATGGCCTTCCTCAAACGAGGTACATCCACGAGCCCAGTAAAGCTACGCAGACGAGTGACGGCCTGCTGAATACGGGCTTCATCCTCAGCCGAACGACGTCCAAACTTGGGCATCTTGGCAAAGCTGGAGTCAGGCATCTCAGCCACGAGCACACGAGAAGAAAGACCATTCTCGATGTTGTCCGACTTGAAGCACTTCCGCATGGCACCGTTCGTGCCGAGCATCGTCCAGTTGTAGGCCACGTTGACCACTCCCGACTCAGCCTGATCAGAGTTGTAATCCTGCCCCCACTCACCGTAGTCGAACGAGAGACGATAGATGTCATATTTCGAACTCCAAGAGCCTGCACCATTGGTTTTTCGAAGGGTGTCAAGTTCCTCACCGAAGCTATACAAGGTATGCCCCTGCGCATTCTTGAATCGTTTCAAAAGTGTTGAACAAGAGACGGTTACAGGCACCACTCGAATCAATACGTGTGGGTCTTCGGGAGCCTTCTCGTTGGCCTTGCGGCCTTTCTTGCGCTCCTTCCATTCCTCCTCACGCTTGCGGGCAAGGGCATCCTCTTCGTCGAGCTGACGTTTCCAGATATCGACAGCGTTCTTGACTACCGACTTATTGGAAGCCTGCTCACCACGAATGATTGACATCAGTCCGAGGCGGTGGATGTTGCCATCACAATACTCTACCGTTACCTGGTCGGCGTATGCTGCACAGATGGGCATGATGCCACAAAGTACAGGCATGTGCATCGAGACAGGCACACCAACCAACGATTCTTTGAGTCCGATCGGCAGGTGTTTGTACAAGCCCCCTAAGTTAGGGGGTTGGGGGTCTGAACCATCGTCATCCAATCCCTCGCTCAGACCCCTGTAGTCCCCTCGCTCGGCTTTGCCGCTTGGCTCGTCCAAGAACTTAGGGGACAAAAACAAGTCATCCACAATGCCCTGCATCACCTTCGAAATGCCCTTGGGCTCTTCCTTGCAAGCCGAGTCAACGACCGATTTCAGTTCCACATCGGAAAGTCCGAAACGAGGCATCACCTGCATCAACACCTCTTTCTTGTTGTCGCAGATGGCTCGGAGATTAACGGCCAGTTTATGCAACTTGACATTCCTTTCACCTTCAGCCGGCTCACCACCATTCCTCCGCCACCACTCTTTTATAATAGCGGTATAAGGTATGCCCTTGAACGACGGCTCAGATTTGAGCTCTTGTTCACTCAATCCAGAATTGGATTCAGTTGCAACCAATCCACTTTTGGATTCGTTGGCAATCGGCGCAGATTTGCGCTCGTTAGACGTCGGCTGAGATTTCAGTTCACGTTCTTCTGATACCTCAAACAGCTTCGGATTAACATACTTGGTATGATCCTCCGGCACCATATAGATGCACCTCGAAACGTCCTTCACAGCTGCATCGGGTGTGAATCCCGTAGCCTCTTTCATCAGTTCCTGTGCTGTTTCAGGTGTCATCCCTTCCGGCAACTCCACCAGCACATGAGTACCGCGACGAACCGATTCCTCTATGAGCAGTACCTCCATCGAATTTACACAATAGGAACCGTCCCTACTGTGTAATTTTTCAAGGATTTCATCCGTGTGCCCTTTCTCGTCAAAGTCCAGCATCAGACGGTTAAGAGGCTTCACGGCATCGGCAATCGCCCTATGGTTATTGGCAAACTCCGCGCAATGAGGTGTCCAGACAGGCAGACGATGTTTTAATTCCTCGTCACCCTTATTGATACGCTCACACATCTGAGCCAGCCAGGGCTGCTTTCTCAACTCCAGCCAATCCTGCTCGGTGGCAGGGAGGCAAGGGGCGCCGTGCCCCTTACCTATGCATGTGAATTTCATGGTTCTGATTACTGCTGATTCCATACAGTTTCCTCCTTTCTTGTATTAAAAAATGACATTACTTGATTAACCTCTCTCATGAAGTTCTCCACGATCATCCACAGGGGATATTTCTTGGGGAACTTGAAGGTGACCCACACAAACTCCTCATCCATTCGGCGCTGACCCGTACTGGGTCTTACCTGAGGGCGAGTCATCTTCACCGCCCCGTGAGGGGTTTCGAAGAGGGTCTCATGCTTGGGGCCGCGAAGCCCGTCGTTGTATCTCTTCACGAATGTGCGGCCATCGGCATCAACTTGGATTCCAGCACGGTACTTGACTCGGTTGCCGTTGGTCACCTCCTTGTCCTGTTCCCAAGGGCACGGATAGACGTTGATGTCGCCGTTGGTCTGGAAGTTAATACTGCCGTCCATCTGGACGTTCTGCTGTAAAATGTTTTTCTTAAAAATAAATGGTTTTCTCATAAATAAATCTGATTTCGATTTGTGAGATTCGGCAAGTGCTGAAATTAGGCCTTTTTCACTCGCGAGACTTCCCTCACTCACTTTCGTCTCAGATTTGTAAAATGTTAATTAATTCTCTCTTGACTATCCTTTAGATCCTGTGTCCCATGAAGCGAAAGTCACTCTTCATGTTTCGTGGCATCCGGCACTGATTGATCAGCGAATACTGACGACGTGCATTTTCAGCGATAGTGCCTCGTGCGATTGTAATCAAATTTCTTGTTCTACTCATATTTTTTTGTTTAACGTCGCCTCCTTAAGCGACTCTAAGATTATACTTTTGTTTTTTCTCTCTCTTATCCCTCCTGCCTTCAGTGTGGGTGGTTTGTATCAACATGTCAAAGAACGCTTAGCAACTTCATCGCCTCAGCAATTTCAAATTGCTGGTGCAAAGGTCGGAATAATGCATAAGAGAAAAAAAGAAAGAAAGCTGCATCAACTTTCTTTCTTCTTACACTGCTAATAATCAGCAGGTTATCTAAAATAACAAAAACACTATTTCTTTTCGGCTATCAATTTTTCGATGGAACCTTTCATTGCCTTATCCTGCATTGTCTCGCCGATAGCTGTTCTCACCGAATGTTCCTTTTTACCCTCCAAAGCTTCTGCCATCGCCTGATTAGAAGTGCCGACGGCAAACACGCCTTTGTTTAGCATAACATGTAGAATGTGTGCAATCAAGTTACGGTTGAAGGTGGTGTTCTGTTGTTTGCCTGTTTGCTTGGCTTTTGCCTTGACGGCAGGCAGTGACAACACGCAATCCCACAAGTCGTTATATTTCTCTTCAGACCAATCAGCCGCAAGCAGCCCTTTCACCCTGCATACATATTCCTTGATGTCTGCAAAGTCAGGAGTGCCTGTATCACTCACGCGCGTGTACCTTTCTAATATTAAAATAGCAGCATAGACCTCATATAGTTCTTTTCTCGAAACGCGCTGATAACCCAAACACTCAGACAGAGCATCGTGTTGCTGATAATTGCGCATTTTCAAGTGGGGCATAGCCTTAAACCAGCCCTCCAGCTTTGCAAGTTCGTCTTTCACACTATTGCCGCTGGAAGCAATGTGGAACTCAAAATTCGCAAACAGCCCATCCTCAGCTTCCGATAGTTCTCTCAACTTTTCCAATTGAGCCTCCATCAGTTTCAGCTTCGGACGGTCGGATGTGCGCGTCTGATCTGCCTCAATAGCACGTAGTTGCTCGTTCAGTTCTTCCAGTTGGTGTTTCTGCTCTGGAGCGACTTTAAGCCTGCATGCCGCCCTCAGATTCTTCAGTATATGGTAGCGCCACAGGCAGTCATCATAGCATATCGACAAGGCTGACAAAGGCAGATAAAGCCTGGTCAGCTCCATGAGTGCCGCAACGTCTTCAGCGGTCGGCTTCAGTTTCAAAAGTCGTGTAGCCACCACCTGCAATTTTTTTTCCTCTTCGGTGAAATCCATTTTCAGAACCTCTCCGAGTGGAACCTGAGGCAACACGCGCTCCCTCTTGCAAGATACGGTTACCGTCTCAGGCGCATTGGGAATGTCGATGAACATCGTCTTGCTCCCGTCATTGCCTAATACAACGGCGTCACACTGCCCGTTTTCGTCAAGCAAAGGCTTCACCTCCAGGCAACTCGTCCCTTTTACATATCCGATATGCCGCGTATAGTTCATATAAACGGCGATGGCGTTTTCATCGTGCAAATTACTCGGTTCTGCCTGCAATATCAATGGTGTCCCCACCTTGAGGCCTTTAAAGAACTTTCTGACCGCAACCTTTGCATCCTCCTTCGACAGTCCGGCGCCAATATGATATGTTAATCCTGTTACTTCAAACTCTGCCATATACTTTTTGTTTGAAATGCAAAGATACAAAGAAATCCCGATAATCTAATCAGCTCATCGGGATTTTATGAATTATTTACAGACGTCCTCACAAAGTGTCAGACACTTCGTGACTGTCACAAAGTGTCCTGACCCTGTCGTGACACAAAATCTCCAGCATCTTAGCAGGTGTCACAACAATCGGTTTCTTGGGGAAATGCTTCGTGTTGCCTGTCACAAGATAAGCATCGTCTTTCGACAGTGCCACCTCATAAAAGACAACATCTTTGGGGTCGGGAAAAAATTCCTGACTTTCAATGCGATCAGATAAAACTCCCATCTCTTGAATCGCATCAAGAATGGATACAATTGCCCTAGGAGGAAATGAAAATTTCGGTCTGCTAAGCACATCCCTATATTCCGCTAAGATCTCCTGATTATACAATGGACGAAAACCGTTTTTTGAAATGGCGTTTACAACTTGCACTGTAGCTGCATCTGGATGTCGGGACAACAAGGCCGACACCAAGACATCATGTAACAGAGGGACGGTTCTTTTGTTACATTAGGGCGCAAAGGTTCCTGATCCCTGCGCGCCCTCATTTTCGTTGATCGGGGCGTCTAATCCATCCATAATCGTCTGTCAAGTGGTCAAATCTTCCATAAATACGAAGTCCACAGAATAAAAGGTGCTTTTCTCTATAGTCTCCAATCTTATAATAGAATTCAACTAGAATTTTATTGCCAGAATAATAGTCACCACGCGAATAAGGATTGCGTAGATTAAAAGGACAACCATGTATTTCCATTAAGTCAGCTAATTCTACTGCTGTAAATTTGTCGGGCAACTCTTCTGATATATATTTACGGAAAAAATCGGGCATGTATTCCGCCGTTTCTTGGCTGTCAACAATATACTCACTCCCTCTATAGGTTATCACATCTTTATTTAACTTGAGAAAAGATTCATATTCCTTGGGATAATTCTTTTGAGCTTTTTGAATCAGTCGAAGATCTTTGGCTTTTACATGACAGCTATACTCCTTCAAACGGACAACCGTCCTGTTCCGTCTAATCGGAATACCTTTATAATCACAAAAACGTTTAATTTGTAATTCGACAGCTCTCAGATTACCTAGTTCTTTAGCAGGTTTATCTGGATATAATATTCGATCAAATTTTTTATCTTCTTCATCTTGGTAGATTTCATGATTATAGATATCCCAGTAGAGTGGACTTATTTTCTCAACGATACCATAACCGTCTTCATATATCCAATCACCAATGTTTAAAATGTCGTCGTTATTCATGTCTATGTTTCTTTAGATTTTTTAGTGATGCATACCTCAAGGGCGTGTCACGTTGTTATTACCGTATGACATATTCAAAACTATCAAAAATAGTGAATCCCATCGATTCCAGTTGGCTTCGGCTTTGGGCTATATCGGTGAGGGTGTTGTAATCGGGGATATGTGGCAGGCGGATGGTAATCTTCTGTGCATCAACGTGAGTGATGAGCCAACGGAGATTGTCGATGACCTTACAATTATCGGCTGAAGTATATCGGCGATAGATGTCGGGATTCATGTCCTTTACATCTATTATATAGTGGTCGATATATGGAACTACAGCCTGTAGATGGCAGAGATCTACATTAAGCGAAGTTTCGATAGCGATGTGCCAGTCAGATGGTCTCAACTGACAAAAGGTAACTATCTCATCACTTCTAAGCAATGGTTCGCCACCACCAAAGGTTACTCCTCCATTCGTAGCCTTAAAGTATAGATCGTCAATCATCACCTCGTCCAGTATCTGCTGTGCATCCATCTGCTGCCACACACCATCAGCTCTAAGACACTGCTCGTTCAAACAGTATCTGCAACACAACGGGCACCCATGGAATGCAACTAGCGTAGTTACGCCCTGACCATCAGTTGTCAGCCGATGACGACAGATTCCTATCAGTGGCGTCTTCATTTCAGTCGGAAAGTGATGGGAACGGTATATTTTACTCTGGTGGACTCGCCATTGCACTTGCCTGGTTTCCACTTAGGCATAGACTTAACTACACGAACAGCTTCCTCATCAAATGATGGATGAATACCCTTAACCGTCTTTACATCACTTATACTACCATCTTTCTCCACAATGAAAGATACAACCACACGCCCTTGGGCACACACCTCTGGTTCGTCAGGATAATGGGTGTTCTCCATCAGATATTCAAGCAATTTCTTACTTCCACCAGGAAATTCTGGCATTTCCTCAACAACATCACCCACCAACCTGTGTGGGGCTGAATTCTCTACAGATGTTGCAGGTATCACTAATGAATCATTGTCAATAGCGCAGCTATTAAGTGCTGCAAGGCCAGCAGAAATACCAACAACGGCAACAGCCTTGCCCAACTGTCGTCGGATATCCAACTGCTTCTGAATATATCTCACTTCAGCCTCGCATGCAGGACAAGTTCCGCGACAGTCACCCTGATGATGGCACTCGCGCGGCTCGTACTCAATCCCATTGGCATCGGCCACCTGCTTACGGATGGTCTTCAGCACACTACATATAGATTCCCCTCTTGACATACAATTCTGCTTGGTTTATTATTTCCATCCACAAAGGTACACACAAAACTTCATTCCACCAAATATTAATGCAACTATATACAATTAGACCCTAATAAATGAGCAGGCGCAAAGGTTCCTGACCTTCTGCGCCCAGGAATAATCAGATTGGCCAAATCAATTTGGAATTGGCTAACGCTGCTTTACGATGTGACATTATTAATTTTTAGTTAAAAGTTTGGTGGTCTCAATAATAATATCTATCTTTTGAACACAAGGGGTCAGGAACCCTGTGTTGCACTACCGTCCCTGACCTATACCAACCCATACTTTACCTCGAATTATCAATGATTGTCTCTATCAGTTTTAACCATTTAATCATTTGTGATGAGTATGTAACTTCTGTGTCAGAGATGATCTGAACCGGAGAGTAGTCTCCGAAATAAATATCATAATTCTCATACTTTTTCTTTCTCTTTATCTTAATTTGAAGAATATTCTGTTCATCATATCGTATGATGTCGAGGCGCTCCTTTTTAAGTATCGGTGGAATTCTCTTGGAGAAAAAGAGTGAATCACTCAGTCTTATTAACGAATCTTCTAAGATAATAGGAACATAAAGAGAATGCTTAACCCATTTTGCTTTTTTTCTATTAATATCTTGCAATTCATGAAGATATAGTTGTAAAGCTCCATGTCTAACGTAACCTTTCAAATATATAAAGCCATATTTATGAATCATAGTTAGCGTAGGATAGTGCATAACGAATGAAAAATCTTTAATCCTTTCCTTTTGAAATATCCCAATTAGAGAATCTCTCAGATATTCACTCTGAGCATACGTAGAGGATGCTAGGCTAAATAAAAAAACAAATAAAATAAAAAGAATTTGCTTTCTCATCGTTTTATCTCCTTATCTCTGTAGTAATTATACATATTCCTCACAAAATTCTTATATTTTATAGTCGTTTTTGGATAAAATGTTTTATCTCTCATCACATTTGAATATGCTAATCTGTAGTGGGCCAGGGGACGGTTCTCTGATCTACAGATCATTAGCCTAATTCTTTGATAAAGTATTTGATCGCTTCCTTTAATGGAGATATCTCATTCTTAATTATCCACAGGATTTGTGATGCATCTACAT
>JAEEGJ010005590.1_pt1 | contig 39203 bp, 26 predicted proteins | sample 8958761 | NCBI WGS metagenome assembly JAEEGJ01 (sample SAMN16246546, study PRJNA631951) | gut metagenome | biome: gut microbiome; feature: rumen; material: RS-attached | host: Bos | place: Iran: Karaj | collected 2018-10
ATCGCCGCCGCCTATTACTATGACTCTCTTTCCTTCAAGGGAACCGAAGCTGAAATCTTTTGCATTAATTACCTTTTCGCTGTCATAGTCATTATCCATGAGCTTTTTGCTCACTTCCTTTAAGAAGTCAACGGCAAAGTAGATGCCCTTGGCATCCCTTCCGGGTGCCTTTATGTCTCTGGGGTTTGATGCACCGCAGCAAAGAACGACTCTGTCGTATTCCTTAAGTATCTCATCGGCGCTTATGTCCTTTCCGACATTTACGCCGCACTTAAATTCTATGCCGGCTTTTTCCATTAAGCTTATCCTTCGATCTATCGATCTCTTGTCAAGCTTCATGTTTGGTATGCCGTATCTAAGAAGTCCGCCTGCGCGATCGCTTCTTTCAAATACGGTCACGCTGTGGCCTCTCTTATTTAAGAGCTGAGCCGTTGCAAGACCTGAAGGGCCGCTTCCAATGACTGCTACCTTCTTTCCGGTTCTGACCTTTGGTATCTCTTCGGTAACAAGGTCATGCTCAAATGCATAATCGATAATGGCTGCCTCGTTATCCTTTGTGGCAACGGGTGCGCTGTGAAGGCCGCATGTGCAGGCCGCTTCGCAGAGTGCCGGACATACTCTTGAGGTAAACTCGGGGAATGAATGGGTCTTTGACAGTCTTATATATGCCTGTTCCCAGTTACCCTTATAAACGAGTTCGTTTGTTTCGGGTACGAGGTTATGCAGCGGACATCCGCTTGCCATTCCCGATATCATCACTCCCGCCTGACAGAAGGGTATGCCGCAGTCCATGCATCTTGCTCCCTGGAGCATCTGATCGTTTCTCTCAAGGGGTGTATGGAACTCGTTAAAGTTCTTTATCCTCTCTTCAGGCTTAACTGCAATGGAGTCTTTTCTTTCATAATCCAAAAATCCTGTAGGCTTTCCCATTATCTGTCACCTCCTTTCGAGGTTGCTGCATAGAACGCATCTATCTGCGCCTCCTCGAGGCTTAGGCCCCGTTCGATGAATTCCTCCGTATACTGCATTATCTTCTTGTAGTCTGCAGGTATTATCTTCTTAAACTTTCCAAGGTAGTTATCAAAGTCATCAAGGACTGCTTTTGCCTTGTTCGAACCCGTATACTGAACATGCTTCTTAAGTAGATTTCTTAATTCCTCTTTATCAGCCTTATGCTCAACCTTTTCCATGAGGACCATTTCCTTGTTGAGGTTTCTATAGAGCATGTTGTGCTCGTCAAGGACATAAGCTATACCGCCGCTCATGCCGGCTGCAAAGTTCTTTCCTGTGCTTCCGAGGATGACCGCAACACCGCCTGTCATGTATTCGCAGCCGTGTTCACCGACGCCTTCGACAACGGTCTTTGCACCTGAGTTTCTTACACAGAATCTCTCGCCTGCCATTCCAGCGATATATGCCTCACCGCTTGTTGCACCGTAAAGAGCAACGTTACCTACTATGATGTTGTTTTCCGCATCATAGGCTGCATCCTTTGGTGCCTTGATTATCAGTTTTCCGCCGGATAAGCCTTTTCCGAAGTAGTCATTTGAATCACCGGTCAGATCAAGGGTAAGTCCCGAAGGAATGAATGCACCGAAGCTCTGTCCGCCTGCACCCTTGCAATCGATCGTTATGCTGTCTTCCTTGAGTCCTTCGTGGTGAGCTCTTGTAATCTCGGCTCCGATAAGAGTACCGAATGCTCTGTCTATGTTTTCTACTTCAACTGAAAGCTTTGCTTTCTTTGAGCCTGTTATGGCTTCCTTAAGAGTTTTGTCACTGTCAAGAAGCTTCTGATCCTTCTTGTTATAAAGTTCAAAGTCATATATGGCCTTTGGATCAAATGTATTGCTTCCCTCAGTTGGCGGAGTGATTATCCTGTCAAGCTCTATCTTTGATTCAATGCCGCTTAGGCCTTCCTTTTTCTTTATAAGATCTATCCTGCCGACAAGCTCATCTACTTTTCTTACACCGAGCTTTGCCATGTATTCACGAAGCTCTTCAGCGATGAATCTCATGAAATTAACGACATACTCGGGCTTTCCGATAAATCTCTTTCTAAGCTCGGGGTTTTGTGTTGCAACACCCATAGGACAGGTATCTAAATTGCAGACTCTCATCATCACGCATCCGAGGGTTACAAGTGGAGCGGTTGCAAAACCGAATTCCTCTGCACCAAGGATCGCTGCTATCGCTACATCCCTGCCGCTCATGAGCTTTCCGTCTGTCTCTATGACAACTCTGCTTCTTAAGCCGTTCTGCTTTAAAGTCTGGTGAGTCTCAGCAAGACCAAGCTCCCATGGAAGACCTGCGTTATGTATTGAGCTTAAGGGTGCTGCACCTGTTCCTCCGTCATAGCCTGAGATAAGGATTACGCCTGCGCCTGCCTTTGCAACACCGGCTGCTATCGTTCCGACACCTGCCTCGGAAACAAGCTTTACAGAGATACGTGCATCCTTGTTTGCATTCTTAAGGTCATAGATTAGCTGAGCCAGATCCTCGATGGAATATATATCATGGTGAGGAGGAGGAGATATAAGGCTCACACCGGGTGTTGAATGTCTTGTCTTTGCTATCCAGGGATAAACCTTTTTACCCGGGAGATGACCGCCTTCACCGGGCTTTGCTCCCTGAGCCATCTTTATCTGTATCTCTCTTGCACTTACAAGATATCTGCTCGTTACACCGAATCTTCCGCTTGCCACCTGCTTTATCGCAGAGCTTCTGTCATGATCGGTTCCTGCGCTCTCAAGTCTCTCATCGCTCTCACCGCCTTCACCTGAGTTTGACTTACCCTTAAGTCTGTTCATGGCAATGGCAAGAGCTTCATGAGCTTCCTCGGATATAGAACCGTATGACATCGCACCTGTCTTGAATCTCTTTACGATTTCATCAACGCTCTCTACTTCCTCGATCGGAACTCCTTTTTTAGGATATTCAAAGTCCATAAGGCTTCTTATATATCCTGTCTGCTCACAGTCTATCATCTGTGTATACTGTTTGAATTTCTCATAGCTTCCCTCTCGTGTTGCAAGCTGGAGCATATGTATCGTCTGGGGATTGTATCTGTGTGCCTCTCCCTGTGAACGCATCTTGTGTCTGCCGATGGAATCGATCGTCATATCTGTTGCAAGACCAAGAGGATCGAATGCCTTTGAGTGCTGTCTGTCGGTATTGGCTGCTATATCCTCCAAGGTGATACCGCCTATACGTGATACGGTACCCGTAAAGTACTTGTCTATAACAGACTTTGAAATACCTACAGCTTCAAAGATCCTGCTTCCTCTGTATGACTGGATGGTGCTTATACCCATCTTTGATGCGATCTTTACGATGCCCTGGATTACTGCATGGTCATAGTCATCACATGCTGCATAGTAATCCTTGTCAAGTATTCCCTCTTCGATAAGACGCATTACTGATGCATGCGCAAGGTAGGGATTAACGGCACTTGCACCGAATCCCAGGAGTGTTGCGAAATGGTGTACCTCTCTCGGTTCGCCTGATTCAAGGATAAGAGACATAGCAGTGCACTTCTTAGTCCTTACCAGGTGATTGTGTACAGCCGCCACGGCAAGAAGTGAAGGTATGGCTACGTGGTTTTCGTCAACACCCCTGTCGGAGAGAATAAGTATGGTTGCGCCGTCCTTGTATGCTCGGTCAACTTCGACGCAAAGGTGATCAATAGCTCTCTCAAGAGGAGTGCTCTTGTAAAAGAGCATTGACACTTTCTCAACTTTAAGTCCCGGCTTGTTTAGCTGGGATATCTTTAACAGATCAAGGTCTGATAATATCGGATTCTTTATCTTTAATACTTCGCAGTTTTCAGGCTTTTCCTCCAAAAGATTACCGTTTTTTCCGACATAGATCGTTGTAGCGGTCACTATCTTTTCTCTTACCGCATCGATCGGAGGATTGGTTACCTGGGCAAAGAGCTGCTTGAAATAGTAAAACAGAGGCTGATACTGTTTTGAAAGCACTGCAAGGGGAGTATCTATACCCATGGCTCCTATGTGCTCGCTGCCGTTAAGGGCCATGTTGCAGATCTGTTCCTTGTAATCCTCGTATGTATATCCGAATGACTTCTGAAGTCTTATGAGCTCGTCAGGCTCGTATTTTTTGATCTTTTCATTCGGTATCTTTATATCATGCAGGTTTATAAGGTTGGAGTCTAACCATTCGCCGTAAGGCTCCCTGCTCGCATAGCGCTGCTTAAGCTCTGAATCAAGGATAACAGCACCCTGCTTTGTATCAACCAATAGCATCTTTCCGGGATGAAGTCTTTCCTTTTTAAGGATGTGCTTTTCATCTACCTTTAAGGCACCGACTTCTGAAGAAATGATGACTCTTCCGTCATCCATGACATAGTATCTTGAAGGTCTGAGACCGTTTCTGTCTAATATTGCTCCGAGAACATCACCGTCTGAGAACAGGACCGATGCGGGACCGTCCCAGGGCTCCATCATGGTCGCATAGTACTGGTAGAAGTCTCTCTCTTCCTGAGAGATCGTATCATTGTGCTCCCAGGGCTCGGGGATTAATACCATCGCTGCAAGAGCGGGATCCATTCCGCCCATGATCATGAATTCAAGGGCATTGTCAAGCATTGCGGAATCGCTGCCTTCTGCAGAGATGATGGGAAGTACCTTTGTAAGATCCTCTGCTGAAAAGAGGCTTGTTGCTATGGTTTCTTCTCTGGCAAGCATCTTGTCGACATTTCCCTTTATGGTATTTATCTCGCCGTTATGTACAACCAGCCTGTTGGGATGAGCTCTTAACCAGCTGGGATTTGTATTTGTTGAAAATCTTGAATGAACAAGAGCGATGGCAGATTCAAAATCCTTATCCTGAAGATCTGCAAAGAATGTTCTTAGCTGGCTTACCAGAAACATTCCCTTGTAGACTATCGTTCTTCCGGAAAGAGAAGGAACGTATGTGTTTTCGTTACTCTGTTCAAATACTCTTCTTACGATGTAGAGCTTTCTGTCAAAAGCAAGGTCATCGCTTATGGCAGCTGGTCTTTTGATAAATCCCTGATAGATATCGGGGCAGCTTTCAAGTGCCTTTTTGCCCAGAACCTTTTCAAATGTCGCAACTTTTCTCCAGCCGAGGAATTTAAGGCCTTCCTTTTCAACTATGACCTCAAACATCTTCATCGCCTGGCTTCTCTTTAATTCGTTGCTTGGAAAGAAGAACATGCCTACGCCGTATTCTCTTTCATTTCCTATGGCGATATTTAATTCACCGCATACTTTCTTAAAGTATTTATGGGGTATCTGAGTGAGTATGCCGACACCGTCTCCTGTCTTTCCTTCTCCGTCCTTGCCGGCTCTGTGTTCCAGATTCTCGACGATCTTTAAAGCATCGTCGACTATTGAATGGCTCTTTTTGCCATGTATGTTGATAACGGCGCCTATACCGCAGTTATCATGTTCGAATTGTGATTCATATAAAGTCCTTGATACTTGCATATATATTCCTTTCTATCGGGTCCCTTTCATGATAAGGGCCGCTTCGATAAGTCCTTTGAATAAAGGATGAGGTTCATCGGGTCTTGATCTGAATTCCGGATGTGCCTGTGTGGCTACAAAGAACGGATGATCCTTAAGCTCTATCATCTCTACTATGTATCCGTCAGGCGATGTTCCGGAAAGTATCATTCCGCTTCCGGTCAAGATATCGCGGTACTCGTTGTTTACCTCATATCTGTGTCTGTGTCGTTCGCTTATGTCCTCTTTCTTATAGAGCCTGTAAGCGATCGTATCTTTTTTAAGTCTGCACGGATATGCTCCGAGTCTTAACGTTCCTCCGATGTCCTCTATGCCTTCCTTGTCAGGCAGTATACAGATGACGGGGTTTTTTGTATCCGGTGTAAACTCCGTGCTGTCGGCATCTTTTAGTCCGCAAACATTTTTTGCAAACTCGACTATGGCCAGTTGCATGCCCAGACATAGTCCGAGGTAGGGGATGTTGTTTTCTCTCGCATATTTGGCTGCGAGGATCTTTCCCTCTGTACCTCTGTGGCCGAAACCTCCGGGAACCAGTATCCCGTCGACATCCCTGAATGTATCTTCTGTATTGTCTTCATTTATGAGCTCTGAATCTATCCATTTGATGTTTACCTCTGCGTGGTTTGCGATGCCTCCGTGTTTAAGGGATTCGACTACGCTAAGGTATGCATCATGAAGCTCAACATATTTTCCTACAAGTGCTATGGTCACCTGATCGGTAGGATTGTGGAAATCTTCAACCATCTTCTTCCACTGATTTAGATCAGGTTCGGGACAGTTTATCTTAAGGCATTCACAAACCGCCTGAGCAAGATGCTCGTTCTCTAACATCAGCGGCACTTCATACAGTGAAGGGGCATCGAGGTTTTGCAGCACATGCTCTTTTTTTACGTTACAGAACAGTGCGATCTTTTCTCTCATATGATCATCGATAGGATAATCGGATCTGCAAACCAGGATGTCGGGCCATATGCCCATGCTCTGCAGGCTCTTGACACTCATCTGGGTGGGCTTTGTTTTCATCTCGCCCGAAGCCTTCAGATAAGGAATGAGAGTTACCTGAATGATTATCGCATTGTCTCTTCCAACCTCGGCCTGAAACTGTCTTATTGCTTCTAAGAAGGGCTGGCTTTCGATATCTCCGACGGTTCCGCCTATCTCTATGATCGAGATCGTTTCCTCGTCATCGCTCTTTGCCTTGTATATCCTGTCCTTTATCTCGTTTGTGATATGAGGTATTACCTGGACGGTACCTCCGCCGTAGTCTCCGTGTCTTTCCTTGTTTAACACCGACCAGTAAATCTTTCCCGTTGTAACATTTGAGTTATAATCTAAGTTCTCGTTTATGAATCTCTCATAGTGACCAAGATCAAGATCAGTTTCCGTTCCGTCATCGGTAACAAAGACCTCTCCGTGCTGGATGGGGTTCATGGTTCCCGGATCCACGTTGATGTACGGATCGAATTTCTGCATGGTCACATGATAGCCTCTGGCTTTTAAAAGTCTTCCGAGGGAGGCTGCCGTTATTCCCTTTCCAAGTCCGGAAACAACGCCTCCTGTAACAAATACATACTTAACCATATTTATTCCCCGCTTGCTCCGTAGTTTGAAAGTACTCTTGCACTTGGATCGTTTACATTGCATCCTTCCCAGTTCTTGTTAGGCATCCAGAAGTCTGCGATCATATGTGCCTGACCCGGGTAGTACTTTTCAAATATCTGTCTGTATAAAAGAGATTCCTTTGTAAAAGGTGTGGCAAAATCATACTTTTTGATCTCTTCTTCAAACTGTGCATCGCTGTAAACTTCCTCTGCGTATTCCTTTAGGTGATCTACCATTGAATGGCCTACCGCATCGGAAAAGGCTGCCTTTTCTCTCATTAAGATGTCATAGGGAAGATAGTCGCCTTCAAAAGCATGTCTTAAGAGGTATTTACCCTTGTTGTACTTGTTCATCTTCATCTCGGGATCTATGCTCATTACGTAGCTTGCAAAATCAAGATCACCGAAAGGAACTCTTGCTTCCATTGAGTTAGATGAGATACATCTGTCTGCACGAAGCACGTCATACATGTAAAGCTCTCTTATACGCTTTGCGGCTTCTTCCTGGAAGCTTGCTGCATCAGGAGCAAAGTCTGTGTACTTGTATCCGAAAAGCTCGTCTGATATCTCTCCTGTCATTAAAACTCTTATATCAGTCTGTTCATGAATGGCCTTGCAGATAAGGTACATTCCCATGCTGGCTCTTATAGTCGTGATATCATATGTTCCGAGGATCGATATTACCTCTTCGAGAGAATTGATCACATCGTCCCTTGTTATTATTATCTCTTTGTGGTCGCTTCCTATATGATCAGCAACTTCCTTTGCATACTTAAGATCGATCGCATCGGTGTTCATTCCGATAGCGAATGTCTTTATGGGCTTGTTAAGTATCTTTGCTGAAACAGCACATACGAGTGAGCTGTCAAGACCGCCGCTTAAAAGGAAACCAAGCGGTGCATCGGCATCAAGTCTCTTTTCTATTCCTGCAACGAGCTTGTCATGGATGTTCTTGCATACCGTTTCGATATCATCCTTAACTACTTCCTTAACCTCTGTCATATCCCTGTAGCATACAAACTTTCCGTCAACGTAGTAGTGTCCCGGAGGGAATGCCTTCACTTCACCTACAAGTCCCACAAGGTTTTTTGCTTCGCTGGCAAACATTATCTCGCCGGCATCTGTATGACCGTAGAATAACGGTCTTATGCCTATCGGATCCCTTGCTGCTACAAGATCATCCTTTTTGGCATCATATATGATACATGCATACTCGGCATCGAGCATTGCAAACATTTCCGTTCCGTATTTTTCATACATGGGAAGGAGTATCTCGCAGTCGGAATCGCTTGCGAATGTATATTCCTTCTCAAGTTCTTTTTTCAGTTTTCTGAATCCGTAGACTTCTCCGTTGCAGACAATCGCGTTGTTATTCAGTTCGAAAGGCTGCATTCCTTCCAGTGAAAGTCCCATGATCGCAAGTCTCTCAAACCCCAGTGTTACATCACCGTACTGTCTGATACGCTGCATATCGGGACCTCTGGATGTCGTTTTGTCGAAGTGCTGCTTGAATTTGTCTAACGCAACACTTCCTCCCTTATATCCCATGATCGAGCACATATCTTATTCCTCCTAAACCGGTTTATTATAAACATCTTCAAGCCGAGCCGCCCTTTTGGACGCCCCGGCATTGAAGCTATGTTTTTCTTTTAAATGTTATTCAACATCCTGAAGAGCATCGTAATCCTCTTCACCTGTTCTGATCTTAACGACCTTTTCAACAGGATATACAAATATCTTTCCGTCTCCGATATGTCCTGTGAAAAGCGCTTTCTTTGCCGCATCTATGACTGCCTGTACAGGTATCTTGCTTACGACTACTTCTACCTTCACCTTAGGAAGCAGTGTAGCATCGACTTCAACACCTCTGTACTTCTCGCCGGCACCCTTCTGTATGCCGCATCCCATAACCTGTGTTACCGTCATACCGGTCACACCGAGTTCGTTCATTGCTTTTCTTAATGTGTCATATCTAGACAGTCTTGAGATGATAACAACCTTGCTTATACCTGTTGCAGGGAATGCGTTTACAACCTTTACTGCCGCATCCTTTGCTGCTTCGCTCGCCTCTTCGTATACATCCGAACCAAGGCTTGTGTTCTCGTTGACATCCATTGTCATTGTGTTTGAGATATCCATTATGCTGAAGCCTGCATAAGCACTTGTAAGACCGTGTTCTGTTCTGTCAAGACCGATGATCTCCTCTTCCTCTGATACTCTGAGGCCGTTGAATTTCTTTATCAGAGAGTAGGTAATGATGATCGTTACTACTGTCCATGCGATAGTAACTGCCATACCGCCAAGCTGTTTAACAAGCTGTGTAAATCCGCCGCCGTAGAAAAGTCCTTCGTTAATGCCTGCGAGTGCAAAACCGGGAGCTGTTTCTGTTGCAAAGAGTCCGACTGCTATCGTACCCCAGATACCGTTGAACATATGAACCGCAACGGCACCGACGGGATCGTCTACGTGTACCACGTTATCTGTGAACCATACACCGAATACTACCAAGAGTCCTGCTACAACACCGATGATGGCTGCGCCTGCACAGTCTGTTACGTCACAGGGAGCTGTGATTGCTACAAGACCTGCAAGGGAAGCGTTTAAGCACATTGAAACATCGGGCTTGCCGTATTTGACCCATGTGAAGATCATACATACTACTGTTGCTACTGCAGGTGCTACTGTTGTTGTTAAGAATACCGAACCGAGTGTCTCAACATCTGTTGCTGCCGCACCGTTGAATCCGTACCAGCCAAGCCAGAGGATGAATACACCGAGTGCTGCGACTACCAGGTTGTGACCGGGGAATGCGTTAACCTTTGTAACCTTGCCGTCTTTGTCCTTAACGAACTTTCCGATTCTGGGACCGAGCATCCAGGCACCGATCAGGGCACAGATACCGCCGACCATATGGATACATGTTGAACCGGCGTAATCGTGGAATCCCCATTCAGCTAAGAATCCGCCGCCCCATGTCCAGTGAGCCTCTATCGGATAGATGATGGCTGATATAACTGCTGAGTAGATGCAGTATGAAGAAAACTTTGTTCTTTCAGCCATTGATCCTGAAACGATGGTCGCTGTTGTTGCACAGAACACAAGGTTGAATACAAAAGCCGAATAATCAAAACTGCCGTATGAACTGAATACATCAAATGAAAACTTTCCGGCAAATCCGCCAAGCATGTTTTCGCCGAGCATCAAGGATGCACCGCAGATGAACCACATCACTGTACCTATACAGAAGTCCATCAGGTTCTTCATTATGATGTTTCCTGAGTTCTTTGCTCTGGTGAAGCCCGCTTCGCACATCGCGAATCCGGCCTGCATCCAGAAGACCAGTGCGGCACCTATCAAGAACCACACACCATACACTTCGCTATGGATAGCTTCTAAAATCTCTGTCGTCATAATAATCACTCCTCATTTTTTGATATTGAAAAAGGCACGTTCCCCGCGGAACGCGCCTTTGCGTAAGTCTTAATATATAGATCTGTTTATACATAGAACAGCATCTGTTCGTATGTAGGATAAGGAAGATATCCTTCAGGGATCAGAGGCTCTGCCTGATCGGCGTATTTTCTGATCTCTTCCATGTCAGCAATAACCGTATCATGATAGAACTTAGCCTGGTTGATATCTGCATCCATTGCCTCTGCAGCTGCAACATCCTTTGCAAGCTTCTCTGTTGCCTTAATGACATCCTCATAGTAGCTTGAGAGCTTCTTGATCAGTTCTGTCTGAGTTGATACAGCAGGATCGATTCCAAGCTGTTTCTTAGACAGTGCAGACTGTGTAAGCTCGTCGATGTATTTCATGAGAGCCGGTGCAAACTGCTTGAGTACCATATCCTCAAGTGTGAGAGCCTCGATATGGATCGTCTTTGTATAGTTCTCTATCCTTATCTCGTATCTTGATTCAAGCTCTGTCTCTGAGTAGATGTGATGCTTTGCAAACAGCTTCTTGTTCTTTTCTGCTATGAGTGCAGGCATTGCATCGGGTGTAGACTTGAGATTGAACAGTCCTCTCTTTTCTGCTTCGTCAACCCATTCCTGAGTATATCCGTTGCCGTTAAAGATTACTCTCTTATGCTTTATTATCGTATCCTTTACGAGTTTGTGGATCGCTTCATCAAGTTTGTCCTTCGGGACATCCTTAAGCTGTTCGTAGAAGATGCTTAATGACTCTGCAACAGCTGTATTTAACATGATGTTTGGTCCTGCAACCGATACTGAAGAACCAAGTGATCTGAACTCGAACTTGTTGCCTGTGAAAGCAAACGGTGATGTACGGTTTCTGTCCGTTGTATCCTTTGTGAAGTGGGGAAGAACCTGAGCTCCGGTCTCCATCATCACCTTTTCTACCTTGCCGAAGTACTCATCCTTTTCGATGGCTTCGATCACACCTGTAAGCTCCTCACCCAAAAACATTGATATGATAGCCGGAGGTGCTTCGTTTGCTCCGAGTCTGTGATCGTTTCCTGCGCTTGCAACTGATAGTCTTAACAGATCCGCATAATCATCTACTGCCTGGATGACAGCTGATAGGAAGATCAAGAACTGTGTATTGTCTGCAGGTGTCTTTCCGGGATTTAAGAGGTTCTCGCCGGTATTTGTTGTCAGTGACCAGTTGTTATGCTTACCTGAACCGTTTATTCCTGCGAAAGGCTTCTCATGAAGTAAGCACATATATCCGTGCTTTTCAGCAACCTTCTTCATTATCTCCATCGTAAGCTGGTTGTGATCGACAGCTACGTTTGTTGTATCAAATACAGGTGCGAGCTCATGCTGGCTGGGAGCAACCTCGTTATGCTTTGTCTTGGCGGGGATCCCGAGTTTCCAGAGTTCCTCGTCAAGCTCATGCATGTATGCCGCAACCCTGGGCTTGAGATTTCCGAAGTAGTGATCATCCATCTCCTGTCCCTTGGGAGCAGGTGCACCGAGAAGTGTTCTTCCGGTAAAGATCAGATCCTTTCTTCTCTTGTAATCCCTCTTATCTATCAGGAAGTATTCCTGTTCGGGTCCTACAGTTGTAAGAACGTTTGTTACGTCTTCCTTTCCAAGAAGCTTAAGTATCTTAACCGCTTCCTTGCTGATCGCATCCATTGATCTTAAAAGCGGTGTCTTCTTGTCAAGTGCTTCTCCGCTGTATGAGCAGAATGCTGTAGGAATGTATAATGTCTTGTCTTTAATGAATGCCGGGCTTGTAGGATCCCATGCTGTATATCCTCTTGCCTCGAATGTTGCTCTGATTCCTCCTGAAGGGAAGCTTGATGCATCGGGTTCGCCCTTTACCAGTTCCTTGCCGGAAAAATCCATTATTACTTCGCCGTTTTCAACGGGGCAGATGAAACTGTCATGCTTTTCTGCAGTGTAGCCTGTCATCGGCTGGAACCAGTGAGTGAAGTGTGTTGCTCCGTTCTCTACTGCCCATTCCTTCATGGCAACTGCTACTGCGTTTGCTACATCAAGTTCAAGGTGGGTATTATTATCGATCGTCTTCCTCAGTGCCTTATACATATCCTTCGGAAGTTTTTCTCTCATGATCTTATCGCTGAATACAAGACTTCCGAAAAGTTCAGGGATAGAATTTTCCATTTTTTGATCCTCCTTTTCTTTTGGTCTTTATATCCGGATCCGCGCCACCCGAATCAAAACCGTTTTGCTTTTAAAGCTATAATTTATACAAAAGAAAAGGGCGCTTCGACCAGCTGGTCAAAGCGCCTTTGCTTTTCTGTGTCGTACTATACTCTTTAAAAAATGACTTGTCAACAACTTTTTTTAAATTTTTTAAAAAATTGTTGAAACCTTTATCGTCTGCTCCTCCAATACGTCCAGTAAAACTGCGACAGTATCAAGGCTTGTGAACATCGTGACATTGTTTTCTATAGCACATCTTCTAATGGCTACGCCGTCCTCGTAGTGGATTCCCGATAAGATCGCTCTGGTATTTATCACGTAGCTTACATAGCCCGCACGAATCGAGTCAAGTATCTCCTCGCTGCCTTCACTTAATTTACGGCGAACTCTGGTACGTATGCCGTGCTCCTTTAAGAAGTCTGCAGTTCCGATGGTAGCCTCGATATTAAAGCCCATGTCATAGAATCTCTTTATAAGAGGCAGAGCCTCAGCCTTGTCCTCGTCGGCAAGGGTTACCATTACGGTACCGTAGTTTTGAAGCTTTATGCCTGATGCGATCAGTGCCTTGTACATTGCCCTGTGAAGAGTCTTATCGTATCCTATGGCTTCACCCGTTGATTTCATCTCGGGTGAGAGATATGCATCCATTCCCTTAAGCTTTGCAAACGAGAATGCGGGTGCCTTTACGCACCATCTGTCTCTTTCCTTCGGGTAGAGTTCAAAGATGCCCTGCTCCTTTAGGCTGACTCCAAGTATTACAAGGGTAGCTATATCGGCAAGAGAGTATCCTGTCGCCTTTGAAAGGAACGGGACTGTCCTTGATGATCTGGGATTTACCTCAATGATATATACGTTCTCATTCTCATCTACGATGAACTGAATGTTATATAAGCCCACTATGCCTATTCCTATGCCGAGCTTCTTTGTATACTGAAGGATGGTTCCCTTTACCTTGTCCGATATAGAGAATGTCGGATATACGCTTATGGAATCTCCTGAGTGTACACCTGTCCTTTCGACAAGCTCCATTATGCCCGGTACGAATACATCGTGGCCGTCACATATCGCATCGACTTCGACTTCCTTGCCTCGTATATACTTATCGACAAGGACCGGCTTGTCCTCGTCAACTTCAACGGCAGTCTTAAGGTAATGCCTCATATCGGCTTCCTTTGAGACTATCTGCATAGCTCTTCCGCCGAGAACAAAGCTCGGGCGTACAAGTACGGGATAGCCTATCTCTTCTGCCACCTTTACGCCGTCTTCTATATTTGTGACAGCAACACCCTTTGGCTGAGGGATATCAAGCTCCAAAAGAAGCTTTTCAAAAGCATCCCTGTTTTCAGCCTTTTCTATCGCATTGCAGTCCGTGCCTATGATCTTTACACCGTATTCCTTTAAAGGCTCTGCCAGGTTTATCGCAGTCTGTCCTCCAAGGATGGCTATAACGCCTTCCGGCTTTTCCATCTCGACTATGTTCATTACATCCTCTACACACAACGGTTCAAAGTAGAGCTTGTCGGATGTTGTATAGTCGGTTGAAACGGTCTCCGGGTTATTGTTTATTATGATGGCTTCATATCCCGATGCCTTTATGGTCTTTACCGCATGAACGGTAGAGTAGTCAAACTCGACACCCTGACCTATCCTTATCGGACCGGAACCCAGAACGATGATCTTTTTCTTGTCCGATATGATGGATTCATTTTCATCCTCGTATGTTGAATAGAAATACGGGATATAGCTCTCAAACTCGGAAGCGCATGTATCTATCATCTTATAGACGGGTCTTATCCCTAGGCTGTTTCTTAGATCAAAGACATCGTGGGCATCCATGTGCCATAAGTTACCTATCTCCTTATCGGAAAATCCCATCTTCTTTGCCTTAAAGAGCACGTCCTTATCATTTATATTTTCGGCAACGGTCTTTTCCATGTCGACGATGTTTTTAAGCTTGCGTATGAAGAAGACATCGATACCCGTTATCTTTGCTATCTTATCTGCATCACATCCCATTCGTAACATCTGGGCAATGGCATATATACGGTCATCCGTTCCGATGGCGATATAGTCGGCAAGTTCATCCATTGAATATGAATCAAACTTATGGCTGTATAGATGATATACGCCCACCTCGAGACTTCTGATAGCTTTAAGCAGACTTTCCTCGACAGTCCTGCCTATGCTCATGACTTCGCCGGTAGCCTTCATCTGGGTGCTCAGCGAGTTATTGGCATCGTTAAACTTGTCAAACGGGAATCTCGGCATCTTTGATACCACGTAGTCAAGTGCAGGCTCAAAGCTTGCAGGAGTATTGGCTAACATTATCTCATCAAGACGCATGCCGACACTTATCTTTGCGGAAACCCTGGCGATCGGATATCCGCTTGCCTTTGATGCAAGGGCAGATGATCTTGATACCCTGGGATTGACTTCGATCAGATAGTATTTGAATGACTTGGGATCGAGTGCAAACTGGACATTGCATCCGCCCTCTATCTTAAGCGCACGTATGATCTTTAGCGCGCTGTCTCTTAACATGTGATATTCCTTGTTTGTAAGAGTCTGGGACGGACAGACAACGATGGAGTCACCCGTATGAATTCCTACGGGGTCTATGTTTTCCATGTTGCAGATGGTGATGGCCGTATCGTTGGCATCACGCATTACTTCGTATTCTATCTCCTTGTAGCCCTTTACACTCTTTTCAACCAGTACCTGATGCACGGGTGAGAGTGCTAGAGCGTTTTTCATTATCTCCTTAAACTCGGTCACATCCTCGGCAAAACCGCCGCCTGTTCCTCCGAGTGTGAATGCGGGTCTTATTACAACGGGATAGCCGATCTTATCCGCGGCATCAAGTCCTTCCTCCATGCTCTCCGCAATAAGAGATGGCAGGACCGGTTCACCGAGTTCCATGCAGAGCTCCTTAAACAGCTCTCTGTCCTCGGCTCTTTCTATACTCTCAGTCCTTGTTCCCAAAAGCTCTACACGGCATTCCTTTAGGATGCCCTTCTTTTCTAGCTGCATCGCAAGGTTAAGTCCCGTCTGGCCGCCTATTCCGGGTAAGATGGCATCCGGTCTTTCCATCCTGATTATCTTTGCGATAAATTCAAGGGTAAGAGGTTCCATATAGACCTTGTCCGCAATGGCTTCATCAGTCATTATGGTGGCGGGATTTGAGTTGCACAGTATTACCTCATAGCCTTCTTCCCTTAGCGAGAGACAGGCCTGGGTTCCTGCATAGTCAAATTCGGCAGCCTGACCGATGACGATCGGTCCCGATCCTATGACAAGGATCTTTTTTATGTCAGTACGTTTAGGCATTTTTCTCCTCCTTAACGCTTTGTCTGCTTTCATCTATCAGATTTAAAAATACATCAAACAGATACGAGCTGTCCTGAGGTCCGGGTGCGCTCTCGGGATGGTACTGCACCGAGAATACCTTATCCTTTACGCATTCCATTCCCTCGACCGTGTTATCGAGTATATTTATATGCGTGACTTCAAGACCCGTTCCCTTTAAGCTGTCCGTATCGACTGCATAGGAATGGTTCTGTGATGTTATCTCTATCTTATCTGTTTTGAGATTCTTTACGGGATGGTTTCCGCCTCTGTGACCGAATTTGAGCTTGTACGTCTTTGCGCCGTAAGCTAGAGAAATGATCTGATGTCCCAAACATATCCCGAAGATGGGTAGCTTTCCTATCAGATTTTTAACAGTGTTTATAGTATCCTTTACATCCTCGGGGTCACCGGGGCCGTTTGATACAAAGAGTCCGTCGGGTGAAAGGGCTAGGATATCCTGAGCAGTAGTATTAAAAGGCACGACTGTTATCCTGCAGCCTCTTGCACTCATCTCCCTTAGGATGTTTCTTTTCATTCCGCAGTCTATGGCAACTATATGTCTGCTTTCCTTGCCATCTATCATTCCTGCGTTATAAGCTTTTGTGGTGCTTACCTTGGAGACAACATCCCTGTCAAGATCTGTTTCTTTAAGTTTCTTTAATGCGCTCTCGGTGTCCTCATCATATGATACTATGACAGCCTTGCAGCTTCCGTAGTCTCTTATGTGACGGGCAAGCTTTCTGGTATCGATTCCGCTTATTCCCGTTATGTCGTATCTTTTCATTGTTTCAGAGAGTGTCTCGCTGCATCTGAAGTTAGAAGGTTCGTCGCAGTACTGTCTAACGATGAGACCCGATATCGAGGGACGTATAGTTTCATTGTCATCCTCATTGATACCGTAGTTACCGATGAGCGGGTATGTCATTACTACCGCCTGTCCGGTATATGACGGATCCGATATGATCTCCTGGTATCCTACCATGGATGTGTTGAATACCAGTTCCACCGTCTTGTCGCTTTCAGAGCCGAAGCCTTCTCCGCAAAAGACACTGCCATCCTCAAGTATGATCTTTCTTTTCATCACTTTTTCCTTTTCACTTAACAGGATATTTTCCGTCAAAGCAGGCCTTGCATATCTCAAGATCGCCTGTCATCTGTTCAAAATCCTCTATATTCATATATTCGAGTGAATCCGCTCCTATCTGCATCCTTATCTGTTCCGTTGAATGCTCGGTCGCGATTAACTGTGAGTTATCCGGAACATCGGTGCCGTAAAAGCACGGATATAAAAACGGAGGAGAGCTTATCCTTACATGAACTTCCAGAGCCCCCGCTTTTCTCATCATGTCGATGAGTCCCGCGATGGTGGTTCCCCTTACTATGGAGTCATCTATCAAAACTATCCTCTTGTTTTTCACAACACTTTCGATAACGCTTAATTTCATATGGACTGCCGATGCCCTCTCGGACTGCGTCGGCTTTATGAATGTCCTGCCCACGTAGCTGTTCTTGTTAAAAGCAGGTATAAACGGTATCCCGGAATGCTTTGAATATCCGACAGCTGCGGTAAGTCCCGATTCGGGTACACCGGTCACCACATCTGCATCAACGGGATATCTTTTGGCAAGAGCCATTCCGCCTCTTATCCTTGCATCATAGACACTGATATCATCCATATGCGAATCAAGTCTTGCAAAATATATATATTCAAATATGCAGTGAGCCTTTTTCTCACTGACAAGCTTTGTTTCTGACTGAATGCCGTCCTTTGTTATAACGACTATCTCACCGGGAGCTATATCTCTTATGAGCACTCCGTCAACAGCCGTAATGGCACTGGATTCAGAGGCTAAAATATATGAGTCTCCTGCCTTTCCAAGACACAGCGGCTTAAGTCCGAGCGGATCTCTTACACCGATGAGTTTCTGCGGACTCATAATAAGGAGGGCATATCCCCCCTTAAGCTTTCTTGCGACATTTATTGTAGCTTCCTCTATGGAAGCGGTATTCATCCTCTCTCTTGCTATTGAATAAGCGATGACTTCGGAGTCGGAGGTACCTGCAAACACTGCGCCCTCCTTTGTAAGCTCCTCTTTCATATCCTTTGCATTTATGACATTTCCGTTATGGGCAAGTGCTAGTGTTCCCTTTGCGTAATTCAGTGAAAAGGGCTGTGCATTCTCGATACAGCTTGCACCCGCAGTGGAATATCTGACATGTCCTATGCCGATGTTTCCTTTAAGCTTATCAAGGACTTCGGGATGGAATACTTCGCTTACCAGTCCCATTCCCTTATGAGCACATATGTTTCCGATAGGACCCAAGGTATCGCATACAACGATGCCTGCGGATTCCTGGCCTCTGTGCTGAAGGGCGGTAAGGCCGTAGTATACAGCGTGAGCTGCATCAACTTCTTCACTTCCCCATATCCCGAATACGCCGCATTCCTCATGCGGTCTGTCATCACATAGTATCATCTTATTACCTTATTCTTATAAAAAAAGACACTTCGGGTTATGCCCGAAGCGCCTTTGCTTCACCAAGTGCTAGTCTACACTTTTATTCTTATGTTGTCAATGGATTTAGAGCTTAAACTCACCGGTGATCTCAACTAGCATATCCATGGCTGCTCTCGCATCCATCAGCTTGTTGTATCCGAGGTCGTTTGCATTCCTCATCTCATCGGAACGTGCGGCTATCTCTGATACGCTGTCAGCTGAATGAGTAGTCATGCTGTTTATCTCATCTGATGCGGATACGATCTCTTCAACGTTCTTTTCAAGGCTTTCAACAGCGCCTCTTACCTGAGTGAGTATATTTATGAAGTAATCGGCGTCATTACGATAGCCTTCACCCATCTCCCTGAACATCACATAGTCTGTAAGGACTGTCTCTTCAAGGAATGCCATGAGTTCTCTGATGCATTCGTTCATGCTTCCCACTGCATCGTTTACTTCCTCTACGATGCGTCCGATGTTATCGACGGTATTTAATGTCTCCGATGCGAGGGATCCTATCTCGCCTGCAACGACTGCAAATCCTCTTCCTGCATCGCCTGCTCTTGCAGCCTCGATATTGGCATTGAGTGCGAGAAGGTTTGTCTGTGAAGAAATATTTTTAATGTCATCGGTCAGCTCGTGGATCTTTGAAACAGCCTGGCTTCTTTCAACAGCCTCTCTGCTCTTTTCCTTCATGAGCTCATACATGCGGTGGGTCTTGTCGCTTGAATCATTGCTCCTGCCCTGCATGTCATCTGCTCTTGCCAAAATGTTCTTTGATTCTGACTCGCTCTGAACGGCAAGATCATAAATCTCCATCGTCTGGCTCTTAACTTCGCTGACGTTGCTTACGATAGCCTGTGTATTTGCACTGGCCTGCTGCATGCCTGCTGCCAGCTCCTGAGTAGCGTCGCTGTTTTCATCTGTCTTGACGTTGTTTTCCTTCATGATGCCGTCAAGATCTTCAATGGCTCCGTTTATGGTCGTCTCTACATCATTGAGCGAATCGACCATAGCCCTGAATGATGCTCTCATTACCTGGACTTCGCCTGCCATCTTTCCTATCTCATCCTTATGGCTTATAAGCTGATCACCGCCTTCAGTCTTTGAGAGGTCAAGTCTTGCCGTCCTGTTTATTACTCCCGTCAATGTCTTAATGGGATTAACAAGACCGTTGCTTACAAAGAATCCGATGACTGCGCTTATGATAATGGCAAACACAACTATACCCATGATCTTATATAACAGTGAGTATGCCTGTGCGAATATCTCTTTTTCGGGTGCAGTAAGGATAAGCTTCATGCCGTTATGCAGGGTATTGAATACAAACATCTTCTTCTCACCCTGATAGCTGTAGTCATAGGCATCACTTACATCAGTGTTATTAGCGATATATGAGCCTGCATCTGCAAGAGTTGCATCCTGATCGATGAGCATCTGGCCTGTCTCTATGCTCTTATGATGAAGTATCTCGCCGTCAGCCTTTGTAAGGAAGGCATATCCGCTGTCAAACAGATTTACCGAATCAACCAGATCGGTAAGCTGTGTTACCGCTATATCCATTCCCACGATACCGATGGATGTGCCGTCCGCACTGTAGATCGGAACAACGTAGCTTATCATATATACATTGATGTTGCTGTTAAGATACGGATCCATCCATATGGGAGCTCCGTTTTGAACCGGTATATAGTACCATCCCACATGTGCAAGGTCAGTCGGATCATACATGGTAAAGTCCGTAGGTGTAACAGCCGTAAAAGGATCTGACAGGCTGTCTCTTGTCAAAAAGCATCCTGAAGTAGGATTAGAGTATTCCGGGTTGTATCTGATGTAGCTTGTTATCGCGCCTTCAGTCCTCTCCGAGAATTTGTATACCTCTTCGAGTATGCTGTCTGTAAATCCGTCGGCGTAGTTCTTATCAGAAAAGAATGCATCCTCATCGAGCTTGTCGACAACAACATCAGCAAGGATGTTAACACTCGTCTCGATCCTTGTTATCGTCGCATCCATTTCGTTTGCCACAGAATCGCCTCTGACATTCATGTTTTCCACAGCTTCGGATTCCGTTATCTTCATCGTGCTCCTGATAGAAAGTGCGCCCACTATCAGAGCAGTGATAAGAGAACATCCGATGATACATGCCATGATCTTGGTTTTGATAGTCTTCATGTTTTGCCCTCCTAGCCTATAGTTCTCTGGTGTTCCTGTGCTATTTCTCTTACCCTGTCGGCATTATCTATAAATACTTTCGCGATTACCGGATCAAAATGCTTTCCGGCGCCTTCGCTGATTATGTTCATTGCCTCTTCAAATGTAAAAGGCTTTTTATAGCTTCTTGCACTGACAAGAGCATCAAATACATCCGATACTGCCATTATACGGGCAGAAAGCGGTATCTCTTCACCCTTAAGTCCGTCAGGATAGCCGCTGCCGTCCCATTTCTCATGGTGATGAGTCGCAAGGTTTAATGCTTCCTTTAAGAATGCGCTGTCGCCTGAAAGCTCCATCGCTCTTTCTATTACTTCACCGCCCGCAGTCGCATGAGTCTTCATTATGGCAAATTCCTCATCCGTAAGCTTTCCGGGCTTGTTAAGTATCACATCGCTTACCTTTATCTTTCCTACGTCATGCAAAGGAGCGGAGTTATATACGTCATAGACGAATTCATCGGTCAGATATTCACTAAACAGATTCTGTTCCTTTAAAAGATCGAGTATCAGCTTTACATATGCGGCTGTCTTTTTAACGTGATCGCCGGTATTCTTGTCTCTGCTCTCTACAAGGTCAGCCATTATATAGATCAGACCGTTTTGCATATGTGCGATCTGTTCGCCCTTTTTCTGGACTTCATCGATATATCCGACAGTCTCGCTTATGGTCTTTGACATGGACTCGTAGAGATTTTCTATCTCATCTCCGGTCGATATCTCCAAAGACTTAAGCATCTCGACACTTGCTTCTCTGTCCTGTTCGCTGTTATATGCAAATTTCCTGGCAACAAATGTCATCGCATCTATCGGATAGGTCAGATGGTATTTTGAAAGCCACAGACAAAGAGTCAGTATGAATATGAAGAAACCTATAAACAGTGAAAGTATCTTTGTTAAAAAGCTTATGCCGTTTAATCTGACATCCTTCATGTTTATATCGGTGCAGGCATAGGCTACGCACTTTCCGCTGCTGTCCCTTATAGGCTCATAGTCTGTTAATAGCCATCCGTATGTGTCATCCGTTATTATCGGATCTATCTCGTTTCCTGCTAAAAGATCGGGTAAAAGGTCATGGAACGAATCATCAAACTCGATGACATCTCCGAGTTCTGCTCCCTCAACCTCATCGGTATCAAGGTCGAATACGACATGACATCCGTCTTCTCTTATCTGATAGACATACAGATATTCGATATAGGGGTTGGTAGCTCTCAGATCGACAAGTGACTGTTCTATCCTGTAGTAATCATCATCCTTTACTCTGCTCTCAAGGTATCCTTCAACCTTGTCGCCATCTATCTCGCTTGCTGCAAAGCAGGCAACGCTGTTTCCTGTATGAGTGAACTGCTCTATCGCAAATCTCTGATAGAGGATATAGCTTATCGCAGCCGTGACAAACGCGATGATGGTCATTACGGTACCGATGATTATGATAAGCTTGTAGCGAAGTCTCAGTTTTCTTGTGGAATTCTTTATAGACGCCTTTCTCTCTTCTCCGCTGAAAGGCTTCTGACGCCAGTCTGTCATCTCCATGAAGTGAAGATACTTCTTCGGGATCAGCTTTATTATGATGAATACGATGATTACGGTGATTGCTTTATCGACAAGATCGATCGATACATCGGAGATCATCTGAGCCCAGAATACGCTCAGCGACCCCTTTTCAAGAAGCTTTGCGGCAAAAGGAGCAGAAACGCCTTCTCCCATTCCGAAGCCGTACATGAGATATGTGAGTATGGAGCCTAAAAAGCCTCCTATAAATGCAAATACAGGTATGGTGAGCAGAGCTTTCCACAGTTTTTCAAGCGCCCCTCTTCTTGCAAGAAAGGCACCGCTGACAGCGATGAGCACACTGATGCCCGCATAGTAAGCATTGGTCGGATCAGCCGTTGCATTTATTATGTTCGTGGCATATCCCACGAAAATGCCCGGAAGGTATCCGCCAAGGAATGCGGCAAGCAGTGTACCGACATTATCTATGTAAAGCGGCAGTCCAAGTCTCGATACGAGCCTGTTTAAGGCGATGTTAATAAATACAAGAAGTATGTAACATAGAATCTGCCTTGACAGTCTGCCAAAGTTTCCTCTGTCATCATCCTTTTCCATATGTTTTTCCCCACCTTCAAATTTGTAATTCCTTATATAAAATTATAGTCCTTTTTGGTGGATAAGCAACATATATCTCAGCATGTGATGAGAAGATGTTCGTTTGCTATATCGTTATAAACTTCGCACTTTTTATCACTCACGTCATACACGTGAACAATGCCCTTGAGAGCAGGTGACTGATCAAATTCACCTGCGATATCCTTTGACGAAGAAAGCCTGTCAGGTTCAAAGTGAATGGTCTTTTCGTTATTGAAAACCGCAGTATATAAAATCCTTGCTTCAACAAGATCCTGGAAGATATGGCTGCCGTAGCTGAGCTCAGGATTATATCCTGCTCTTGACTCCTCTGTCTCACATATGATCTCGTATGCACTTATATCCGAAAATGCGGTAGGCACGCCAAGTTCGGGAGATGTAGTACCGACTCTTCCCGGAACAATGAGCATCATATGCTTATTCAGATCCCTGTAATGCCAGTTGATCTTTCCGATAAGCTTTGCGACCAGATCCTTTTCCTTGTAAGGCATGCTGTAGTACTTAACTGCATCAACATAGACTATGATATCAAGGGATGTTGTCTTGCACATGCCCATGGAAGAGCCCCTGCTCTCCAAAAGAATGCGGTTTTCATCTATGTTGTCGGGTATCACTGTTCCCCCGGCGCTCTTTAGTACCTGCAGAGGTCTGCACTGCAAAAGATCAACGGAATATTCACCGCTTTGCGAGATGTTTATGGTAAATTCCGTATCAACGGGATATTCATACTCTTCCTGAATGCAATTAAGCATCCTTCTCATCTGTTCCATTAAGGTCTTATTCTCGACAAGGCCCTTGCATGAAATGAACCTGACTTCACGTCTCTGACCCATTTCTCTTAATCTGCTCTCGGCATCATAGTCATGTTCAAGAAGTATCCTTTCAAGATATGAAGGAATATCAGATTCCATCTTTTCAAGCGGAAGCTTTTTAAGAGTCTTTTCGTTCATGTCTATGACCTCTGCCTTGCCCTGGGAGAACTTGTGCTTGTCGGCAGATGATGAATATGATGTCTTTTGAGGCATATCAAGGTTTACTATCCTCGGATATGAGCCTTCTGTCCTGTCAACGGCTGATGTGCCAAGACCCATGACAAGCCTCAGCATTCCGGCATTGGGATCGCTGTCCTTCATTATCCTGTACGGGCTGTATGAATAACCTACACCCGCTGCACACGGCATGTAGTTGCTGCCGTAGTACGAACCCGATACTCTCTGTATAAGAAGAGCCATCTGCTCATCTCTCTCATCAAGGCCCCTTCTTTTTCTGTAGTCGAGTGCTGACAGGCTCATGGAGCTTGCATAGACAGTCTTTATGGCACGCTCAAACTCATCGAGTCTCTCTTCGAGGCTTCCCCTGTTGACACAAAAGACCGATTCATACTTTCCGGCAAATGCATTGCCGAATCCGTCCTCTAGAATACTGCTTGATCTGATTATATAGGGATCCTGGCCGTAGTATTCTATTATCCTTAAAAACTGATCCCTCATGGCATCGGAAAAGCTGCCGGCGTTTATCTTTTCGGCAAATTCGGATGCAAGTTCAAAGTAGCCTTCCTTTGTCCTCTGTCTTATCCTCATATCCCAGAGGTTGTTGTCAACGATATATGTATAGTAAAGATCGGATCCCGCATAGAATGAATCATGCGGCTCGAGTATCTCATCGATATCAGGCTCCCTGTTTCTGATGATCGCCCTGGCAAGCAGCATGCCGCATGCCTTTCCTCCGATCATTCCCGTTCCTATCATGTGATCCCTTACTTCAAAATAGTCCTCAGGTTTAAAGTGCTTCTTGACCATCTGTCTCATCTTGTCATCACGGGTCATCATTATGTCGCACATCCTTGAACAGTAATCGCCTATATCTATTCCGTTTTCATTCAAGGTCTTAACCCTGTTAAAGAATCTGTCCCATGAATCGCTGTACTGCTCCTGGGCAGATCTCTGAGCCTTTGCAAGTGTCTGATAGAACCTGCTTGAGATGACACCGTCAAGGATGGGTCTGAACTGACCGTTTGAGGGATCATAGGTATGAGGCAGAAACATCGTATCTGAGTTTCTGTTCCATACTTTCTCGGGGCGTACATAGGTATTTTTGTTATCGGAATATACATCAAAGAAAAGCTGGGTGGTGCTCAGTATCTTGTTTATCGCCTGAACGGAGTGCTTGCCCCTGATGATAGGGAAGTAGGCAACAGTATCCAATATAAAAAGAAACGGACATGTTACTCTGAAGAAATTGCCCATCATAAGATCAGTCGCCCATGCGGTCTGAAGCTCGGAAAGACAGTCAAATACGTAGAAGGCATCCTTTCCTTGTTTTTCGATGATGTTGTGGATATCAACGGTAAAGTTTTCAAACCTGTGAGACAGTGTCACATTTATCTTCTTTACCTCGGGGCAGTCCTCTATAAGAGGCTCATGGCTTGCAAATCTAAGATATATGATATTTCTCTTATCCTTTATCGCCTGCTTTACATACGGCTCGCAGAAATACTTGAACTGACTAAGATCGGATACACGAAATACCACGTTGTCTCCGAGTCTTATGTTGTCGAGAGCCTCATCCATCTCCTCAATACCGCATTTAATCCTGTCAAACGCTGCCATAATGCCTCCTTTCACATGTTTATGTCATTCTGAAATCTCGATAAGTGTTCAAACGGCAGGATCTGTCTGCCACGAAACAGTCCGCATCCGTCATTTATTAGCTGGTTATTGTAAGCCCTGAACATATTTACATCAAGGGATGAAAGATCAAGCTCCAAAAGCTTTATCAGCCTTTCATATGCTTCATCAAAGTATGAGCATTCACCCGGGCGTATTATATCTCTTCTTGTCCTGTTCACTTCCTGTGTTTTCTCATATCCGAAATGATTTGCATCTCCGATCTCCGCATAATCATCCATATCCTTTGTACGTAGCTGTACCTCGGTATAACATCTGGTTAGGTTGTCATAGAAAGTTATATGCAGCGATCTGTATCCTGCAGAACGCGGCTTTATTACATAGTCCCTGTAATATGACCTGCATTTATCGGATAGCTTATAGCTTTGTTCCTCCTCAGGATGACCGGAAAGCTGGGGAGTAAATCCCTTTTCCTCGATAAACCCCGGAAGATCCTCAGCTATCTGATAAAGATACTCAAGCTCCTTTTGCTCCCTGTTTTCCCCTTCCTTTATGTGACACTTGGGAAGGGATATAACGATACGGTATGCAATAAGATCCCTGAAGCAGTTGAGATTGTTCTTTATCATAGTCGGAGTGGGGAACTCATTCTTTGCCTTGTAATAGTCATATATGTATTCAAGGACATATCCGTTAAACTTTTCCTCAGCACGTATCAGGGATTTGATCCTTCCCTTGAACGTAAAGGCAAGGAACGGATATTTCTCTGTCATATACAGATAAAACTCCTTTAGCCTCAGTGACTGTGATGACAGAAAGTCCGTATGTTCCAATAGCTCTATTATCTGCATTAAAAAATTGCTGTGGGCTAAATCTATGGCATTGCCTGTTTCAATTGCTTCCTTCTTTAGGTCGGATGAATACTGAAGCAGTATCTTGAGTACGGTATTGCCGCTATACAGATAGTCATTTAAAGTGATCATCTTTTTCCTCCTAGAATTTTAAAATGATCGCAGTGCAGTTATCCATTGCGGGATGCTTGTGCGCGCATTTATAAAACTCCCTTATTGCCTTTTCTCCGTCTTTTTTCATATATTTCCTTTTTTCCGCATCGGTGGTTATCCCGCTTATGCCGTCGGAACATATAAGAAATATATCTCCCTTCTTTATCACACCGCTTCTTATATATGCCATCTCGCTACCTGCTGTGTTTGTCTTTCCAAGATACCTGGTCAGTGTATGGAAATCCTGCGTGGTCACATTAAGTCCCGCCTGAAGCTTTTCATTTGATAGCACATGCTCTTCGCTGAGCTTATAAAGATGATCGTCGCTTAACTTATATACAGGGCTGTCTCCGATATTTGCAATGCAGTACTTATCGTTCTTCCACATGAGTATCGATATGGTAGTGGCAGTCATCCCTATCTTATTTGAGAGTATTATTATCTTTTCGTTAAGCTGGTTTAAAAACTCCTCGATCAGATTCTCGTTAAGTCCCTCGTCATTGCGATAGTTTTCAATGAAGTGGGTAAGTGCCTGAATGGCAGCCTTTGAAGCCAGTTCACCGTGATTAGATGATGCGACTCCGTCTGCTATCGCCGCGATGTGGATCTCATCCTTTGCACAGTCTATATAGCCCTTGATCTCGCAGTCCTCTCCCCCGTACTGAAAGAGAGTATCCACCATGAAGTTATCCTGGTTGACGTTTCTTTTGCCTATGTCTGTCCTTGCATGATAATGGACAGAGTAGCTCTCATCCATAGTCGAAACGCTGATATCCTTTCCGTAAAAAGCCTTTGCAAAAGCCTGTATGCTCTTATACCTTTTACTCCTGTCAAGTGCCAGGCCGTTCATCAGTGCATTCTGCATCTTTGATGTAAGCGACAGTCTTGTTAGGATCGAAGGGACCGGATCATAAATCTGTCTGTCTATGACCAGAGGAATGCCTTCGCCCGTCAAAAGATAGATAATAGTAACACACAGGGAATATATATCCGTCCAGGGACCCTGCTGATCTGCTCTTGCCGATTCGGGAGCATCGAGGCCTAAATGTGAAAAAATGGTATTGTTTCTTAAAGAAGCTTCCCTTACCGATGTGGCTGTCCCGAAATCGATGAGAAATAGTCTCTTCTCATCATCTATAAGAAAGTTGCCCGGTGATATATCCCTGTGGATTATCCCTCTTTCATGCATCTGATCAAGCGTAGTCAGTATATAGGGCAGAAACTGTGTAAGCAGGTTCATGCTTATCTTTCCGCCGCAGTCGTTTCTGTACTTAAACAGAGATACTCCGTTTATCAGCTTCATCACAAGAAAGTGCTTTTTATCACTGACAAAATAGTCATACCTGTGAGCGATATTGGGTACGTTATCAAGAGCTTTTAGTATCTTTGCTTCATGAGCAAGGCTTTTATCAGAGCATTTGATCGCAACGAATCTGTTTAAAAGATGGTCTATCGCCTTGTATGTCTTTCCGAATCCGCCTTCTCCCAGAAGCTCTGTTATCTCATATCTGTTTTTAAGTCTTGTGCCTTTTTTTATTTCCATGTTTTAATCCGTCGTGTCAGTTTAAGTCTTCAAGCCACAGTGCCACAGATGCATCGCTTGGCATGCGCCAGTCTCCCCTCGGTGAGAGAGAGACAGATCCGACCTTTGGTCCGTCAGGCAGACAGCTTCTCTTAAACTGCTGAGCAAAGAATCTCTTAAAGAAGTTTTTTGCCGCTGTCTTTACTTCGCCCGGAGTAAGTTCTGGATATGCCCTTAATGCATAGGCAACCGATCTTGAGGGTTCAAAGCCGTATCTTAGTGTATAGAAAAGGAAGAAATCATTAAGATCATACTTGCCTATCTTTTCTTCTGTCTTCTGGGCGATATTTCCGTCGATTCCCGGTGTCAGTTCGGGAGTTATCGGTGTATCGCAGACAGATAAGATTACTTTGCTTAAGCTCTCATCTTCACACATATGAGCATAGGTTTTGCATATGAACTTAACAAGCGTCTTTGGAACGGATGCATTGACCGCATACATTGACATGTGGTCTCCGTTGTATGTACACCAGCCCAGCGCCAGTTCAGAAAGATCTCCCGTACCCACAACAAGGGCATTCTTCATGTTTGCCGCATCCATGAGTATGTATGTCCTCATTCTTGCCTGAGCGTTTTCATAAGTCACATCACCCTCTCCCTGGTAAGCCAGTTCATGTCCGATCTGAGAAAGGTGAAGTTCAACGCCTTCCTTTATCGGTATCTCATGTATCTCATCACATAAGATCTCCATGAGCTTTGTTGCATTTGTGTATGTAAGGGATGATGTGTTGCCTTCACTCGGCATCGTATATGCGATTATCTTTATATCAGGGATGAGTTTTTTTGCCTCTGCACAGACAAGGAGTGCGAGAGTCGAATCAAGGCCTCCGCTTATTCCTATCACAAGATTCTTTATGCCTGTTGCTCTTACCCTGGTAGCAAGACCGTTTGACTGTATCTCAAGTATCCTCTTGCAGCGGTTTGCACGCTCCTTATCATCATTTGGCACAAAAGGATTTCTTGCGATCGGATACTCGTTTTCATTTAGTATCTTTACCATCTCGTCTATATCTGTTCTGTCTGTACCTATCACCTGGATGTTTGTATCGATCAGCATGTAATCGCTCAAACCGTCGTTTTCAAATGTATTCTGATGCAGTCTGTCATGCATTACCTTTCCAAGATCTATAAGTGCAGTCACTGGATTAGGGCATTTAGGGAATATATCCTCTCCCAAGATACTTCCGTTTAATGCGATGATCGAATGACCCGAAAAGACAAGATCTGTACTGCTCTCTCCCGTTGAACTCGAAGCATAGACATATGCGCAGTAGCAGGCACCGGACTGCTGCCTTACAAGCTCTCTTCTGTATTCCTGCTTTCCTATCAGTTCATCGGAGGCTGACAGATTTGCTATTATGTTTGCACCGGCGAGTGCTGCATGAGTGCTCGGCTTATCAGGTATCCACAGATCCTCGCATATCTCAACACCGAGAACTGCTCCCGTTGTCTGATCACATGCCAGGATATTTGTTCCGAAGGGAACCTTTGTCTGACCTATCATGACATACTGAGACTTTATATCCTTTCCCGAAGCAAACCACCTGCATTCGTAAAACTCCGAGTAATTGGGAAGATATGTCTTTGGTATCAGAGCCTTTATCTCTCCCTTTGATATGACGGCTGCACAGTTGTATATACAGTTTCTGAAACGAATGGGAACACCTACAAGTACCGTAAAGCCCTTGCCTGATGTTTCCTTGGCTATCCTTATGAGTGCATCTTCTGCCTTGTTCAGCAAAAGCTCACTGCCAAAAAGATCTGCACATGTATAGCCTGTCACAGATAATTCAGGGAATACGATAAGACCGCAGTCTGACAGAGACTCTATCATCTCTGTTATCCTGTCAGTGTTATAGCTTATATCTCCCACCTTTAGCAGTGGAATGGCTGTGGCTGCCTTTATAAGATGATTTATCATTTAAATCACTCCTTTTTTACACATAAAGAAAGGCGCCTATATATTTCTATATAAGCGCCTTTGCCAATATCTGATTTTAAAATATATTAAAACTTTATCTTTGTCAATCTATATCACCGGATTTATGCCCTTACACCAGATCCCATCCCAGGAAGAAAACTCCGATTATTTCAAGGATGCCTACCAGAATAAGACATATCTTTCCTGTCAGTCCCGGCTTTTTAACTTCTATAGGTGATATAAATCCGATTCCGCAAACTGCAAGCATGATCAGATAAGGAATTAAGCTCTCCCTCTTGCTGTTGCTGTTTAAAACAAACACCATTGGAAGCAAAACCGCCACAGTTGTTACAGGTACACCCTGAAATACCCTTCTTTTGTCATCAGTGGTATTCTGTCGTTCTTCTTCGTTTACGTTGTAATATGCCAGTCTTATGAGAGCTGTAAGGACAAAAAATCCCCCCAAAGTTGCACTTGCTGCGGTTTTTTGGCAGATCATGAACACAAACAGCGCAGGCATTACTCCAAAGCTGATAAGATCACTCAATGAATCTATCTGAATTCCGAAACGCTTTTCTTTCAGATCCCGTTCCTTAGTCGATGCAACTGCACCGTCAAACATATCGCATAATCCGGCAAGGATAAGGCACACGACCGCTTCCAGGAATTTTTCGTTTATTGAAAAAAGAATACCGGTAAATGAGCTCAGCATGCCTGCGTAAGTGAGCACCACGGTGTAATCATAATATCCCAAAGGTTTTTTTATCTTCATATCCTTCTCCTCTCAATAATCATTTGATAAATCCGAAAGCCAGACTGTAAACCAGTATGCACCACGGTTTTCCCAGTATTATGATCCATATGAATTTCTTTGAGTTCATCTTTATAAGTCCGGAGAAATAACACAGAAAATCATCCGGAAAAAAGGGAAGCAATGTTGCTATAAACAGAAATGCATTATATGATCTTTTTTTATTTATCTTATCCGACCACTTTCTGAACTGCTTTTCCGAAAACAGAGTCAGGATGACATCCATTCCGTATCTTTTGGCGATATAATAAGCTGCTATGGAGCCGAGTGATATACCGATATAGTTGCATAAAAATCCGACTCCCGATCCGAATGCCATAGCTCCGACCGCACATCCCAGATACCCCGGAAGTATTGGTACCACCACCTGAAATGCCTGAACGAAAGTAAGCACCAGCGGACCTGCCAGACCAAAGCTGTTTATATACTCTTTGAAATCGGAGACTGATGAAATGTTCTGACATGCAAGCTTTTTTATACATAAAGCCAAAAGAACGACGAGCACAACGATCGTCCATACTCTGATCTTATTCCGATAATTACGATATCTGTCTTCTGTTTGCATATTTAAACCGGATAACCTCACCGTGCAGTTTCTGTTACTGTAATACTCTAGCACCGTGACATTAAAACAATGTTGAAAAAATGCATGGACCTTAAGATCCATGCACCTCGAATCTGACTGAAAAAACAGTCTCCTTATCCGGTTCGCTTTTTATAGATATCGTTCCTGCGTGTCTTTGAGTTATCTCCTTGGCTATGGCCAGTCCCAGACCGAACGATCCGCCGTTTCTTGACTTATCTGTTGTATAGAATCTTTCAAAGACATGATCAAGATCCTCGCCGGCTATCCCTTTTCCGGAGTTTTTTACGTCAATAAATATGCTGTCCTTTTCTCTGTAGCATCCAAAGTATACCGTGCCGTTATCGTTGCTGTTTTTTATGGCATTATCTATGAGTATGGCAATAAGCTGCCTTATTTCATCCTCACATCCGTACATGCTGATACCGTCTTCTATGCCGTAAGTCAGTCGTCTGTTCTTTTCATATGCTATACCTTCATATGTCAGCAACATCTCCTGGGCTATATCCGACAGTGAAAAATCCTTCTTTTCAACAAGTCCGTTTTCCTCGAGCCGAGACAGTGTCAGCAGTCTCTCGATCAGCCTGCTCATCCTGCCTGTTTCGGAAAGTATGTTTTTTATATGTATACTGTCGCTTCCTTTAAGTTCCAGAGCCTGTGCATTTACGCTTATCGCACTTAATGGTGTCTTTAGTTCATGACTCGCATCCGATATAAACCGCTTTTCCCTCTCAAGAGCCTCTTTTGCCGGAAGGGTGACAAACCTGGATAGATAAAATGAAATGAGTATAAGGAAAAAGATACCCATTATCGACAGTAAGATGTTTATCGATATCCTTTTTAACGAATCCTTTCCGGAACCGGAATTAATGGCGACGATCAGAAGTTCGTTATCATTAAGCAGGCGTTTTGTATATATATATCCGTCAGCCTTATAACCGTCTGACCTTTCCATCTTTTTAATGGTCTTGTCGGAAATGGAACTGTCAGAAGAATTCTTTCCGATCAGCTGTTTTGACAGGATGTTTCCCTCCCCGTCAACAACTATGCCTATTATAGGTTCTTCATAAGTCAGTCCCTGTATGATCATTTCATCATCTATAGCCGAATCCTTTGAAAACAATCCGCTGTCGGTAAGAATGTCGACGATCGCCAGTATATCCTGATCCGCCCAGTATTCCAGATTGATCCTGTTTGCCGTCCAAAGGACTCCAAACAGTGTGATCATCATCAGAGTTGTTACAAGAACAAATTTCTTACGTAGTGCTTTTACCATCATTACTCTCCAGAGAATATCCCACATCCTTCTTGGTTACGATCGCCGCTTCAGTCGAAATAAATTTCAGTTTTTTTCTCAGGAAGGATATATATACCACAACACTGTTATAATCCGCATTGTCATCAAGTCCCCATATCTTATCGGCTATCATGTCTCTCGACAGGATCATTCCTTTGTTTATCATGAGATATTCTATAAGCTGATATTCCTTGTTCGACAGTTTTACCGATTTATCACCGTGAGAAAGTCTGTATGTCGATCTGTCCAGTGTTATATCGTAAGCCGTTATCTTATTTGCATCTTCGTTTGGTCCTGACGCATTATCCGCTCTTAGTCTGGCTCTTATCCTTGCAAGGAGCTCACCGCTGTCAAACGGCTTGGTGAGATAATCATCCGCTCCCAGATCGAGCCCGGTTATCTTATCCTGTGTTACCGAGCGGGCTGTCAGCATGATAACCGGAGATGTTATATTCTCTTTTCTGATTTCCCTAAGGATATCAAATCCATCAATATGAGGAAGCATTACATCTAAAAGTATCAGGTCATAGATACCGCTTAGGATATGATCCAGTCCGTCTTCTCCGTCATATACCGCATCAGTCTCATATCCTTCCTGTTTTAGTATAGCCTGGACTCCGTCCGCTATTTCTTTTTCATCATCAACTATAAGTATCCTCAAAAGAATCCCTCCAATATATAATCAACGTGTATCAGTGACCGTCATCCAGTGTTCTCGCCATAAAAAGTGTTACTATGCCGCTTGCAGTCGCAGACACGGGTGCCATCATCCATACTCCGTTAAGCTGCCAGAACGGAGTAAGAATAAAAAGAAAGAATATCGGAAATATCAAAGTACCGAATAATGTGATGAGCAGTGACCTGTGCGGGCAGTCCAGTGCGGTGAAAAATGACGAGAAACACATATCGATCCACCCTGTAATATATGAAAAAGCAAGGATCCTGGTAGCCGTACCACTCATGGTGAGCAGATCTGCATCCTCTTTTTTTATAAAGATCCTGGATACGTAAGGGCCAGCGAAAAACATAAATACAAACGATACCGCTGATATAAGTATTATAGCAGTTATCACGATCCTAAGTATCTTTTTCAGTCTGTCGGTTTTTCCCGCTCCGTAGCAGAAGCTGATCGCCGGCTGCAGAGAATCGCAGATCCCGAAATTGAGCATTCCTATAATACTGTCAACATACATCACTATCGAAAATGCCGCAACAGCCGTGGTTCCTCCGTATTTAAGCAGAAACAGATTCATGACCAGGCTCATAACAGACGTTGCTATACTGCCAAAGAATTCACTGGAACCATTAAACAGGATACCCCAAAAACGTATTATCGGAATGTTTCCCCTGGTATAGTATATATCAAGGCGCCTGTTCATAAAAATGCACAGCGTGATTACCGATCCCAGTGCAATAGAAGCACAGCTTGCAACTGCTGCCGAACAAATCCCCCACTTAAAAACCGCAATAAACAGGAAATCCAGTACTGCATTCATTACCTGCGTAGATATGCTTATTACCATGCTAAGCCTTTGCTTCCCGCAAACCCTCAGGTAGTTATCCGTAGCAAAGTAAATGGGGATAAGAGGTGCGAATAACGAATACACCTTAAGATACTGCGTACCCTGATCTATCGCCGATATGCTAGCTCCGTTTGCTATAAAAGATATGAACCTTTCTGCAAACAAAAACCCTGCTACTCCTATCAGAGCGGAGAATACCATAATGAATTTAACTGAAAAGGAAAACACTTTTGAAGCCTCTTTACGATTTCTTCTTCCCAGCATTATTGAAATATTAACAGACGCTCCGGTTGCCACCATGTTGGACAAAGCCTCAACGATCATTATGACAGGCATGATCAGGTTCACAGCCGCCAGAGCATCTTCTCCCAAAAACTTTCCGACAAACAGGCCATCCACTATGGAATAAAGCGCTCCGAATACAGATGTTACCGCAGCCGGGATCGCGCATCGAATGAATAATTCCCTGGTCGACAGTTTATCAAACATTTCTGAATTCATTTTTATATTTCACCCTATATCCTTTACAGGACACAGTATATATATTCAACCTTAAATAAATGTTGAATATTTCAATGTTATTTTAATATTGAAATACTAATATGATCCTGTAATCACCGACTGGTATGTATAGGTAACATATATGGTAGCGCAGGAAAACACATTCGGAAAGGATCAGAAATATAAATACAGTAATCCCGATCCTATATATAAAAGGATCTCAAAAGACGGCGATATTCTCGAACTAACTGCATTAGATACAAAGAAACAGAATACTGCCATTAACAAACAAAGAGAATGATGTTCTCAGTCTCTTAATATACTCCCCAACCTCGACAGCCATTTCCTCAGTGAAATGGCTGCCCTGCATATGGGGAACAGTTCTGTACAATCAAAAAAGGCTCCCGAGATATACTCGAGAGCCTTGATCTTTATCATTCAGTCGGCTGTCTGCAAAGTTTCCTGTTTTTGATCTCTAGTACATGTCATAATCTTCAAACCACTCCATAACTGCGATCTTATGCCCTTCGCCTGAAGCGGTAACCGCAAACTGCCTTGCTTCTTCAAGAGAAAAGATCTTAACCTGAAGCGGATCTTTATCATTATGTATTATATGTGTAAAATATGATCTTCCCCAGCTTGGTATCAAATATTCCTGTAACTTATCTGTTATGATCACAAAAGAAGGCCGGCGGTATCTTGAATCTCTTCCGACAGCATTCTCAAAATGCTCGTTGAGCCATATCTGCTTTCCGTCCATGTAGAGAGAATGAACCTGATATACGACGATCACATATCGTCCCGCCTCAAACTCTTTACAGGCACGGTCACGGCTGAAATGATCATTATCATAATAACCTGAATACGTATCGTCTGCTTCAGCGATAAAGGTTTGTGATCCCTTTACATTAAATACCGTATTTACATCTGATGTGAATGTTCCCATATGAGACCCTTCCTGTGACTGTTTAACCTCTGTGAATATTCTAACATAAGAAGAAGTATCTGTGATGCAGGTATTGCTTTAACAGATTAAATTTGTGTCGATCAGAATCAACTAAATAATTAAATGAATTAAAAAGGCTCCCGAGATATACTCGGAAGCCTTGATTTTTTTATTGGGTTGGGCTGTTCGCTCTAAATTACTCGATGATTGTAGCAACACGGCCTGATCCTACTGTTCTACCACCCTCACGTATTCGAGCTACGTACTACTAGTTGGTAAGTTGTTGTAAAATAAGCATTTTCGTTTTTATCATGTATATTTTTTCTATGATTTACATCATTTTTAAATTTTTTAGAATCAAAATAGAATCAATATTACATAGATTTATGCTTTCTGAAATTTGATACATACTCATTCAGAGAATAGTCGTCAATAACCTCTGCCAGATGCACCTCTTTGATGCAATCAGAAAGATGTGGAGTTTCCTTTAGGAGCTTTCTGAAAAGGCGAAGGAATCGCTCACGTTTCATTGGTTCGATACTTCTGTATGCACTACCTTCTATATGTTTGAATCCATTCTTTTTCAGATATCGACCTATTATCGGATAAATCTTTCGGTAACTTCCAAAATACTTATCTCCTTGCTTTGTATCAATATCGAAAATAAACTCCTTACGATATACTACAGATGAACTCATACTGCGATACCTTCTTCTTTGTACCAATCCAAAGTATCTTCAATGCAGTCATCCACTATGCCGCCTACATCCAACTCCCACTTATCAAGGAATGTCACATATGTATGATCCTCATCTGTTATATCAGCAACAAATCCTCCTAAAAGAGCAAAAGCATCGTTTCCTTCCATTTCGAATACGCCTGTGCTTGTTTCAATAATCCCATACTCTTTAGCATATTCTCTCATAGGAGAAAGCATATCATTCTCGCTCTTTTTAGCCTTATTCAATTTATCTTGATTAAATACGAATGTTAATCTTCCCATTTGTTTCCTCCTTATTCTATTGAGGTATATTAATAATATCATTCCAACATACCTATTGCAATATACAGCAAACATCTCTCCGATCACAAGAATGATATTCTCAAAGTGTCCTGTCAGCTGATCGTGCTTTCGTCAGAGTTCTAGTCTTATGGCTCTCGTTCTCGATCATTCTTGCGAGTTCTTTTCTGTTATGTTCCAGCACCTCACAACTGGCCAGATTCGTTACCACTTCTGAGTATGGCATCTTCAGTTTTTCATTAGAAGCAACAAGATCATCAAGTTCCTTCTGCCACTTTTTCGGCACGATGTCTTTGTTCTTCTCCCTGATCATCCTTTTCAGTTGGAGACGATATTCTTTATAGTAAGCCAGATCAAACATGTGCTGGTTTTTATATATACTCTGAGGAAATCCTTTCAGTTTCCAGTACTCATCATTGACCTTCTTATAAGGTTCATATTCCTTGTAGGTATCTAGCAGTCTGGTGAGATAAGATATACGTTCTCTATTGTCTGTCATCTGATCATGGATCTCATTATACTTAACTGTCTGTTCTTCCTTAAAAGACTTCATCTCTTCAAAAGAAGTAAGACCTGTCCTTTCAACAAATTTCTCCATGTTATCTTTCGTAAGTAATTCTGCTCGGTTTGATATCAGTCTGAAAAACTTACTGCCTATGACCGGTGCTTTCATGCGGTGTCGGTTACGCTCTGCTATCTCTCGTATAAGATCGAGTATCTCGTTTCCTATCGCCTTTGCTATCGTTACGGAAACACCCTTGATCTCCTCAAGTTCTTTCTTTGCTTTTTCATAAGCTATCCGTGCTGCTTCTATGACAGCATTCCTTGCAATGATCTCTCGGTTCTTATCTCCCTTTATGGTATGGATACCGGCTCTTTCCAAAGCACTTGCTTTCTCTCCCAGATGTATCTGAGGTATGATATCAAGTCCCTGTTCCTTAAAGGATCTGTGCTCCCAGAAATTCTCCGTCATGCCTATACTTTCATTGACTTTATTTATGGTATCTGTGATATCCTTTCTCCACATCTTTGCATTCTCTCTGCTGCTCCAGTCATTGGTTGGGATTGTATCACATTTCCATTGCTTCCTGTTCTGCTTATCAACCTTCTGAAGTCCGGTCTTCTTATCTATCAAAGGGATCCTTTCTCCGTTACTATCTTTAAGATATATCTTCTTCTGTTTTGGCATCCAGTTACCGTTCTCATCTATGCCTCTCATAGTAAGTAACATATGACAATGAAGATTCCTCTGACCTGTCTTTTTATTCTCGGAATCATGTATCGCAAACTGTACACACATACCTTTATCAACAAAGTTTCTCTGCACATAATCTCTCATTACTTCTGTTGCCAGTTCATAAGTCCATTCATTAGGGAGTTCTACTCGATAGGTCCTGGCAAGCTGAGCATTGTTTCCTTTCTCATTCATCTCTACACTGTTCCATAAGACAGCAGGATCTTTATAGGATTCAGGAGCGTTTTCTGGCAGCATCACCTCTGTATAGACAAGGTCTTCAGAGTACTTTGGATAATAGGTATTGCCGTCATATTCTGAATACATTTTTTCTCTTGAAATATACCCTGACTGCTCTACTGCGGAATGGCCTCCATGACAGCCCACACCTCTGCCACAGATCTGTACTCTTGTGCTGATGTTCTTAACCATAGCCACTCACCCTTAGCCTTCGTAAGAGCGATCGGACTACCGAAGCCTCGCTTGCAGGCTTTGTGGATGATGAAGGGCTTATCTTCAGACCTTCATCAAACGCAAAGTATATAAAGGGGTAGCGAAGCGAAGGGGGAAGATCATTCCCCCTTATGGCTATCGAAGATAGACATCCTGCTCCATGCAATGGCCTCCGGAGGACGCACATACCACCTCTGGTGGTATATCTGTGCGCACCGAGAATATCTCGGTGAAAGAAATAAGCTGTTCTTTCACCTAAGCTCTCATACTTTCTCAACATCAATATCCTTATTTTCTGTGATCTCATCCTCATCAACAGCCACCTCCGTTTCTTCTTCAGACACAGGTCGTTCACTCACCACAACTTTGATCATGTTTTGAACATCCCTGTTCTTGAAAGCACAGGCTATGATTCGGTTCATTTCCTGCTCGGAAAAGTCAAATGCTTCAGGAAAACATTTGGCAACAACTCCGCCCATCATGAACTTATGATGATCCTGTACTTTCCTGAGTTTTTTTCTTTCTTCCCTTTTTGCTTTGTTCAGATTAGCCTGAGCCTGTTTCAGCTTTTTTTCAGCAGCCAAAATTTTACTTGATTTTTCTTCATTCATAATGATTTTCTCCTTTCTTCTTTGTGAATTTTGAGTATAAAAAAGACGGGGACGATAATCTGTAAAAGATCATTCGCCACCGTCTAAGGTAACAATATTTGTGATAATCTTTATCCAAATTGTGCAATAAGAACACCT